>Ga0208441_1000027_pt1 | contig 63161 bp, 56 predicted proteins | sample Colrivmet1548B02_FD_187648 | JGI IMG/M metagenome (GOLD analysis project Ga0208441, IMG submission 187648) | Estuarine microbial communities from the Columbia River estuary - metaG 1548B-02 (SPAdes) (version 2) | ecosystem: Environmental > Aquatic > Marine > Intertidal zone > Estuary | place... | reverse complement strand
TCTTCACGATTGTTTTCATTTAAAAGTAAGCGTCCAGTATCTAAAATTTCTCGTGAAATATCCCAACTTTTATCTTCGTCGGTTTTTTGCATGGTAAAATCGATGAGTAGTTTGGTTAACACATCGTCTTCACCGGCTTGAGCGATTATGGCATCAACGGCTTCTGTTAAAAGGTTTTCGGTGTCCAAAGTCACTTCAAATGTCATTGGCAAATTTAAATCGAGGGCAAAAGCACGAATCACTTTGTGCGTGAATTTATCGATTGTAGAAATATCAAAAGCGGCATAGTTGTGAATAATGTGCTTTATGATTTGCTTGGATTTAATTTGTATTTCAGAGACTGAAAGCTTTATTTCTCCAGACAAATCCTTCATTAAATCGGCAGCCTTTGGATTGGGATTGTCTTTTGCAAATTCTAATAAATTCCCTACAATTCTGCTTTTCATTTCATGCACCGCTTTGTTGGTGAACGTTATGGCAAGTATGTTTCTATAGGCATCGTTTTTCTTAGCGACCAAAATAATTTTCAGATATTCTTTTACCAGCGCATAGGTTTTTCCTGAGCCTGCCGATGCGTCGTATATGGAGAATGATGGTCTTTGCATTTAGATTTCTGATTTTAGATTTCTGATTTTAGATTAAATTTAACAATTTCCCAAATGTCCTAGCCCTGATTGAAGGGAAAATCCTCGCCTTTTTTGGCGAGATTTGGAATGAAAGCAGGAAAAAGCTCCAAAAAATTCCGTTCCTCGTAATGACAATTGAACTATAGATTTATTTGATAGAAAATAACAAAATAGAATTTTCATTTCCAAAGTTAATTGTTTATTTTTGAAATAAATATAATTAACAAATAAACTATACTATTATGGCATTTGAATTACCACAATTACCTTACGCATATGACGCTTTGGAACCACATATTGATGCTCGCACGATGGAAATTCACCATTCGAAACATCATAATGCTTACACGACCAATTTGAATGCAGCAGTTGCTGGAACTGATTTGGAAGGTAAAACGATTGAAAATATTTTAATAAATCTTGATATGAAAAACGCAGCTGTTCGTAATAATGGCGGTGGTTTTTACAATCATAATTTGTTTTGGACGGTGATGTCTCCAAATGGTGGTGGACTTCCAACGGGTGATTTATTAGCGGCTATTGAAAGTGATTTTGGAACCTTTGAGGAGTTTAAAGCTAAATTTGCTAAAGCGGGAGCGACTCAATTTGGTTCAGGATGGGCTTGGCTTTGTGTTCACAAAGGCGGTAAATTAGACGTTTGTGGAACTCCAAATCAGGACAATACTTTAATGCCTGGTGTGGGTTGCGGTGGAACTCCAATTTTAGGAATGGACGTTTGGGAACATGCTTATTATTTAAACTATCAAAACAGAAGACCGGATTATATTGAAGCTTTTTTCAGTGTAATCAACTGGGTGGAAGTGTCTAGAAGATTTGCTTTAGAGAAATAATTTTCTGATATAAAATAAAAAAAGGGCTATTTAATTAGCCCTTTTTTTATTTTATATAATTGTATTAATAAGCTCTTGCGTCTTTGCCTTCGTAAAAATTCATAAAGGCTCGATTTACTACTCGATTTCCTCCAGGCGTAGGATAATCACCAGTGAAATACCAATCTCCTAGGTTTTTAGGGCAAGCAATATGTAAATTTTCTACTGTTTGAAAAATAATTTTTACCTCGGCTTTTACAGAAGAATCTTTTAGCATTTGTGCAATTTTATCTGATATTTCTTGTGGTTTAAATGGCGCATAAATTTCGGTAACAAAGTTTACAACTTCGCTGTCGTTCAAGTTTTCTTGCGCTTTACATTTTTCGTAAACCGAATCCACAATTCCGTATAGATTTCTTTCTTTTAATAATTCCAATGCCGCTTGGAATGCTATTAATCCTTCTAGTTTTGCCATGTCGATTCCGTAGCAATCAGGATATCTAATTTGAGGCGCTGCTGAAACTATCACAATACTTTTTGGATTTAAACGGTCCATCATTTTGATAATACTCAATTTTAATGTTGTCCCTCGAACGATGCTATCGTCAATAATAACAAGGTTGTCTGTTGGTTTTATTACTCCATAAGTAACATCATATATGTGTGCAACAAGGTCGTTTCTACTGCTGTCCTCGGTAATAAACGTTCTAAGTTTCGCGTCTTTAATAGCTACTTTTTCGGTTCTAATTTTTACAGAAAGTAATTCTTGCAGGCTTTCTTTTGTTAGTGTATTTCTATTTTCAAGAATGAAATTATTTTTTCTTTGATTTAAAAAATCCTGAGCCGCTTCGACAATTCCGTAAAATGAAGTTTCGGCAGTATTTGGAATATAAGAAAAAACGGTATTGTCGGTATCGCTATCGATAGCTTCTAAAACTGCTGGTAAAATTAATTTTCCAAGGTTTTTACGTTCTTGGTATATTTCAGCATCGCTTCCTCTTGAAAAATAAATTCTTTCGAATGAACACGCTTTTTTTATAGTTGGAACTATGATTTCTTCTTCAGTTATTTTGCCATTTTTCTTAATAATCAAAGCGTTTCCTGGTGTCAATTCTTGAACTTTTTCAAAGTCGACATTAAAAACCGTTTGAATTACTGGGCGTTCAGAAGCAACAACTACAATTTCATCGTCTTGATAAAAATAGGCAGGGCGAATTCCAGCAGGATCTCTAAATACAAATGCGTCTCCATGTCCTAATAAACCGGCCATTGCGTAACCACCATCCCAACCTTTAGAGGCACGACGAAGGATTTTTGAGATTTCTAATTTTTCAGCAATTACGGGTGACGCTTCTCTTTTAGTCAATCCATTATTTTTACATTCTAGGTATAAATCGGTTACTTCATCATCTAGGAAATGTCCGATTTTTTCCATAATTGTTACGGTATCGGCCATCTCTTTTGGGTGTTGCCCCAATTCAATTAAGCTAGAGAAAAGCTCTTTAACATTAGTCATATTGAAATTTCCCGCTACAATTAAGTTACGATGCATCCAATTATTCTGACGTAAAAACGGGTGAACACTTTCGATACTGTTTTTTCCAAAAGTTCCGTAACGAACGTGTCCTAAAAATACTTCTCCTATGTAGGGAATATTCTTTTTTTGAAGTGATACATTATCGGTATATTCTGGATGGGACGCCATTTCATCATTAATTCGATCATTTATTTGTGAAAACACATCTTGAATGGCTTGAGGATCGTTCGATCGAACCCTACTAATGTATCTTTCGCCAGGTTCCATATCTAATTTTATGCTTGCAAAACCAGCTCCATCTTGACCACGGTTGTGCTGTTTTTCCATTAAGAGATACATTTTTTGAATGCCATAAAAAGCTGTTCCGTATTTCTCCTTGTAAAATTCAAGCGGTTTTAAAAGTCTTAAAAATGCTATTCCACATTCGTGTTGTAACGCGTCGCTCATTGTAGTTGTAGTTGTTCCTCACCGCAACCCTCTCCAAAGGAGAGGGAGAAATGAGAGTATATAGTTAGTAATTATTTTTTAATATCATAGATGATTCTATATAAAAAAAGCCCCGAAATTTCGAGGCATAATTTTATTGTATTTCTATATCAAATTGTGTTAATGATTTGAATTGTTGCAATCTGGCATTTACTTCATCGCTTTTAAGCCCCACCATTCTTTCTGTTCCGAATTTTTCTACACAAAAGGAAGCTAAATTGGAACCGTAGATAATGGCACTTTTCATATTTTCAAAAGTCACATTTTCACTTTGAGTTATAAATCCTGCAAATCCACCAGCAAATGTGTCACCTGCCCCTGTAGGATCAAAAACTTCTTCTAAAGGTAAAGCTGGCGCAAAGAAAACGTCTTTATTATGAAATAATAAAGCTCCGTGTTCTCCTTTTTTAATCACAACATATTTAGGCCCCATTGTATGAATTTTTGCCGCAGCTTTCACTAATGAATATTCTCCTGACAATTGACGTGCTTCTTCATCATTAATGGTGATTACATCCACTCTTTTGATCACGCTTAATAATTCTTCCAAAGCACAATCCATCCAGAAATTCATGGTATCCAATACGACCAATTTAGGTTTTTCTTCCATTTGGTCTAAAACGCTGCTTTGAACCAATGGATGTAAATTCCCTAGCATAACTACGTCAGCATTTTTAAAATTCTGAGGTACTTTTGGTTGGAAATCTGCCAATACATTTAATTGAGTGTCAAGTGTATCTCTTGAATTTAAGTCGTTGTGATAACGGCCACTCCAAAAGAATGTTTTTCCACCTTTAACTACTTCAAGTCCTGAAATGTCAATATTTCTATCGGTTAATAAATCTAAATATTCTTGAGGGAAATCGTCGCCAACAACAGAAACTATTGCAGATTGTAGGTTAAAATGAGAAGCGGAAAGTCCAATATAGGTTCCGGCACCGCCTAAAATTTTATCTGTTTTTCCAAATGGTGTTTCAATAGCGTCGAAAGCAACCGTTCCAACAATCAATAATTTATTCATGTTTTGTTATTGCGAGATTTGAAGAAAACTCTAATTAAGGAGCAAAGATAAGTTTTTTGTTGCAGAGTTGCAAAGGGAGTTGATCACAATATTTAGAAAAGTTTGTCGTCTTCTTTTTCGTAAAAAGTGTCTATAGAAAGTGTATTTTGATTTGATGCCATAACAGCCAATTCATCGCAACGTTCATTTTGAGGATGATTATTATGCCCTTTAATCCATTTAAAATCAACTTGGTGTTTTCGGAATACAACTAGAAATCGTTTCCACAAATCGGGATTTTTCTTGCCAACGTATCCTTTTTTCTCCCAACCAAAAACCCATTTTTTCAAAACAGAATCAACCACATATTTAGAATCTGAAACTACTAAGACTTTCGTGTTTTCGGTTTTTAATTTTTCAAGACCTGCAATTACTGCCAACAATTCCATCCTATTATTAGTAGTATGCCTAAATCCCTCGAAAAATTCCTTACGATAGGGTTTTCCAACCCATTCCATCACAATCCCATAACCTCCAGGGCCAGGATTGCCTTTTGCGGCACCATCGGTATAAATATGTACTTGGTGTTCCATTTAGGATTTAGGATTTTTGGTTTAAGATATTTTCTATAATAATTGGAAAATGGATTTGTTCAAGTTCGTGAATTTTATCAGCAACTTCTTCTGACGATTCTGTTCCAGATAAACTTACGCTTTTTTGAAAAATGATATTTCCTTCATCGTAATTTTCATTTACATAATGAATTGTAATTCCTGTTTCTGACTCTTTATTTTCAACTACAGCGCGGTGAACATGCATTCCATACATTCCTTTTCCTCCATATTTTGGCAAAAGTGCTGGATGAATATTAATTATTTTATTTGGAAATGCTTCAATACAATTGTTTGGAAATTTTAATAAAAACCCCGCTAATATGATTAAATCGGGTTGAATTTCTTTTAAATCATTCAGTAAAACATCCGAATTTAAGTCGTCTTTGGAGATAATTTTTGTTGGGACAGATAAATTTTGAGCTTTTTCTAGCACTTTTGCATTAACATTATTCGAAAAAATATGAAATTGAAATGATTTTGAGGAGTTATTAAAGTGAAGCACAATGTTTTGGGCATTTGTCCCCGAACCAGAAGCAAAAATCACTATTTTTTTCATGTTGTACTGTTTAATTTGACACAAAAAAAAGAATAAAAAACGATAAATAATAGAAAATTAGCGTCTTTATTAAAATATTTTTTTAATTTCGCCCCTTATTTATTAACTAATGCGTGGAATTAAAATAAAGTTTTTTATTTTTGCCATCAATTAAATTTTAAAATTAAAGATTATGTCAGACATTGCATCAAGAGTAAAAGCGATTATCGTAGACAAATTAGGCGTTGACGAAAACGAAGTTGTAACCGAAGCAAGCTTCACTAATGATTTAGGAGCAGATTCTTTAGATACAGTTGAGCTAATTATGGAATTTGAAAAAGAATTCGATATTCAGATCCCAGACGATCAAGCAGAAAACATTGCTACTGTAGGTCAAGCTATTTCTTATATTGAAGAAGCTAAAAAATAAAAAATTACACCCGTAATCTAATCCATTTCGGGTGTTTTTGTTTTTAATTAAAAATTCAGATTGTTTGTTCAATCCTAAATAATATTATTGTAATACCTATGTCTTTTTTATGATTTTTACATAGAAGAAAGCATAGGTATTTTTTTAATTTATAACTATTATTATACTATGGAATTAAGGCGAGTTGTAGTAACAGGCTTAGGTGCACTTACTCCTATTGGAAATACAGTGGAAGAATATTGGAACGGTTTAATTAACGGAGTTAGTGGTGCTGCGCCAATAACGTATTTTGACGCTTCAAAATTCAAAACTCAATTTGCTTGCGAGTTGAAAAATTTTAATGTTGAAGATTTTATCGACAGGAAAGAAGCTCGTAAAATGGACCGTTATACTCAATATGCTGTGGTTGCTGCTGACGAAGCGGTTAAAGATGCCAACTTCGATTTAACTACTTTAGATAAAGATAGAATTGGTGTAATTTGGGGTTCAGGAATTGGAGGATTAGAAACTTTTCAAATTGAAATGTTAGAATTTGCCAAAGGCGATGGAACTCCTAGATTCAATCCGTTTTTTATTCCTAAGATGATTTCTGATATTGCTTGTGGTCATATTTCTATTAAGTATGGTTTCAGAGGTCCTAATTTCGCAACTGTTTCAGCGTGTGCCTCTTCTACAAATGCAATTATCGATGCTTTCAATTATATTCGTTTAGGTCATGCCGATGCAATGATAACTGGTGGTTCTGAAGCTGCCGTTAGTATTGCTGGAATGGGAGGTTTTAACGCAATGCACGCTTTATCAACCAGGAATGATGATCCAAAAACCGCTTCTCGTCCAATGGACAAAGACCGTGATGGATTTGTTTTAGGTGAGGGTGCGGGAGCTTTAATTTTAGAAGAATACGAACATGCTATCGCTCGTGGAGCAACTATATATTGTGAAATTGGCGGAGGCGGTATGTCAGCTGATGCGCATCATATTACGGCACCTCATCCTGAAGGTTTAGGAGCTAAAAATGTAATGATTAACTGCTTGAGAGATGCTGGTTTAAAACCAACTGATGTTGATGGTGTAAACATGCACGGAACTTCAACTCCACTCGGAGATATTGCTGAAAGCAAAGCAATACTTCACGTTTTTGGCGATCATGCTTATAAAATGAATTTGAATTCTACAAAATCAATGACAGGACATTTACTTGGAGCGGCTGGAGCAGTAGAAACCATTTCATCTATCCTTTCTATTAAATACGGAATTGTTCCTCCTACAATCAATCATTTTACAGATGATGAAGGAATTGATTCAAAATTAAATTTCACCTTCAATAAAGCTCAAAAAAGAGACGTAAAAGTATTGATGAGTAATACGTTTGGTTTTGGTGGTCACAACGCTTGCGTATTGGTAAAAAAATTCGAAATTTAATTCACTTAGATGAATATTATCAAAAAAATATTTCAAAAATCCCGATCTAAAGAAGACGGGATTTTTTTTGATACTATTCAAAAAATTTTAGGTTTTCCCCCAATAAATTTAGACTTTTACAAAAAAGCATTCATTCACAGTTCCTCAAGTAAAACAGATATCGATGGCAATCCTATTAATTATGAACGACTAGAATTTCTTGGAGATTCTATGTTAAACTCAATCATTGCAGCGTTTTTATACAATATTTCTCCTTCTGGAGATGAAGGTTATTTGACAAAAATGCGTTCGAAAATTGTAAGTCGAGAACATTTAAATGAACTCGGTAGAGATCTAAATTTGTTACAATTTTTAGATAGTAAAGTCCCATCACAACATTTTGGCGAAAATATTCACGGCAACCTTTTTGAAGCGTTAGTTGGCGCAATATATTTAGATCAAGGGTATTCCTATTGTGAAAAATTCATCGAAAAACGAGTGATTATTCCTTATGTAGATATTTCAAAATTGGAAGGGAAAATTATCAGCTATAAAAGCTTGCTTATAGAATGGTGTCAAAAAGAGAAAAAGACATTTCATTTTGATACTTTTGAAGACAACGATTCCAATGGAGAACGCCTTTTTGGAGTTAAATTCAGTATCGATAATAAAGTGATTGCAAAAGCAAGAGCAGCTTCTAAAAAGAAAGCAGAAGAAAAAGCATCACAAAGGGCTTATTTTGCATTTCAAGATAAAATTGATAAAAAATAATACGTTATTTTATGAAATCTACAACGATTTCGTTAGTAAAATAAAGGAAACATATCCATTTAGTAACTTTTTAATTACTTAGAAATAGTATATTTACACCATTATTTAAACGAATATGGCAATTCATAAATTACATATCGATGAATTTGATGAAGTTGATTATGAACTCATTGCAATTCACACTTCTTTAGAAGATTATCGATTGGCTTATTTTTTGAATAAAAAACTGCCTATATTATTAAGTAAAAGCAAAAATGAAATTCAGATAAATATTAAAGAAGGAGTTACTTTTTTTTCGAGATTTATTTATGAAAATACCAACTCCGATTGTTGTTGGAGTTTGGTTCAAAATAAAAACGAGGTAACGACTTTAAAAACCAATAATAATCAGAATTTGTTTGGCGAATCTAGTTTTGAAGTAGCTACAAAAGCGTTCCTTTTACCAGAATTGAAAAAGGTAGATTACTTCTTAAAAATTGAAAATAGTGATTCTGAAATCGAAAAAATAATTGCATCAATGAATACGATTTCTAAAATAGCAACCGTTTATTCTGTTGATTCAAATAGTATAAAGTCAAAAAATAATTTAATTTTTTAATATAAAAATGACAACAAACAAAAAAACTAAAATTGTAGCAACATTAGGACCTGCTTGTAGCACTAAAGAAGTCTTGAAAGCAATGATTGAGGCAGGAGTGAATGTTTTTAGAGTGAATTTTTCCCACGCCGATTACACTGATGTTAAAGCAAAAATAGATTTAATTAGAAGTATCAACGAAGAATTTGGTTACACCGCAGCAATTTTAGGTGATTTACAAGGGCCAAAACTACGTGTTGGGGTCATGAATGAGGAAGTAATTGTAAATCCTGGGGATATTATTACTTTTCAAACTTCTGAAGATGTTCCTGGGACTAAGGAGCGCGTTTACATGAACTATAAAGAGTTTCCAAACGATGTAAATCCTGGTGAAAACATCTTACTTGATGATGGAAAATTGATGTTTGAAGTGGTTGCTACCAATAAAACTACAGAAGTCGTTGCTAAAGTAATTCAAGGCGGCCCTTTGAAATCTAAAAAAGGGGTAAATCTTCCAAATACTAAAGTTTCATTACCTGCATTAACAGAAAAAGATGTTCGAGATGCCCTATTTGCAATTGAACAAAAAGTAGATTGGATTGCGCTTTCTTTTGTAAGAACTTCTGAAGATTTAGTAGAATTACAAGAACTAATTTCAAAACATTCTCAGCATAAAATTCCAATAATAGCTAAAATTGAAAAACCGGAAGGTGTTGCCAATATTGATTCAATTATTGCACATTGTGATGGTTTAATGGTGGCTCGTGGTGATCTAGGTGTTGAAGTTCCTGCGCACGAAGTTCCATTAATTCAGAAAAAATTAGTTAATAAAGCCAAAACAGCAAGAATTCCAGTAATTATCGCTACGCAAATGATGGAAACGATGATTACAAGCCTAACGCCAACAAGAGCTGAGGTGAACGACGTTGCCAACTCAGTGATGGACGGTGCCGATGCTGTAATGCTTTCTGGAGAAACTTCTGTAGGAAATTATCCGGTGCAAGTTATCCAACAAATGACTCAAATTATTGAAGCTGTTGAAGATTCACCGCTTATCCAAGTTCCTCAAAATACCCCACAAATCAAAACCAACCGTTTTATTACTAAAACCATTTGCCAGCACGCAGCTACTATGGCCAATGCTATTAAAGCCAAAGCGATTTGTACTTTGACAAATAGTGGTTATACCGCTTTTCAAATTTCGGCATGGCGACCACAAGCGGATATTTTGGTATTTACATCAAATAAAGTGATTTTAACGCAGTTGAATTTAATTTGGGGAGTGAAAACTTTTTACTACGATAAATTTGTAAGTACAGATGATACCATTATCGATATTAACAAAATTGCTGCCGAAAAAGGATTGGTAACTACAGGCGATATGCTAATTAATTTGGCTGCAATGCCAATTGCAAATAAAGGAATGGTAAACACTTTGAGAATTACCGAAATTGAGTAAATCTTAATTTATTTTATAAAAAAAGGGCTGGATAATTTCCAGCCCTTTTTGTTTTGGAGGTTAATTTAAGAGTTCGATATTAAAATTAATTTTAGCATTTAAAGCCTTAAAAACTTTCAATATAGTTTCAAATCTTGCGTCTGTTAAGCTATTTTCAATTTTTGAAATTTGAGCTTTTTTAACACCAACTAATTGTCCTAATTCCTCTTGAGTCAAATTTCTATTTTTTCTAATTTGCTTGATTTTTTGACCAATAAGTTCTAATTTCAATTCATTTTCAAAGGCATCTCTATTTTGAGTTCCTTTAGTGCCAACGAATTTATCTGTTACCTCATCTAAACTATACGTTTTCATAATTTCATTTTTTTTTGTTAAAATACTTTATTCTCAATGCTTCCGCTTTTTCAATTTCCGTATTTGGGGTTTTACCCGTCTTCTTTAATAATCCATTTGTAGAAATTACGATTGTATCTTTTTTATCAGATTTATCCCAAAATGCGAATAACCTAATGTATTGTTTATTGTATAAAGTTCTGAATTCCCAAATTTCACCCTTTAGTTTTTTAAATAATTCGGCATCATTAACACTTCTTGATTTCCAAATAGTATAAAGGACTTTCTCCCTTGATTTAGAATCTAAACTTTCTAAAAATTCTATGGCTGGTTCGAGAAATTCAACATTGAATTTATATTGCATTGATTGGCTTTTAATTTAATAGTAGCAAAAGTAAAGGTTTCCTTTTTAGGAAACAAATATTAAATAAAATAATTTTAGTTTGTATTAAATGCGATTAGCGAGATGCTAGCGCAAGAATGAATCTTAATTAAAATATCTTATTTCAATTTATCCAATTCTGCTTCCATTTTATCTAAATTATCAGATAAATTATTTTTTGTTTCTACCCATTTCTCAGCTTCTTTTTTCCAAAATGCAAATTTCTCTTTGTCTTTAATTTTAAAATACTCATAAGCTAAATTATGTGCTGTTTCTTGCAAATAATTTTTTTCTGAACAGGTTACAACCATTTTGTCAAAAGTCACTTTGGCTTTATCAAAATGTTTAGATTTTGTATTGGTGTAAGCTAATTCTTTTAAGGTGTAACAATCTTTTGGATTAGCAATTAGTTCTTTTTGTAACGCTGATTCAGCTTTATCAAAATCACCCAAAGCATTATAAGAAAAAGCAAGTTCCGTTTGTAAACCTTTAAAATTTGGATTTATTTTATCCGCTTTTTCTAAATAGGTTAAGGCAATTTCGCTTTCTTGATAGCCATTATAAATATATCCCCAACGGTATAAATGTTCAACTGAATTTACGTCACCTTTATAGAATTTCATCCAGCTTGGTTCTTTTTCAATAGTAAGTTCTTTAAACTTATCTTCAGGAATTTCTGCCAAAGCTATTCTGTTAGGAACTAATCTTTGCTTTTGTGAAATCGGTTCTTCTTTTATTCTAATAAATTTACCATTTTTATCAATTTTAAATTTCCCTTCATAATTAAAAGTTAAACCAGCTTGAGAATCGATGTAAATAAATCCAAAAGTGTAAATACTATCTTTATCGATTTGGCGGACAATCCATTTATTTTCACATTGGACATTTCTTTTGTCAAATTTCAGAATGTTTTGCGCATTTAAATTGGTAGTAATTAAAGTAATCAATAGTAGTAAATATTTCATAATGGTTATTTTTAATTAAATGTGAATGTAAGTTAATTATTCCACGATTTCACATAATAAAATAAAACCCTAAAATTCTTCTACCAATGTACTATCAACTTGAATTGTGTCTTTGACTTCAAACTTTAAAAAGGAACGCGCATTTCCAGTAATTGCCATCGGAATATGTTGGCCAATGGTGTCATCGGGCATAATTAATCCGCGGCGTAGCATTAAATTACTAATGAAGGTTTGCTTTTTGTTTTCATTGGCTTTAAGGAATCCATCTGGGTTAAATTCATACATGAATTTTTTAGGTTTTGGAACTATCGAAGCCAGAAACAAACATTCTTTCAAAGTTAAATCAGCCGGTTTTTTACTGAAATAAAAATTGGCCGCTTCCCCTATTCCATATACATTTGGACCCCATTCTATCACGTTGAAATACACTTCAAGCATTCGCTGTTTGCTAGAAATATGGTTGTTTTCTAATATGTAAACCAATAAAATTTCTTCCAATTTTCGGGACAATGTTTTTTCACGAGTTAGAAATACATTTTTCACTAATTGCATGCTTATGGTACTGGCGCCTCGGGAGAATTTCTTGGTTTTAAGATTCTTGATAATCGATTGTTTGAAAGCATCGTTAATGAAGCCTCTGTGGGAGAAAAATGAAGGGTCTTCACAGGTTAAAACCGCCTTTTGTAAATACGGTGAAATTTGATCTATCGGGGTGTAATTTGGATTGGAAGGGCCAACAAGAATTGGTCGCTGTGGCACTCCGTTTTCAATCGCTCGATAGGTAAATTCTGAATTTAATTTGGATAAATTGGCTTCTCCGTATTTCAATATTCTTAGATTTTCCTTGGTCAATTTACTTTCGAAAACCAATTGGTTTGGTTTGTGTTTAACAAATTTATAATCCAATTTATATTCGAAATTCCCTTGAGTTTCCATTCCCTCAAAATGTGAAAATAAGCCTTTAGGCAAAGACGTGATAAACTGCTGCGCTTTCATTTTTGGAATGGCAACTCGAAGTTTGTAAACAGTGTCTTCCTCAGTGCTGTACTCCGCAAAAGGATGCATTTTTACCTCGTTCATTTGAATGGTAGAACTACTATCTATGGCCATGAAATGTTCGCCAAAAAGAAAATGATAATCGAAAAGTGCCTTTTTTACTACCACTTCTTTTGATGCAATTTTAGGATGACTAAGGGTTAAATTGGCAATCGATGAAAACCCGTCAATGTGCAATTCACCGCTTTCCATTTCTATTTTTGCAATATTCAAATGGATGCTGTCGAAGCTGGAAAGCAAACCGAAACGCTCGTTTAAATAAGGAACAATAATTTTAGAATGGTCGCTATTGAAAAACTTTAAATCGGCAGTTTTATCTCTTGGGTTTGCCGTTCCTTTAATGTTCCATTTTTGAGTAAAAGAATTGGTTTTCACATCAATTGTTGTGGAAAGAACCTCATCCTGTAATTGCAATTGGTTCATGGTTAAAGCTACTTTTCTTCCCCTATCGTCCATTCGGAAAGACAGGTTTTCAAGCTGCATTTCTGTTGGAATTAAATTCAATACTCTAGAAAGTAATCGATAGGCAGATTTAGCATAATTGCTATTTTCGGAAGGAGAATTATCTTCTTTATTGCGTTTTAGAAAAGCATCAAAATTGCGACCGTTTTTGTTTTTTACCAATTGGATAAAACCATTTTTCATTTCTAATTTTTCCAATTGGATGGTTCCAAATAATAACTTGAACAGGTTAATTTTGGTATTCACTTTTTCAACAGAAAAAAGAGTGTCGGCATTATTCGGAACTACATTTATTTTTTGAAATTGAACCGCAGAAATTCCATCAAAATTTGCCTTTTCGATGGTTAATTTGGTATCATAATCGTTAGCCATTTTATTTTCAATTTTGGCAATTGCTGTTTGCAATAATGAATCTCTAAATACAAATAGCAGAACGATACAAATTGTGATTATTACGGCAAATATCTTTAAAAAAAGTACGGCTTTTTGTTTTCTATTTCTCATGATTATCCGAATAATTCGCTTACAATATCTTCAATTTTGGCTACTAATCTAATTTTTATAAAGGTGTTTTTAAGTGCAATTTTATTGTATTTGGATACAAATATGGTTGAAAAACCTAACTTTTCGGCTTCCTGAATTCGTTGTTCAATTCGGTTTACAGGGCGAATTTCTCCCGAAAGTCCAACTTCACCCGCAAAACAAAAATCTTTTTCGATAGCAATATCTTCATTAGAAGATAAAATGGCGGCAACCACAGCAAGATCAATTGCAGGATCATCAACCGAAAGTCCGCCGGTAACATTTAGAAAAACATCTTTCGAGCCCAAATGAAAACCTGCTCTTTTTTCTAGAACAGCCAATATCATGTTCAGTCTTTTGGCATTGTAACCCGTAGTACTTCGTTGCGGAGTTCCATAAACGGCGCTGCTCACCAACGCTTGAATTTCAATCATCAAGGGGCGCATTCCTTCCAAAGTAGTTGCAATTGCAGTTCCCGATAAAGTCGCATCATTATGAGAAATCAATATTTCTGATGGATTGGCCACTTCGCGCAAACCCGTTCCTTGCATTTCATAAATTCCAATTTCAGCGGTGGAACCAAACCTGTTTTTTAGAGAACGTAATATTCTATAGACGTGATTTCTATCGCCTTCAAATTGTAAAACGGTATCCACCATGTGTTCCAAAATTTTCGGCCCGGCGATATTTCCATCTTTGGTAATATGACCTATTAAAATTACAGGGACATTTGTTTCTTTAGCAAATTTTATCAATTCGGCGGTAGTTTCACGAATTTGAGAAATACTTCCCGCCGCCGATTCAATATAATCGGTATGTAGCGTTTGAATGGAATCGATAATTACGATTTCAGGTTGGATTTCCTCAATTTGACGGAAAATATTTTGTGTTTTTGTTTCAGTAAGAATGTAACAATTATCACCGTTTGGTGTAATTCTTTCGGCCCGCATTTTAATTTGTTTCTGACTTTCTTCACCCGAAACATAAAGCGTTTTATAAGGTAATTTTAATGATATTTGTAATAACAATGTGCTTTTTCCAATCCCTGGTTCTCCTCCTAAAAGTATTAAAGAACCCGGAACAATTCCGCCTCCCAATACTCTGTTTAATTCGTTGTCACAAGTATCCATTCGGATTTCTAGTGTAGAATCAATTTCTTTAATTTTAAGAGGCTTTGCGGCTTTTTTAACTTCTGAAGTAGAAGGTTTCCATGCTACTTTTTCTTCTTTTTGGATAATTTCTTCTACAATAGTATTCCATTCTTTGCAGGCATTACATTGCCCCTGCCATTTCGAATATTGAGAGCCACAACTTTGACAAAAAAAAGAGGTTTTAACTTTAGTCATATTTAAGGTTTTGAATCTGACGGTGCTGGTTGAACTGGAGTTTTGGCGTTTTTCATTTCCTCCATTTTATCATACATCAAATTTTGTGTTAGATTCCCTATTTCTTCTCTTTCATAAGCTGCTTGATAGTACTTTCGAGCTTTTAGAAATTCTCCAGTATATTCATACATTAGCGCTAATTCGTAATTTCCAAGCATACTTTTTGGATATTGTTTTTCTGCTAAATTTGAGAGTTCACCAAATTCATCGTACGCTTTATTTTTAATAATTGCAGCTTCAATTGCTTTAAAATCATTGAAACGAATTCGGGTTTTTAAAGCTAATAATTTTTCTATGGTTTCGTATTTTTTATTTAAATAATCTACGTATCCAGATGGCAATACCGCAATTTTTTCATTGTATTCATTGATAGAAATAGGCTGATAAATTCCAAAAATATGATACAATGCATTTGGAATCGCATGTAAAACTAAAGAATAATGGGATGCATTTGGGAAATTGTCAAAATGATAAAATAAATTAGGTTTTTTTATTTCTGATGCAAGAGAATCCAATTGAATTATTCGGTCTTTATTAGATTTTAAATCTCCCCCAGCGGTTGCCTGATAATAAAATAACGGTTGATTTAATGCTGCAAGTCTTTCAGGGATAGTTTCTTCCATTGAAACTGGAAATTTAGGACTTAAAGAAATATAGGCATTAAAAAGGAGTTGGTCTTTATACAAATAGAAGTTTAAAAACCCTGCTGTTACATCATGACCAGCAATAATTTTAAAAGGAGCAATTCTATAACTTTTCTCTAAAAAAGGCATTAATTCTTGACTAATAAATTCATAGAAAAGTTCCCCTTTTGCATCTGGCAATCCTGATTCTGGATCTACACCGCAATCCGTATATCGCTCGTCTTTTTGATTTTGAGAAATTCCTACAATAATTACTTCTGGAATATCATCCCAATAGGCTCCATATTTAAGGGCTCCATGAAAAGGATCAAATAAATAATCGCCATCTAATAATAGTAAAATTGGATATTTTTTGGTTTTATTCGTCCCATAAGATTCCGGTAACGAAATGGTAAATTCTCTGTCTTCTTTTAATTTTTGCGAGAAAATAGTGTCTTTAGATGTTTGCGAAAAAGTGATTATTGGATAACTAAAAATAAAAAAAATAAGGACTTTTCTCATAGTTTATAGCGTTTTGTGAATATGTTATGCCTACAAAAAGGCATAGCAATATAATAATTTATTTGCTTCTATTCAATATTGGAAGAAGTAAAAATGAAAGTGCTCCTAAAAACACTAATAATAGCATTTGAGAAGTCCAAATTATCCATCCAAAAGCACTTCCAGCAGTTTCGGAAATATTGTAAAAAAGTAAAATTTTAGCCATTAAAAAAGGATACGATCCAAAACCGCTATTGGTAAATGCAATTGCAACACTACCAACAATAAAAGAAGTAATAACGGCGCCTAACGGAAGAGTGCTTGTTTCAGAAATAACTAATAAACCAATGTAAAACATGTAAATATAGGAAAACCAAATAAAAATAGTGTGCCCTAAATACGACCATTTTTTTTCCATATGAAGTATGCTAACTAATCCTTCTTTTAGTCCAGATATTTTCTCTTTTAATTTTAAAATAAATTTCAATTTAGAATACAGATAAATTAAAATAAAAGCAATGAAAAGCACCAAACCAATTACCAATAATAGTATTAACTTCTGTAAAGGAATTTTATCTAAAACAAAGGTTTTCAAAACATCATATTGAACAAAAAAGGCAACAATTATTAGCCCTAACAAAATTATCATATCAACAATTCTCTCTGCTATAATTGACCCAAAGCTCTTATCAAACGGAACATTATTGTATTTTTTTAAAACCAATGCTCTAGAAATTTCTCCAGATCGAGGAACGGTCATGTTCATTAAATAACCTATCGAAACGGCCATAAAATTATTGGCAAATGAAGTTTTATACCCCATTTGATCCAATACATATTTCCATCTGTAGGCTCGAGATACGCTGCCTAAAAAAGCGATAAAGATGGAAAAATTAAGGTAATAATAATTGGCGTTTTTAAAATGCTTTTTTATCTCCTCGATATCTTTTTCAGAAAATTGATTGTAGGAATAGTAAATTAGAAAAATTCCCAAAAAAAGCGGGAGTAAAATAGACAGCCATTTACCAATTTTTGCTTTCAAAATCTAGGTTAAAGAATTGTCATTTTCATTAGGAAAAACTAAAGCTGGCTTAAAGGTTTTAGCTTCTTCAAAATCCATTGTGCCGTATGAAATGATAATGATGATATCTCCTTTTTGTACTTTTCTAGCGGCTGGACCATTTAAGGTAATTTCACCTGAATTTCTGTTTCCTTTTATAACATAGGTTTCAAGACGTTCTCCATTGTTAATGTTTACAATTGATACTTTTTCACCTTCAATTAGGTTTGAGGCTTCCATTAAAGCTTCGTCAATAGTAATACTTCCGATATAATTTAAATCGGCTCCCGTTACTTTTACACGGTGTATTTTAGATTTTACAACTTGGATTTGCATGGGGCAAAGATAATTAATTTAATGAAATGGTATCTATCAATCGGATATTGTTAACAAAAACTGCAATAAAGGCGCGGTATTTTTGGTTAGGATTTTTAGTTTCACTGGTCAACAAAGTAGTTTCATCGGCAATTTCGAAATAATCCAATTTAAAATCGGGTTGGTTTTCAAAAACATGGTTCACCCAAAGTGCTATTTCCGACAATGATTCTGATGAAAATTTATGTTTGACTTCCAATAAAGTTTTGTAGATAATTGCAGCTGCATTTCTATCATTTGGCGAAAGCCTTTCATTTCTAGAGCTCATTGCAAGTCCGTTTACTTCTCTAAAAATGGTGCATTCGACTATATTTATCGAGAAATTTTCTTTTTCAACTAATTTTTTGATGATTTGTAACTGTTGGAAATCTTTTTCACCAAAATAGGCATTGGTAGGTTTAACTATTTCGAATAATCTTTTTACAATTGTTCCAACTCCTTCAAAATGTCCAGGTCTAAATTTGCCTTCCATTTGATTTTCTAATCCATCAAAATAAAAAGATTTAGCCGTTGTATTTCCTTCATAAATATCGTCAACTGTTGGCGCATAAACAATTACATTGTTACTTATAGTTTGAAGTTTTGCAATATCGCTTTCTAAATTTCGAGGATATTTTTCTAAATCTTCGGGATTGTTAAATTGGGTTGGATTGACAAAAATACTCACAATAGTTAGTTCGTTATTTTGCAACGACATTTCTACTAGCGATAAATGACCTTGGTGTAAAGCGCCCATTGTAGGAACAAAACCAAGGGTCGTTTTTGAATTGGAAATTACTTTTAAATGCTCTATTAAAGCTAGTTGTGTCTCGAAAAGGAGCATGATGTTTTATTGAAATATTGTGCAAACTTAAGATTTTAGTTATTAACTGCATAAATTTTTGTAAATTTGCATGTTTTTTATTTACAAAAGTAATACTGAATTTTAATATGGAAGATAAGAGGATATTGTATGTATCATCTGAAGTAGTGCCCTACTTAGCTGAAAACGAGGTTTCTCTAATGTCTTACGACGTGCCAAAAATGGTAAACGATCAAGGCGGACAGATTAGAATTTTCATGCCTAGATATGGTAATATTAATGAGAGAAGACATCAATTGCACGAAGTAATTAGATTGTCGGGGATGAATTTAGTGGTTAATGATTTGGATATGCCTTTAATAATTAAGGTAGCATCTATTCCTAAAGAGAGAATTCAGGTTTATTTTATCGATAACGATGAATATTTTAAACGTAAAGCTACTTTTACAGATGAGGAAGGTACTTTATTTCCAGATAACGATGAGCGCGCCATATTTTTTGCAAAAGGTGTAGTTGAAACGGTTAAAAAGTTAAATTGGGTTCCCGATATTATCCATGTACACGGATGGATGGCTGCAATGTTACCTATCTATTTAAAACATTATTATAAAGATGAAGCTTTATTTTCTGAAACCAAAATCATTACTTCGGTTTACAGTCAGTCGTTTGAAGGTAGTTTAAACCTTGAAATGATTAACAAAGTTAAATTTGATGGCGTTCCTGAAGCTTCGATTTCAAATTTAGAAACGCCTGATTATGAAAATATTATCTTGGCAACGCTAAATCATTCTGATGGAATAATAATTGCTTCGGAAAACCTGTCTCCAAGTTTAACAAAATTTATAGAAACTTCAGAAAAACCTTTTTTACCTTTCACCTCGAAAGATAAATTCGCCGAAGTATACACTAACTTCTATAAGAATTTAGTTTAATAATATTATTTTAAAATATATATGCAAAATAAATCCATTTATAAATTACTTATTTTAGTTAGTATCGTTGCTTTTTTTACCGCTTGCGACAAAGATTTTAATGAAATCGGATCGGACGTAATAGGAGATGATCATTTTGGACTAATTAAAGATGATACCAAAACCATCTTAGCTTATAACACCTCATTAGGTCAAGTTGAAACAAGCAATCAACCGATAAATTCTTTAGGATACTATAATAATCCATTCTTTGGAAAAACGAAAGGGAGTGTGGTCTTTCAAGTTTTATTAGATACTGTAAATCAAACTATTGGAACCAATCCTATAGTTACAAAAGTAGAGCTTTCATTGCCTTACTTTAGTCGTTTAATTTCTAAAGACGCTACCACGGGTGATAGCACTTATGAATTAGATTCTATTCAAGGATTTAGTGTTGTAAATGATAAAAAAGTATTTAATAAGTTTAAATTAAGCGTTTACGAAAATAATTACACTTTACGAGATCTTGACGCATCGCTTAACTTTTTAGATGTTCAACGATATTATTCAGGTGAAACTGCCATTTTTGATGCCTATAAAAATCCTGTTCGTTTAAATGACGATGCTGATTTAGCTCAAAATGAAGAATTTATGTATAGTTCTGCAGAAATTAAAACCTATAAAACCGTAGACGGCGTTCAAGTTGTTGATACAAGATCGGCACCCGGAATGCGATTAAAACTAAGAAATAACTTCTTTCAAGATAAATTGTTTGGAGCTGCAGCTACTGGGAAATTTTTTAATAACTCCATATTTAAAGACTATTTTCGAGGATTGTATTTTAAAGCTGATGCATCAAATAGCTCCCTTAACCAAGGAACTATGGCTTTGTTAAACTTTAAACAAGCAAAAATAATTGTTACCTATACTGTAGAAGTAACTAGTTCAACTGGAGTTACTAGAAAAGAAAAGAAATTTGGAATTAGTTTAGGAGGAAATTCGGTGAATTTATTAGAAAATGATTATTCCTCAGGATACACTTCTGGAATGGCGTCCAATTCCAATGCAACTACTGGAGCCTATAACTTGTTTCCGAAAGGCGGCGAAGGGTCAATGGCAATAATTAAACTTTTCGGCGATCTTGATGTTAAGGGTTGGAATAATACAACAGGGGCATTTGTTACTGGTCCTAATCAAATTCCTGACGAATTGGAAGATTTGAGACATCCTGCTGACAAAAAGAAATTATTAGTTAACGATGCCAATATTACTTTTTATATCGATAAAGACAAAATGACCGGGGCATTAGAGCCAAACAGAATTTATCTGTATGATTTAAATAATCATCGTCCTATACTAGATTATTATGTCGATTATTCAGTTGCCTCAATTTCTAAAAATAATAAATATGTTCATGGTGGAATTATAGAAAAAACCGCTGCGACATCTTCATATGATAAACGAGGTATAAAATATAAAATCCGACTTACCAATCACATGATGAATTTAATCAGCAACGATTCAACCAATGTTAGATTAGGATTAGTAGTTACAGAATCTATTGGTTTTACTTCCAATGCTAAGCTTAAAAATTCAGTGCCAGTAGCAAATCCGTTTAATAAATATCCATCGGCAGCCGTATTTAATCCTCTTGGAACCGTTTTATTTGGAAACAATATTCCAGTAACTGATCCTAATTATGCCAAGAGATTAAAACTGGAAATATACTATACTAAACCTGATTAATAACACTACCAAAATAAAAACATATGTGCGGAATTGTAGGTTATATTGGACATAGAGAAGCCTTTCCTATTGTAATCAAAGGATTAAAAAGACTGGAATATAGAGGATACGATAGCGCTGGAGTAATGCTTTTTGATGGAAAAAATCTAAAAGTGTGTAAAACAAAAGGTAAAGTTTCTGATTTAGAAGAGCTGTGTACAACTAATATCACTACTAATGGTACAATTGGAATGGGACACACTCGATGGGCAACTCACGGGGTTCCAAACGATGTGAATTCTCATCCACATGTTTCAAATTCAGGTAACCTCGTAATTATTCATAATGGAATTATTGAAAACTATGCTCCTTTAAAAAAAGAGCTAATTAAACGAGGTTATGTTTTTCACTCAGATACCGATACTGAAGTTTTGGTAAACCTTATTGAAGACGTTCAAAAGAAAGACAATTTAAAATTAGGAAAAGCAGTTCAAATAGCCTTAAACCAGGTGGTTGGTGCTTATGCAATTTGTGTGTTTGACAAACAAAAACCTAATGAAATAATTGTGGCTCGTTTAGGAAGTCCGTTAGCAATTGGTGTGGGTGAAAACGAGTATTTTATTGCCTCTGACGCTTCGCCGTTTATTGAATATACCTCAAATGCTATTTACCTTGAGGATGAAGAAATGGCAATTGTGAGAATGGATAAACCTCTAAAAATAAGAAAAATAAAAGACGATTCTCTAGTCGATCCGTATGTTCAAGAATTGCAAATGAATTTAGAGCAAATCGAAAAAGGAGGATACGACCACTTTATGTTGAAAGAAATTTTTGAACAACCAAGTGTAATTAAAGATACGTATCGAGGACGTTTACATGCCAATTCGGGTTTGATTCAAATGGCAGGAATTGAAGATAATATCGAAAGATTCGTCAATGCAAATAGAATTCTAATTGTAGCTTGTGGAACTTCATGGCACGCAGGATTAGTTGCAGAATATGTAATTGAAGAATTTACTAGAATCCCTGTTGAAGTTGAATATGCTTCAGAATTCAGATATAGAAATCCTATTATTAATAAAGGCGATGTGGTTATAGCAATTTCTCAATCAGGAGAAACTGCCGATACTCTAGCAGCAATTAAATTAGCAAAAGAAAGAGGCGCTTTTGTATTTGGAGTTTGTAATGTAGTAGGTTCTTCTATTTCGAGAGAAACTCATGCAGGTGCTTACACTCATGCAGGGCCAGAAATTGGCGTAGCATCTACCAAAGCATTTACCACACAAATTACTGTTTTAACCATGATTGCATTGAGAATAGCAAAAGCAAAAGGAACCATGGCTAATTCTGATTTTCACAGGTACTTGCAAGAATTGGAATTAATTCCTGAAAAAGTGTTGGAGGCGCTTCAAACCAACGATAAAGCGAAAGAAATAGCTGCAACATTTAAAAACTCACACAATTGTTTGTATTTAGGTAGAGGGTATAATTTTCCAGTAGCCTTAGAAGGGGCATTAAAGTTAAAAGAGATTTCCTACATTCACGCTGAAGGATATCCAGCAGCTGAAATGAAACACGGGCCAATTGCTTTAATTGATGAACACATGCCTGTTGTAGTAATTGCTCCAAAATTGGGCCATTATGACAAAGTGGTGAGTAACATTCAAGAGATAAAATCAAGAAGTGGAAAAATAATTGCAATTGTAACCAAAGGCGATACACAAGTTCGCGATTTAGCAGATTATGTGATTGAAATTCCAGAAACTGCCGATGCATTATCCCCATTAATTACTACAATTCCTTTGCAATTATTGTCTTATCATATTGCGGTAATGAGAGATTGTAATGTTGACCAACCACGTAATTTGGCAAAATCTGTTACGGTAGAGTAAAATAGTAAAAATAAAATAAAAAAAGCGCTCAAAATTGGAGCGCTTTTTTTATTTATATTATTTAGGTGAATTTTTATGAATTTCATAATGAAATGTTAAAATTAAAAGTCTTTGTAACATAAAATTAACAGATTAAATAAAAACGATGTGAAAAATTTAAAGATTTAATTTGATTATTTGGCAAAATAAACAACGTCAATCTATTAAATTTCAAAATTATTTGGGTGTTATTTAATAATTTGAAAATAAATACTAATTTAGCTACACTAACAAACAAATTTTAAACCACAATGAAAAAACACTTACTTATTTTGACACTGTTTTTTTGCAGCATATCGTTTGCACAAAAAGTAGTTTCAGATTCAATTAAAAACAATTTACTGGACGAGGTTGTAGTCTCTGCTTCTAGAACTCCTGAAAAAGTTTTACAATCGCCAGTTACAATCGAAAGAATGGGGCTAAAAGACATTAAAAAAACAGCTTCCCCTTCTTACTACGACGGTTTAGAAAACTTGAAAGAGGTTCAAATGAATACAAGTAGTTTAACATTTAAATCAATCAACACGAGAGGATTTGCAACTGTTGCTAACGTTAGATTTATGCAATTAGTGGATGGAATGGACAACTCTTCTCCGCTACTAAACTTCGTGTTAGGAAACATGATTGGAATTTCAGAAATCGATGTTCAAAGTGTAGAATTATTACCTGGAGCGTCTTCTGCATTGTACGGATCAAATGCTTTCAATGGAATATTATTTATGAATAGTAAAAACCCATTCACTAGCGAAGGAGTAAACGGCTATGTAAAATACGGGCAAACAAGTCAACAAGCGGCAGGTGTAAATAGTTTTTCAGATTATGGCGTGAGAGTAGCTCATAAATTCAATAACTATTTTGCTGCTAAAGCAAATTTTACTTTCATGAAAGGTACTGATTGGTACGCTACCAATTATGACGACAAAACCGTTTCCGGTAGAGACAGAAGCCATTATGGTTACGATGGGATTAACGTTTATGGTGACGAGGCTGCTACTGTAATAAATGCACCAACTTTGCCAATTGATAAGGTTTCAAGAACTGGTTACAAAGAGATCGATTTAACAGACAACAAAGCTTCAAATACGAAACTGGACTTCTCTATGCATTTAAGACCTTTTGGAAATGAAAATCTAGAAGTTATCTGGCAAAGTAAATTTGGTTATGGAAATGCAGTATATCAAGGAGCTAACAGATATTACTTAAATAACTTTTTTATGCAACAACATAAATTAGAATTTAAAGGGAAAAACTTCTTCGTAAGAGGATACACTACTACTGAAGACGGTGGGGATTCTTATGACATGACTTTTACAGCCATAAATATCAATAGGCTAGCAAAATCTGATACAAACTGGTTTACAGATTACGGAACTGCCTATGCAAGATCAACTTTGTTATTAGGACAAACACCTGCACAAGCTCATGCAGCTGCTAGAAATTTTGCCGATTATAACATTTCTCCTGCAGGATTGGGATTGACTCCTAACATTGACCCAAATAATCCAAGTGCTCCTAGAGGAACTCGATTTGCTGCTGGCTCACCTGAATTCAAAGCAGCTTTTGACAAAGTAACCGCTGAAGCTGATGTGCTTTCAGGATCTAAATTAGTTGATAACTCTAGAATTTATCATTCTGATGCCAACTATAACTTGAAAGATGTAATTAAATTTGCTGAAATTCAAGTTGGTGGATCTTTTAGATTATATGAATTAAATTCTCATGGAAGAATTTATACTGATGCAAATGGTCCAATTTTATACAACGAATATGGTGCTTACACGCAATTGACCAAAAAAGTAATGGATGACCGTTTAAAACTTTCAGGATCTATTCGTTATGACAAATCTAAAAACTTTGAGGGTAATTATTCCCCAAGAATCTCTGCAGTTTATTCTGCTGGCGATAAAAAACAACACAATTTAAGAGCTTCTTTCCAAACCGGTTTTAGAAACCCATCTACTCAAGATCAATATATTGGTTTTAACGTAGGTAGTGCAATATTACTTGGATCAGCTCCAGACAACTTAACAAGATATTCTGAAGTAAGAGGAAACAATATAAATGGAAGCGGACAAATTTCTGCTTTTGGGCAAAGTATTCTTGGTACAAACACAGTTGTAATGACTGGATTAAACGCTTATAATAACTCCTATACTGCAACATCTGTTGCAACTGGAGATCCTTCAAAATTCAAAAAAACTAATTTAAACTATGTTAAGCCTGAAGAGGTAAAAGCATTCGAATTAGGATATCGATCAGTATTAGGTAAAACTTCAATCGATGTAAACGGATATTATAATGTATATAATAACTTTATTGGAAATGTAAATGTTTTAGCACCTTATTATGGGATAGCTCAAGATGCTCCAAATCCTACACCAAATCCTGCTAATCCAGGTTTTCAATCATTGGCTGCTATTCGAAGTGGAGACTACAGAGTTTATCAACTGTATGCCAACACCGATGTTGAGATCAAATCGTTTGGTTTCGGACTTGGTCTTTCAAGAAAAGTTATTAGAGATTTTGAAGTGGGTGTAAGTTATAACTATGCACAATTTAGTTTTGACAATTCAAATTCAAACGACCCCGGTTTCGAGGCTAGTTTCAATACCCCAAAACACAGAGCTAAAGCTTCAATTGGAAACGAAAATTTATTCAAAAACTTTGGTTTTAATTTGAGCGGAAGATGGAATAGTGAATATTTATGGCAATCAACCATGGTTGATGGAGTTATTCCTGAAGCTACTGTGATTGATGCTCAAGTAACCTATAATGTTCCAAGTATGAAATCTGCATTCAAAATTGGTGCTGCTAACCTAGGAGGAAGAGAATACTTCCAAGTTTTAGGTGCTGGATTAATAGGTCAACAAATTTTTGCTTCTTGGACTATTAAACCATAATTATTATTAATATAAAAATATAAAGATCATGATAAAAAATTTCAAATGGCTAATATTGGTTGCTTTAACCTTTGTAGCTTGTAATAATGAAGATGAAACAATCGTTACTAATTCATCTAATGGATTACCCTTGACTTCAGGTTCCGCAGATTTTTCTAAATTCGTTGCTTTAGGAAATTCATTAACTGCAGGTTACTCAGATAATGCATTATTTATTGATGGACAAAAAGTTTCTTATGCCAATATTATGGCAGAACAATTTGCATTAGTAGGTGGTGGTGCATTTAAGATTCCATTTATGGCTGATAATATTGGTGGATTTAAAATAAACGGAACACAATTCGCTGGTCCACGATTTTATTTTAATGGTGCAGGTCCTGCTCCGGTAACTGGAATTCCCTCTACAGAAATTCTAAATCCTGCGGTTGTTGCAGCAGGACCTTATAATAACTGTGGCGTTCCAGGAGCTAAAAGTTTTCACTTATTATCTCCTAGTTACGGAAGTGCTGCCGGAATAGCAGCAGGTACTGCTAACCCTTACTATGTTCGTTTTGCTCCTAACGCAACTACTTCTGTACTTGCTTATGCAATGAGTCAAGCACCTACGTTCTTTTCACTTTGGATTGGAAACAATGATGTTTTAGGTTATGCAACAACTGGTGGTGACGGAACTAATCCAATTACTCCATCAACAGGTCCTGCAGGAGTTGGTTTTGATGCTACTTACAACACATTAGTCAACTCTATGACTTCAGTATGTGCTAAAGGAGTAGTAGCTAATATTCCATACGTAAATACAGTTCCTTTCTTTACAACTGTTCCTCACAACCCGTTAACCTCATCTGTTTTAGGAGGAGGTAATTCTGCAGTTGGTGACGCTACTATAAATGCATTAAATACTCAATTATACGGGCCTTTAAAAGCTGCTTTAGATGCTGTTGGAGGTACGGGAAGAATTAATTTATTGTCAACAACCACAGCTAATCCATTATTAATTAAAGACGAATCGTTGACTAATTTGTCAGCACAACTTACAGCTGCTTTTACTCCTTCACTTGGAGCTGGAGTTGCTTCTGTTTACGGAGCTATTTTTGGTCAAGCACGTCAAGCAAAACCAACTGATTTAGTTCTTTTAACTACTCAATCGGCTATTGGTGCTGCACCAACAGCCTCGGATTCTGGACTTGGAGTTGCGCCTTCTGCCCCACTAAATAAATTTGGGATTACATTCCCCTTACAGGACAAACATATTTTAGTTCCTACTGAAATAGCCGAATTAAAAACAGCTACTGACAACTATAATGTTACCATAAAAACTGCAGCTGAAGCAAAAGGATTGGCGTTTGTTAATGCAAATTCATTAATGACATTAATCGCAAGTGGTGGTATTTCTGCAAATGGTTACAACGTTACCAATACTTTTATAACTGGAGGTGGATTTTCAACAGATGGGGTGCATCCATCGCCTAGAGGTTATGCTTTAATTGCAAATAGTTTTATTGAAGCTATAAATGCAAAATATGGTTCTAATTTAAAAGGTGTAAATCTATACAATTATAGAATTTTATTTCCTGGAATGCTGTAATTCTCAAAATTATAATTATTCAAAGAGTCCAAAATTAATTTTTTGGGCTCTTTTTTTTATAGAAACATTGAATGTATTTTGAAAATTAACTTATAGCTATTGTATAATTATTTAATTTAGCATGAAATAATAGCATCATGAAAAACACATTATTAATCCTGTTTTTATTTAGTTTTATAGCTGTAAATGCTCAAGATTCTATTTTAGAAACTTGCAAAATTGCTGCATCAGAAATGAAATCTGCCGAAAGGCAAATGAACTTATTGGTTAATCCAAATACTCAAAATTATGATATTACCTATCATAAATTAGAATTCAATGTTGATCCTTCTGTATACTTAGTTTCTGGGAAAATAACTACTACCTATACCGCTCTTGCAAATATGAATACGCTTACTTTTGATCTAAGCAATACCTTAATTGTAAGTAGCGTAAAAATAAACAATGCCAGCCTTGCTTTTACTCAAAATACAAACGAATTAATAATTACACTTCCCACGACACAATTAACTGGTGTTCAAGCCACAGTGGAGGTTGTTTATTCTGGAGCTCCTCCTCAAAACGGGTTTTTTGCTTTTACAAGTACCACTCACGGACCAAGTAATACTCCGGTTATTTATACCTTGTCTGAGCCTTTTGGCGCAAGAGATTGGTGGCCATGCAAACAGGATTTAAACGATAAAATAAATACTATTGACGTTTATATTACCGCTCCATCACAATATATTAGTGTTTCCAACGGAGTAGAACCCGAAGCTCCAATAATTAATGGAAATTTAAAAACCACTCATTTCCGTCACAATTATCCTATTCCGGCTTACCTGATTTGTATGGCGGTTACCAATTATACAATCATCAATCAAACTGGTGGCGTAGCTCCAAATGCGTATCCTATTATAAATTACATTTATCCTGAAAGCGATACGTCTACATTGAGAACCCAACTTTTGCAAACTCCACTAATTTTAAACTTGTACGGTAATCTGTTAGAAAATTACCCTTTTGCAAATGAAAAATACGGACACGCACAATTTGGATGGGGTGGCGGAATGGAACACACTACTGTTTCTTTTATGGTGAATTTTGGCCGACAATTAATAGCCCACGAAATGGCGCACCAATGGTTTGGCGATAAAATTACCTGTGGAACTTGGAAAGACATTTGGTTGAATGAAGGATTTGCAACCTACATAGCCGCTTTGGTTATTGAAAATTTCGACGGTGCTGCAGCATTTGTAAATGAAAAAGCAAATATGATAGGTAATATTACTTCCTCTTCAGGTGGCGCACTATATTTAACAGATGCAGAAGCATTGAGTGTAAATAGAATTTTTGATTACCGATTAACCTACAATAAAGGGGCAATGGTTTTAAATATGCTTCGATTCAAACTGGGCGATACTGCATTTTTTCAAGGGCTTAGAAATTATTTAGCAGATAGTAATTTGGCTTTTAAATATGCTATAACAACCAATTTTCAATCACACTTAGAAGCCGTTTTTGGAAGTAGTTTAACAGAATTTTTTAACGATTGGGTTTACAACCAAGGATATCCAATTTATAACATTACGGTTCAAAACACAACATCTGGACAAGCAAGAATAACAGTTGCTCAAACTACTTCAGACCTTTCAGTTCCGTTTTTTGAAATGCCTGTTCCGGTTCGATTATTAGGAGCAAGCGGACAATCGCAAGATGTAGTGGTAAATAATACTGTAAACGGAGAGCAATTTAACGTTACGGTGCCTTTTATAGTTACCGGAGCTCAATTTGATCCAAATAAAAATATTATTTCTAGAATGAGCACAGCCACTTTAGAAAATGTAAACTTCAATTTTGATTACGATATTCAAATATTTCCAAATCCAAGTTCTTCAACTATTTCTGTAACTATTCCTGAGAATATCGATATTGAAAACACCGCTTTTTACAATGTTTTAGGACAAAAAATAATGGAAACTAAATCTCAAAAGTCTTGGGATATTTCTTCATTTTCATCGGGGATTCATTTTATAACTATTCAAACGAATAAAGGAACAAAACAATTCAAGTTTGTAAAAGAGTAGGTTGGAATGAACTTTTCCAATATTTGATTTGTAATAATTCTTCCATTTTATGGAAATATAAATAATTAACAAATTTTTAAAAGTCCAGACGAAATAAAAATTGAAAAATTACTATTTAATACCTTACTTTTGTTTGTTATAAAAAATACGAAAATTATATAATGGAAATAGTTATCAAATTAGGTCAGTTTTTAATGAGTTTGTCATTGCTGATTGTACTTCATGAATTAGGACATTTTATTCCTGCAAAATTATTCAAAACTAGAGTAGAGAAATTCTACTTATTTTTTGATATCAAATATTCCTTATTAAAAAAGACTATTGGTGGTACAGAATACGGAATTGGGTGGTTGCCACTTGGTGGTTATGTGAAAATTTCAGGTATGATTGATGAAAGTATGGACAAAGAACAAATGGCTTTGCCACCTCAACCATGGGAATTCAGATCAAAACCAGCTTGGCAACGACTAATAATTATGCTTGGTGGGGTGACTGTAAATTTCATTTTAGCTTTTATTATTTATATCGGGATGACCTTCTTTTATGGAGAATTGTACATTTCGAATAGCGATATTAAAGACGGGGTTTGGATTACCAATCCTGTAATTGAAAAATCAGGTATAAAAACAGGTGATAAAATTATTGCAGTTGATGGAGTTAAAATTGATCGATTCAATGAAATCAACGAAAAAGTTTTACTAGGAAAAGAAGTAATTGTTGAACGAAATGGTACAGAACAAAAAGTTGATTTACCGGTAGATTTTATTAACCAATTAATGAATGGTAAAAAAATATCAGTCGTAGAACTTCGTTTACCATTTATTGTTTCGGGGGTAGAAGAAAATTCTGCAAATAAAAATTCCGTTCATGAAAAAGACATTATTACTAGTTTAAATGGTGTACCTGTTCAATATGCTGATCAAGTGGTAGCAGCTGTGAAAGAGTTAAAAGGGAAAACGGTTCCAGCTATTGTAAAACGTGACAATCAAGAAATTGCTGTTTCAATTGTAGTTAACGATAGCGCAAAAATGGGAATTCAATATGCTTCTAAACTTCCAATTGATAATTTAGAGAAGTTAGGATTGTATCCAATTCGTAAACAAACTTATGGCTTTTTTGAGTCGATTCCTGTGGGAATTGAGCGCGGAAAAGACCAGTTAGTAGGTTATTGGAAACAATTACAAATGATATTTACCCCTAGTACTGGCGCCTATAAAGGAGTGGGAGGATTCATAGCAATTTTCGACATTTTCCCTGCTTATTGGAGTTGGGAAGCGTTTTGGAGCATTACCGCTTTATTATCAATTATGCTTGGAGTAATGAATTTATTACCTATTCCAGCATTAGATGGAGGTCATGTAATGTTCTTATTATATGAGATTATTAGCCGAAGAAAACCAAGTGATAAATTCATGGAAAACGCTCAAATGGTTGGTTTTGTATTACTTATCTCGTTATTGCTTTTTGCAAATGGGAACGATATTTATAAGGCAATTGTAGGGAAGTAATTTTTTTTCTAATTTTATTTCAAATTATTTGCAAAAAAGATAATTTACCTTATATTTGCAACCGCTTTAAAAGGCAACACGCCTTCCTCCTTAGCTCAGTTGGTTAGAGCATCTGACTGTTAATCAGAGGGTCCTTGGTTCGAGCCCAAGAGGGGGAGCAAAACAAAACCCGATACGAAAGTGTCGGGTTTTTTTCTTTTTTATGAGAAATAAAAGAGTTTATTCCTTAATGAATTTTTCTTGAAATTTATTCCCTTCAGAATATCCATTTAAAATATAAATACCCGTTGCCAGTTTTTCAACGGTAACTTGATTAGTATTTTGAGTTTGTTCCAAAACTGTTTTTCCAGTTAAATCAGTAATAATTATTTTGTCTAATAAAATACCATTAGAGGTTTGAATATTTATTTGATTCGCAGTTGGATTTGGAAAAATAGAAATGACACTTTTAGTATCAATATTCTGAATTCCCGTTGATAAATTTAAGTTAGAAAGTGGAAATCTAAAAACGCCCTGGGTATTTGTGGCTGCAATTATAAAATTATCATTTAGTTCTAAATCAAAAATAGTCAAATCGGTTAAACCAGTATTGATTGCTGTCCAATTATTGCCATTATCTGTTGAGTAATAAACCCCTGCACCGAAAGAACCGGCAACAATTAACTGTGTATTGCAGGCAAACCCCCTATATGAACCAGATGCAAGCCCTCCTCCCAATAATGTCCAATTTATTCCAAAATCTGTAGAGCGATAAACGCCTGTTCCAATTTGACCACCAGCAAAAAGTGTGTTTCCTTTACTTTCAATAGCTCTAAAATTTGTAGAGGTGCCTAAGCCGTTATTAATAGGAAACCAGTTAATTCCCCAATCAATACTTTTATAAATACCCGCACCATTAGTGCCAACAAATAGTATATCATTTATTGCAGTAATGCATCTAACATCAGTTGTAGATAATCCTGCAGCACTCCAGTTATCTCCTTGGTCATTTGATATAAAAACACCCGTTGGTCCTACATAAAATAATCTTGTTCCTACTTTAAGAATTCCGCTTCCCAGTAAATTGGTTAATCCAACACTTTTAGAAACCCAAGTTATTCCATTATCAGAGCTTCTAAAAGCCCCTTGACTTGTGCAAGTATATATATAATTGTTGTCCTTTGTAAAACACCTTGTAGGCCCAACATTGTCATTTCCGTTGTTTGACATCGAATAATTTGCACCACTATCAGTAGAAAGATAAGCTCCAGTTTGTCCTCCCGCAAAATTGTAGATACCATTTGTTAATAGTGACTGCATATTAAATCCAGCGGTTCCTGCAGATTGTTGCCATTGTCCATGAACGGTAACGCTAAAGCAACTGAATAACAGGAATTGTAATGTTATTTTCGTCATTTTTTTTAGATTTAATGATTTTAAAACCCATTTGCATAACCCCAATTAAAAATGCTTTTAGGAACTTTTATGCCCATCCATTTAATGGTAATTAAGTTTGTATCTAATACAACTTGTGCATTGATAGTTTGAACGGCTAAAAATACTGAAATAATTAGGAGTGTAATTTTTTTGTTTAATTTATTTAATTGTAAATATATTAAAAAAAAAATTAATATTATCTATACCGTTGATTTTCTGATAATTGAATAAGAAATCATCGCATTAAAATTGTAACTTTCTCCAATAGGGGGAGCAAATTGAAAAAAGAGGTCATTTTTGACCTCTTTTTTGTTTTTACAACTTTGCAAAACCTTACTGGCATTTAGGAGAAGTTGTAATGGAGTTGTGAATTTTAGCAGTTAAAACAAGATATCTGGGTATATAAAAAGAAGTGATAACGGTTTGGGGCTTGGCGAGGTTTGGGAAAAAGTACGCCTTAACTTTCGGTTAATGACTGAATTTTCAAGTACAAAACAAACTTTAAAGTTTGCCTAAAACCCAAATCTCGTGTAACTGCTGTTGTGCGTTCGTTGTTTTATTTACATCTTGTCGTAAATAAAATTTGGAATTCTTTTCAATATTGTTGCAATTATTCCCCAACGTTTTGTTACATAAACTATTTTTCTTTTTTTTGATATTGCGTTATAAATCTGTTTTGATGCTTTTTCAACTGACGCAACCCAAAATAAACCTTCGCCTTTAGCCATTTCGGTATTTACAAAACCTGGTCTAATGTCAGTGACAAATATTTCCATTTTTAAGTTTTTAGCTTTTTGTCGCAAACCTTCTAAATAATTAATTTGATATGCTTTTGTCGCATTATAAGAAGTTGCTTGTCTATTTCCTCTAATTCCCGCAATCGAACTAATTGCAACTAAATGACCAAACTTCTGTTTTTCAAAATAGTTGAAAGCCCAATCTGAAACACAAGTAAAACCCAAAACATTTGTTTCTATTGTTCGTTTTTCGATTTCAAAGTTCAATTCGGCATTTATATCTCCAATCCCTGAACTTAAAATTAGTAAATCAATTCCACCGATTTCTTCAGTTAGTTCATTTAATTTAGTTTCAATTTTTTCAATTTCGGTTATGTCAAAATCCCTAATTCGGTATAATTTTGGATTCTCTTTTTGAATTTCGGTAAGCAATTCGGTTCTTCTTCCAGTTATTCCAACTAAATATCCATTTTCGGTTAATAATTTCGCAAGTTCTTTTCCAATTCCAGAAGTTGCTCCAATTATTATTGCTTTTTTCATTTTTAGTATTTTTTCTGTTTTTTACGATTTCGCCCACAATGACGCACAACTTGTATATAAGCGCTACAAATATTCGCTTATCACCCCAAATTTGGGTAGATTGGGGAAAGTTTGTATCCCATTATTTATTTCAAATATAGTCATTTTATTAAAATTGTTTGCTAAATAAATAATTATTGGTAGTTGCTATTTTAAGGTTAATCTCCACAAATTCAATATAATATAATGTATCTATACATAATAATGCAGTATTGATATTAAACAATAAAAACTCTTTAATCAATAGTAGTTCATTCAAATGAATGGGTTTTAATGATTTTAAAGTGATTTTCTCCGAAGAAGTGTGAAGGTAATAATTGCGACAAATAATTATTTATTAACTCATTGTTTTTCTAATAGTTAAGTAAATAACCATCGCATTAAAATTGTAACTTTCTCCAATAGGGGGAGCAAAACAAAACCCGATACGAAAGTGTCGGGTTTTTTTGTTTTTCATTAGTAAAACATTTGTAAAGAAAAGCTCGTTTTATATACAAACCAAAGTTGCTTTGATAAAAAAATTGCGTTTTCTTATCATATTTAATTATCTTTGATAAAAAAATTGAATTTTTTATACATATGAAGATGTTTGAGTTAAAAAAATTACCGGTAGAAAAGGATTTAGAAACAAAAGAAATTCTAAAAAAATTAGCTGCGGCTCATAGAGCATTAGCTGAATTAAAAGGGGTTGCAACGAGTATCCCTAACGAAAGTATTTTAATAAATACATTGGGACTTCAAGAGGCGAAAGATAGTTCTGCAATTGAGAATATAATTACTACACACGATGACTTGTATAAAGCGGAGTTAAATGTTAAAGAAATAAAATCATTAAACGCCAAAGAAGTCCATAATTATATTGAAGCCTTAAAAAAGGGATTCAGTTTAATTTCTGAAAGGAAACATATTACTAACAATAGTATTATTGAGATACAATCGTTATTAGAAAAAAACAATGCAGGTTTTAGAAAAGTTCCGGGAACATCATTGAAAAATGCCTCAACAGGAGAAATTATTTATACTCCTCCACAAGATATAGCTGAGATAAACGATTTAATGTCAAATCTTGAAATTTTCATAAACGACAATGAATTTAGTGAATTAGACCCGTTGATAAAAATGGCTATAATCCATTTTCAGTTTGAAAGCATACACCCTTTTTATGATGGTAATGGACGAACCGGGAGAATAATAAATGTATTGTATCTTGTCCTTCAAGATTTACTTAATCTACCCATTTTATATTTAAGTAAGTATATCATCGCTAACAAAGCAGATTATTATAGATTACTTCAAGAAGTTAGGGATAAAGAAGAATGGGAAGAATGGATTTTATTTATGTTAAATGCGGTAATTGAAACATCAAAAGATACAATTTCGGTTATAGAAAAAATAAAAGACCTCCTAATTGAATACAAACATAAAATCAGAAATGATTATAAATTTTATAGTCAAGATTTACTAAATAACTTATTCAAACATCCCTACACCAAAATAGAATTTTTGGAGCAAGAATTAGGGATTTCAAGAATTACAGCTGCTTCCTATCTAAATAAATTAGCTGACGACGGATTATTGAGAAAGGAAAAGTTAGGAACTGCAAATTATTATGTTAATCATAGGTTGTATGAGATACTTTCAAAATAAATTTCTTTGTTCCCTTTACTATTTATGCTTTTACTATATATATTAAAGTAATAGATAATTGAGTCTGAAACAATGACTGTCATACCCCATCACGAAAAGCAATGATATGAAGTGGGGCTACTGGGTCTTCTGTCTATATTATTAACTCAAACTCTCCTTGATATATCAAAAAAATTAACTTGGGGTCCTGTGGGGCAAAACTTAATAACCCTTTACTAATATTAAAAAAACAAAAATATTTATACTCTTGATTTTAAGAGAATTGAATAAGCAATCATCGCATTAAAATTGTAACTTTCTCCAAGAGGGGGAGCAAAAGTCCAGCAGAAATGTTGGACTTTTTTTGTTTTTATATGTAATTCTCTAACTTTTTTCAATTTTTTTTGTTTTTACAAAATAATTTTATTTTTTTGTACTTCTTTTTCTATAATAATACTAGCCTACACTCTGTAAGAAAAAAGCATCTATTTAACATTATTATATGAAAACTAAAAATATGAAAACTAAAATTTTATCATTTACAGCTATTATTTTGACATTAATCTCTTGTTCAAATGACAACGAGGAAACTAATACACCAACAACAAATCCAAACAAGGTTTTGGTTTTGAAAGTTGACTATAATACAAATCAGTTTGAAGGAGGAAAAGAATTATCTTTTCCTAATACTACCTCTAATATGACCTTAACTAATCAATATATTGCTCCTAGTGATTTTGGAAGTGTTAAAATTATTTATCAAGAATTAAACGAAACATTATTTGATGGGACAATTGTTTGGAGTGGTCTTGGACAAATGAATTATCCTCAAAATTTATTAAATGCAAATCAATTTGATACAGTTATGACAACAGATTATGTTACACCAAGTGCAGGATTTGTAAATGTATTTAATCCAGATAATACAACATACAGTTATAATGAAGTATGGACTTCAGTACAAAGTTTGGTAAAAGTTAGACAATATTTATATTCAAATCCGAACGCTAGTGTTAAACTATTTTTATACACTCCAAGTGTTGGAATTGGAAATCCAGCAGAATGGGATTGGATTATTTTTATGAAAAACTAAAAAAAAGTACATCAAGAAGTTACAAAGCTTTAAGAAAAAGTAAATATAACTTCCTGCAATTTTACACGAAGTTCAACCCTTTAATTTTCTGATAGTTACATCGTCAATCATCGCATCAAAATTGTAACTTTCTCCAATAGGGGGAGCAAACAAAAAAGAGGTCAAAAATGACCTCTTTTTTGTTTTTACAATTTTGTAAAACCATCTTTAAATTAAGTTTAAAACCCAATCTTGCCAAACCGCTGTTAGCAATAGTTTTATCATTAGTGGCTATTTATAAAGTTATTAAATTCAGTCTTTGCTGTTTGGCTTTGAAAAATGGCAGTATGACCTCCTGGGACTTCTACAAATTGGCGATTTTGGCAATTGGAGCAATTATTGACATCTTGTTTAAAAGCTGGCCAAGAGTATAATTGTATTGCCGTATCATCTATTCCTTGAACAAATAAAATATCCGATTTAAAGCCATTTGTAAAATTAAGTAATGACCTTTGGTGGTAGGCATTAGAATTGGCAACTGTCGTCCCATATACATTTCTTAAATTATTACAGGGATAACTTGATGGTGCTTGTCCATTTTCTTCTAATTGACATCTATAAACTAAATTCAAAGGGCCTGGTGCATTTGCTATTACACCATTTGTTTGATGCATTGTGTTAAGTCTAGTAACCAAATAGCCACCCTGAGAATGTCCTGCTAAAAATATTTTTTTTACTGAAATTCCTAATTCTTGGTTTGCTTTGTTCTTAATCCATAACAGTGCAGCCTCTGCTTGCAGGATATTGTCACCAAACAAAATATTAAGTTGAGGATGTGCAACACTAATAATCATCATATCTTGTCGATTCAAAATATTTTTAAATTGGTTAAGAGTAGTTTCTGCAGCAGGTAAAATATCTGAATCACTTTGCACGGTACCGTGATAAGTTATTAATACATCAAATTCATTTCCTTCAGGCTTGTCAATTATTACATCTACGCCTACACTATTGTAAGAAATAGATTTAGTAATTCTATAAGCCGAAGTATTTGGGTTAGGCTGGTTTGCCGAGTTGTCTTTTTCACACGATAAAAACAACAACAATAATAATAAAGGAAAAAAAATTCTCATAATACTAAATTGTAATTATATATTAATACTGTTTTTACTAATAGACTTTTTTATTTTTAATAGGTTTAATCTTCTCGCAATAAACTTAACTATGAAGTTTCTCAGCTTGTCAAAGTAGCTGCTTTAGAAGTACTTAATTTCAATTTAGCACTAAACACGCCATTTTGACAAACTGTTGTTGTGTGCTGTTTTTATTGAAGACTTTTGAAAAAATTCCAAACTTCCTCTGCATATTCTATATCTCTATTTTGAACTCCACTTGTAGGAGAAGAATTGCTATACACCGTTTTGCTTGGCACAGCGTGACCAGCGTTATTTAAAACAAAATATACTAATGGTTTTGCTCCATTATAAACTCTTTTTTCTACATTTCCTGCGTCATTTGTATTAATATCAAAATTGGTTATTGTAGGAGTTACATTTTGCAATCCATTTCTTTGTAGCCAATAATTTATGGTAGCAGTTTGAGATATTACTTTTCCACGATTACAATTTCCGCCTATATCTGCAACGCAACCGCCATTAGCTGGCATTGCAGGGTCGCTTGTTCCGTGAGTAATTAAAATTGGTAAAGGAAGAGTTGAACCATTTGTGCAAAGTCCGCTTTCAGGAAATTGAGGTAAATTTCCGCTTGAAATTGCTATTGCTTTTATAGTTTCAGGAAATTGAAAAGCATAAGAATAGGTCATTAAGGCGCCATTACTTGTTCCTGTTAAATACATTTTGGTTGAATTTATATTTAATTCAGATTGTAGTTTAGCATTTAACTGTTTTAAAAATGTAATATCATCACCTTGACTTCCTGATAAATCATCACTTCTACAATCATTCCATCCAGGATTTCCTTGAATATCGAGTGAACCTTCTGGATAGACTACTAAAAACTTTTCATTGTCTGCAATTGTCCGAAAAAAGGATAATGGGTGAGCACCTATTTCTGAAACTCCAATACCAAGTCCACCACCACCGTGTAAAACTGTTACAACAGCATTAACAGTTGTTATTCCTGTTGGTCTATAAACTAAATATTTCCTTGTTATATTGTTAACCGTTATGTAATTCGTTGTCAAACCTTCTTGGTATGGAATAACATTAGGATTTGAAGGATTTGGATTGCCATCATCCTTGTTACAACCAAGAGTAAAAATCACAACAAGTAATAAAAATGTTCTAATCATAATTTATTTATTTTGATAATTATACTTGGTTAGATATTATTTTAATTGAAAGGTTTAATCTTCTAGCGATAAACTTGACGCTAACGGTTTTCGGCTAGAAGTTCAATCCTTCAATTTTTTTATAGCCAAATACTCAATCAAAGCTTAATTTCTTATAGTCTTCTAAATCTTTTGAAAAAAGACCAAATTACTTCACAAGCATTCATATCCTGACTCGTCTTGCCAATAATTAATTCATTTAGATACTGATACCCTTGTGGCCAAGTATGTCCACCATTTGTTATAACATAACTTACTACTTCACTTCCGTTTATAGAATTTGAATATACTCTTTGTTTTATTGTTGTGCCATCGTTTGCAATGTCTGGCAAGTCTGTTATTATTGGTGTAGTATTACAACCATTAATGGTTATCCATTTATCAATTGCTTGAAAATGCGATAAAACCGTTCCTCCTGCAGTTCCACCAGCCGTCATTTGTCCACCAGTAATTGGAACTAATGGGTCGGTAGTTCCGTGAATATAAATTGCAGGGACTGGTCTGCCAGGATTACAACTTGAAGCAATTGTTGTAGCTTCTATTGTCGCAGCATCTACAGCAATTGCCGCAATTCTATTACTTAATTCACAACCCAATCGCGAAGACATAAATCCACCATTTGAGATTCCAGTTGCATAAATTTTGGTGCCATCAACAGATAAATTTGCAATTGCATAATCACACATTTGATTGAAAAAACTAACATCATTAATTCCTAATTGATTTGGAGTAGTTGGTCGCCCATCATTCCAATTATTTTGTATTCCGGCAGGATAAATTAACACCACTTTTTCTCTATCTGAAATAGGTTTGAAATTGGCAATGTTAATCATTCCTTCAGGTGTTCCGCTTCCGCCGTGAATTGCGAAAATTAAAGGCATTTTTCCTGCGTTGTTGTAACCTGTTGGAAGATATACTATAAAACTTCTTGCGTTTCCATCAACTGTTAGATTTACTGTTTTTTGTTCACTTGGTTTGTCAGCAGTTGTTGTTGGATTGTCATCTTTGTTACAAGACAATAATGTAATAAAAAGAAGAGAAAAAATTAGCTTGTTTTTCATAACTTATCATTTAATAAATTAGGCATTCATTTTTTTGCTAAAATACAAAAAAATTCAACACTGGTATTTTCTATAGTTTTAACTATTTGTTTTTCTGATTGTTAAATAAACTATCATCTCATCAAAATTGTAACTTTCTCCAATAGTTGGCGCAAAAGTCCAGCAGAAATGCTGGACTTTTTTTGTTTATATTTGTAATTAACTTATAAATATAATCCACATGAAAATAGTAATTATTATTATTTCAATTTTATTATTAATTGTAATAGCGCAAATTTATTTGTCAAGAAGCACTCAACAAACAGAACAACACAATTACAAGGTAATTAAGAAATTTGACAAGTTTGAGATAAGAAAATATGATGCTGCCTTGTTTTCAAGTGTAAAACTCAACAAGAAAGGATATAAAGAAAGCTCAAGTGAGGGTTTTAGAATATTGGCTGGGTATATTTTTGGAGATAATGATGCTAAGAAAAAAATCGCCATGACATCACCTGTAGTTATGGAACTTGGAGATTCTTCTAAAATGATGTTTATGGTTCCAAAAAATTATAATTTGAAAAATTTACCAAATCCTAATAATAGTAAAATAGTTTTTGAAAAAGAAGAAGTAAAAATTATTGCTGCTATTCGCTTTGATGGGTGGGCAGATGATGAAAAAATTGAAAAATATAAGACTATTTTGAGGAATGAATTAGCCAATGAAAAATTAAATTTTATTAATAAATTTTCTTTTCTGGGCTACAACCCCCCATATGAAGTTATGAATAGACGAAATGAAATTGTTGTTGAGTTAATTAACTATAAATAGTACTCAAAAAACCACTTAAATTAATAACCGTTAACTTCTTTGATTTTAAGAGAATTAATTGGGAAATCAAATAATTAAATTTTTAACTTCCTTTAATAGGTGCTGGGGAGCTACTAAAGAAAAGCCTTTACAGAAATGTAGCGGCTTTTTGTGATTATAATTCTTGTAAAATTAAGTTTTGTTATTTATTTTTGATAAACAAATGACGCCACTATGAAAACCCCTTTTAACAAATTTCTATACCTTGGATTTTTACTTCTAGGCTTATTCCAAGCATTTTTTTCTAAAGATTATATGCAGGCTACTGCTTCATTAGGAATAGCTCTAGCATTTGATCCATTCGATCCAGAACAAAAATGGAACGACCGACCAACCTGGCAAAAAGCAGTTTTAATCCTTCATCTTGCAGCAGTAGCAGCTCTTTTTGGTTTTGGAATAGGCCTTGGCGATAAAGCCAACCTCAATTAAATATTTTATCTAATTAATTGCAAAATAAAAGTAATTTATTTATGTTTGTAATAGTTAACCTAAAATGAACTTAACAAAAACCAAAAATGAAAAAAACAATTTCCCTTATCGCAATAGCCGCTTTGCTATTTATCTCTTGTAAAAAAGAAGATGCTGCTTCAACTGTTGAAGCTAAAAACCCAGATCAATTTGGAGTATTGGTTGGTAAATCAGACAACATTGAAATGGTTAAAAAAATGACCGCAATGGCTGAAAATTCTGACTACCCTAATTTCAAAGCGAATTTTGCTCCAAATGCAGTTATTCATGATAATATGAATGATATTACTATAGAAGAGAACATTAAAATTTTAGAAGATTTCAAAGCTCAAGGATTGAAAATTTCCTTAGGTAAAAAGCCGATTGTATGGGAAAATATTAATGATAAACCCGATGAAAAAACTGGAGTTAAAAACTACGTATTTACCTATTATGACGCTACTTTTTCTAAAGGAGATAAATCAGTAGTAATCAATTACAATATGATTTTTGCCATCAAAGACGGAAAAATTGTTGAAGAATGGGATATTTACGATACTGCACCAATTATGGGTCTTTTAAAATAATTAACCAAAACTTATAAATACTTAATATTATGAAAAAATCAATTGTAGTTATTGCATTGTCAAGTTTACTATTTGTAGCTTGTAAAAACGAAAGTGCTGAAAGAGAAAAAGTAGCTCAAGCAAACATCGATTCCTATTCAAAAACTTGGGATTTAGTTGTTAATGAAGGAAAAGTAGACGTACTTGACTCTGCTTATGCTCCAGAAATTGTGCTGCATACTGTACCTGAAATTAAAGGAATTGCTGCCGCAAAAGCCTATTATGCTAATTTCGTAACCGGATTTTCAAACAGACAATTCATTGTAAAAGATATGTTTGCAAGCGGTGACAAACTAACAAAATACTGGGTGTTTAAAGGAACTCACACGGGTGATTTTATGGGAATTCCTGCAACTGGAAAAACTATTTCCGTAGAAGGCTGTACCATAGCTAGAATGGTAAACGGTAAAATTGTTGAAGAAAGAGATTTTATGGACAACATGGATTTCATGAAACAATTAGGGTTATTGAAATAATTATTTAATCTATTTCATAGAAAGGGTTTTAGTTCACGCTAAAACCCTTTTTTATTTTATTAAATAACGTATTTTTGTAAAATAATATAACATATTTTAACCCATTAGTTACAATGATAACAATCGCAAATCAATTCGGAATGAAAGAAGCTTTAGCCCAACTAGGAGTAAAAGCAATAAATGATGGTACTTCTACAGGGGTAAATAATTTTTCAAATGGATCCACTTTAGAAAGTTATTCTCCCGTTGACGGACAATTAATTGGTTCTGTAAAATGTACTTCCGAAGCAGATTATGAAAAAGTGATGCAAGCAGCTTCTGCAGCATTTCAAAAATTTAGAGTAATGCCAGCACCTCAAAGAGGTGAAATTGTTAGACAATTTGGTGAAAAACTAAGACAAAATAAAGAAGCACTTGGAAAATTGGTTTCCTATGAAATGGGAAAATCACTTCAAGAAGGATATGGTGAGGTTCAAGAAATGATCGATATATGTGACTTTGCAGTGGGTCTTTCTAGACAATTACACGGTTTAACAATGCACTCAGAAAGACCCGGCCATAGAATGTACGAACAATACCACCCAATGGGTGTTGTAGGGATTATCTCTGCTTTTAATTTTCCAGTAGCAGTTTGGGCTTGGAACACCGCTTTAGCATGGATATGTGGTGATGTATGTGTTTGGAAACCTTCAGAAAAAACTCCCCTTTGCGGAATTGCATGCCAAAATATTATAGCCGAAGTGATTAAAGAAAATAATCTTCCTGAAGGAATTTCTTGTTTAATAAACGGTGATTATAAAGTGGGTGAATTAATGACAAATGATCGTAGAATCCCATTAATATCTGCTACTGGATCTACAAGAATGGGTAAAATTGTAGCTCAAACTGTTGCTGGACGTTTAGGAAAATCATTATTAGAATTAGGTGGAAACAATGCAATTATTGTCACCCCAGATGCCGATATAAAAATGACCGTAATAGGCGCTGTATTTGGTGCTGTTGGAACTGCAGGACAACGTTGTACCTCAACAAGACGATTAATTATTCACGAAAGTATTTATGATAAAGTGAAAGACGCAATGGTGTCAGCTTACAAACAATTAAGAATTGGAAATCCATTGGATCAAAACAATCACGTGGGGCCGCTAATTGACACTTTAGCAGTTGAAATGTACAATAATGCTATAACAAAAGTGGTTGCTGAAGGAGGAAAAATTCTTGTGGAAGGCGGCGTACTTTCTGGTGAAGGTTATGAAAGCGGATGCTACGTAAAACCAGCAATTGCGGAGGCTAACAACTCATTTGAAATTGTTCAACACGAAACTTTTGCACCAGTTTTATATCTATTAAAATATTCTGGCGATGTTCATAACGCTATTGCAATTCAGAATGGTGTGGCGCAAGGATTGTCTTCTGCAATTATGACCAATAACCTTCGTGAAGCAGAACTTTTCCTTTCAGTTGCAGGTTCCGATTGTGGAATTGCAAACGTAAATATTGGTACTTCAGGTGCTGAAATTGGTGGCGCTTTTGGTGGAGAAAAAGAAACTGGCGGAGGGCGCGAATCTGGTTCTGATGCTTGGAAAGTTTACATGAGAAGACAAACCAATACTATCAATTATACTACAAGTTTGCCTTTGGCTCAAGGAATAAAATTTGATTTGTAAGAAAAATTAAGGGTTAATTTCTCCCTTTTTCATCAGGATACAATATTGGCAGAGAATCACTTTGCCAATATTCTTTTGTGTCAACATCTAATATTGTTAAAGGCCCTAAAAATGCTGCTCCCGTATCTATATTCCAAACATTAGCCATTTGAATTGGTATGGTTTTATTAATTTTTGTAACTGGCGTATGACCAATGTAAATTTCATGGTATAATTTTAACCGCTTTGGATATAAAATATCTTCGGAACTTATCGATTTATCCAATGCCATTGCTGTTTCCCAAAGCGTACGTTCCCAATAAAACATTTTAGGAAAATATTCATGTGTTACTCCGTTTAAATTAGTAAACCCTGCATGAACAAACAATCGGTTACTAGAATCCAGATAATAATTGTTTAAATTCTTTAAAAAATCAATGTGTTTTTGTTTGGTTACATGGTCAACATTGGCATAAGCCAAAACGGTAGCTTCTCCACCGTGTTCCTTCCACATTGGATTATCCCGATTGGATTGTAACCAATCCAACAATAATTCATCGTGATTACCTCGAATAAAAATACATTCCTGCTTTTGGCTTAAGCCAATTAAAAAATCGAGAACCTGTGGTGATTCACTCCATCCATCAACATAATCGCCTAGAAAAATTAAGGTGTCATTTTTAGTACCATTTGCTTTTTCCAAAACTTGTTTAAGAGCTCGTAAACCCCCGTGAATGTCTCCAATGACCAATATTCTCATTTATTATTTTATCAAATTTACAGTGCAAAATTAAGTGAAAATAGACTACTATTTTCAAAAAAAGCAAATAATAAATAGTTTGAATAGCAATAAAAAGGTAAACCAAAGAAAGGTAAAAACAACTATTGCTCCTATTTATGAAAATTGCATTCGAAAAGAATAGAACTCGGAATATTACCTTAAATTTGTTTAAAATTAATTTCCATTTCATTTAAATTAGTAAACAATAATGCCTTTTTTTTGAAGTTATCCAATAATAAGAATCATTTTATGAGAACTGAGCCCCTTTTTTTTATGATAATAATATTAATGATTTGTTTTTCATGCAGTAATTTATCTCAATTACAAAAAGGTAAAAAAACTATTGATAAGCAAGGACATAGAGGCTGTCGCGGTTTAATGCCAGAAAACACTATTCCGGCGTTTTTAAAAGCAGTTGATTTAGGTGTTAATACTTTAGAAATGGACATTGTAATTACAAATGACAATCAAGTGATAGTAAGTCATGAGCCCTTTTTTAACCATGAAATAACGACTTTGCCAAATGGCGAATTGGTTTTGGAATCAAATGAAAAAGAATTAAATATATATAAAATGCCCTATTCAGAGGTTATAAAATACGATGTTGGTTTAAAAGCGCATCCTAGATTTCCAAAACAACAAAAAATGAAAGTGCATAAACCATTGCTATCAGAGGTGATTGATGCAGTAGAAATTTATGCAAAAGCAAACCACAAGCCATCCCTTTATTATAATTTAGAAACTAAAACAACTTCTCAAACAGACGGTGTCTTTCATCCTGAACCCAAAGAATTTGTTGATTTAATGATGAGTGTAATTTTTGAAAAAAAGATCGAGAATAGAGTAATTATTCAGTCGTTCGACACACGTACTTTGCGCTATCTTCATCAAAAATACCCAAAAATAAAAACAGCTTTACTCATAGAAGATTTTGATAAAAAAGAATTCTCAAAACAAATTGAAGATTTAGGGTTTATTCCAACAATCTATAGTCCAGCTAAAGAATTAGTAACTCCTCAACTAGTAAAAGAATGCAAATCAAGAGAGGTAAAATTGATTCCCTGGACAGTAAATGACCTCTCAAGCATAAATAAGCTAACGAAAATGGGTGTAGACGGAATTATTTCAGATTATCCCAATTTGTTTTTCGAAAAAAAATAAGCATTTTATTGAACATCGTATTTCATTTTTCGCAAAATTCGCAAAGACTCTTTAAACGACAAATAAATTGTGGGAAATGGTTTTAAAAGAAGTTTGGCATCTATTAATTTCTGCTTTGCATCTTCAAATCCATTAAGGTAACAAATCATCAAAGTAGATGGTAAATTCTCTAAATCTTTGTATTCACTAGAAGATAATTTTATATTGCTTTCCAATTTTTTCAATAAAGAAAGGTTAGAATTGTAAACATGAAAAAGCAATTTTTTATCAAATTCTGGTGGTTCAAAAAGCATTTCTCGGTCTATTTTATAATACCCGTTGTCAAAAAAAAGTAACGTTTGCTTCTCTAAAGGATAATAACTTATATTATCGTTTAGCCCTAAAGGAACGTATTCGGTAATGGTAAAAGTGGTGTCGTCAAAGCTAATAGTTACTACATCTTGGGCCGAATAAAATAATTTTATTTGCTCGTTAATTAATGCAATATCGACTCTAGAAAGGAAAATTTTATCGCCTACTTTTTTGTAATTCCCCGCCCAACAAATCACAAATAATTCCTTGAAAACTTTGTATTTTGGAGAAATGTCTTTGTGGCTTAAATTCATAAATGAAATCACGCCATCCAAAGTATATTCGATACTGTTTCGAGAATTATTTTCTATTCCATGAACTGTTTCCGAATTTTGATTATTTCTTTCAACTTCACCTACAATTGGAATAGTATTACTTCCACGCCGAATGTAAATGCTGTTAATTAGAATAGTATGAATCCCTTTTTTAAAATACGAAGTTCTCTTTTTGGCTTTTATGGTTACCAATCCTACCATTTTATCTTTTGGTAAATTGGGAAAAGGGACATTTTCATATTGAATTTTCGGTGGATTTTCCAAATAGGCATTTACCAAATTTTGAATGCGACTATCGTCAAAAAAATCATCGCCTACAATTTCGTTATCGTGGTCCTCCACCCCAACAACAATGTAAGAATTGTTTGTAGGATTTGAATTGGATAAAGCGCAAATGTGCTTCAAAAACTTGGCTTTTCCTTCCCGAGTGTGCAAATTCAACTGCCGCTTTTTATCATAAAAACTTGACTCATCGTGATGAGATAGTAAATTTTTTATAAGAAGCCGCTTGTTAATCATTTTGTTACCTTTTCAGCGATTCATTTACAAATTTCGCTTTACAATACTAACCATCGCTTGGGCAGTTGGCATCACAACTAAATCGGCAATATTTACGTGGTATGGTCTTGTTACCACAAAATGAATAATATCGGCTAAATCTTCCGCTTGTAATGGGGAAAACCCTTTATAAACATTTGCCGCTTTTTCTTTGTCTCCTTTAAATCGAACCGTGCTAAATTCGGTATCAACCATCCCAGGATGAATAGCACCTACGCGAATTCCATAAGGATTCAAATCAATTCTCATCGCTTGATTTAACGAATCGACAGCGTGTTTTGTAGCACAATAAACATTTCCATTTGGGTAAACTTCTTTTGCTGCAGTTGAACCAATATTAATAATATGACCTGATTCTCGAGCAACCATATTCGGAATTATGGCTCTTGAAACATATAAAAGTCCTTTCAAATTAATGTCAATCATGGCGTCCCAATCATCTAAATTACCCGTTTGAATTGGATCTAAACCATGAGCGTTTCCTGCATTATTAATTAAAACATCAATGTTGTTAAATGATTCTGGAAGTGAGGCAATACTATCAAAAACTGCTTTTTTATCCCTAACATCAAACAATAAGGAATGGACTTCGGTAAATTCCAAAAGTTCTTTTTGCAGTTCTAAAATACGATCTTCACGACGCCCGCAAAGAATGATTTTAAAATTATTTTTTGCCAAAACTCTTGCGGTTGCTCTTCCAATTCCGCTTGTTGCGCCTGTAATTAGTGCTGTTTTCAATTTATTTATGTTATTTAGTATTAAGGGACTTTATTTCCCATGCTTTCTGTCCAAATGGCAAACCAATCTTCTTTTTCTAATTCCAATTGGGTTGCTTTCATCAATTGTTGAATTCTAGCCACATTCACGGTTCCTGCCACTGGAATTACTTTAGCAGGATGATTTAAAATCCATGCCAATAATAAAGTATCAGCACCAAAATGGTATTTTGAAACTAATGAAGCGAGTAGTTTTTTTAATCTTCTCGTCTGCTCATTATCTTCTCGAAAAACAGTTCCAAGTGGGTTCCATGACATCGGTTGGATAGTATTGATTTGCATATAATCCAAACTTCCGTCAATCATTGGCTCAAAATTAGTTGCTGAGAACTGTATTTGATTGTAACTAATTTCCGTTTTTTGACGGATTAATTCTGTTTGAGAAGCCGTAAAATTGGATACACCAAAATCTATTATTTTTCCTTCCGATTTTAATTTGGTTACCGCCTCAGCAATTTCATCGGCCTGCATTAAAGGACTTGGGCGATGCAATAATAATACATCAAGATAATCTGTTTGGAGGTTTTTTAATGAATTTTCCACCGACCAAATAATATAATCTTTCGAGTAATCGTAGTGTTTTATGGTGTTATTTCGGTTTTCACAAACATATTGAATGCCACATTTTGAAATAAATTGTAGTGATTCTCTAGCTATTTTACTTGAAGCAAATGCCTTTCCGAAAGACGCTTCTGTAGTATAAGCGCCATAAATATCAGCATGATCAAAGGTGGTGATTTTATTTTCAAGACAAATATTTATCGTACTTTCCATTTCAGAAGTACTCAAATTTTTATCCCAAACTCCCCAATTCATAGTTCCAGCGATTATTGGTGATAACTTATTTTTTTTCAAGGTTTTAGTATTAAAATGTTAAATAGAATGGGATGGGTTTTAGGTAATTTTCATAAAGTTCTTAAAATTATAAAAAGAAAATCACAATTCAGCCTTAAAAGCAAATGTTTTATAGAAGTTTTAACCATTTTTTAACATCGTACTTCTAAAAAAAAATTCAATTTGCACTCTCAAATTTAAATGTTAAAATTTACAATAATAAAATCAGTAAAATGGAAGAAAATACTTCGACTTTAGACATCAGAGCGATAAATGAAAAAATTGAAAAAGAAAGTGCTTTTATAGACCTTCTTACAATGGAAATGAACAAAGTAATTGTAGGTCAGAAGCACATGATTGAAAGATTATTAATTGGACTTTTAGGACAAGGGCACATTTTATTAGAAGGTGTTCCGGGATTAGCAAAAACTTTGGCAATTAATACTTTGTCACAAGCCGTTCAAGGATCTTTTAGCAGAATTCAATTTACTCCCGATTTATTACCTGCAGATGTTGTGGGAACGATGATTTATAACATTAAACAAAATGAATTTTCAATAAAAAAAGGACCAATTTTTGCAAATTTCGTCTTAGCAGATGAGATCAATCGTGCTCCTGCAAAAGTGCAATCGGCATTACTAGAAGCGATGCAAGAAAAGCAAGTTACTATTGGCGACACCACATTTAAATTGGAAAAACCATTTTTAGTATTGGCTACCCAAAACCCAATAGAACAAGAAGGAACGTACCAACTTCCAGAAGCGCAAGTCGACCGTTTTATGTTAAAAACAGTTATCGATTATCCTAAAATGGAAGACGAAAGATTGGTAATTCGTCAAAATTTAAAAGGAGCCTATGAAAAAGTAAATGCTGTAGTTACTGTTGAACAAATTTTGCGCGCACAAGAAGCAGTTCGTGAAGTTTACATGGATGAAAAAATCGAAAAATATATCTTAGATATTATTTTTGCTACTCGTTTTCCAGAACAATATAAATTAGCAGATTTAAAACCATTAATCAGTTTTGGATCTTCTCCTCGTGGAAGTATCAATTTAGCAAATGCGGCTAAATGTTACGCTTTTATCAAACGTAGAGGTTACGTAATTCCAGAAGATGTTCGTGCCGTAGTTCATGATGTATTGCGCCATAGAATTGGTATCACCTACGAAGCGGAAGCGGAAAATATTACCTCAGTTGATATCATCAACAAAATCGTAAACGAGATTGAAGTACCTTAATCAGCTTTAAGCTATAAGCAGTAAGCATTTAGAGTAATTCTGAAGGCTGAAAGCTAATGGCTATTTGCTGAAAGCTAAATGAAATGGATACCAAAGAACTATTAAAAAAAGTACGTAAAATAGAAATTAAAACCCGAAGATTGAGCGATCACATCTTTTCGGGCGAATATCACACGTCTTTTAAAGGGCGTGGAATGACTTTTTCTGAAGTTCGTCAGTACCAATATGGTGATGATATTCGTGCAATAGATTGGAATGTAACTGCACGTTATAACGAAGCCCACGTAAAAGTATTTGAAGAAGAACGAGAGTTAACCATGATGTTAATGGTGGATATTTCTGGTTCGGAAAGTTTTGGTTCTAAAAACCAATTTAAGAAAGATATTGTTACAGAGATTGCTGCTACAATGGCTTTTTCGGCAACACAAAACAACGATAAAATAGGGTTGATCTTATTTTCTGATCAAATAGAATTGTATATCCCTCCAAAAAAAGGAAAATCACACGTATTGAGAATAATTCGGGAATTGATTGAATTTCAGCCAAAAAGCAAAAAAACTGATGTTTCACAAGCACTAAAATTTTTGTCGGGGACACAAAAAAAGAAAGCAATTGTATTTTTAATTTCTGATTTTATGTCGGATGAATACGAAAATACCTTGAAAATTGCTTCTAAAAAACATGATATTACTGGAATTCGAGTTTTTGACATTCGCGAAGAAAAGTTGCCAAATCTCGGGATGGTTCCAATGTTGGATGCAGAAACCGGCGAAACTCAATTGGTTAATACCGGCTCTAAAGCCATTCGAATGCAATACGAAAAAGAGTATAAAAATAAAGTCGATTATTTTATTGAGACTTTTAGAAAATCGGGGTCTGGAGTAGTGAACACAAGGGTTGATGAAAGTTACGTAACCAAATTATTAAGTTATTTTAAGTCGCGATAATCACAATGAAAGTTAAATATTATATACTTTTCCTTTTAATTTCAATGTCTCTATTTGCTCAAAAGCAAGTGGAAACTAAAATTGATGTTAAGAAAAACAAAATCGGAGCGCAATTCAACTTGACTTATAAAACCAATGTTGATACGTTGTCAAAAGTGGTGTTTCCAACCTTAAAAAACTTTGGGAAAATGGAAGTTATCCGTTCCTATGTGGTGGACACTATAAAACATGGAGCTAGATATGATCTTATAAAAAAATATGGCGTGACCCAATTCGACTCTGGGAAATATGTAATTCCGAGTTTAAAAGTCCTAATCAATAATAAAGTTTTTGCTACCGATTCTATATTAGTAGAAGTTTCTGATGTTAAAGTCGATACTCTAAAACAAAAATTATTTGACATTAAACCAATTTCAGAATCAGAATTTCAATTGAGTAATTTTTGGAAGTATTTTTTAATAATTGTTTTGATTTTAGGGCTTGGAGCATTCATTTATTGGATAATAAAAAAATACAAAAAGAAGAAAGTTGAAGAAATTGAAGAACTTAAAAGCCCTATTGAACGAGCAACTATTTTACTGAAAAACTTAGAAAAAAAGGAGCTTTGGCAAAAGGGTGCTGTAAAAGAATATTACAGCGAATTGACCGATATTGCTAGAAATTACATTGAAGAAGCCATCGAAATTCCAGCAATGGAAAGCACAACCTCTGAGCTAATTGTTGCGCTTAGAGCTGCTTCTATCAAAAAGAAAATGACCGTTTCAGCAGAAACTCTTGAAAACCTAGAACGCGTTTTAAAACAAGCCGATTTAGTTAAATTTGCTAAATCTAGACCTGTAGATTTTGAAATTGCCGAAGACAAAAACAAAATTGAAAAAGCAATTCTAACATTGGATAAATCCATACCAATAGAAATTGAACCAGAAGAGGACACATCAGAATGGGACGAAATGCGCCGTTTGCAAAAGCTGAAAAAAGAGAAAAGAGCCCGAATATTAAATGTGTTAGGATTTCTAGTTGGCACTTTATTAGTATTATTTATTTTATTGGTAGCAACCAAAGGATTTGATTACGTAAAAGACCAAATTATTGGAAGTCCAACCAAAGATTTAGTTGAAGGTCAATGGGTTTCAAGCGAATACGGTAATCCAAAAATATATATAGAAACACCAAAAGTTCTAACAAGAATTGACGCTTCTAAACAATTTCCTGCGGAAATAACGAAAATGTTAAAAGAAGGAAGTGTATTTACCTACGGAAGTTTGCAAAGTAATTTTTACATCGCATTAGCCACAGCTACACCAAAACAAGAATTAGATTACGACCTTCAAAAAGGATTAGATGCAACAATAAATGGATTTGGAGGGCAAAATGTTGTATTAAAACAAGAGGAATTCCAAACCAAAATGGGCGTTACAGGTTTGAAAGGATTTGGAACAATGGTGTTGCTTGATCCAGTGTTAAAAAGCAGTGTTAAAATGTATTTTGAAGTGCTTTTATTTAAAGAAAATGGAGGTTACCAGCAAGTTATTTTATTCCATGAAGAAGGCGATAAATACGGTGAACAAATTTCAGAAAAAGTGATGAATTCAGTTGAATTTAAAAAAGGCGAAAACAATGAATAAGATGACTTTTCTAAATCCCGAATTTTTCTGGCTTTTTATTTTAATTCCAGCTGTTATTGCTTGGCAAATATGGAAAAGAAAGGAACAAACTGCTACTTTAAAAATTAGTTCATTAAAAGGTTTTAAGAATACAAAATCTGTTTTGACCAAATTAAAACCAATGCTATTTGTATTTCGATTATTGGCGTTAAGCTCTCTAATTATTGCTATGGCGCGCCCAAGAACTGTAGATGTCAGCAGCAAAACAAAAACTACAAAAGGAATTGATATAGTAATGTCAGTGGACGTTTCAGGAAGTATGTTGGCGAAAGATTTCAAACCCAACCGAATGGAAGCTTTAAAAGATGTTGCAGAAAACTTTGTTAAAGGGAGACCAAACGACCGAATAGGTTTAGTAGTTTATGCGTCTGAAGCCTATACGAAATCACCCGTAACAAGTGATAAAGCGGTTGTTATGGACGCCATAAGAAGTATAAAATATGACAATGTACTTCAAGATGGAACTGGGATTGGAATGGGTTTAACTACCGCAATTAACCGATTAAAAGACAGTAAAGCGAAAAGTAAGATTGTAATTTTGATGACTGATGGGGTAAATAATTCTGGTTTTATAGAGCCTCAAACGGCTTCAGATATTGCGCAACAATACGGAATTAAAGTGTATACAATTGGAATTGGATCGAACGGAATGGCCGATTTTCCATATGCAATTGCTCCAAACGGACAGTTTTTATTTAGAATGATGAAAGTGGAAATTGACGAAACATTACTTCGATCAATAGCAAAAAATACAGGCGGGAAATATTTCCGAGCATACAGTAATCAAAAGTTAGAGTCCATTTATAATGAGATTAACAAATTAGAAACAACCGAAATTCAAGAGTTAAAATTCTATGATTACGATGAAAAATATAGACCTTTTGCGCTTTTTGCAGGGTTATTATTATTGTTTGAATTAGGATTACGAAACACCCTATTTAGAAGTTTTATATAATCCCTATTTCGCAATGAAATTGGTGTTAAAGAAAATATATGTACGAATTAGACGAAAAAAAATATTTGCCTTTACTATTTATCATTCCAATTTTGGTTGTGGTATTTCTATTCAATTTATATTGGAAAAGAAAAAAACAACAAGAATTTGGGGATATAGAAATGATAAAAAAATTGAGTCCAGAAAGTTCAGGCTTCAAAACGGGGCTTAAATTTGTTGTTTTAACTCTTGCTTTTGCTTGTTTGGTTATCGGTTTGGTTAACCCAAAAATTGGAACAAAATCAGAGACTGTAAAAAGAGAAGGAATTGACATTGTATTTGCTGTTGACGTTTCAAAAAGTATGCTTTGCGAAGATGTTGCACCAAGTAGATTGGAAAAAAGCAAGCAAATTGTTTCGCAAATTATCAATCAATTAGTAGGTGATAGAATTGGAATTGTAGCCTATGCAGGAAGTGCGTTTCCAGTTTTACCAATTACAACTGATTATGGTGTTGCAAAAATGTTTTTACAAAGCATGAATCCTTCTATGGTTTCTTCACAAGGAACATCATTGGATGAAGCTATAAAATTATCTTCAACCTATTTTGATGACGATAAGAAAACGAGCAAGTTATTAATTCTAATTTCAGATGGAGAAGATCATTCTGAAGGTGCTAGTGATGCAGCTGAAGAAGCCAACAAATTAGGACTAAAGATTATTACAATAGGGTTGGGAACTCCAAAAGGTGGCCCAATTCCATTAAAAGAAAATGGCAGAGTTGTTAGCTTTAAAAGAGACCAAAATAATGAGGTTGTGGTCACAAAATTGAATGAAGAAAGTTTAAAAGTAATTGCTAAGAATACAAAAGGGGGTTATATTAATGGGAATAATACCAAAGAAGTTTTAGAATATATCAAAAAGGCATTGGATAATATTGAAAAAACAGAATTTGAAGCACAAGAATTCACCGACTATAATTCGCAATTTCAATGGTTTTTAGGAATGGCTTTTTTTCTATTGTTTTTGGATGTTTTCTTTTTAGAAAGAAAAACAGAATGGTTAAAAAAGTTGAATTTATTTAATGAAAAAGAATAATGAAGAATTTATTATTATATAGTTTTCTCTTGCTTTCTTTTGCAATTTTCGCTCAGGAAAAGGATTTTCATTTGCCTAAAGCAAATGATGAATTTGTGGATAAAAAATATGCTGAGGCTGAGGCTGAGTATCGAATATCACTATCTAATAATCCTAAAAAAACCATTTCAGCCTATAATTTAGGGAATGCAATTTATAAACAAAACAATAATTCAGAAGCTTTATTCTCATATGAAAATGCAATAAAAAATTCCACTGTAAGACCTGAAAAGCACAAAGCTTATCATAATTCAGGGAATATTTATATGAAGGAAAAAAATTATTCTGCAGCTGTTGAAGCCTATAAAAACGCCTTGCGAAATAATCCAAATGATGAGGAAACCAGATATAATTTTGCATTAGCAAAAAAAATGCTGAAAAATAATCCTCCAAAAAAAGACGATAAAAAAGACAAGAAGGATAAGAAAAAGGACAACAAAAATAAAGACGATAAAAAAGATAAAAAAGACGATAAGAAGGACGACAAGAAAAAAGACGATAAGAAAGACGGAAATCAAAAAGATAAAAACGATCAAAAAAACAATCAGGATGGGCAGCCAAAGCCTAAACCTGGTGGAATCCAAAAAGAACGCGTTCAAAATTTATTGGACGCTGTAAATAACGAAGAAAAGAAAATTCAAGATAAAGTAAATGCCAAAAAAGTGAAGGGCAAACCAATTCAAACAGAGAAAGATTGGTAATAATTGGTTTAGGTGTTTATTCGTTTATTTGTATAACTGAAACAGAGACTAAGCAAATAAACAATTCAACGATTAACCGATTAAACAAATAAACATTTCAAAGATTAAACGATTAAACAAGTAATGAAAAGATATTTAATTCTATTATTCTTAAGTTTTCAAGCGATTATAGCTCAGGTTCAATTTGAGGCTAAAGTCAGCAAACAAACTCTTGGATTAAACGAAAGACTTCGTATAGATTTCACGATGAATGACGACGGTGATAACTTTACCCCTCCCAATTTTGAAGGATTTAAAGTTGTTGCTGGACCAAGTCAACAAGTGAGTCAATCCTGGATAAATGGTAGAAGTTCATTCAATAAAACGTATTCCTATTTTTTACTGCCTATGCAAAAAGGGACGCTAGTAATTAGACAAGCTTCTATTGATATTCGCGGGCAAATTTATAAAACATCACCAATAAAAATTACTGTAACTGCTGCTGTTGAACAACCTAGAGAACCTAACGATTCTCAGGTTTCTGCAGACGAATCGTTGCATTTAGTAGCCGAAATTTCAAAAACAAATCCGTATTTAAATGAGCCAATTACAGTGGTTTATAAAATCTATTTTAGCTATAATATTGGAATTACCAATTGGAGAGAATTAGACAAACCAAAATACAACGATTTTTGGAGTCAGAATATTGATATCAAACAATTAGTTGCCGAAGAAGGTAGATACAACGGTGAAAAATACCGATTTGTAACCCTTCGTAAAACAGTTTTATATCCTCAAAAATCTGGTAAATTAGTAATTGAGCCGTTGTCATTGGATGTTGATGTTCAATTGCCTTCGAATCGGAGAAATATATTTGGTCAAGTACTTTTGGTTGAAGATCACAAAAGAGTTTCAGCTGGAGCAAAAACCATTAACGTTAAAGCACTTCCGGAAGCAGGAAAACCAGCAGATTTTTCAGGTGCGGTTGGTCGATTTGCGTTTAAAGTTACTCCTTCAAAAACCAATATTAAATCGGGAGAAAGTCTGGATTTAGAGGTGAGTGTTTCAGGAACAGGAAATTTAAAATTATTTACTTTACCTAAACCAATTGTTCCAACAGCATTGGAAATGTATGATCCAGTTCATAGCGAACAAGTTTCTACACCGCTTTCAGGAATGACAGGTAGAATTTCTGATAAATATGCAATTATCCCACAATACAAAGGAAAATACCCTATAAAACCGATGACTTTCACTTATTTTGATTTGGGTTCGAAAAGTTATAAAACGGTCACATCTCCTGAAATTATGATAAATGTTTTGGAAGGTCCAAACGCAGCTGATAATTCTGTTGCAACAACATCCGATACAAAAAAGGCGGCAGTATTAAGTTCGGCACAGTTTAAATTTATCAAACTCAAAACAGATTTGATTTCCATGAAACAAAGTGATTTTTATGGATCGACATTGTTTTACTTATTAACACTATTGCCATTTTTATGTATTCCTATAATTGTATTTTTCAAGAAGAAAAAAGAAGCTATTGATGGTGATGTTGCAGGTAACAAAATTAAATTATCAAATAAACTCGCAAAGAAATATTTATCAGAAGCTCAAAAAGAAATTGGAAACAAAGAGCCGTTTTACATTGCATTAGAAAAAGCAATGCATAACTTCTTAAAAGCCAAAATCAATATTGAAACTTCGGAAATGAGTAAGGAAAAAATCAGTGAAATTTTATTGGAACGTAAAGCTAATCCTGAGTCAATTACAGCATTTATTAATCTTACGGAAAACTGTGAATTTGCAAGGTATGCGCCTTCAACAAGCACTGCGATTCAACAAGATTACGATAAAGCAGTGGCAATTATTTCAGAATTAGAAAAGCAAATTGTTTAATGTAACTAAAAAGTTAGACACGAATTACACTAATTGGCACTAATTTTAAATTAAAAAGAAGTTAGAATAGCAGTTAAAAAACACAAAATGAAGAACTTATTATATATCCTATTATTAACATCACACATTTTCTTTGCTCAAAAAGGCTTTGAAAACGGGAATGCTTTGTATCAAAAAGGGAAATACCAAGAAGCAATTACAGCTTATGAAACTGAATTGTCAGCAAATAAACAATCGGCGGAATTGTATTTTAACCTTGGGAATTGCTACTATAAATTGAATAAAGTGGCTCCTTCGATATACAATTACGAAAAGGCATTATTGCTAAATCCTGACGATATTGAAATTCAAAACAACTTAAAATTTGCCCAAAAACTACAAATTGACGATATCAAAACAGTAGAAAAAGTGGGATTCAATAAAGTAATTCAGGATTTCACCAACACCTTTCATTACAATACTTGGGGTGGAATAACCGTTGGGTTATCAATTGTATTTTTGTTGTTTTTTGTTGGTTATTATTTCTCAGAAATCACTGTTTCAAAAAGATTATTTTTCCTGGGAATGTTTGTTGTAATGTTACTTTTATTGGTGAGTGTTTCTTCCGCTATTTTTGAAAAAAATCAATTCAATAACGACCAGCCAGCAATTGTATTCTCAGAAGTGGTTTCGGTGAAAAGCGAGCCTAAAGTTGGATCTTCAGATGCTTTTATGTTGCACGAAGGAACCAAGGTTTATATCTTAGAAACACTTGATAATTGGAACAAAATCCAACTTACCGATGGTAACGAAGGCTGGATTGAAAACAGCGCAATAAAGAGATTGAAGTAAGGTTTATTTTATAGATTTCACTTTAATTTCCTTATACCATTCTTCAATTGAAGGATAAATTATTTCGGCTGTTTTCTTTATCGGATTGAAAAAATAGGAATTATCAATGGTCGATTTTGCTGCAAAAGTGTAATCAAAATTAATTTTTTGAAATAAGCTCAAAAGTACACTAAGCATTAATATCATTTTTAAAAGTCCAAAAACACTTCCCATTACTTTATTTACAATTCCCAAACTAGCTAAATTAGCCATCTTAGTTAGGAATTTTGCCAAAAATGATATTCCAATTACTACCAAAATAAAGGTGATAATAAAAGCGACAATTTGAACGGTTTTTGGATTCCAAGAAACATGACTTGCTACAATTGACTTCATTAAATACGAGAATTTAATTGCAACATAAATTCCAAGTATTAGCGAAACAAACGAAGCCAATTCAACAAAAAACCCGTTCCAAAAACCACGAACAAATCCGAAAATTAATAATCCACCAAGAAAAATATCTAAATAACTCATGTAAAAAGAATAAAGAACAAAGATAAAAGAATTATCCATTCCCGATTGTGCAATGTCAAATTCCAACTTACTATCTTTGTGAAAAATAATTTTGATTGGACAAAAGTATTTCGCCTATTTTGAAAACTTAAGTCTAAAATCTTAAATCTTAAATTAAATGTCAAGAGATATACAACTCAAAGAGCGCTGGGAAAATTTGGTGTCCCTACTTTCAGATCAATTTTCACAAGGTGAAGATTTAGATTTGGATGCCATAATTTATTTAATCGGGGTTCAAGAGCTGGGAAAAATTCATCAATCTTATAAAAAAGACGAAAAATTAAACCTGATGCACATCGCAATTTGCCGATTACTAGAGCCTTACGGTTATTATGAATTTGATTATGTAGATGCAGATGGATGGCCACATTATACCGTTAAAGAAGAATTGCCTCCACTAAAAGCGGGCGAACAATCGGTTTTAATGAAAGAAGCCATTGTAAATTATTTTCTAGAAAAAGAATTTATAGATTGATTTGCAATTTTAAGCACGGCGCAATCTCTAAATTCAAAGCGAAAACTTTAAACTTTAAACCTTAAACTTGAAACAAATTTCTTAAATTTGCACTTCAACTATTGAACGGAAATGACAGATAAGATCAAAGAATATATTGGCGAAGCACAAGCTTTTCAAACTCAAGACGCAGCCGAATTAGAAGCTTTTCGCATCAAATTCTTAGGTAAAAAAGGACTTTTAAACGACTTTTTTGCCGAATTTAAATTGGTGCCAAACGATCAGAAAAAAGAGTTTGGTCAAGTAATAAATTTGCTTAAAACTACCGCCGAAGAAAAGATAAAATCTATTCAAGAAGCACTAGAAAGTAAAGTTGAAATTAAAGGTGTTTATGGCGATTTAACTCGTCCTGCCGAACCTTTAGTTATTGGCTCTCGTCACCCTATTTCAATAGTGAAAAATCAAATTATCGATATCTTTTCTACCATCGGATTCAACGTTTCCGAAGGGCCAGAAATTGAAGACGATTGGCATAATTTTACCGCATTGAACTTACCAGAATACCATCCGGCTCGTGACATGCAAGACACCTTTTTTATTCAAACCAATCCTGATATTTTATTGCGAACACATACCTCATCGGTGCAAGTTCGTTACATGGAAAACAATAAACCGCCAATTAGAACGATTTCTCCAGGTAGAGTTTTTAGAAATGAAGCCGTTTCATCGCGTTCCCACTGTATTTTTCACCAAGTTGAAGGCTTGTATATTGACAAAGACGTTTCCTTTGCCGATTTAAAACAAACCTTGTTGTATTTCACCAAAGAAATGTTCGGAAAATCGAAAATCCGTTTGCGTCCTTCTTATTTTCCATTTACAGAACCAAGTGCCGAAATTGATATTTATTGGGGCTTGAAAACTGAAACCGATTACCGAATTACAAAAGGAACAGGTTGGCTAGAAATTGGAGGTTGCGGAATGGTAGATCCAAATGTTCTAAAAAATTGTGGAATCGATACCAATGAATACAATGGTTTTGCCTTCGGAATGGGTGTAGAAAGAATCGCAATGTTGCTTTACCAAATTGGTGATATCAGAATGTTCTACGAAAATGACGTTCGTTTCTTGGAGCAATTTAAATCAAGTATATAAAAAGAAAATAGATAATAGACGGATAGATGCAAGACATTAAAGTCTATTATCTCTTAGTCTATCCTCTCACATCTCCCAATGAAAAAAGACATTACAATTCCCGAAGTAGAAAATGTATTTGTTGCAGCCGTTCAAGAATGGAGCGACGATTTTATGGAAAAAGTGTGGTTTATTTATTTAGTAAACGACAGCGACTTTAACCTTGATAGTGTAATGGTGGTTTCAAAAGCCTTTGGAACTATTGATGGCGAAATGAAAAAAACCTCATTATTACGTCACGCATTTGTAGAAATTCCTGCAGTTTCAGTAGTTAAAGTCGAAATGCTAGAAAAAAGCGTAACCACACTCAACAACGAATTTATGGTTACTTTTTTCATTGGAAATACCCTTTACGATAAAAAATTCACCTTCAACGCCAATTCCATTTCAGAAAATAATGTAGAAGAAGTGCCTATTTTATTCGTAGATGGCGTAATTGTAAGGTAAGTAATTATAATTGATTTGGCGTTTTATTTCCAAATTAATCTAATTTTTCTGTAAGCTTTTTGAAGACTTTTTTAGCGTCTTTCCCTTCGTATAATATTTCATAAACGGCATCAATAATAGGGGTTTTAGCCCTATAAGATTGGTTTAATTTCCAAGCACTTTTTGTTGCATAATACCCTTCAGAAACCATACTCATTTCCATCATTGCCGATTTTACGGTGTAACCTTTACCGATCATATTTCCGAACATTCTGTTTCTTGAAAATACCGAATATCCTGTTACTAATAAATCTCCTAAATAAGCAGAATCATTAATATTTCGTTTCATTTTGTGAACTTTACGGATGAATTTCTTCATTTCGCGAATTCCATTGCTCATTAAAACCGATTGAAAATTATCGCCATAACCTAAACCATGTGCCATTCCAGCGGCAATTGCATAAATATTTTTTAGCATCGCTGCATATTCAGTTCCAATAATATCATCACTGATTTTAGTTTTGATGTAATCGCTACTTAGATATTTAGCTACGACTTTGGCTTTTTTAGAATCGCCGCAAGCAATTGTTAAATAGGATAATCGTTCAAGGGCAACTTCCTCTGCGTGACAAGGACCGGTAATTACACCAATGTTATCAAATGGAATGTCGAAGGTTTTATTGAAATGTTCCCCCACAATTAAGCTTGATTCAGGAACAATCCCTTTTATAGCTGAGAATATTATTTTGCCTTCTAAACTTTCGGTTAAATTTTTTAATTCATCGTTTAAAAAAGCGGAAGGGATTGCAAAAATGATATAATCAGCATAAGCAACGGCTTCGTTTATATCGTTTGTTAAGCGTAATTTTTCGACATGAAATTCTACTGAGCTTAAATAGTTTGGGTTGTGAAAATGCGTTTTTATGTGCTCAATTGCATCTTCATTTCTCATGTACCAAGCTATTTCTGGCAAGTTCACACACAGCATTTTTGCTATTGCGGTTGCCCAGCTTCCTCCTCCTATTACTGCAAATTTTGGTTGCTCTGTCATTTTTTATTTTTTTTAGCCCCGACAGTAGCGGCATCCTGTTTTGGCGGTCCCGAAACTTCGGGACGACAAAACAGATATAGCGGATGGCGGGAATAGCTTCTAAAAATTATGCTCCAAAAGTACTGAAATTTGATTAAATATTAGGCAAATATGATTTTTCGGAATTTCGAAATAAATCACTCTAAAATTAATTTAACGTAAAATTATGATTTTCAATACAATAGCTGGAGGTAAATTGCGTTGTTAAGATATAAATCAAATGCGCAATTGATTCATATTATTTAGGTTAGTTAAAATTATTGGTTGTTTTTTTAATAAAAAGGCGTTCTAAATGAAAATTAAGAACGCCTTTTTTATTGGTATAAATATTATATTAATAACTCATTTCCAAAATTTTACGGACTTTTTCAATGGTGATGTTTTGTTTTTCACCTAAACCAACCCAACCTCTTTCTTGAAAACGGTTTGCGATAAAGTTTGCAGTTTTGTCGTAATCATCAGTGCATTCTGACAATTTGGTTTTCATCCCCATTGTGTGAAAAAATTCCGTTGTTTTATCAATTGCTTTTGCTGCAATTTCATCATCTGAACCGGTTAAACCAAATATTCTTTTACCGTATTGTGCTAATTTTTGTTTCTTAGTTTCAAACATCACTTTATACAGGTTTGGGGCTATAATTGCTAAAGTTCGCGCGTGATCAATTTGGTATAAAGCGGTCAATTCGTGGCCAATCATGTGTGTGGCCCAATCGGAAGGAACGCCCTTTTGAATCAAACCATTTAGCGCCATAGTGCAACACCACATATAATTGGAAGCCAAGGCATAATCGGAAGGGTTTTGAACCACTTTAGGACCAATTTCAATTAGGGTTTGTAAAATTCCCTCTGCAATTCGGTCTTGTAAATAACCGTCATGCGGATAGGTTAAATATTGTTCCATAACGTGTGTAAACGCATCGATAATTCCGTTTTGAATTTGTCTTTCTGGCAGAGATATAATTACGGTTGGGTCGCAAATAGAGAATTTTGGGAACAATGCGCTGCCTCCGAAAGCTAGTTTTTCTTGGGTTGCATTTATGGTTACAACCGAGCCCGAATTCATTTCGCTTCCTGTTGCCGGTAAGGTTAAAACGGTTCCAAATGGGATCACTTTTGACCCTTCTTTTATCAAGATT
>Ga0208441_1000026_pt1 | contig 63697 bp, 82 predicted proteins | sample Colrivmet1548B02_FD_187648 | JGI IMG/M metagenome (GOLD analysis project Ga0208441, IMG submission 187648) | Estuarine microbial communities from the Columbia River estuary - metaG 1548B-02 (SPAdes) (version 2) | ecosystem: Environmental > Aquatic > Marine > Intertidal zone > Estuary | place... | reverse complement strand
GTTTAGCAGCAGCTGGACTTATGGCAAATCCAAATATAAAAATAACAGGACAAAATGCTCAGGCTCCAAGTGTTTCTCACCCAGAAGAATACTATAACAACCCAATGATTAATCCAGCTGCACCTCCAGCTCCAACAGCAGGTTTAAATACAAGTGCTTTTAACTTACAAAGCGCAAGTCCTCTAGTTTTTGGACCTCAATCATTCGTTAACAAAAGTGGAGTAAATCCTTTCTTGAATATACCTAGAAGCGTTGCAAATCCAAACTCTTATGCAACAAATCCTTTTTACGATCCTTATTCATTCCTTAGATAAATAAGAAACCCACCTAAATGGTGGGTTTTTCTTTTGCACTATCATCTTTTCTTTTAGTGTCCGCTTGACGGTTTCACCTCGACTCTTGCGCCTTGAAAATTAATCTGTTGCTCAGCAGGAAAGTTTACCTGAACCCAAGGGGTTTTAGAACGTATTCTATCGCCTTTTATTCCTTGGTAATCATAAGTATTCTTTGCTGCTACGCCTACCGTTAAAGTGGCTGTAGCGGTTACACCTGTTGGTGGAGGAGCTACGATTATTGAAGGTACAGATGTATAACCTGTTCCTGGATTAGTAATGGTATATGATGTAACTGATCCGCCAGTAAGCACAGCGATGGCTGTTGCTTGAGTTCCACCTGCAACTGCAGGAGGACCAATAGTAACTAAAGGTGCTGTTAAGTAACCAGATCCAGTAACTAATGGGCTAATTGTTAATACTTGAGATTGATTAGCGTTATTGCTTAATCTGTTTCTTAATACAGGTGCAAACTTTTCTCCTTCTCTCGTAGCATAGTTAGAATCGTTCCAGTATGTTACTTGAGTTAAATTATTGTTTACACTTGTAGAACTATCTCTTGCATACACAACGGTAGAGTCTGTTAATAATTGTCCCATAAGTATTACACTTAACGGTTCAATTGTTGCAGGGTATCCTTCAGAAATAGGAAATGCTATCCAACACTTTGGATTTGCTAATTGATTAAATTTGCCAGGAACAGCATCGAACTCTTTATACAAGTTTAAACCAGTCTGTAAACCGTAGTGATAACCAACTGTAAATACATCATCACCTACTCTTATCCATTGATCAGGATTGCTTTCGTAAGCGCCAACCCATCTGTTTAATTGGTAGTTGTAAACATAACTTACGTTCTTATCTGGGATATATTGGTTTAATCTATTGTTTCCACTGTTTGCAGGGAATATAGCTGCTGTTAAGCCAGGGTTTGTACAAGTTACAAACACTTCTGAAGTGTAAGGATTAATACCTAATTTAATGTTTTTAGCGCTATTTGCATCGTCATTAAAAGGTAAGTTCCTAAACACTTGGTTCCATAAGAAACCTGCTTTTTGTTGGCTAATTGGAGTAGCTCCGTCACCAGCTAACTGAATTATTTCTCTGTTTAATGCATCCGCCCAGAATACCATACCTTTGTAAGATATAACACCCTGTGGGCTTATACAACCCCATTGGCCAGTTATTGGCTGAATGGTTCCTAACACTGGAGCAGAAGATAAGAATGCCGTAGTCTGATCTTGGCTATAAATTTGCGCTTGACCAATCAATCCAATAAAGCTTCCACTGTTACAAAGTATAACCAATCTTGAGGCTAAGTTAGACTCCTTAGAAGATAATATAATTGATGTAATAGGACCTGCATTTGAATCTACATCAGCAACATCTAAAGCATCAAAAGAAGATAATCCATTTACACTGCTATTAGGTATTTTTACGTTAGACCAACGTATTTGATTAGTTAGCCCCTTTTGTCCAACTGTATCTTCTGGGGTAATTCTTCCGCTGTTTTCTATCCAATAATTATATCTGTTTTCGTTATTTGTTTTAGATACAACATTAAATGCACCTCCCTCAGAGTTACTTCCCTGTATATAAGTGTCTCCATATAGTTTTGCAGAGAGGCCGTTATATGGAGCTAAAAGGCTTCCTCCAGAAACTTCTCCAAAAAACGCAACTTCGTAAAAAGATCTTTGAACTGTTTTAGGGGTATATAATGTGCAAATAAAAACTTGTTGATTTAGTTGAGCAGGAGCGTATGCATAGTACTGAACAGAAGGAGATCCTGACGGAGTCCAAATACCAGCAGAAACAGAAAGGTATTGAGCTGTGCCGCTATATTCTCCGTAGCTATAAACAACCGTGTAAGGAACTGCATAAGAAGAAAAATCCCAAGTTCCAGAGTTTGAATAAACAACAAAACCTGATTGTCCAGCCCAAGCTCCAACTGGTGCGTTTCCAATTAAAAATACATCTCCAACTTTAGGATTGGTTATAAGAGCTGGATCATTTAAGAAGTCATTTACAAATGTATTTACAGTAGATCCAGATGCCGAAGTATATTGAACTTTTTTTCCTTGATAGGAAATATAATTATTAAAATTTGATTTTGGAGAATTTACAATAATATATCCATCAATTGATGTAATCACAGGCAATGTATATGATCCATTGTAAGTTGAAGTGTTATAATCGTATATTTCAAATTGACAAAGGTCTCCTTCTGTGTATGCGTAACCCTGGCTTCTATCTGAAAGAGAAGTTAAAGGTACAGCAACGCCATAGTAATCTCCAATAGGGCTGGCTTCATCTTGATCATATACTATAATTCCAGCAGAACTTTTGTATGCAAATCTAATTATATCTGGAACAAATTGTAAAAAAGAAGATGCTTTATTGTTGTTTGTTAAGTTTATACTATAGTATTTTGCCCAACTAGGAACAGATCCAGAAGGTTGGACTCCAGTTACATTTACATCAATGCTTTCTACAAGGGTTTTTGTACCTGCATTATAAGAACCAATAGTTATGTCTCCTATGTATTTATTTCCGCTTTTTCTTAAAGCTTCATCATAAAATGTTGCCCCATAAGAATAAGTAGAACTAGGTAAGAATGCAGCTTTTCTAGAGTTAAGTGTATTGTTTAAATACCCAGAAGGTGAAAAAACTTTACACATATTTGGGGTTATGATAAAACTAAATGTACCTATATTGTAAAGAGGAACACATATATTGTTTGTTCCTAAAGATGAATACAAAGATTTTTGCCCCCAATGTTCATTTAGCTCTGAAATTATTCTAACCCTTGCGTTCCTTTGACCTCCAGAAGGAGAGCTTACCCTTAATGGATCAAAGTTTTCAGACTCACTTAATTCTATTAAGCTATCTTCACTAATTGTTTGAGGTAAAGATATAAATGTATAGTCTGTAGATTTTAATCCAACAATGTTATAAGAGCCGCCACCTTGAAATGCATCAAAAACAATATTTTGCGATGGCAATGGAAAAGCATAGTTCTTACCATTTCCATAGTTTCTAGTAACTACAGCTGCATACCAAAACCCACTTAAGTCTTCTCTTATTGCTAACAAGTAAGGAGTTAGCGAATACATTATTTTACTAAAGCTAGTGGTTGCTGTATTCTGAGTTAATGTAATATCTATTGCGGTTGCAGGCGTGTCATACCCTTCTAAGTTGTTAGCTAGAAACAATCTATTAGACGTGAACTCTAATGACTGAGAAGTAATAGGTATTGAATCAAAAGCTTTTGCGCAATATGCAGGATCTAAAGTTTCTACAATAATAGATCCATCATAGTTCTGCACTGTTATGTACGGAACTAAAAATGGACTTGTATTGTGTTCGTAAACTAATTGAGCGTCTGTGTAATAAACAGGACCCATACCAAAATTGTATTCTCTGGAAGTTGTATCGTATTTATCAAAGGTTCTAATTACATCGAATGTATTAGTGTCTAAATACCTCATAACAAAATCAACCTTCTTCCAATTGTCTGGTATTTTTTGATCTTTACTTAAACTAATTGTTATAACATTTCCAAAGAATGGATCAACTTCAACTTCTTCTTGTCTTGCAGGAAGTGATGTTATACTGAACGGAGATAAAACAGAAATGAATCCATCTTCATTCAATATTCTATACATAAACTGAACAGCCTTGAATTGTAATGTAGCTGCCTTTGTTGGATCAGATCCTCTATCTGCAATCAATGGAACAACCCCAGGCTCTGTAATTAAAGACAACTCATTAAGAGTTGGATTGTTGGTTAAGTAATCTTTATTAACATCAACATATCTAACAGGGTTATGACCATCAGTAAATATTAATTGACTTCCACTTGTTCTAGCAGATATAAAGTATTCAGGCTGAAATGCTAAATTATCAGAAGCAGGGCCTAATACCCAAAATCCACTTAAAAGAACTGAAGAGTCAGCTATTGATATTGTATTTACTTTAGTTGTGGCATTGTATTTAATAGCGACTTTTACTATCCAAGAGTTTTCTAAAGTAGTGCTAAAAGCAGGAGTGTATATAAATAAGTAAAAAAACCTTGTGTTATTACTTATGGATTCGGTATCATCTACTGCGTAACCTATACACTTAGCGCCATTCTGATTGTAACCAGTAACGCCTAATGTAGAGAATAAAGTAGTCCAATCTGTATTGCCAGCAAATGGCTCTAGAACCCCTAGATCACCTCCAATATTATATCCACTCATATCTCCACTCTGACCATCGCTTACGCCCAATAAAGAGCCTAAAGAGAAATGGACATTCATAGCAGAAGAATACGACTCCTTCTCTTGCAAGTGGGGAGCCGTATCAGTATCTAAACCTTTTGTAAAAAGTTTTGTTATTTGAGCCATTAAAAAGCTTTATATATTATTGATATAATTGTATCCATCTGTCACCTAAGCCATCTACTCTTACTCTTATAAATTCAGCAGGAGCTGGCGGAGCAGGTGTATCTACAAAGTCTTGAGTCATAACTATTGAAGGAGTAGCACCACCTGTACCTCTTGCGCCAAAGTAAGAAGCATTTGCAGGAGTTTCCACATCTGTACCGAATACAAACTCATTGCCAGCTACATCTAAAAATATACCTGTAGTTAAACCAGCCACTTTAGTTTTAACATTACCTGTAGTAGAATCTACTTCCAAACCTGTGGTTAACGTACCTAAATTAGCGATATTACTTGAGATTATTAACCCTGTATTTGATACATAGTTTCCTAATTTAAACACGTCAGTAGATGTATTGATATATAAACCTTCAATATTAGTACCTAAAGTATAAGTATTTGAAGTTGTATTTACAACCAATGCTTTTAATCCATTACCTAAGTAGTAAGTATTATTTACTAAGTCAATGTATAATCCAGTACCAGCAGACGAATTTCCAAGTTTAAATATTTGACTTGCTGCATTTATATTTAATTCAAGATTGCTTCCTGCAAAACCTAATTGGTAAGTTTGGTTATTAGTATCTATGAATAAACCTTTTGTAGAATATTCTCCTAGTTTATACAAGTTACTATTGATATTTACAGATAACCCTTTTGTTGTAATACCAACACTAGCTGTGTTAGCAGTATCATCAAGAGTTAAATTGATTGAACTATTACCAGCAATCATTGTTGTTGCAGTATAGTTATAACCAAATGTTGCAGAACCAAGTCTACCTGTTGTAGCAGTTAATGATAAACCATATCCTGCAAAAGTACCTAATATATAAGTTTCTGCTGCTAAATTTATAAATAAACCTTTACCAACTGTTTGGTTTGCTAAATTATATATGTCACCAGCTGCGTTATTGTATACATAAAGCCCATTTCCTGAAGATAATGAACCTAAATTTATAGTAGCAGCTAACGGTACTGAATAGTCAATTTTTAACCCATAAGTTGGTGTTCCTAATGTGTAATCATCAGTAGTTAAATCAACAAACAAACCTTTTGTTGCGTCTCCTAAACTTGCTACGTTAGCAGTATCATTAAGAGATAAATTAATTGAACCATTACCTGCGAATAATGATGTAGCGTTATAATTATATGCCCAAGTAGATGTACCTAAATAACCATTAGATGCATTTATCACAACACCTTCGCTTGTAGATGTGTTACCTAACTTAGAAACAGTATTTGCTGTATCAACAGACAAACCCTTGTTTGCATCAATATCTCCAATCTTGTGAATATTGTTAGCAAAGTCTAATTTGATACCTTTGTTAGCAGTAGCTTTTTTACTGTTAATTACTTGGTTTTTATCATCTATTGTAAGTATAACATCGTTACCTACTGAGTCAGTATCACCACATTGAAAGTAAGGACCAGTAGTAGTAGATTTGTTTGCTACAAAACTACCACCTACCATTTTAATTTCGTCAGTAGTACGTTGCAAATAACTTGCTACTAAGCTAGAACCATTACTGTATGGTATGAAACCAGCTGGGATAACAGAAGCAACACCAAACTCAATTAAGTTCCAGTATCCATTGCTTCCTGCTGGGAAGTTAATAGTTGACTCTTGGGTTAAACTCCAGTAGTAAATACCATTGTCAGAAACAGTTGCATCGCTTGTAACAAATGCTAATTGTGAGTCATCATTTGTAACACCTGCTAATGAGTTTGTAGTAGCAACAACTTGAATAGCATTTTGAGAGAACAAATATTCTACTTCTTGTTGTATTCCTTTTAAAGAAGTATCTGTCCACTCAATCTTTCCAGATGTTGTGCTTTTTGCGTTAGCAATTAAGTTTGTTAAATTATTTAAAGTTGCCATATTTTAATTTTATAATGTGTGAACTACGTCTGATGGATCTTTGTATTTTAAAACTCCAGCTTGAGCATATAAAACAATACCTGCTGATGGAGCAGATGGAACTGTAGTTACATTTGGTAGATATAAAGGACTTTGTACTTTTAATACTCCGTCTTTAGCATATACATTTACCCCTCCTGTAGGAGCGGCTAAATCAGTTCCCACATTTGGAAAAAAGTTTCCAATAGCTTGCAATTTCCAAAAACCACCATCGTTTGCCATCAAAACATTGCTACCATTTGCTGGGCCACTTCCTGGAGGAAACCAAGTATAAACACCAACTCCTTGAACAATTGCATTTTGAGAATTGTTTTTACCTTGAGCGTTTAAATCAGTAACCGTAGGCACTACAATACAGCCACGTGCCCTGATCTCCTCAACGATATCGTCTTGGATTATTTTCAATCCATTAGTGCCAGACCAGCTCACCGTATTATTAGGTGTCTGATCGGCATTAAAGATTTTATTAAGTAAGTTTGTAATAAACATCGTTATCGGTATTTAGTATATAATACGCTTTAATTAGTTCAATTCTGCCCCTGGAACAAAGGTTAAATTCAACTGTTCAGCAGCCCAATCCATAATCCAATTGTTACTTCCGTCCCATTGTGGGTACTCATTTGGTTCTAATGTAAGGTTACCTTGAGCCAATTGAGTCTCAGTAGCAGGCTCTACAGTTGCATCACTTGCTAATAATTGATAATAGAATGTTGCTGTATCCAATAGATTGTCAGAAATTGAAATCATACTAAATAAGTTAGCGTTTTCGCTTTTACCGTTTGTCCAGATTGATACTGGGTTAATTGCTCTTTGCATTTTATTTTATTTAAAGTTTATTAATTTACTTGATTTACTGTTAATATTGCTGATGCTGCACTTGGTGGTGGAGAACCTGCTGGATAAAACTCTATTGATACTCTTGTGTGGTCTGAAGTTGACCATACCAATTGGAAGAAATCTCCAGCTGCCGCTTCTACAAAGTAGTTCCAAGCTGCAATAATTGTACCTGGTGTGCCTCCGTGAGAGTTAGGTACTGATACAAATCCAGCAGTTGCAGGAATGTCGTCGAGAGACGTATTTCCATTCTTTCTTAACCAAATTGTAACATCTTTTATTTGTCCATCTGTGTTTTGTAATTGTAAACTAAATTGGATATTATATACACCATTATTTACCATTTCAATATAAGTAGCATCTCCAAAAGGGTCATTAATTACATTCACACCATAGCCACTAATATCAGGAGTTGAAAACTTAACTCCATATCCTGTATTACTAGAAGCAGCCGTTTGAGTTGTATCTTCTTGCCAAGCGCCAAATGATTTAGTTGGAATAGAAGGTATTGCTTGGGTTGATAAAACCCCTGTATTGTCAGCTACAACCATTTGTGTACCACCGCCACCTAATGAACTAAGTGTAGTTGTTCCGCTAACTCTTGCTGTTCCGCTTAAATCTAATTTGTATGAAGCTGTTGGGGTTGTTCCAATACCTACACTACCAGCTATATAACTTTTAGCACCACCACTTAAATATAAGTCATAGTGGTTAGATGCAGAATTTAATGTACTTGAAAATGCATATATAGTAGCATTTGTTTCACTTGTTATTGTAGGGGAAAAATTGTATCCGTGTAAAGCAATTGTTCCTGCTGTAATGTTAATTGCCCCAACCGCTCTAAAATAAGAATTTGACTCAGCATTTACTTGAGTATTACCATTATAAGAAGTTGAAAATCCATATCCTTGACCGCCTATATTTACATTAAAACTTCTTGGATTTGAGTTAGTAGTAGATATTGCACCTCCACTTGTATAATAACCTGTAATAGTTATTGCTTGAGAGTTTGCAGCAGCTGCTCCTAAAACTAATGAGCCACTATTTACATATCCTGTTAATACATTTCTAAATATACCTGTGCCGTTCACGTCTAATTTATAACCAGCATCTGTTGACGTTCCAATTAAAAGATTACCTGTATATTGTAATCTCATTTGCTCTGAAAAGTTATAATACCATATGTGAGAATGGCTTACACCATTTCTTGAACAATTGTATTTAACGGTTCCACCACTTCCATTCATATTGCCATACCAAACATCACCACCTGCAATAGTGCCAACAAAACCAACACTTACTGGCTGGTTATATGTATTTTGAACTGTTGCTTGTGGATTTGCATAAAATCTACCAACAACTGATTGACTATTAAAAGTAAAATACACATCAGCATTAGAGTTCATTGAAAAATTTGAACTGCCAGCGCCAACCAGAGCAAGTGGTTGTGTATCTCCATTCATAATAACTTGAGCAGCAGAAGAACCTCTTGATGTGAAGTTTATATTGCCTGTACCAAAATCATTTAGTATTGATATATTGCCTGCTCCGTAATTATATATATATCCATCATTTGCAGCAACAGTTTTATATGCAGTTGATGTTGCAGAGTATTTCCCTAAAGAAGCACCACCATTGCTTGAAATAGCTTTTATTGCAGAAGAAGCAGTTGTACCAGAAGTAGTATTAGAAACAATTAATGATGTTTCTGCGTTTTGATTTAAAGAAACTAAAGAGTTACCTTGAAATCTAGTCGTACCAACAATATCTAATTTATAACCAGCATCTGTTGTTGTTCCTATAAGTACATTACCATTTGTGTTAAATTGCGTACCAGTAGAACCTATTGCATTAACTTTTAATACTGGCGTCCACGCTACATTACCTTGCTGTACAGTTAATGCCGCATTGCCATTTGTGCCTGTTATGGTTGTAGCAAAATTAGATGTCATTCCGCCACCACCACTTAAATTCAAATTATATCCATTAGCAAATATAACCATTGCATTAGATGCATATTGCGTGTAAATACGCATCTGATGACCACTTGTTGTATTAGGGAAAAACAATGTGGCATCAGCAGCTCCTCCTATTGTAATACTTGTTTGGAATCTTCCTGTTCCATTGACATCTAACTTGTAACTAGGGGTAGTTGTTCCTATACCTATATTTGTTCCATCATCATAAACTAAACTATTGTTTAAACTAGAACTACTTGTCCATTTAGATAAATAGTTAGTAGTGCCAGTACCAGTTACAGGGTTGGTTATTACCGATTGATATTGAGGAATATTTAATGTAGAACCTACTAATGTAGCAGCACCACTTGTACCAGTTGTAGTAAGCGTTATTGCATTTTGTTTACTATTAAATGTAGACCAATCAGTAGGAGATAATACACCTCTGTTCACAGCAGAAGCCGTAGGTACACTTAATGTAATTACAGGGGTAGTAGTAGGATTAGCTACAGTAGAACTTAAATCAGTTCCAGATGTATTTAAAGTTAATGCAGACACATTGGTTACCGTACCACCTGTAGGAGTAGGTAATGTACCTAATGTACCATCGCCTTTAATGTATTGAGCAGATGTACCATTAGCAGCTATATCTATAACACCACTTGTAGTTACAGGGCTATTAGTAACAGTAAATGCAGCAGGTGCTGTAATACCAATACTTGTTACCGTTCCATCTGTATCACCTATTGTTTCTTGAACCCATACACCTCCATCATTAGCAGGGAATATAGTAGTACCATTCGGTGTACCACTTGCTTGCCAGCGAAAGAATGCGTTGTCTTGAACATAACAAAGGATAGCATTATTAAACCCTTGATTTGCTAAAGCAGCAGTTGTAGGCACAGTAAAGAAAGTTCTTTGTCTGATAGTATCTACAATATCCTCTTGAATAGATTTTAAGCCATTAGACCCAGACCAACTAACTGTGTTGTTTTGAGTCTGATTAGCTCTAAAAATTTTATTTATTAATGCTTGTATGGTCATATTTATTCTCTTGTTCTGCCAAACGCAGCTTGTAATGAACGCTTGATATCTGTAGTAGTAAGATTGTCGTTTTTAGCTCTAAGTAATCTAAACTCCTGATCGTAAATTTGTTTTCTCAAGCCAGCTTCTTGTAATCCGTTACGTCTTACAGATGCTATTTTATAGCTAATATAAGCCTCAATAACAACTTGCGCCTTCTTAGGAATCATAGACATAGAGTCTACATTTCCAACTCCTACATAGCACAAATAAAGTTCCCTTCCTGGGAAATTAGACGGACAAGTTATAATTCCTTGTTCTACATTTATGTTTACAGAGTCAACTCTGTTTCCGTCTGCATAACCAAATGCTCTACCTTTTAATTGGCCCCAATCATTATAAATATCTGAATAGAAAAAAGGAACAAAACCTTGGTATGGAGTATATGTTTGTCCAACTGGTGAAACAGTAGGATTAAAAACAGCAGGAGGAGCAATAGGATCTTGAGTAGTAAAGTCATCCATATAGAAATCTGTTGCCCAAAAGTCTGCTTCGTTGCAAGATTCTCCTACCCAATTCATCCACTCTCCAGATGTATTCATCTCTCCAGGAATCTCACTAAATTCACTTGGATTATATTGAGCAAGTCCATCACTATAAGGAAAAGGCATAATCCCTTTTCTTATTCCTATCGGTCTCCAATATTGACCAACTCTAATTCCAGCACTTACGTAATCTGTGTAATCGCTAGGTAAATCCCACCAGTCTTGGCAGTCTCTAATTAATATTTTATGGTTAACCAATTGGAGAGATGTAACAGATAACTCACGTACAGCCTCAGCTGCAAAAGTAAGCACCTTTGCGTAGTTATGAATGGTTTTGCCATTCTTAAATAACCACGCATTGATTATCTCATCCAATGATACAAAAGCTCCGTTTGGTGTCATTTGTTATTATTTTATAAAGTTCTCTGGTGATGCTTGTAAGCTTTCGTCTCTGATTGTTCTAGGCTCAGCAATGTAGATTGAAACAACAGCTTGGATAGCTTGCTCTTCTAATTCTGGAGACAAAGGCAGTGGATCATTTGGACCGAACTGAGATAAGTCAGCAATAGCTATTTTCATATCTACAGTAAACATACCGTCACCAATAATATTTCTATATATTGTTATTTTTTGTCCTTCCCATACGTAAGGAACTCTACCCAACAAAGAATTAACTTCTTTTACTTGCTGTAATATGTAGTATTGGCCAGCAGGAATAGGAATAAATTCTAACTCAGGATAGCTAGATGGATATACGCTAAACACACCCATCTTCTCTGGAAGATACATTGGCGTAACAGGGAGCTTCACTGTGCACGTGTCATTTAGCCCACCTGTTACTGATACGTTTTCATATGTTGCTAAAACAACTCCATCAGGAATTGTAGCACCGTCTATGTTAAATGTTGTATTTAAAACTTCTGTTTTTAATAGTCTGTTCATCGCAGACTCTAGATGCTTTTCAATCTCAGCATCACGCACACGATCTCTGTTTGATGGGAAACCACCAGACAACATTCTTCTGCAACGCTCAATCATTTGTGATTTAGTAGTCATTATACAGATTGTATTTGTTGGTTAGCTAATGCTTGTACTTCTTGTGCGGACAAGTTAACGCCTACGTAAGGTAGTGCTCTAGCAACTAATTCAACCCAATATGTAGAATCAAACTGAGGCGGAATAGATGTACTATTATTAATAGTAATAGTATTACCTGTAACTGTATAGTTAATAACCACATCATCAGGAAGGCCTATATAGTGAACTTCCGCTGCATATCCAGCAGGCATAGTAGTTCTTGGATATAATTGAATTAAATCATTCTCAAATACAAATACTTGATCATCTACTGTTACTGGATATAGTGAAGACCTTAAAGCCTCTACTATCTCTGAGTTCAAGTATTGATTAACTCCACTTATCTCATTAGTTGTTGTGTTTATTTTAAACAAACCAATAAAGTGGCCAAAGTCAGGTATTTGATAACTAACACTATTGTTATATAAATATATAATTCCTCCAGGTCCTGGAGTTACTTGAGTTCTAGTTCTAAATGGACTTAATGCGTCAATAGTTAATTGGCTGGATCCGTAGTCTGGATTAGGCGCTCCACCCTTTAATGCTTGGGCAGTTTGCGGTAAACCCCAATAGTAGTTCCAAAGGTCTACTTGAGCCGAAGATAACGCTTGGGAGATCTCTTCTGGAGACAAATACCCTCTGCGATTCTTATCAGCTATGAAGTTTATAAAGTTGTATAAATCAGATACATTCTGCATCTACGTTAAGTTTCCTATATAATACGCTTCTTAAAAGGGCTTAACGAGTCTAAGTAAGGGTTTTCTAAACAGTAATAAGGTCATTATTACTATGATTGCTAATAACTTAAATTTGGTCTTTTTGGTAGATTCAATCTTGTTTTTTAAATCGTATATCTTTCTTTCTTGATTTGCGCAAGAATCTATTAATATAGCCTCTTTCGCTCTGTCTACAACAACGTGAGTCGTTTGTTTATTTATGGTTCTAGTAGGCACTTGACCTAACCATTTAACCCATAAGTTGCCATTCTCCAAGTAAACACTAAAGTCATTTACAATAGTATCCAAATGACATTCCATTGGCATATTAACTTTAAAGCTGTCGTGAATAACGGTATCTTTGTAGATAATAGTATCTTTTAATATTTCTTGTGTGATCGTGTCATTAGCGCATTCTCCACGTAGTATAACTTCTCGCTTAACTTGCGCATAATATTTTGGCGTTGTAAGGACTCTCTTAACAGGATTACAGCTAAATGTAATAAAGCTAACAACACCCAATAAGAATATATAAAAAACCTTTTCACGCATAAATTATTTTCTTTTCTTAAGATTTTTTTTAATTTGAATAACATAATTAATTATAGCAAGAATAGAAACAATAACACCTAATACGAATGTTGTATTTGTTTTATCTAAGTTTGCTAAAATATTCAATATAATGCTTGACCAAAGCAAGATATGGTTATCCTGCGTCTCGTTACCTGTGATCATTAGAATAAAAGCTTTTTGTAGTTATTAAATCTTTCCACTCTATCTGCAAGTCCGTGAGTTCCACCGTTAACTCTTTTAGTTATTTTTTCAACAGTAGAGCTGTCTCTCAAGTTGTCTGTGTCAGCAATCTTACTTAATCCGTTTTTATTCCAAAACCAAATAGCACTTAGTCCTGCATATTTATCTTCAGCAACTTGATCTGGATTTGTTAATATAGATGGTTCTTTAGCCCATTCACTAAACGCTTTATAATTATCTTTACCAGTTAATTGGATGTATCCACGTCCTTTAAACTTCCAACCATCTTTACTTGCTTCATCACCGTTACCCATACGATTAGCATAAACTTTAGATGCAATCTTTTCTGGGTTTCTATTATATGCTTCAGCAGATGCTGGAGTAAAATACTTAGGGAAGATCTTTAATAATCCGTCTTTACCGTAGTTTAAGTTTTCTGACTTAAATTTAAACCCACCTGACTCGTGAGCTGCTTGCGCTAAAAAGTGTGCTGCTCTTAACGGAGTATCAATATCGTGAGCAATCATATCGTCTATAAGAGTCTGAGGAACAAGCCCTTTTAATTTATCAAACATTTCCATAAAATATACTCATATAATACGCACTTTATAAAAACTCAAAGCCCCTAAGAATAGGGGCCGTTGAGCAACACAAACACATCTTTAAGTTATTTCTTAGCTTTCTTTTTAGCTAATTTTGCATCTACTAATTTATTCATCTGATCAAGTACAGCTACTTGTTTTTTCTTGTCAATAAAGTCTGCGAATTGTTCGTAAACCATATCGTCTTCAAGGTCTGCAAGCTTCATAATGTCTCCGTCAGAATCTGTCCATTTTAATTTAGATTCTTCTACGCTAACGTAAGCAACGTCTAAAACAATAGCTTGTGCAACTAATGCTTTGATTCCAACTTGCTTGTCATTAATGCGTTCCATAAAATCTTCTGGTTCACCTTCGGCGTAATCCTCAATGTTAAATCTCATTTCCTCTTCAGAAAGTTCTGTATCGTAACCAAGTAACAATGTTAAATTGAATACTTCTTCTTTAGATAAAGCAGCTGCTTTGATTAAAGCATCTCTCTTCATACGTAAAGCTTGACGGTTTTCCTTAGCCTCCGCTTCAAAATTAACTCGCTCTAAAATAGGGTGAATCTCTTCATCTCTATTTGCATTAGCTGAATTAAACGAAGCAAGCTCAAGATATTGGAATAATTCATCATCTTGTGAATTACCAATAGTTAAATGCAACATACCTGCATTCTCTTGTGGTGATGCCCAAACTCTTCTTACTCTGTTAGGAATTGGATTTCCAAAATGATCTACACCAGATACTAAACCTATTTCAACCCATTCGTTTTTACCTGGATCAAAACATTTAGAAAATGGAGGGATTTTTAACTTGGCTTTATATACAGACTGACCACTCATTGGGTCTTCGTATATATCTAAAAATCTGTAGGAAATTTGCGTACCTTTTTTAGGTAAAGCAATAAGCTTTTTTAATTCATCAGAGAAGTCGTTATAGACTCCTAACTTTTTAAGTGCCATTTGTGTTTTGTGTTTTGTGTTAAAAAATGTTTGTGTGTTTTAAGTGAAGATTAGAGGGGGCGAACCCCCTCCTTTCCTCAAGTTTTACTATGCTAAGATATTAGTAATTTTAGCAAATTTGTTTGGAGCAAATACTTCAAGACCCATATTTGAAGTCCAAGAAACTGTTAAGCTTTGTTCTTGGTTTGTAGGGGTTGGAGCAAGAGCACCAGTCATTAATTCTGCTGTCTCTACAGAACCTGTACCAGGAGCTGGTTGAGCCATATATTTGTAACGGAAGTAATCGTTCATTCCACCACCAACAGTTTTTACTTTACCCATTGGTAAGAAGTAGATAGATTTAGCGATTGGTCCACCAGTGTAGTTGATAACGTCAGTATTAGATAATACTTTGAACGCTTTCAAGTTATAAGTGTAACCACCGTGCATAAACTTCTCAGCTTGTAAATCGATCTCACGACCATTAACACTTAACATACCAGAGTTAATACCAGATTTGTAGAAACCGTTATTAGCAGTTGATTGAGAAGAAAAACCAACTGGAGGAGTTGCAGTATTTACGTTAGTAGTAATTGTAGCACCAGAACTTGGTAAGTTTTTCAAGAAATCAGAAATAACTGCAACAGCTGGATTAGAACCTGCGATCATATATTCCATTGGAGCACGAACAGCAGTTAATTGAGCTTCTAAGTCAGATAAATCAGATAAAGTGAAAGTACCAGCAGTAGTAACTGAATCATTAATACCGTAGTTAGTGATGTAAGAATCCATACCACGAGTAGTTTGAACACCATAACCAGTAGTACCTTGTAAGTAAGGAGGAGTTGCAGTTGCTGTTGGACCATCTACGTCAGCAAATAAAGTGTTTGAAACTTCACCTAACCACATAGCCAAAGAAATATCACCACGGTGTTTTTGTAAACCTTGGATCATTTCGTAAGGTAAGATGTATGGTTTACCATTGAACTCTAACTCGATTTTAGAAGCGTTCTGAACGTCTGTAATTTTAATTGCATTACGGAAGATTTGAACACGGTTTTGTAAAGAGTTAACTGACCAACGGCGAGTACCTGGCTCAACTGAACCCTCTTCTTGCGCATTAGAGAAAGCAGATAACTTAACACCATTCATTGCAGCTAAAGAAGCAGCTAAAGCTGTACCAGAAACTGATTGAACTTTAATGATAGCCGCAGATTGTTTTTCTTGAACACGACCAACTGCTCCACTAGGGAATTTTAACAAATCACCAACTAAAATAAAGTTGTAATCAGCAGTAGATAAAGGGATCAAAGGAATAGTTGTAGTTCCAGTTGGAACGCCAGCTACTGTTAACAATTTGTAAAGATTGTCATTGTAGAATGAAGTATAGAAAGGAACCGCAGTTGCGTCTTTTTTTCCTGCCATATACATAAAATCTAACCACTCAGCATCGTCTTGGATGTCGATAAGTTGGTTATAAATCTCTCTTTGGTCTAAGAGAGCCACCGCTGATGCGGTATACTTGTTGGTAGCACCTGCTACACCATTGCCGTAAGTAAACGCCATTTTGTTTTAATTTAAAAGTTTTAAAAAATTGTTTTATATTTTAACCACCAAATGGTTTCCCATCGATAGCTTTTATCACGAATCCAGAACCTCTTGATGGAGTCTGAACAACATCCTCTGCCTTAGTATTTTTAAGCTCATTAAATAATCTTTTTTCTCCTAGGGATTTACCATAATTGATTAAAGATTTTTCTACAGCAGCTGGGTTGTTTGCATATGTCCAAGCTTTCATCCATTTCTTCATATCCAATTGACCATCTTGGCCAACGAATTTTTGAAAGAACTTGTTTTGGTCTAATGTTTCACCCAAGAAGTCAGCATTTTTTTCTACCTCAAAATTCATTCTGTTTTCACCGTCTCCAAATTCTACAAGCCTGCTCGTCTCGAATTGCTTGAAGTCTGGTAGTGAGGTTAAATGACTCTTGAAGCTTTCTACTTGTTGCTGAATTGCCTCCTGTTGAGCTTTCAACTGTGCTTCAAATTTTGACGCTTCGTTTTCAAAAGTTTTTGGTTTGTATTGAGACTGTTCAGCTTTTAATCCATCTCGGATCTTGTCTGCCTCTAGCTTCATCATCAAACGTGCAACTTTATCATCGTCTTCGTCACCTGTTATTCCATACTCTTTCTGTAGAGTCTTCTGTAATATCAGATTCTTTTCTTCTTCACCTAAACTTGGATATTTAGAATCGATCTGAGTTTTAATGATCTCTTCGTCTGTATACAAGTCATAGTTTGTATTCGTCTTAATTAAGAACTCGTCAAGCTGGTTAGTTTTATAAGCATCGATTAATTGCTTTGCATAATCGTCTTCTTGTAAACCTAACTTCTCCCAAGGATCAAAAACAATTGGTTCTTGAGTAGCTTGCTCTTGTGAAGATACTACGCTTTCTGTTGTATCTTCTGCTCTATAAACTGGAACTTCAGGCGTTTCAGTTGTTGCATTTTCTGCAACAGTTGAAGTTTCTTCTACCTTTGTTTCAGTAGGTGCTTCCTCAAATTGATTTACAGGTTGGTTGTATTGAACCCCTGCACTTGAGTGCTCACCTTTTATTGTCCATTTTCCTTCTCCTGCAAATGGATTCTCTTGTGGAGCTTCCGCTTGTGGAGCTTGTGCTTCTGCAACTGGAGCAGTTTGTTCAACTACTTGTTCAGCTACTTGTGCCGTTTCTTGTGTGTTTTCCATTTGTGTCTGTGTTTATGTTATGAATATATTACGCACCTTGTTGATTCTGAAATGCTAACATATCTTGCATTTGCTGTTGTTCCTCACTCATTTGCGCTCCTTGTTCTTCTTGCGCACCTGCCATTTCCTCTTGCATACCTTGTTCTTCTTGCATTGGATTAGCAGCATTCATTTGCTCGTTCATTCCCTGTTGCATCATATCTGCACCTTGAGCAGCTGGAGATTGTTGATTAGCATTTCCTAAGAAAGAAAATCCTGAAGGCTCTTGAATGTTTAATTGTTGACCTCCTGCTGTTTCTGGAGCTACTCTAGATTCTAATTCTGCTGGAACGTCAATCTCACCCATATCTTCCATTTTGCCATCTTGCATCAACTTGGTTTTGTTGTCTCTGATATTAGCAGCATCTCTTTCTTTAGCTTGAACAAACGAAGACTCAACTCTACCTGTTGCAGAAATTCTTTCTCTCTCTAAATCAAACTGACCACGCAATTCAATTAAACGAGCTTCCATATCCGCCTTTACCTTTTCAAGTTCAGACTTCATTTGGTATTCCATTTGGATAGTTTGTTGTTTAGCTTGCTCAGCTACCATAGCAGATTGTTGTTGGATCTGACCATTCATTTGTTGAGCTTGCATTGCTTCTTGTTGCTTCTTCTCGTTATTCTTTTTAACTTTATAAGCTAAGAATAATTCTGCTTGTTTAATATTTTGAATGTTATTTAAACGTATAACATCATCAATATTAACTTGACCAGATTGTAAAGCAACTTTAACTAACTCATCTAATTTAGCCTTTTCTTCAGCTGTAGGTTTGTCTACAATTGAAATACCATAAGTGTATTTAGAAATCTCTTGTGAGCGTTTTAATAGCTCTACAGTTCCTAAGCCTAATGAATTATCATAAGCTTCACCACCACCTCTTTTAATTACATCTTGCACACGAATAACAACTGCTTCAGCTAGCGATTGAGCAATAGCTCTATCTGCATAGCTAATATCGCTTAACGCATTATTAGTTCCAGATGCAGCTAATTGTGCAACTGTAGTTAAGAACTTAGGATTAGGCGTTGAACCGTCTGTAAGTTCATTTAAACCTAGAGTCTGACGAATCATATCTAGATTATTATTAATCATATTCCAATATTCAGAAATAGCATTACCTACACCACCTTCTAACTGGTTAATAGCTGGAGGAACTTGTCTTCCATCTGCTGCTACTGAACGACTGACTAACACACCTCTTTGTAAATACAAATCAATGATATCAGAAGGACTCATAGCTTTTCCTCCACCAGATAAACTTACTTCTTCTAAGGCTGCAAGGTTAATATTAAAACCACGTGGAACAGCGGTATTTAATTCGTGTTGTAATCTATAAAATGCCAACTGAATTGCATCAGCGTAAGGAATAATTGCTTCCATACGGCTAAATGTCTTCATATCAAAGAAATCAACTGGAGCGATATGGAAACTAGATTTAGCTCTTGCTATGTTAATTGGATCACGTTTAATGTTCCATTGTTTACCATAGTCAAAGCAAATGTTAGTTCCAACAATCCATTTAACTCTATATATACCTACAACTTGTTTTCTTTTAAACTTTTGTTTTTTATTATTTGTATCTTCAAATCCAGCTCTTCCAAAAATAGTATTTCCTCTACGGTCAACTCTTTCTTCTCTAACTAAATCATCTGTAGACATAATCTCAAGATCCAATACTTGAACCTTTCCTTTATTCCAAAAGTCATTATATGTACCATAGTATGCATTACCTACTGGCATATTTCCACGCCATTGATTTGCGTTTGCATACTTATAAATAAACTCAATATCTTCTTTGGTTAACTCACCATTGCTCATTTGAATTAATTGAGCAACAGGAACCTCTAATACCTCACCTGCATATCTTAAATCTCTAAAGTCAGGGTATGTACAGAAATTAGATAAGAATCTTCTAGGGTCTACTCTTCTAAATCCTACTAAACCATCTTGTTCGTAATCTTTAAATATAGCAACACCATAGTCAAACTGATCTTGTAATTGTTGTCTACGTTGTCCTTCGTAATCGTTTTGGTCAAACACCAACTCAACTACTAACTCAGCTTCCATAGATGTCTTATGACGCATACCTAATTCAGCAACTTCAATTCCATCTAAATCATCTGGCTCTCCAGGGTTAGCCATAATTGCTGCACTTTCCGCTAGATCTGGTCTTCCTTGTTTTTTAAATTCTTCTCTAAGAATAGCTTTTGCTTTCATTTCAGCAACTAGCATATCCTTCTCTGATTGAGCAAACGGATCCACTGGATCTATTTGAATATCATAGTTTTGTTTCTCTAATAATCCTAAAGCTGTTCTTCTGAACTTAGGTATAATAGGCAATACAGACCAGTCAACAACAAGGTTATTGTTATTGGGATCTTGATCTGGTGTTAATACTCTTTTGTATCTTTCTATAGATTGACGACCTTGAGCGTATGTTTTAATCCACTCATATTTGTCTCTAGATCTATAACCGATTGAGCCAAATGGTGTGTCTCCGTAGGAGTTAAATGCTGCTTGCGCAAATTGCATTAACCACTCTTTTGATTCTTTTTCTTTAGGGCTTACATCCTCGTTTGGGAATAAGGTCCTTGCATTGCTAATTATTTCTGCTGACATCTCGTCTTATTAGTTGTGTTGATATAATACGCTTTAAAAACCTAGTTTTTTGCCCAAAAGGTTGCTAGAGCTCTTTCCCCTTAAGAATGGTAATACGTTCAAAACATCAATATCTTCTTTCTTTCCGACCTTTGGATTATACTTATGGTTATTAATTAACATAAGTGCATAACCTGCTGCCATTGCGCTATCCGACTTGGTCGTATCGCCTGGGTCAAATTGTAACCATTCCTCTATAAGCCCCTCAAACCAAACATTGTTTATGTGGTCATTTATGTACTGGTCCGTTAGCTCGGCCATATACGTAGTCGTCTTTAATGTAGCTGACAAACCCCTTGTGGTCTTATCTGGAGGCATAAAGCAAAAGTCTGCACAGCCTTTCTCCTCAAGGTAATAAATAATACCTGGTTTATTGTTCTCTATAAGCGCATTACAGCCATAAAAGCACAAAGCCATACGTACGTCCTCATAAAAGGTTTCAGGCGAATCTGGGCGATTACAATAGTAAAGAACAGGACTCATATCGTACTCAGTAGGAGATAATGGGTTTGCTTTTTTAAATATAACCATAGCTCCGTTAGAAGCTCTTGATTCGTGAGACTTGCTTACCGTTTGGTGAGAGAATGGATCGACACCTGCTGAATACATAGAACTATTCATAGGCTTGATAACACTTCCTTTCTTTTCAAAAGCATTTGGCTTAGCTGGCATCTCGGCAATTAAAAATCTACCGTTTACACTTTCTCTAAACTCAACCTCAGAATCTCTAACTCCATCTTTCCATTGGAAGTTTCCTTTCTTTAATCTAGACTTGCTCCACTTTAATATATCTAGCCTATCGTTTAATAATATTGGATTATATACACAAACAGAACTATCTGATTGAAACGCTTCTTTCTCATCTAGCGGTTCCTTTCTTTTTGCAGAAGATAAAGCTCTAGGATCTTCTTTCAAAGACTCCCTTTCTTCTAATATCTCAGCTCTAGCTAATTCTTTATTTGCTATACCATATCTTGGATGAAGATGTCTTGTTTCATCTGCTGCCACAAAGAATCTAGCAAGACCGCTGGCTGTTCTCTTTCCTTTCTTTTCATATTGGTTTGAGTTCTTCCATAAGTCCAACATCTGACTACCACCTGCTTCCATTTCCTCTACCGTTGTTGTATGGAAAGACTTTCCTATTATCTTACCTTGATCGTCAAGTAAACAATACTTAACGACATTCCATCTATCCCTAATGTCTAATAGTGTTACCTTACCAATCTCATCGTGTAGATAGTATCCTAGTTTTTGACCATCATAAGCCGTAACACCAGAAGATCTGAAATCAATACCTGACATCAACTCTTCTTCGTCTAGTTCTAATTTACCTGTAGAGAACTTAAGACCAGTTGCTGGAACCTTTCCTGTTAAAGGAACATCCGACAATGGCCTAAAGAAAGAAGGTAGCTTTCTATATGCGTTTATAATTGTTTTTCTAAATAATATCTTTGCATCCTCATCTGTTTTAGATTGGATACCTGCCCAAAAGTTTTCACTTCTAGACGCTGCCTCTAATGCAATACAACCTGCTGTAAAAGACTTACCAGATCTACGTTTAGTTACATATACAATACCAAAACTTTCTGGATCTTCTACATTGTAGTCCCAAAAGTAAAACAGCTCTCTATCTTTATCTCTATATCTTGGAAGGCCAACGTCCATATGATAGCAAGACAAGTAGTACCAATGAACACCTGTAATGTACGTAGGTTCTCCGTTGTTGCTAAACCAATGTCCGCTCAACCTTCTAATCCAGCAATATCTTTTAAAATCCTCCAACTCTGGATGGATATATTCTGGATCTTTTTTTTGTTTTGCCTTCTCTTCTAGTTCCCACTTTTGATATTCTTGAAACCTAGGATCTGGTTCCCAATAGCACAACTCCATCTTGGTAGATCTACGTTCAATACCAAAGTATTCCCACTTAGAAGTAAATGGATTATACAGCCACCCCTTTGCAGGTATATGGCAATTTAATCCTGCAATCTCTACTTCTGTAGATGACCAGTTCTGTTGTTTTATTGGTTTAAACATTTTTCTTTGTTAGTTTAGACATAGCCTCTGGAGTAAACATAGTTTTTCTATTATGTTCTTCAATTAGGTCTTGGTCATTAGAGAATAACTTACCGTATAGTTCATCTATAGAGTTACTCATATCTGCCATCTGATTAAGCATCTTATTCTTAATCTCTACGGCTTTTAATATATCGATTTCTTTTCCGTTTTCAGAATCCTCAATACGCTTTGCTACACGCTCTGCATATTCGGTAAACGTAGACTCTAAGCTACATATTAAAGTCCAAGTTCTAGACTTTACCACCTTAGTTAAAAAAGAAACGGCAAGCTCGTAACTAGGATCTTGTGTGATCTCAGTTTCAAGTCTTGCCCATTCTTTTCTTTTGTTTATGTCTGAGAAGTCCCTTACGGCAGGGGAGTTGAAGTCATAAACCCAAGAGAGAAATGCTATCTGCTGTGTTATGTGTTTCGTGTTTGTGTTTCCAATAACTTCTTTAAGTCTTGGGTATTCAGATAGCACATCTCCGCAATATGGATTGATAATCATTTTAGCTACCTGTGTTTGTGCGTATTTACTCGTAGCCATAAATCCTATCTTTCTTTAATATTACAAATTCTGTGCCATCTTTAAATCTATACACAGATCGGTACATTTCTTGAAATAAAACTGTACTGTTGACAGGAACATCTAAGTCTCCTGACAAAAATGTACACTTGCCTTGCTTATATTTTGTAGTAATTGTATCTGGTATTATTATAAGACTTGATGTTATTTCATTCTCTGGAATAGCCTTAAGTAAAACCCAATCGCCCACTGCTTTCCACTCTCCGTCAACTTTGTGAGCCATAATAAAACCTTCATCACAAAGCCACACAAGCTTGTCATCAATATTGAACACTCTATTAAACTTACGATCGCCATTGTCATCGACAAAGTAATCAGCAGCCATATGATAAGATATAGCAATTTCATCATCTTCTTTTACATTTAATTTACATCGACCACCTAAAGAATAAACTTTTCCATTTACTTGAGCGTGTTGTTCAGGTTCAAATGAAGGATCGATAAATAAAGTTACTCCGTTTTCGGTAGTAACAGTAGACTGGAGAATCTCTGGAACCTCAACAAATAGTTGATTGCCAGGAGGCATAGATCTTTTACTCATTGTGTGTTTGTGTTTTATATTCGCAAAGATACGTAAATATCCGTAACTTATACTAATTATTTTCTTCCTTGGCCTCTATATGCTTTAGGCTTTGGAGTGTGTTTATTGTAAGACTTCTGTGACTTTCCTTTTTTTCTAGCACCAAAAGTTACTTTGTTTGAATTGGATACTTGCTTTGCCATTATATTACCATTTTACTTTATTAGCCACAGACGTACACATTTCTATGAAGTCTTCTTGGCTATATTGTTGTTTACACATATTTACCATTTTATGAACCCACTGCACATTTCCTTTAACATATCCTACGCTCGAGTCTATTCTATCTAATGAAGCGGTATTGTTTCCAACACTCAAAGCATCTATGTCCCACCCAGTTAAAGAGCATTTAAAATCTTGCTCTATAAGCAAATCAGCTAAATATTCATATTCTAAATTCCACTCTATATTTCTTAATTCTGCATTAACTTCATATTTTCTACAAAAAGAATATCTCAATACGTCTTTTATCCAACCTTTATGGTTATTGTTTTCTGGCTTTGAATTTGCACACTTCTTGCATTCTTTTTTATTTTCAAAAGAAAGTATTGCATAACTCTTTCTTAAATAAGATTGTTCTACGCCACAATTTGGACAGTTTTTATACCACCTTCCATCTATCCCTTTAAACACTTCTACTGGTAATTCTAAAGTTGCACCCATATTAATATTAATATAACCCATTTGATTTTATTAGACCAAAACGCAGCACTCATTTTTCCTTTAGCAATATTTTTTGCGTGACGAGCTTTAAAAGAAGCTTTTCTTGCTTTCTCAGAAGCCGTCTTTGGATTTTTACCAGCACCGCTAACGCCTTGTTGTCCAAAGCGAATAAGCTTTACTTTACTTCCGTCTTTAGCAAGTACAGCGTGGCTTTTCTTTGGATGACTTGGAGTTTTCTTAGGCTTGTTGTAACCTGCAAACTTTTCTTTACCTTTCTGAATCATTTAGATGAATTGTATTGTTTGTACTAAGTTTAATATCATTTGAATCGTAATGACGAACTCTTCCATCGTTCTTATCTGCCACAACCCATATAGTGTTTTGATGTATCCCATAGTCTATCATTAATATTGCGATTCCTTCTCCGTGGGGAGTGTCAACCCAATATGTAGATTGAAACTCGTGGATAGTAGCCATTACTTTTTCTTTTTAGCCTTAGCATTTATTTTTTTAGCAGCAGCAACAGCTTTAACAAAAGCTTTGCTTCCTTTCTTTGCAGGCTTTTCGCCTCTTGCTCTTTTGGCCCTAATGTTTTCCCAAAGACCTGGTAATTTTGCTTTCATATTACATTCGTTTTTTAGCCATCTTAGATTGAACCTTAGTCTTTACCTTGTTAGGTAACTTCTTTCCTTTTGGAGTTTCTTTCTCCCAACGCTTTGCCATCTCTGGGTTATTAGCGTACATAAATCCTCTTTGTGCTTTACTTTTAAATGGCATAGTTATTTTTTCTTTTTAATTACTTCAATTGTTTTAGGACTCAGAAATGGTTTTGAGGTCATTTGGCCTGCGCTTTTATATCCATTAGCTGCAAACCACTCTGCTTCTTCTGGTGTTTCAAATTGTATATATTCTCCAGTCTTGTCAGCATAATCATACGCCCTTTCTCCTAAATCTTGAAGCTTACCATCTACCATTACAATTTGAGGAAACACTCTCATTGACTTTGGGTCGTGTGACATCCAATGAGTTGTTACTTCTTCTTTAGGCGCAGCAATCATTCCTTCAGCACCCATTAATCTATTTGTCTGCAACTTAGGATACATATCAGGCATAAGGTAACGCTTAACAAAGTTTAAGTTTTTGTTAGCCATCATTACGCTGTCTGCATAAGCTTTAGGATCTTTAGGTTTAAAACCTGGCATAGTTTAATATTTATCTAGTACGTATTTTCTTCTTATATACTTCGCCCTTCTCATTAAGGCGCTATCTAAAGATCCGCTCATATCTTCAAAAGCTTTCTTTAACCCTTCGTTATATCCAAACAATTGATTGTTAGCGGTAATAGCAATCTCTAGTCTTTCCTTTAAACTATCAATTACAGCTTTATTCCCAACTTTGCCAAGTAAGAAGAGACTATCGATTTTAGCTTTTTGAGTATTAATTGTTTCATTGTAGTTGTTGAATTTAGTGTTAATATCATCTGCTTGGCTTTTTAATAAAAGCACGACAGTATCTCCATTAATTATCTTTGTCTTTGGATACGATTGGCTTAAGCTCAAATGGCTCACCAACAACATCATCATCAGTACCGTTAACCTTTTCATTTAGTTTTTTATTTTCTTGTTTCAATTCAGTTACTACTTCTTTAAAGCTATCACAAGCTTTTTCTGCTTGCTTTAACTCACCAACCCTCTTTTGGATGAATGCACTATTTTTCTTTACGGTTACGCTAACCATAGAGTCTATGTTCATAGAATGCCATCCTTTAACAGGGTGGGGCTTAATAGCTTTCTGTGCTGTTATAGAGGTTAACATTATTAATATCAACCCAAGTATCGTAAGTATAATTACTATTCCTGCTTTATTTGGTTGCATTGATAATGGCTTGTTGTGCTATAATATTATAAATGATTGAGTCTTTCTTGTCAACTGTCTTTTGTAGATTACGGTTATCTTCTATACAATTGTCAATACCTTTGCTTGATCCAGCTTTCATATCCTTGTATACATAGATAATACCAAATACACAAAGGAAAGCTACCGCAGCTATTGGGTACTTTCTAAACTGGTTAAAACTAACAGGTAACTTAACTGCACCTGACGCTGCATCTGTTACTTTCTTTGTTGTAGTTCTCTTAGTTGCTGGTTTCTTCGCTTGAGTCATCAGTTCCGTTTTTCTTTCCAAAATATCCATCAATAGCTTTTTCAACTACTTTCAACCCTAATAGGGCAGCAATTAATAAAGTTACTGAATATACTAAAGCTTCAGAAGGAGCTACGTGTTGCTCACTAAAGCTATTATGATATAGGGTTACACCTAAAAGGATACCTAAGAATAAAGCGATTAAACGCTTCATTGAAGGAGCATCTGGTTTATCTAAAAAGAAACCTGCGATAAAGTTTATTAGTTTTTTCATATGTCTAAGTTTTAAAAAGGGAGAACTTAATCTCCCTTATAATTACTCAGCTTCTACTACTTCCGCTTCTTGAGATTTGATAACCTCGTTTAAGAAGCTTACAATTGGAGCACCATATTTCATTGGCATCTCTTGTAAGAAAGCATCTAAAGCTTTTAATTGTTCTTCATTTAATACTACTTGTTTCATTGTGTGTATTGTGTTTTATTGTTAAAAATTAAGGTTCTCTAAGTTCTATTTTATATTGATTACCATTTAATGTAATTACTAAATGTTTTCCAGATTGGTTACCAGAAGATGTAGACTCTAAACCTGCTCCATTAAACTCTATGGTATCAGTTGTAATATTGGTATTATTAGCAACTCCGTCTATTTTAATAAAAGCGTTATTAGAAGTAAGCGTTATATCATTAGTTCCTGAAAAATAGTTTTGCATTATTGAATTGCCACCAGATACATTTGCTCCTAAGAAAGTAGCAAAGAAATTTGAAGCACCTGCTGCCATCTTATTATAAGATATACCAGAACCAAATGGGGCATTATAACCAATAAATACAGAACTACTTGAGTCGTTTACTTGAACAGAAATACCATTAGCAGTATTATCATAGTCACCAAGAGTAAACTTATTATTAGAAAAATTTAAATCTAACCCTATATTAGAAGCTAAGTATTGAGTTCCTAATCTAGTTTCTGCTATTTGCAATGGAGTAATATTACCTAATCCATCAGATATAATAGCTGGAGCAGAAGTAGGCAAGCTACCGTTGTTATTTATTTTAAGTAAGGATTGGTAAGTATTCTTTACCTGGGTACCTGTTAATGTTGCCATTAGTTATTTTTTATATTGTTAAGCTTCCCAATTGCTTGAGTCGTTTTCCCAGTTAAGGGAAATTAAATTCCATATTCTCGTTACAAACGTAGCAGCAGAATCTGCTGAGTCTACTATTGTATTCCAAATAATGTTTACCATAAACCCATAATGTTTGTAGCAGTAGATGTAGAGCTTACTTTCTTAACTTGGATAGGAAGGAAAGTACCTGCCTTAACACCATTGAAAGTAACCAAAGTATCTGTAGTATCTTGAGCCATTACAACTATCAAGTTACCATCACCACCAATATATATACCACCGCAGTATCCTGCTGGATTTAAAGAAGGATTTATGTTAGCATTATAAGCAACTTCAATAACTGGATTAGTAACTGTAGTTACAAACAACTTAGCTACACCTGCTTGATAATTTACGTCTTTTTGAAAAGAAGCCATTAGTTTTAAATTTTATACCTATATAATACGCACTTACTTCTTGATCCTATTGCCATTAAAAACCATATTAGGATTTACATAGTACAGATTAACTATCTCAGTGCGTGCTATAACGCACGCCTCTATTAGCCCCTTTACGGCCTTATAGAAAGGACCCTTGGTCTTCCATCCTAAATCCTTACAAACCTCAGTACTGCGTAAATAAACATAGCTATCCTTATACTCTAGATCATTCATTATATAAAGACTCAATTTAATGGTTGCCTGACAATTAGTTCTAACCATAAAAGCCAACATCTCATAGTATACCTTTACAAAGGGCAAGGAATCTATTACCTTTTCCTCCCCCGCTTGGAGTACCTCAAATACTTCCCCTGTTTTAGGATCCATTAATTGGTTAACCACCTTCTTGGTTATAACCTTCCTTAAACCATTAAGAGGCGTAATTTCTTTTTGTTTGTTTATCGTCATAATACAAAGGTAGGAGTATTCTAGGAGAATACAAAATATATCTTTTTGGAAATACCATAGGTATTGACAATCATAGAGTTATAACACCTTCCTTCTTATATAATAAGATACACCCTATATATAACCAATAATAATGAGGCCTTCCAAAGGCCGAACTTATGGCTAAATACAGGCGGATCATACGCATAAGCATATAAAATTGGGACATAGTGTGTTACTGGGGTTATAGGGGGGATAGGGGGGCTAGCTTTCTCTAGGGGGATTCTCGTTTCTCCGAGTGGGTAGGTATGGCTATATGAAAGTTTTTTTACTATGAGTTATGTAGGCTACTTGAAGTATTACTTTAGGTATACTATGTAGGTTACTTGAAGCTTTACTTTAGGTCACTACCCTGCATATGTAGGTAAATTGGAAAGCCTAGCTTAAGGTGAATTTTATTTTTATTGTGGTGTAATAAATTTGTTTAGGTAGTAAGGAAAAACAAGGGACTACCTCCCTCCCCTTTTTACCTTCCGACTCCATCTGATTCCATCATCATCACCTAGGTAAATTTACACCTGTTTACCCTGTTTTGTTTGGCTGTATTTTACACACAGGTTGCGATACTGGTATGCGTTAAGGAAATGTTAAAATTCGGCTGTAACTCAAGCCTGTATTGGTTTAGACAACTGCCTGCCTGTTTCTCAAAATTGCCCCTTTTTTGCCATTTGGCGTGTGTTTTGATATTATCATTTTATATATATATCTTCCCTGTATGCAAGGTTGCCCCTGTTACCTGTATATATGTTCACCTGTATACCTGTATTAAAATAACCATTTAGTATATCCTGTTTCTTATCCTGTTATTGTATTACCTGTTCGCTTCCTGTTGCATATGTTTTTATCCATCCTGTAATTATTTTACCTTTTATCTAAAATTATTTTAAACTTTTTTTGAACATCAGGACGGCTGATTCCATTGGGCTAGATGCTCATTATAAGTTTTATCTATAATTGATATAGAAAATAAGTATAGGAAATATTTGGAAATTGTTTTTTCCCGTTGTATGTTTGCATTATCAAATTAATTAATCATTTAACCAATTAAACTTTAAACTATGAAAAACGAATTAACAATCAACGGAATGCAAAATTTATTAGGAAAGAATATGGATTCATTCATTAACTTATTCTTTTATAAACCTATTCAGCTACAAGAAGGATGGCAAATGGTATTAAATTCAAGTAAATTTAAAAACATAGGTGATTGCACGCTAATACAAGAGAAAGATAATAAAGACAACCTTACTATATATTCTTGCGAATTGTATATTGGTGACAGAAAAGGCACAATAGAGAATCCGTTTGGTTATGTGCTTGCTTTTATTCAAAATGTATTTGGTGCAAATTATGCTGGATGGGGAAAAATTAATAAAGATGGGAAATCTTTCGAAATTACAATTGTACATATTAACGAATAAAACTAACAACCTCACGATGTATAGGTAATCGTATTTTTAACCTTTAAAACTTTAAACTATGAAACCTCAACAAGTAACAAACGCAATTATCTTAGTAGCCGTATTAATTACGCTATACTTTATCGGCTCTTCAGTGGATAACCAATTAGCAAAAGACGTAAACCAAAACCCTATTAATTTAACTAAATAAAACTTTTAAACTATGAGAATCAAATTCAATATTGGCTTAGGCAATAACCCTTTAACTAAGTTCTACTCAGACGGCACTACGCCTGACAACCTACAATTAGATATCTTTAAATTGCTTATGCAGTACGGATATGCAGATTCTTACTATAAGATATGTGACGGTATATATAATGATCAAAAAGAGTACACATATGTAGGCAACTTATGGTTAAATGAGGGTTTAGATATCGATGCTGTAACTGAAGAACTTTGTAAGGCAATGACTCAAGAGTGCATATCATATATGGCAACACAAAGTAAATTAATATATAACCCTAATTTTGAGGGCGAAAGATATGAATTTAACGAAGAATTTTTTATTAACTAAACTTTAAAAACTTTATAACTATGAAAACTAAAATTGAATTTACAAGTAACTACGGCTTCGACCACAATTGGATATTAGTATGCGAAACGCCTAAACAAAAAAGAGCCTTTTATCTAGGGCAAGATGTAAAGTTTTGCAATAGGGTTCTAGGTCTAACGCCTAGAGACATAGTGGAAGCTATAGGAACTAGAGAGATAACGACTAAGCAAGGCAATATTAAGCTAGCTAAGTTTATATGTAAACAACTAGGTATAAACGGAAAGAATATGCATAAGCTACAAGATTGGAGCATATGCGCTGAATAGACAAAGCCTATAGCCATATAATAAAAATCAATTTGGATATAAATTTTAACTAACTATCTTTGCAATATTAAATAACCCTTAAAACTAAAAATTATGAATGACAACGCACTGACTAAGAAGTCAACGATCAAAATCAAAGAAACCTATTGTGGTCCAATTGTAAACACTGGAGTAAGAAACCTAGACGGACCTATTCAAGACAAAGAAAAATACTATAAGCAATTGCAGAAGCAAGGCTTCATAGTAGAGCGTACAAAGTACGGCGTATTTATTACTAACCCTAAAAACTTCTAACCAATGAAACAATTACTAACACTAACGCTAATCGCTATTCTATTTGCATCTTGTACCACAACTAAAATAGGTTGGGGTACTGGCAACGGAATGAATGCAAATTGCTATAAAGCTAAACATAGAATACCTAACTTAAACTAATAACCTTTAAAACTTTAAACAATGAATACACAAAAAACTTGGATAGACGAAGGCGCTATAAATAGTCCATTAGAATTTAACTCAAGAGATGAGGTCGTCAAACATATTAAAAACATTTTAAGCGAAGATATCTATATGCTTGATGCTTTAGGCTACACAAGTGCAGAAGATATAAGCGAAGATGATTTGTTTGAGATAGCGTCTAAACATTATTCAATATATGAAAAATAAATACCTTAACAAATATAAATAACCCTAAAACTTTAAACACTATGGAAAACAAATTCAAATTAAAAAAATCAGAATTTATTGATTGGTATTTTGATGATGCCGACACTAGAATTGACTTCGGAAACAATGCCATAAAAGAATTACAATTGTATGGCAAATTTAATGCAACTATTGAAGAGCTTCTTGATTGCTGTGGCTACGTACCCAAACGATTATGCGAAGGCCAATCAAAAGATACCGACGAAGAGTTGTCACCTTCAGATATAGAATTAATTTAATTAACTTTTAAAACTTTAAACATTATGGAACACATTTTTAGCATCAACGCAATTGAATTAGCTTCTGAATTAGCAGAAGAAAAAGTAAAAAGTTCTTTTCCTACAAGGAAATACCTAGACTTTGACGAGTATACAAAAACATTTACCTACACGGAAGAGGCACAACAATTGTTTAACCAATACTACGACGAATATCTAACAAAGATAGAAGAGACTAAGGCCTCAAAGCAATTAACTATTCAAGTATACGGAGTTCGCTTGTCTGAAATGCCTAGAGAAGAAGCCTTAAGATTCCATCTTAATCTATCAGACGATGACTTCATAACCTCAGCAGAAGAGCAAGGATACGTATGGTCTTTAGAAGGCTACACTAAGCAGTACAATATGGATACCTTACCTAAATTAGACTTCATCAGATTCATTAACCTAACTGAAAAAATATAACGACTATGACTTTCTTACAACAAAGAGTATACGCTACACTATGCGCTAACAGATTAGAACCTTTAGCCTACCACGACTTCCAATACCTAGCCGTTGGTCTACTGAAAGAATTAGAGGGAACAAACGAACACGCCTCAGTCGTTCAGACAATATGCAATACCGAGGAAAAGGTATACAAGTGTAATAACTTTAAGCCCTATGAAGAGGAAGAGAACATACCTACCGATTCTATTTTCCACTACCACATTATTAACTTTAACTTTTAAACTATGAAACTATTTTTTAATGTAGATGTCCACCCATTTTATAACGAGATTAGGTTTGCCGTAACCAATGGCGAAGATAAATTAGTCCATATAGATAAGTACACTAACGGAATAGAAGATTGGGGAAGCCTTATCTTTGACGGCAAACAATACGATTGGAGTATATGCCACGCTTATGGGCAAAATACTCAAGACCTTGTTAAACTATACGAGGTAGATGCCGAGAATAACTTTAAGGTAGACTATACTAAGCCTTTAAAAAATGTATGGGTAAGAATATTTATTTAACTTTTAAAACTTTTAAACTATGGGATTTTCAGTATTATACACACGACAAAGAGAAAAAGAAATAGCTCAGGGAACACAATACGATGCAGACGGAAACGAGCTTGTACAATGGTGCGATATATTTGATTGGTACAATGGAGACGAGCAGGATAGCTTTGATAAGGCAACCAATAGAGGTGCTAATAGTCAATCAATGCTTGACCTTCAGAGGCAGTCAGATAAGATTGTAAAAGAAAAACAAATAGGAGGTATGTACTAATGAAACACTATCTAAAATATATAGGTCTATTTCCTTTTGTATATGGTATGCACCTGTGGAATATAGGCTTATCGCTTGCGCTTTGTTTACTTATAAATTACCTTAAAAAACTTTTTAAAACAATATAACTTTTAATAACTTTAACTATGAAACAAATGAAAACTATAAAAGAATGGTTTGAGGAATTACCTCAAGACATTAAAGCAGAAGCTATCTATTTGTCTATTGATTGTGGAAGCTATGATTCTAATTTAAAAGAGCCGTCATTGTCAGAGGCATTGCTAGGTGCATTCCCTCACGACCACCCTGATGCTAAGTCAGATTGGACAGGTATTTATCTAACTTTATCAACGCTAAACAAATAACTATGCAACAAGAAGTAAACGACCTATACGACCTACCCGACCACCTGCGTCACCTTGCCTATTTTACTACGATTCTAGAGGCTTGTAACAAAGATTGGAGCAATACTATATCTAGCAAATTAGAGGAGCTGTATGAGGATACATTAAACCATTGCCTAAACAACGGAATAAAACTATCAATCGTATTCCCTCAGAAAGAATACAACAAACCAAACACTAATGAACAAGATAAATAGAAACAAGCAATGCACCCATTGTGGTAACTACTTTGTAACTACAAACTATAAAGTAAACACCTGCTCAAAGCATTGCCAAGACAGGACAGAGAGCCACCTACATTTTAAATACTACGAGATTGATTTACCTAGCCTAGACGGAGATATCTTTGATTGCGATTCATTCCAATGGAACGACTACCCTAACCCAAAGAACCACCACAAGATAGGCGATGGCTATCAAGTAGAGGAAATTAATCTAAGTAAACTAACCCTTAACAGATAACACTATGGAAGATAAACACTATGAAACTATGATTGCGCCCACCAAATTTAATGAGTGGGACTTAGAAACCCTCAATGTATTTGACCTAGAGGATAACCCTCTGAAGAGATACGGAAGAGATTGCGAAACTGATTATTTAAGAACTAACCCATACCGAAATGAAGAGCAGAAGAATGAAATCAATTAAGATAGGAACACACAGGATAAGCCCAGAGGTAGTCAAGAAAGTAATGTGTATGGCTAACAATATAGACGAGTCAGTATTTGACAACACCACAAGGAAGAACGAGGTAGTGTTTATTAGACATACCTATGTATACCTATGCCGAAAGTATAGTGGATTAGGCGTAGTGCCTTTGGGTAGATTGGTGCATAAAGACCATACAACCATATCATACATATTGGATAAGATTGATTTCTTAAATGGCAAAGATGATTATATAACCGAACTTATTACTAACTTTGAAAAAACAATGTTCCACAATGAAAGCTTCAATGAACGACCAACCAAAGAAAACAAGAAAGAAGAAAGTATCTTTACCCTCTAATGAGGAAATGGAAACCGCCAAAGAGATAACCAAGGTGCAACGCCTGTCCATACCAACAGGGAATAAGCTTTGGGAAGTAGACCTCAAAACTCAAGAGATCAAAGAAGCCGAGGTAACCATAGTAGAGGGCAACAAGTCAGCGTTCAAGAAAGATAACTGCCTGTATATCGTGGCTTTAAACCCTAAGAACGTAATGAGGAAGCTATCTAACAAGCTTGCCGAGTTTAAAAAGAGTCGTACTATATAGGTATGAAAAAGAAAACTAGAGCCGACTACTATAAGGAAAACCCTGAGTCATATGCTAAGAAAAAGAAATACGATTCTAAGCTAGGCAAAAGGGACGACCTCAAGAAGAAAAGAGTAGAGCTAAACGCTTACAACAGGAAAAAGAAAACCTATGGCAATGGCGACGGCTTAGACGCTATGCATAAGGGCAAGAAGATTGTAGGCTACGCTAAGGCTTCTAAAAACAGGGGCGACAAGAACGATTCTGCTGGTGACAAACGAGCAAGAGGAAAGAAAAGATGATAGTGCAAAAGAAAGAGTTTGCCCCCCCCCCCAGAAAAAAAATAAAAAAAAAGAGAAAATTTAATATAACATTGTTTATCTTTGTTATATAGTCAGGTGGCTGAAAGGTGGAGGCGGTTATCTCAAGAAAACATTAGAAAAGAGGCATAGCAATGATGTAGGTTCGAATCCTACCCTGATTACACCGATGTTCATAGTTGGTAAAGTTTAAAGGGAAAACCCCCTTCGGTAAAATGGAGGGGACTTTTTTACAACTATAGAGCGTATTATATTATAAGATTATTGATGGGACATATCAGTAGTCAATATAAAGAAATATTGAATGGCTTTTTGCTTGAAGGAGATGTCCCCTCCGATAGCGATTAGCCATTCTTGTTTTTAGACCTATCGTCCTATATGGTCTTTAATCTTTGGGATACTCTCAGCACGAGTCGTAAGATGTTCGGTGTTTTAATAGAGTATTCTGTCCACTACACAAGATGAGCATCTTGTCTTTTTATAAATTTTTGACTAAAGGGGGGTAGTGATTCGCAGGTATTCGCCTTTCACAACACACACAACCTTAAAATTTATAAGCCCCCTTGTCTCAAGCCACACAAAGACGCCTATCTATAACAACCCAACGAAACCCATCATTGAATATGACGGCGATAAATAAATATAAAGATTTAACCAATAATAATATAACATTAATTAACTTTAATTATGACGCCAAAAGAAAGAGCAATAGAATTAATAAAAGAACATTCAGAAGGAATAGAATCTGCATTGGAATATGTAGATGAAACAATAAGAGTAATCTCTTGGGGTGCTGACATTCCTGCCAAGATTAAAAACGACGCTAAGCAATATTACATAGAAGTAAAACAAGAACTTGAAATCCTTAAAACAAATAAGCTATGAACGGATTAAATTGCTTAAACAAATTGTCAAGTACAATGCAACAGCATTGGCTAAAAGAGATAGCTGAATTAGATAACCCTATAGACTACCTTACATCTGAGTATGATGAGTTTGATCATTTTCTACAGGTATTTGATTGGTCAGAATCTATTGAAGGATATTCATTCTGGTCTGAATACTTGGATAAACTAAATAAAGAATACAAAACAGAAACATCTTTAAACAGAAACATATATGGCTAATACGAAACGAGTACGAATATACTACAACGATATAGATGTAGCTAAAAGACAAATAAAGAAGGGCTGTAAGTTTGATGTGCTACAGGAAAAGTATGCCTTTGAATACGCAGAGGAAAAAATCAAAGACGGCTCTTGGACTTCTTACTCTATACCTCAATTAATGAATTGGAAATTTACTAAAAATTAAATACCTTTACACTATGAAAAACAAACTAAAAGAACTTTTAATAACAGCTGGTCAGATACTAATTTTACTCTCAATAATTGCATTCTATATTTCTATGTGTTATAAATATCCATATGCAATGCTTGTTATGACAAACATTTATATAATTGTATTGCTAACAGAAGATAAATCTAAAAAACACTACTAATGAAAAAAGAAAATGTACATTCAATCATAATAGGATTTATGGTTACAATGGCTTTAATTGGATACATATTTGCTATAGTTTATTTATTCTACTGCTAATGAAAGACGAAGTATTAATAGCATTTATCAACGAATGCGAGAGAACAGAAACCCAAGTAACAATGGCTAATTTTATTTATTGGCTGTTTGAAAATTACGATTTAAAATTAAAATAAAAATGAAATACCTAAAGGAATTAAAGGAACACCTAGAGACATTACAATACCAATGCAACGATACTGGTATGAGGATAGCAATTCATATGACTCAAGCTATGATCGAAAAGAAAAAAGAAAATTCATTTAAAAACAGAATTAAAAAACTATTTAAAAAGAATGAAGCAACAGGTAAAATATGAGGTAATGCACCTACTAAAGATGGCTAATATATCTAATGATGATATAGCAGATAGGATAGCTGAACGCATATGCCTAATAGCCAAAGAACATTACGATCCAGAGGAAAGAGTTGTAAAGAAAGGTAAATGGTATCAGAAGATAACACACAAATGGTTTGATAACGAATCTAAATTTTAACTATGAAACTTATTGCATACAATACTAATATATTTTTAGCTTGGTTTAATTATATTTTATTAGGAAAGAAAATTTCAAAAGAAGCCATTGAGTTAATTGAAAATAATTATAATTCAACTCCAAGAGAAAAAAGGTTGCTTAAAAGAATTAAAAATAAAAATAAATAAACTATGGAACAACAAACAGCAGTAGAATGGTTAATTCAGCAATTTTCCAAACATTATGCAATTTGGCAATTAGAAGATGAAATTAAACAAGCCAAAGAAATGGAAGAACAACAAATGCTTGAATTTTGGAATGGTGGAATTGATTGTACAGAAGGAGGGGTGTGTTTTGATCAATATTATAACGAAACCTTTAAAAACAAATAAACTATGGAAACTTATATACAGATCCACGACGCCGAGATAGTAGACGGCAAAATAGTAGTCAATAAGGTAGTAATAGTTGACGAGAAAGGAAACATAATCCGAGAAGCTACAATGAACAATAACCTATTGGGTTTGCTAAAGAGGATGATGACGAATACAAAATTTGATGGCGTAATAAAAATGTTTGAACAAGAAAAACCAACCTTACAAGACTTAATAAAATGATATACCTCAACCGACTGTCCTATGTAATCCAGCTTCACGGATTAATCTATGATTCTTTCTACAAAGACCAATCGATAGACAAATACTTTAGAGACGACATATCCAAGAAGAGCTTTATGAATGACAGAGATAAGGCTATGTATGTAACTAACCAAGTAATTGAATCTATCTTTGACTTGGCTAGAATAAATAAGAAGCTTAACCTATTTGAGGTAAAGAAAGAATCTGACGGAAAGCCTATAGGATTCCTAGTAGTAACCGATCAATTGAAATTGGTTTATAGCTTCGGTATATTCCCTAAGCACAGGAAGGAATACTCTAAGGAGTTTATAGACCTTATAAAGAAAGCCTACCCTAACTACCAGTTTGCTCTATACAACCGAAACGAAAGGGCTATTCAATGGCTAAACAACAATGGGTACCTAATAGTTTTAGAGGACAAGGACCACGAAGGCAGAGACTATTGTGTGTTGGAACACTTTGAAAGAGTAAATGATTTAACGAGCGTATTATAGTATAGATGGAGAATTTATTGGTTCAGATTGCTGAAGTTATAATTAAGGTTATAAGCGACATTGACTTCGAACAAGGTCAAGGCTAAAATATTTTTAGGTATTTGATTAATTATTCAAATTAACATATACCTTTGTCAAAAATCCATCTATGCAAAATCATTATCGTTCCGAAATGGATCCGAAGAACTACTCAGTTTGTGACGATCAACTAATCCATTGCGAGTGTTTAGTACAGGATACCACCACCTTAGAAATGGCTGAGCAATTAGGCATAGAGATGGATGGTAAACTATGGGTAGACATTACATTTGATCCATCTGAAATTAAGATGCTAATGGTTGGCTCTGTGTTGACTCCAGATAACCCAAAGAAAAAGCCAGTAGCACTAACCTTAGTTTATTTTAAAGGCGAGTCTATGATGGACTGCATTGAGATTAATATCCCATTCGATATTATGAATGCGCTATGGCACGACTCCAGATCAAAACCTACCCACGCAATTTATAAATTAAAGTAATGAGCTTCATACAAAAACATTGGGAAGGGAAACCTAAGTTCTCCTCGTCTATATTAATAGATGATGAGTCCCTGTATCGTATGCTTAACGAGAAAGAGTTCAGCAAATCTAAGTTGGTTATATCCAATGATGAATGCTTGAGAAACCTTTCCGAGTATAGACTTACAGGCGATGTTAAGTTCAAGAATAAAATAATAGATGGCAACCTTAGATTGTTATTGTATCTAGCATTAAGAACCTCACAAGGTCAGTTCCCAGTGTCTGACCTATTCCAAGAGGCAATAATAGGATTCTCAGAAGGCATAGAAAAATATGATGAAGGAAAGGCAAATGGGGCCAAGGTGTCCTCTTATGCTTATTACTTCGCAAGAAAGTATGTACTGGCATATATAGAAAGAAATCAATCAATTGTTTTCTTTACAAGAAAGCCACTACGACTTAGGGCAAAAATCAAGAAGGGCCTTAAAGATTCGGTGAATGATCTCCAAATTGATGAGGCCTACATCCCTATAGAATTTATTGTTAACGCCAAGATGGAACGATCAGAAAGGATCGGAGCAATAGAACTTGGTTACGATATTATAAACCTTTCAGAGACGCCAACAGATGGTGAGGTATCCTTGGAAGAAACCATAGGAGACAGCTCACGCCAAGTGAATACATTTGATACTAATATGGATTTAGCGTCTATCGTTGAGGGTTTAAATACCCAAGCAAAGCGTATGATACTTTCTAAGTTTGAGGTATCTTCTGAGGACTTCAAAGAAGTTTGTTTGTACTACGACCTAACTCCAAAGCAAGGCGAGGCTTACGTTTCAGAATTAATTTTACATTTGAGAAAAAATATTTCTTAAAAAAGTTGTTTTCTAATACAACAATCATTACTTTTGTAATATAATAAACATCCAACCTTATGAAAGAAACTAAACAAAGCGTCTTTGCTACGCTATCTGCAATCAATTGCAACGACCACACAGAACAAAAGAATGGTTTAACTTATTTATCTTGGGCTTGGGCTTGGGGTATTGTTAAGTCTTACTATCCATCTGCTAACTATGAAGTAGTTCATTACTTCGATAAGCCTTTCTTACACGATGTAAACTTAGGCTACTTAGTTACCACTAAAGTTACAATCGATGGCGAAACAATCCCTATGTCGTTACCAGTTATGGACGGTTCAAACAAGGCACAAAAACATATGGCTTATACTTATAAGACTAAGTTCGCTGAGAAATCAGTAGAAGCTGCTACAATGTTTGACATCAACACAGCTATTATGAGATGCCTTACTAAGAACTTAGCTATGTTCGGTCTAGGTCATTACATCTACGCTGGTGAAGATTTACCTAAGTCTGTTGAAACTAGATCAATGTCTGAAGTTATGCTTGATTACAAAACAAAAGCATCATTAAAAGAATGGTATGCTACATTAAGCCCTGCGCAGCAAAAAGAAATAAAAGCTCAATTAACAACATACGCTGGAACCCTAGCGGAGTAAACTCTCTTGGTTGGAAGTGATTGGGAGGAGAAATCCTCCCTTCGCTACGACCATTTTCTAACCTTTAAATTCTAACCAATGCAAATCGACCAAAGATTTATTGATTGGCTCAACTCACCTGAGTTTCGCCTATCGTACTCTACACTAAAAAGTGTATTGAGTTCTCCTGCTAACTTCTACTGTACCATTATGGAGAAGCTAACTAAAACAGAGCAAGAGTCTACACCTGCACAAAGATTCGGCACACTTATCCATACATTAGTATTGGAGCCAGAAACATTTGAAGGCAAGTATGTTGTAGGTAAAAAGTTCGGAAGAACAAAAGCAGAGCAAGAAGAGAAAGCTTTGTTTGCTGAGCAGAATGCTGGCAAGATAGTATTGACTGACGAAGAGTTTGCAAAAGCTCAAATGATATTATCAAGTGGTTCAGATGAATTGAACTATATGAGAGAGCAACTTGGTTATGCTGAGTTGATTATCCAAATGCCTATAGAAGATTTAATATTCAAAACTATTATTGATGGTCTATCTTTGGACCACCGCACCATCTTCGAAGTTAAAACAACTTCAGATGTAGATGCTGATAAGTTATTGTCCTCGTTCTATAATTATAAGTACACTATGCAAGCTGCATTGTACAAGCGTATGGTTAGAGAGTTCTATGGTGTAGATCCTGACTTACAATATGTAATTGTACAAACAGTTGCGCCTTACAAAGTTTATATGTTACCTGCTACAGATAGATATATGGCTTTTGGTGAGAAGCAATTAGCAGATGCTATTAGTGAATTTAAAATGGTAAGAGCGATGGGTAATTGGGGAGACGGATGGAACCTTAAGGCATTAGATTTGCCATCTTGGGCAGTTAAGCAACAAGAAAGAAAAGATCTAGAATTTTAAGATGAATGAAAAGCAATTGATGGGTATATTGAAACAAACGATATACCCTGATCTTGACCAATCAGAAAGCACTACATCTACATTTGATTGTATTAGTTTTATAAACTTAGAGATGATAGAGCTGAAGTCAAGACGAACTCACTACGATGACTTGGTTATCGAAAAAATGAAATACGATTCTTTACTTGAAAAGTCTTACAAGATAGGTATGAAGCCCATATATATTTGCTCAACACCTAGTGGTATTTGGAGGTTTAAAGTTTCTGCATTGCCAGAGCCTACTTGGGAAACCAAATCAATGCCAAAGACAACAGACTTCAATAACAAGAATTGGGTACAGAAGGTAGTAGGTTTTATCCATATAAAAGAAGGAGAAGACATAACCTACATAATTGAAAAAGCTAACACTAAATCCTTTCGGTAATAGGTGAACCGAGTATATTTTATGAGTACACAAGCTAAGTACGAACAACGTGAAGGTCAAGGTACCTTATTCGTAAACGACAAAAAAGGAAACGACAAAGCTCCTGATTATTCTGGAACTGTGTTAATTAACGGAAAGGAAATGCGCATCGCAGGTTGGAAGAAGCAAGCAAAGTCTGGTTCAACTTTCTTATCAATCCAAGTAAGCGAACCAATGGCAAGTACAGGTACAAAGTCTGCACCTACTTCTAAGTCAGCTGCTCCAGTATCGGATGACTTACCATTCTAGATGATTGATTATTAATAGTTTATGGGGAGTTAACGCTCCCCTTTTACTAAGGCGTAGTATATTAAACCAAAAGAAAAAATCTATGACAAAACAAATGGACCAAGCGTCACAAATCCTTTCAGAAATTACGGTGTATATGAAGTACGCCAAGTATCAACCAGAACATCAAAGAAGAGAAACGTGGGAGGAATTAGTGTCAAGGAATATGCTAATGCATATCAAAAAGTACCCTCATCTAACCAACGAGATTATTGAAAACTACAAATTTGTTTTCGACAAAAAAGTTCTTCCGTCTATGAGATCACTTCAGTTCGGAGGTAAACCAATCGAGATGTCTCCAAACAGAGTTTACAATTGTGCCTATGCGCCAATAGATAACTGGAGAGTATTCTCGGAGATTATGTTTTTATTATTGGGTGGAACAGGAGTAGGTTACTCAGTTCAGAAACACCACGTGGAACAACTACCAGAAATTAGAAAACCAAATCCATCTAGAAAGAAACGATGGTTAGTAGCTGACTCAATCGAAGGATGGGCAGATGCTGTTAAAGTTCTTGTTAAGAGTTATTTCTTTGGAGGTCTAAGCATAGACTTTGACTTCAGAGATGTCAGACCTAAAGGTGCAAGACTAATTACATCTGGCGGTAAAGCCCCAGGCGCTCAACCATTAAAAGAATGTTTAGTTAAGATTGAAGGTATGTTGTCTAGCAAAGTAGATGGCGATAAACTTTCTCCTATTGAAGTTCACGATATGGTTTGTCATATTGCTGACGCTGTATTGGCTGGTGGTATCAGAAGAGCTGCATTGATTTCTTTATTCTCAGCTGACGATGACGAGATGATATCTTGTAAGTCTGGCAACTGGTGGGAACTAAACCCTCAAAGAGGCCGAGCAAATAACTCAGCAGCATTGGTTAGAAGAAAACTATCTAAAGATTTATTCTTTGACCTGTGGGAAAGAATTAAGAATAGTGGATCTGGAGAGCCAGGCATCTACTTGACTCACGACAAAGATTGGGGTACAAACCCTTGTTGCGAGATTGCATTAAGACCAAATCAATTCTGTAACTTAACGGAAGTAAATGTATCCAATGTAGAAAGCCAAGTGGACTTGAATAGCAGAATGAAAGCAGCGGCATTTATAGGTACATTACAGGCAGGTTATACTGACTTCCATTACTTGAGATCTATTTGGAAAAGAACAACAGAGAAGGATGCTCTAATTGGCGTATCAATGACAGGTATCGCATCTGGTGCTGTGTTAAAATTAGATATGACTGAAGCAGCTAATGTTGTAAAGATGGAGAACGAAAGAGTTGCTAAATCAATTGGTGTAAACAAAGCAGCTAGAACTACAACGGTTAAACCTGCTGGTACAACATCATTAACTTTAGGTACATCATCTGGTATCCACGCTTGGCATAACGATTACTACATCCGTAGAATACGAGTAGGAAAGAACGAAGCTATCTATTCTCACTTGGCTACTAACCATCCTGAGTTAATCGAAGATGAATACTTTAGACCACACGATACTGCTGTAATTAGCGTACCACAAAAAGCACCAGAAGGATCAATCACTAGAACAGAAACAGCTTTAGACTTATTAGAAAGAGTTAAGCTTGTAACTGAGAAGTGGGTAAACCCTGGCCATAGAGATGGAGCTAATAGCCACAACGTAAGTGCTACGATATCTTTAAGAGAGAATGAATGGGAAGAAGTAGGCAACTGGATGTGGACCAACAGAGAGTTCTACAATGGTTTATCAGTATTGCCTTTCGATGGAGGTACTTATATCCAAGCACCATTCGAAGATTGCACTAAAGAAAAATACGAAGAGTTAATGAAGTCATTAGTTAACGTAGACCTTTCTCAGATAATCGAAATGGATGACAACACAACACTAACCGATCAAGCAGCTTGTGCAGGAGGAGCTTGTGAAATTAAATAATATGAAATTAAAATTTAAAAAACTACACCCAGAAGCAATAATCCCTTCCTATCAAAAGGAAGGGGATGCTGGACTTGACCTAACAGCAGTAGACTTCGAGATAGATAAAAATGGTAACGCTTCTTACAATACCTATCTCGCTGTGGAAATACCAGAAGGCTACGTTGGACTGATCTTCCCAAGATCTTCAATCTGTAAAACTGACCTTGCCTTAGCTAACGCAGTAGGAGTTATTGATTCTAACTACAGAGGTCCAGTAACATTTAAGTTTAAACCGACTGCTGCATTTAAAAAGGCAGAAGGCAACTACGATACTGTTGCTTATAAAAAAGGAGATAGAGTAGGACAATTAATTGTTATGCCTATCCCACACATTGAGCCAATAGAAGTTAAAGAATTATCTGAAACGATTAGAGGCGCAGAGGGTTTCGGTAGCTCAGGAAATTAATTTGATATTTCATACAACAACTACTACCTTTGTAATAACACAAACACTTATTTATTAGGGAGGCTTTTGTGGTCTCCCTTTTAAATTACAAACACCAACCAAAAATGTATAGAGAATTTGTAACCCACAGTTTAACCAACAGGAACAACATCGTTCCAATAACCGAGATTAAGAATGAGCCAAGAGACTTTGAAGCCTATGCGAGTTTATTTCAGTATTCGTCAGATATCTTTGACTACATTTCAGTTCAATCTGGTGTGTCAGGATACAATGGGAAATTGTATTCCAATAGCATATCGCTGGATATCGACAATGCCACCAATAAGTCTGAGGCAAGGAGTAGCTTAATCAAATTAATTCGCCATATCAATAGAGAGTATGGTATCCATCCTGACGATTTAAAGATTTACTTCTCTGGTTCTAAAGGTTATCACCTAGAGATACCAGAAGTTTCTTTAGGAGAAATAAAAGGTTCAGACAATTTACATAACTACTGCAAGGACTTTGCAAGTAAACTAAAACAAGATAGCGGAGTAGAAGATATAGACACTAAGATCTATGACGCTACTCGTATATTCCGTTTACCTAATTCGCTTAACTCTAAGTCTAATCTATATAAGATTCCTGTTTCTTACCAAGAGATTATGGAACTTAGCGATGAGCAGATTAGAGACTTAGCTAAGGAACCAAGAAGTAATTGGAAGCCACCTACTGGTTATAATCCAAAGTATAATAACAAGCTTGCCGACTTATGGAATAGTATTACATCTAGAGAGATTGTAGTTTCTTTAGGCGTAGAAAACCTAGAAGGATTCTTTGCTCCTGCAATGGAAGGCAACAGAAATACCCAATATTATAAGCAAGCGGTAATGCTATTGGAGAAAGGTTTATACCCAGAAGCTGTTTATCAAATCATTCAGAATGCCAATGTTGCATCTGGCAATCCAATAGATGAGAGAGAGATTAAAACTATGATGCGTTCTGCTAGCGATACCATTGCTAAAAAGAAAGTAACTAGGAAGGCATCGTTCAGACCATTGGCTGATTACATTGAGGATTGGGAAAGAGAGCAAGTAGATGAGACAAGCCCAGTATGGACAGGCTTTAGTAATATGGATAACGACTTGAAAGGAAAGCTACGTGGCAAGCTTGTCGTAGTTGCAGGTTACGCAGGTTCCAAGAAATCTTTATTCTGTCAGCAGGTTTTATTAAAGAACATTAAAGAAGGTAAGCAAGTAGGATTGTATAGTTCAATGGAGATGAGTCCATCTTCAGTTGTAGATAGAACTATTAATCAATCATTCAACGGATCGTATAAAGGTTCAGTAAGTGAAGCAGTAAGAGAAGCTTATAAACTAGAGAAGCAAGGTGCTAGAGACTTTATCCAAAAGCATATCGTTGAGATGTATGGTAGTCGTCTTATGGTTTCTTCTGATGGTTCAATGAACTCTGACCATTATCGTCAAGCGCTATTAGATACAAGAGAGAGATTAGGCCGTGTAGATATATTGGTTGTTGATGGATTGTCAATGATGGAAGGTAGCGAGAGCGAGTTAGCTTCAGCTAATAAACACACTAAGGAGTTAAAAGAATTAGCTATTGAATTTAACATTGCTGTGTTTCTAATTGTTCACGCATCAAGAGGCGAAGCATTAGATACAAGAGACTTGCGTAATAAGATTAGAGGAAGTGAGAAGGTTATTGATAATAGCGATGCAGCTATTTATCTTTCTCAGATTGTTGATGCCGATAAATCATTTGATAATCTTACCGAGTATAGAAAAGACATAGGCTATATTAGATGCTACAATAAGAGAGGATCTGGCAACTATACAAATGTTGTCTATGACTTTGACGAGAATACTTTGTTGATGTCTGAATCATACGTAGATCCAAGAACAGTGGAGGTTAAGACTAAAAGCTCAGGTGGCAATGACGGTTGGATTTAGTCACGTAAATTTGTAGAATTGTGACTAAAATGTCCAGTAAATTAGTAAATAAACTGGACAAACTGAATGAAGATTTTGGAAAAATTCAAGCACTTATGATAGTTATGATGGAAAGAAATCACATTAAAGTATGGATTTGGTAGTTATGATGGAAAATTTCATCATAGATTTATACAAAATAATTTTATAATGTGTTTTATATGTATACAAAATGCCACTTTTTGTACCCTATAAGGCTCATTATTGAGCCATAAATTAAATAATATGAGCGACAAAAAACAACAAACAGCAGTAGAATACTTATTTGAACAACTATGGGAAGAGCCAAAGGATAGACTAACTTGGCATACCATATTAAATAAAGCTAAAGAAAAGTTTGAGCAACAGATAATAAAGGCACACAATGTAGGTTCTAAGTGGGGGTTTGAAGATGTGCTTGAAGAAGGAGAAAAATATTATAAAGAAACTTACAAAAACAAATAACTATGAAAACATTAGATACAATAAATGCATTTCTTAAAAGGTATAGAAGACCTAATATAAAAAAGTTTAATGTAATTTTAAACGCAGCTATATGGAACAAATATCTTCAAGATGTACTTTACAGTAAGCTCTATGCTGCAAGCAACCAAAGTGAAACTATGTATTCACGAGGAAGATTGAAAAGGCTATTTAAAACTTTAGAAAAATTAAATCCATCAGAATGTATAACCGAATGCACAAACATTGAATAACTATGTGGACACAGACAACAACTAACGACCAAATAAAAGAGGACTCTATTGTAGAGGCTATTAGAACCCAATTAAAGGACAGATCAGATGTAGGCATACGAAAGTATAACACAACCCTAGATCGTACAGATTTGAGCCTATTAGATTGGTTGGAACACGCTAAGCAGGAAGCACTTGACTTCGCATTGTATTTAGAAAGAATCAAACGAGAAGTTAAGGAGAAAGGTTTAGATGGGTAAGACTCACACAATTGACTTCGGTCCAGTACCTACAAAGGTAGCAGTAAGCAAAAGGAAGTACGCCTATATTAGTTATAACGCTATATATGGATCGTCTCACTACACGGTGAGAAAGAAAATCGTAGATACTATGAAGGCTTTTATTACCCCTTTGTTTAAGGAGCTGCCCAAGATAAAGAAACCGATAGCCATAACCATAACGTATTATGCTAAGCGAACCAGCTTTGACTTGGATAATAAGTGTGGTATCTGGTGTAAAGTAATCCTTGACACCTTGAAACAGCATTGGATTATAGAAGATAATGTCAAGTATGTTCCAGAACTTAAGTACGAGTTCATCAGAACAGACGACACAAAAGATTATATAATATTAAAAATCAAAGAGTTATAATGGGAAAGGTATACGTAGCAGACGTAATAGTCATAACCCCAGACAAGCAGTCTAGGTTAATCCCTAGCGTAGTTATGGGAGAGGACAGGCTTAACGATCAGTACACAAGAGGGAGGGTAATAGAAACCTTCTGTGACAGGAAGACGGCCAAGTTCAAAAAGTATAAAGAGGAATGTAAAATGTCTATAGTTGAGGAAACTTTTAGAGAGGTAGGGGGTTTGTAGCCCCCTTTCTTTCTTTGCACTATCATCTTTCTTTCCTTTTAAAGCGTATTTTATATATAAACATTGCATTATGCCAAGTAAAAAGCTAGACCAAAAAACAATTAATTTCCTTAAACAGTTTGCTCCTGCGCCCACTCAGGTTAAAAATGATGAGATGCGTGAGGTTAGATCTATTCCTAAGGATAACCAGTTGGTGGAATGGCTAAAGCATAAAGTTAAACAAGATCAAACTCCTCAAACTATGGCATCTGAGAATAAAAAAATGACTCAGCCAATAGTGAATACCGCAAGGGCCGCTTCTGCAATAGGTCAATTTTCTCCTGAGCCAGTAACCAAATATGCCTCTATGGCTTTAAATTCTGGATTGGGGTTTGCAGATGCTATTGAAAACTACCAAAAGGGAGATAAGATGGCTGCTGCAAAAGATGCTGCGTTTGCATTGCCTTTAGGTTTGTTATCAAATTGGAAAACCCTTTCAGAGGGAGCTAAAATAGCTTATAAATCTATGTTGTCTCCAGCTGCATTAAAAGCACTTATGGCTTGGGAGTTAGCAGGTGCTACTGATGATTTGTCTCAAAGTTATAGTCAAGAAAACAATAATATTACGCCTTAAAGCGTATTATATAAACAATATCAATCAGATTTTATGGCAGAATTAAGCCCAGAACAAATAGCCAAAGGTTATTATACCGACATCTCAGGGATTGGCACTGCTCTTGACAAGGTTCAAGAACAAGAAGCTCTAAGAGCTAAAGCTAAGCAAGCACAACAAGACAAGCTATACCAAGGTATTAAGGATATCTCTGGTGTGTTTGACAATAAGTATGCAGCAACTGGAACGTCAGCTGATCCAATATTGTTAGGTAAAATTAATAAGCAAAAAGATGCTTTAATACAAGGAATTATGTCAGGAAAGGTTAGTCCTTCTTCTGCATATATGATGGCTAGCAGTGGTGTTGCGGATATTAACAACTTAGCAGGTACAATATCTCAATACAGACAAAATACTGAAAAGAAAATAGCAGATCTTAAAAAGGATCACCCAGAATTAAATTCTGAACAATTATTGAATGATTCTATTAAGTCGGCAATATATAATCCAGAAACAGGTGAGATAGTTGCTCCAAATTCTAATTATGACTATGCATCTACTTTGTTTAACCAAGATAGATTAGGTCGTTACACAGATAAGGAATTGTTAAATATAAATAACCAAAAAGCCTGGAAAGATCTTGAAGGAACTCAAGGTTATATGAAAACTGGTCCATTTACATACGAACACAAAATGAAACCTGGACAAATGATTGTACCAGGAAGAAATGGCGGTATGGGTGTAGATTTTGAATCATTACAAGTTGGGCAAGAAGATAAAGAAAACATTGTAAATAAGAACGGAAAGGCTGTTAAGCAACAAGTTAAAGTTGGTGGCTTTCCTGGAGCTAGTGACGCATTGCTTTACCATTTCGAAGGGAATAGAGGTTTAAAAAGTGCTGCACAATATGAATTAGCAGGACTTGATGAGGTTGCTAAAAATGATCCAGAGTTTGCTAAAAAATGGGATAACTTAAGTCCTGAAGATAAATATAGAGTAGCCGCTTTAAGATATGCAAAAAGCAATTTGGGTGCTGGCGGTTCTTACGTTAAACCAGCTGACTTAAGTGCAGAGGCTCAATACAATTTAAGATTGCAAGAGTTGGCTAAAAGAAATGAAAAAAGCGGTTATGTAAATCCTGTTGAGGCGCTTATAAAAGACTATAGAAGTGGAGAGACTGATCCAAATAGATTATTATCTCATTTTAGAGATCAAGGTGTTCTTATGGGTTATGCTAAAGATGCATATGATCAAGAGGGCAAGCCTTTGAAAATATACGGAAAACCAGAAATCAGAGGAACGAAACTTATGCTTGTTCCTTACGGAAGCTACAGAGGGTTAGATAAAAACGGAAAACTACTTAATGATTTGAGATTTTCAGATGGAACTCCTATAACACAAGGTAGAGGATTTGATTTATTAAATAGAGATAAATCAATTGCAGAGCAAGAAACTAACACAATGCTAAATGTATATGGTAGAATTAATGATGACCAACCTGACATTTACACAAAGTAATAACATATGCCAATAAAAAAAATTGCCTCAAGGTTAATAAATGATACTCAGTCTAATGTCGATAATTGGTACAAACAACAAGACATTCAAGAAAAAAGAAGACAAGAGTATATAGATAAGTGGAGTAAAACTAATGGTGTTATGAACTCTGGATGGCCTCAAGTCTCCCAGGTTCCTACATTATTACAATCCACTCCAACGGGTTTTGCTCAATTGGGTTCATTCCAAGAGCAAAGAAAAAAAGAAATGTCTGATGCTGAAAAAAACATTTCAATACTTGGAAGGCAGCCAAGGACGGTAAGTGAGTTAGATGAAGAAGGAAATCCAATACCTAATTCTTTATATAAAACAAATAGACTCCCATTTGCAGATACTATATTCTCTGACGCAAAGAAAATGCAAAGCCAATTAAATGGAGATATAGGATCTATTCAAAGTTTATTCACTCCGACTAATGATTTTGGATCTGGAGTATTTGATACAAAAACAGGTGATTTAACTAAAGACGCAAAATTTATTGCAAATAAAATTTGGGCTCAAAGTAATTTTGATCCTAAGGAAAAAGAAAATTCAATAAAAGATGCAGTAAAGTATATGCTTGGTGGTCAGTATATGGATAAAATAGACCAATCTGCAAGCGGAAATATTTTACTTCAGAATAACTCTATGTATAAAAACGTAGGTGAGCCTGATTATATAACTAGTTCTATATATAATACTGTTATGAAAGGTTTAGGCACTACTACTAGATTTTTAATGGAAATACCTAGACTAACAATGTCTGGATACAACGCTTTAACTGGAAACAAAAAAGAAGCTGCAAATCAATTTATACAATCTAATAAAAATATTTCTCAACCCTTTTTTGGTTCAAGAACTCTGGATAATACGCTAGAAGCTCCAGACGCTCAAATGCAAGCAATAATAAAGGCAAGTCCATTTATAAATACTGCAAATGCGGTAATTACATCTGGGGCCCAAATGATTGTCCCTATGGCATTAACAGGAGGCATAATGTCCTTAACAGCAAAACTTGGATCCGCAGCGGCAGCAGAAGCGCTTGCAATTAAAGGAGCTGAAACTATAGGAACTAACGCAGCATCAGGAGTAGCAGCAAGCGCAACTGAAGGATACATAGCTACTGAGCTAGGCGCAATGCCAACATTAGTGAACAATACGTCTAAACTTGTAGATTTAACAGGAAAGATAGGTGTGTTTGCAAGTGAAAAACTTCCAGGTTTCATAGGTAATAAATTAAAAGATGCAGCCTTAACAACTCTTACATTTGGAGGTGTACAATTAGATGGAGATTATCAAGAGGGATTAAACAAAGGATTGACAGGTGAAGATTTGGCTGCATATACATTAAAAAGAACAGCTACTTCATTAGCCATAGAAGCTATTAGTGTTCCGTTTATACCATCAAGATGGGTTGGCAAAGGCAATATGGTTAAAAATATATTAAATGCCGAAAAGAAACAGTGGACAAAAGCAGCGTTTGAATTAGGTGAAGGGTTCTTTGGTGAGGGAGCAGAAGAGGTGTTAGATAAAATGAAGAATGATTATATTGATTCTCAATTAGAAAAAGTAAATTATCAAAAACAACTAGATTTATATAGTAAGGGTTTAATTACAGAAAAGCCAATTGCTCCTAAAGAGTATGATTGGAAAACTTCATTTGGATCTACAGCAGAAGACTTTCTTGTTGGAGGTATATCTGGTATGTTATTTAAATTAGGGCCTGCTATAAACGTATTAAACGCACCTACTCAAGGTAATGCGTTATATAGGGCCACACAAAATATTCAAGCCTTTAATTCAAAGGTAGACAAGATGTTATCTCAAGGAAAATTAGATAACAATCAAGCAGAAAGTTTAAAGGGATTTGTAGCAACAATACAGCCTCACGTTAAAGCTGCTGAAAATAAAAAGTTAGAAGGAATATCTGCTGCTCAATGGGCTATAGAATCAGCTAAATTAAATGAAGCTGCTAGTTTAATGACTAATCCAGCTTGGACTGCTACAGCATCTACAGAGGATAAAGAAAATGTAACCAATATGGCGTTTTCTGCTTCAAATAATATGAAGATGATAGAGAAGGGGTATTGGTTAAAAGATAAAGCTGTTAGCTCAGATCAAATAAATATTATATCTCAATTCGAGACTCCTGCAAATATGTATACCGATGAACAAAGAGATACAATTGCAAGAATAGGTTTATTTGAAACCAAAACAATAGATTTAAAAAGCGGCAATACTGTAGCACCTAAGATGGCTGATGGCTCATTTGACAACACAATCCCTCAAATGGCACAACAAATCAGAGAAGGTAAAATGGTATTTGAAAATACAACTGGATTGCCTCCTGTTTTAGATAATGCTGGAAATGTTGTTGACGGAAAGAAAAGAATGGCAAAAGCATTAGCAGATGGAGCCACTAAAATGGATGTATTAGTTCCTGTTCCTCAAGCGAAAATAGAACAACAATTAACGGATGCGCTAAATAATGGTGTTGGTGTGTCTTTAAATACAAATGCTATTAAGCACTATGATCCAGAGACTCAAAGATTAATAAAAGATATATCAAGTCAATTTATTCAATTAAGTCAATCTGAAATAGAAAAAGCTGCTGCTGAAGATAGAGCTGCTGCTGAATTTAAAGGTACAGCATTTGAAGCGCCACAATCTGTAAGTCAAGTAACAAGACCTTGGTATTGGGCTATTAACCAATTAATGCAAGCAGGTATTCAAGAAAACGAAATACCTAAGATAGTTGCTGCTATGGTTGGAAACAACGCAAGCGAAGGAGCTATTAAAAGCTTTATGGAAACAAATAAAGCTACATTTGCAAAACCAACTAGAACTGCAACGCAAGCTACTACAGATGCGGCTGCACAAACAGCGCCTGTAGCAACTGCTGTTTCTATTGCTGACCAAATTAGAAGTTTAACTGAACAATTAAAACAAGGCGGATTATCTAGAGAGCAGAAAAAACAAATGTCTGAGCAACTAAGAACGCTTAGTAATTCCGAAAAAATTAGTAACTTTACAAAAATAGTTGATGAGCTTGAATCAAAAGGTGTAGCTCAAAGGCTAGATAAAAACTGTCCATAATGAAACCATTTAAAAAATGCTATTTATACAGACACGTAAGGTTGGATAAAAACGAGCCTTTTTATATAGGCATAGGAAGTGGAAGGTACTATAAAAGAGCTAAAACAAAAAGTGGCAGAAATGTTTTTTGGAATAATATTGTTAACAAAACAGATTATGAAGTGGAAATAATACTTGACGACTTAACTTGGGAAGAAGCTTGTAAAAAAGAAATAGAGTTTATATCATTATATGGATTAAAAAATAATGGTGGACTTTTGTGTAATTTAACATTTGGAGGAGAAGGAGCATACGGTAGAGTTTTATCTGAAGAAACAAAATTAAAGATAAGTAATTCTAATAAGGGTAAAAAGTTTTCTAAAGAAACTATAGAAAAATTAAAAGAAATAAAAAAAGGTGTTTTTGTTGGAAAAAATAATCCTTATTATGGCAAAAAACATTCTGAAGAAATAAGAAATAAAATAAGTATTTCAAAAAAAGGTAAAACATCGAATAGGAAAGGCGTTGTTTTATCTGAAGAAACAAAATTAAAAATGTCTCAATCTAAAAAAAGAAAAAATGCGACCGTATAAATTAGAACAACCAGTAGTAAAACTATTGGAAAAAACAATTCTACAAGAGTATAATGCTCAATATTTCTACCAAGCTGCCGCTAACTGGTGTTCAGAAATCGGCTATATGAATGCTGGTAAATTCTTCTTAGCAGAATCTAATGATGAGTTAACTCACTCTCAAGGACTACAAGAGTATTTGGTTAGCTGGAACGTAGTTCCTATGTTACCTAACATTCCTAAACCTCAATGTGAGTTTAAAACACTTCCTGAGATTTTAGAGAATGCTTATAAAATGGAGTATGATTTATACGAAATTTATGAGGAAATTTCTAATGAGATCTTCAAAATGGGAGATGCTTGTACATTTGACTTCTTAAAAAAATATAGAGAAATCCAAAGATTGGCTGTTGCTGAGTATAGTGATTTCTTAAACAAACTAGAGTTAATTGATGTAAACAATAAACTTTCAGTTTACTTATTTGAAAAAGAAGAGTTCGAAAACTAATTAATAATCTTTAACCATAATTATGGCTTGTAAATATTTTTACGACAACAAGGAGTATACCTTTGATGAATTTGCATCTCTATTAGAAAACGGATTAGCTGACGAATTAGTTGCTAAAAATGTTCTTTCTAGTTCTGGTGTTTACAATAAAAAAGCACCTGTAGATAATATGCCAGGTGCTATTACTATTAATTCTAGTAATGCAGATGTTAATGTAGGAAAGGGCAGTAATGTCGTAACAAAAATTGTTAGACAATCACAAAGAATGGTTAAAGCAATGAGTAAGCTTGCGCCTAATTTGTCATTTACTGTTCACGCAACTGAGGACTCTTGGAATCAACTGAGAGAACAGATGTTGTCTAACGGTGTAGATATAACAGGTATGGATGGATTCTATGATCCAAATACAGATCAAATCCACTTGAATGTACCTATGATGGAAAAGTTAGGTAGACTTAATACAGCTTATCACGAAGGATACCATCCGTTAACCAATGCATTGTTTAATTCTAGACCTGATCTTAGAGGTGCTATGTATAACCAAATGGTTATAATGTCTGAAGATCAAACATTGCCTAGTGAGTTTAGAGATCAAATCAAGGAGTGTATAGCTTTTGGTAACAGCTATGATGTTGAAAAATATGGCAAAGAGTCTCCTTTAAATGAGGCTATAGTTGAGTTTCTTTCTAGAGTAAGTAATGGACAAATTCAAATTGACGGAAAGAATAAAACAATGATGGATCACATTCGTATATTCTTAAACAACCTAGCTGGTATGTTTAATATCGGAGTGATGATGGGTAATAAAGAATATACAGTTGATAACTTATTAGACTTTGCTAGAGCAATGGACTTTGCAATTAAGCAAGGTGTTGCTGTAGAATTTAATCCAAGAAATGTACCTGTTTTTAATTCTCAAGATAATTTAGAAATAGGAAACGGAGATGTAATAACATCTGGTTATTATCCTCAAACAAAAGCGATACAAGCTTCTTTTACTCCTATGGATATAAATTGGGAATATGCAAATCTTCCTAGTAATATACAAATGGCTGTTCCTAGCAATAGAGAAACTTTAGCTAATACACTTAAGAAATCTGGTGGTGCTGCTGTATTTATAAATTCAGACGGAACAGGCGTTGGGGTTATATCTGAAGATAAGTATATTGATGGCGGCATATCGTATTCTTTCTTTAAAGATAATATTGATAATGAAATAGGATTTGCTGCTTCTGAAGACTCTAAAATAAAAAATTTTTACAAGGCTGTTAGGCACGCAGCAGAAGTTAGAGATAAGACAAACCCAGAATTTAAAGGAATGCCTGTTGCTGTTTATGTAACTGTACAATCCGCTGGTTCAACCATAGGTAATTACCACGGAGCTGAATTTATGTTAGATAATATAAAAGAAGCTATAGGTAAAAGAAAGCTAAATGCAACTGAGTTAAAGAAAGCTTTTGACTACGCAACAAAAGCTACTATAAAAGCAAGATTAGTTAAATCAAATGGTAAAGAAACAAAAGCTATAAAATCATATAACCAATTTCTTGTTGATTTAAAAAGCATTAAATCTGGGGACTTAGTAAACGAACTTGAAAAATACTTAAAGAAAGAATCTTTTGCTTTTAGATTAGACATTTTAGGTAATATTATTCCAAATATAAATGTAAAATCAAAGAGAGAAATATCTGATTTTCAAAATAAATTAAAAGAATTAAATATAGATTTACCTAGTTTCTACGATAAGTATTTAGATAAAAATATTTTAAATTCACTAAAAGGAGATACTCCTGGAGAGAAATATAAAGATAATGGATTTGCTATGACAGGCTTCTATGTTGATCCTTATATGACAGAAGGTGAATATGTAAATAAATCTAATGTAGATAAGTTTAAACATAAACAATTTAACTCTGCATTCCACGGAACTAATCCATTTATTTTGAATGGTAAGTATTATGTAAATCATTTCTTTGATGAAGCTAGATTTTTAGATAGCAGAACTAAGGGAGCTTTTATTCCTGTTAGTGTTTCAGCAGCTGGATCAATGTATCCAAGAACTTGGAACTCTGAAGACTTTAATGAAATAATTGAAAGAGCTGAGAGGTTGACTATTATGCCTTCTCTTGCTGGCGAGTTTGTAGATAAATTAAACGAAACTAAGGAGTCTGATCCAAAGCAATACTGGTCAGTAGATAATGTTTCTTTAGAAGATGCTAAACAAGGAACTGTTATTAAAACAGAAGCAGGATATGGTTTTGTTTCTCAAGATGGAGATATCAAAGGTGTATTTAAAGCTAACAAAGAAAGTGCTGAGAAGACAGGTGATGAAGTATTAAAGAAAGCTGTTAAAGCTGGTGGTATTAAGTTAGATAACTTTGATGGTTACTTAACTAAGATATATGAAAGAAACGGTTTTAGAGTCGCTTCACGTATTCCATTTAATGAAGAGTATGCTCCAGAAGGTTGGGAAAAAGAAGCTCACGGAACTCCTGACGTTGTTGCTATGGTATATGATCCATATAAACAATTAGATATAGAGGAGAAGAGATTCGATGACTATATGGAAGGCATAGACTACAGAGATTCATTCGTTGGTTTAGCATATGGTAATGCTATTACTAATGGTGATATGCCTCCACGTATTGATGCAAGACCAGACGACTTAGTTTCTGCTTCACCTATCGTTTATGATATGACAGAAGACGGAAACGGTAACTATGTGTTTTACACTGATAAGGTATCGGAAAATAATGCAGATGTTAATGAAGATGGAATGTTGGAATTAACAACTGAAAAGAAAGGTATTCAACCTTCAATGGTTAAGGTTCCTTATGAATCTACATATCCATTAGATACAAATCCATTAGGATTAAAAATAAACATACAACCATCTATTATAGGCGAAAAAGGTGCCGAAAGATTAGAGACCGCTTCAAGGAATATGAATAACCTACTTGTGGCTAAGAAAATGAAGTCTCAAAAGAAATCTAAACAAGCAATTAAAACGGCTACTGGATGGGAACTTGGAGCTGATGGCCTTTGGAGAATGGAAGTTACAGATAGTAAATTTAAGTATGACAACTTTCAATTGAACAGAATAATTGACAAGGCCATTAATGAAGAGTTTACATACAAATTACTTCCTGATGTAATATCGAACAAAGATTTATTTGATGCGTATCCATATTTAAGAGATGTTAGTGTTGCTTTTGGAAAAACAGGTTGGGTAAGATTTAGCCCTACCAGTAGATACAATATGTCTCCTACAACAGCAGCTGTTTATTTATCAGCAGGGCCAGGCCATCAACATATTATTATAAATTCAGAAGTTCTTAAAGAAAAAGGAACTGAGAATATATTGTCTTATATTGATCACGAGATACAACATTATATACAGGAACAAGAAGGTTTTACTCAAGGTTCAAGCTCAAGAGAAGAATTTGATATTATAATAAATAAAATAGATGATAAGATATTTTCGGATTCATCAAAACCTTTAGAAAGAAGATTAGCTAAAAGGTTAAATGAAATATCAACAGAAAGAAATAACTTAATGTCAAATCTTAATGAAGAAAATAAACAAAGATCTTCTGATTTGCATAAGGAAAGACTTGCTATTTATGATAAATACGCAACAGATATTTTAAAGATAGGATCTACTTATGAAAGAGCCTATAAAAACTATAACAATAAATACGGTGAAATAGAGGCTAGAAATGTAGAAACAAGAAGACAGATTCCTTTTGAGGAAAGAGCTAACTTGTTACTAGAAGCAACTCAAGACGTTAAGAATAAAGATGCTATATTTACAGCTAATGATAAAAAAGTAATATCTGCTTTAGAAACATATGCTAATAAATCAATTCTACAGCAAGCAAAAAACTTAGGATTTGCAGCAGTTGTAAATAAAGATATGGAAGGCAATGCAGTTGTTATGAGTGATACTGTTATGCCAGCAGAACCAATAGGCGATACACAACATCTTCCTAATAAACAAGCTATTCAACCTTCTTTAGGTTGGGCAGGAAGTAAAGGTGTTCAGCAAGTGGAAGTTGGTAAAATAGGAATGTCTCAACCTGCGCCTGTAAATCCAATCCCTGGGAACGTAAGAGAGTTAAGTAACAAACAACAATCTGCTTTTAATAACTTTACAAGAATGTATTTGTCTGCTACGCAAGGAAATAGCCAAGCAGCTAAATCTCTTCAAGAAACATTTAAAGGTGAAGAGTCTTATGTTGTAGAGCAAATTAGCAAAGATGCTATTCAATTGTCAAAACAAATTAAAGAGTTTGTAAATACAGAATCAGCAAAAGCAAGTGGTTTAAAACAAAAAACTATATATACAATAGTTAATAGAGCTATGCTTGGAGAAACAGATCCTAAAACTGGAGTTAAGTATGTAGATATGCTTCCTCAAGATTTGGCAGAATCAGTTGTTCAAGCAAGACAAAACATTATTACACTTCAAGAGGCTCTTGTAAGATCTGGGTTACTTCCTTCTGAGATACAAGCAGTAATAGCATCTACTATAGGATCTTACACTAAAACATCTTATTATGCATTTGAATTGCTTAAAAAGAAAGGATTATTTAGTTTGTTTACAAAACAAAAAACTTCTCCTTGGTTTGAATCTGTGCCTAAAGATGTAAGAGATAAAGCAAGAGGCATATTCACAGCTATGGCTATGAATGGAACTCTAGACAATGGATTTAATTTAATATTAGAAGACTATAGAAAGAACTACGAAGAACCATACTTAGCTTTACTTGCAGCAGACCCATTAATGCAATCTAATGCAACTCAACAAGCAGCAACAGCTATGAATAATAAGTTAGCTGAAGTTAATAAAAAAGCTGGTGAATTTGCAGATGCTGTAATGAGAAAAATAGAAGACGTTAACCAATCTGGTGATGTTAACTTTACAATAGGCGGATCTGTAGTTTCTATGAAAGATTATATAGAAAAGAATCCAGCTTTACCTAAAGAGATAAAAGAATACTTAGGTGAGATTAAAGATCCAGCTATAAACTTCCGATTAACTGCAATGAAGTTAACTCGTATGTTATATAACCATCAGATGGGTGCTCAGTTTAAAAACTTAGGTCTTCAGTCTGGTGATGTTGTATCTGCTTCAGAACCAACTCCAGCAGGATGGATTAAACTTGGAGAAATAACAAAAGGTGATTCTAAGAAAATAAAAGGAGGTGCATTAGACGAAATGGATGCAGTAAATAAATACGGTCCGTTAAAAGGATGTAGCATTACTCCTGCTATGTATAACCTTTTATTTGACACACCAATTGAAGGTAATTTATACTACAAGTTTATTACTTCTAACGTCAAGAAGTTTAAAACTATTTACTCTCCATCAACTCAAATTAAAAACGTATACGGATATCTATACTTTGGTATGGCAAGTGGTGCAATACCAGAAGCTATTTACTATAGCCCAAGAATAGTATCTGGTGCTTATAATCAAATAAATACTCCAGCAGGATTTATGGGTTATTGGAATAATATGTTTAGTGAAGCTAAAAAAAGAGGTATCAATACATCTTTAGAATTAGAAGAGATAAATAGAATTGGTAAAGAGTTAAGCGAAAACAAAGAGTTATTGGCTTCTTTAAAAGGGTCTACTAATCCAGCTCAAACAATATATCAAACATTTACAGATGCATTAAATAAAGTAGAAAACTTTTCTAAAAAAAGTATGATGCTTGGTGATGCTATTCCAAAAACAATTATGTTTGAAATATTCAGAAATACAAATGCTGTTATATTAAATAACACATCTTATTATGAATTGGATGCAAGACAAAAAGAAATAGCAGATGAAATGGCTGCTAGAAAAGTTAAGTTAACAACTGTTACTGATACAAGAACTATAAAAGCTATAGACTTAATCCAAAGAAAAATGGGTATCTTCGGAACCTTCCCTAGGTTTATGTCTGAGAGTATTAGGAACTTTGTTAATGCACATTTATTAGTTGCTAATCCAGGTATGTTACACGAAGGTTTAACATTGTCGGACAATGCTGCTAAAGATGCTGAAATGAAAAAACAAATGGATATAAAAACCAGAGCGTCTGGTATATCTGGACTTGCAGGTTATTATGGTTTAATGAGTTTATTGAGAGCAGCTATGGGCTTCGGAGATGATGACGATGAAAAAGTTTCTGTAAGCGAAATACCTAACGGTATACAAGAGCTTTCTCAAATTATAAATAAACCAGAAGGCACGTTAACTCAAAATGAAGCACTTAGAAGATTGTTGCCTGAGTATGATAAATTTGCATCTCTTTCTTTCAAAGTAAATAAAGATGGAACTGTAGAATACAGAAATGAATCAAGCGTAGACCCATTCAATATCTTCCCTCAAGCTTATAGATCTTTCATATATGCAGATAATATTGCATCTGGTGTGGGTAGTGCGGCATTACAAGTTGCTATGCCAGTATTAGGTTGGGAGATTTTATTTGGCTCAGCATTAGAGGTGATAAATAACGAGAACTCTAAAGGTGTAGAAATCCATAAAAACTTTGATGACTTTGCTAGCAAAAGAATTGACGATATAGCTTATATCTTAAAGAAAGCAGGACCTGGTATTGCAACCTCAACTATGAGATATGCTGACCTAGTTGAGTCTGGAAAGAGAGAAGGAACAGCAACAGGGTATCTTCAGTTTATAACTACAGAAGGCGTACAAGGTAGAGTATCTACAGCTGACGTTGAATCTAAATTAAGATCAAAAGTAAAAGAGATAAACGATATGTGGATTGCAGACCAAAGAAAATACAAGGGTGATTTCTATAAAACAAAATCTGTAGAAGAAAGGGATCTAGTTAATAAACAAAGAGATGAGAATGCTAAAATGTTTGCATATGAACTTAACCAATTAGTTGAAGCAGGGTATGCTTTAGGTCTAGATAATAGACAAGTTAAACAAGTGTTCAAAGATGCTAGAGTTTCTAAGAAGGTTAGAAATGCCTCAATGAGAGGCGGTTCTTCTATAGATAACCTAAATATTAACGATATTAAAGAGGATTAAAAAGCGTATTATATAAACAATAAATAAAGAATTATGCCAATAATAGCAGGTGCAGTAATAGGTTTAGGATCAGGGTTATATCAAACCATATCTGGTTCTCAACAACAGAAAAAAGGACAAAGAGCTTTTGAAGAGGCTATGGCTGCAAGGCCACAATACGAAATAAGCGATACGGTTAAGCAACAATTAGCTGAAGCTCAATCAAGATATAATGCTCAGAACCCAGCTATTGCTATGGCTTACCAACAAGCTCAGCAAGGTATGGCTGGACAAATGGCTAATGCTCAAAGAAATGCATCATCTGGTGCGCAAGCTTTGGCGGCAGGAGCAGGTGCTCAAGCGCAGCTACAATCTATTGCGCCTCAATTGGCTGCTCAACAAGCTGCATTTCAACAGCAACAACAAGCTAATTTAAATCAAGCTAGAGGTTTAATGAGCCAAGAAGAAAAGACTAAATTTTCTGATATGTTAGCTACTAACCAAGCTAGACAAAACTTTGGATTAGGCTTGGCTCAGGCAGGTTCTGCTATGAAAAGCCAAGGGTTAGGGTCTATCGCACAAGGAGGTCTTAGCTTAGCAACAGCTGGATTGAACGCAAATGCTGGAAAAACAACAACTCCTAGCGGTTTCACAACTAGCAATCCTTTCCCAACTAAATCAATTTCAGATGGTACAATATCTGGAGCTTTGGCTCCTGCTACAACAGGCGTTCCTATAAATGCACCAGCTGGGATGAAATCTGCCTTTAATGCGCCTATATCTCCATTTCAAGTTGGATTAAATGCAGCAATGCCAAATACTGCAACATATCAAAATGCTTTACCTGCTTGGTACGGATTTGGTTGGAATCCAAACTCTTAATAATAATACAAAATAAGAAACCCACCTAAATGGTGGGTTTTTCTTTTCTTGCACTATCATCTTTTCTTTTAGTGTCCGCTTGACGGTTTCACCTCAAGCCTTGCACCTTGAAAATTAATCTGTTGCTCAGCTGGGAAGGTTACCTGAACCCAAGGCGTTTTAGAACGTATTCTATCTCCTTTTATTCCTTGGTAATCATAAGTGTTATTTGCAGCTACACCTACGCTTATTGAAGCGGTAGCTTGCGTTCCACCTGATGGGGGCACACCTACTGATATCGCAGGAGTTATAGTATAACCAGTTCCTGGGTTTGTTATTGTATAACCAATTACTTCACCTGCGGTATTTATTATAGATACAGCAACCGCTTGTGTTCCACCAGCTACATCTGGAGGTCCTATTGCAACAGATGGTGCAGTTAGATACCCACTACCTAAACTTATTGGAGATATAGATAGCACTTGAGATTGGTTAGCGTTATTGCTTAATCTGTTTCTTAATACAGGCGCAAATTTCTCTCCCTCTCTTGTAGCATAGTTAGAATCATTCCAACAAGTTACTTGAGTCAAATTATTGTTTACACTTGTAGAGCTATCTCTTGCGTATACAACTGTTTTTGTCGTAGTTAATTGACCCATAAGTATTACGCTCAAAGGTTCAATAGTTGCAGGATATCCTTCCGATATTGGGAAAGATATGTAACAACTTGGATTAGCCGACTGGTTGAAGTCTCCTGGAGTTGAATCAAACTCTTTGTATAGATTTAATCCATTGTTTAAATATTGAGAACCAACAGTAAATACATCGTCACCCACCCTTATCCATTGATCTGGATTGTCTTCATATGCACCTACCCATCTGTTTAATTGATAGTTATATACATAGCTAACTTTCTTGTCACCTATATATTGATTTAATCTATTTTCTCCGCAATTAGCAGGGAATTGAGTAGGAGTAATATTAGGCGCAGGACAAGTAATAAATACTTCTGAGGTATATGGATTGATACCTATTTTAATATTCTTTGCACTTATAGCAGACTCGTCAAAAGGAAGATTTCTAAATACTTGATTCCATAAGAAACCAGCTTTTTGTTGACTAATTGGAGTTGCTCCATCGCCAGCTAATTGGATAATCTCTCTGTTTAATGCATCTGCCCAAAACACCATACCTTTGTAAGATATAACACCTTGCGGGCTTATACATCCCCATTGTCCAGTAATTGGTTGAATTGTGCCAAGTACAGGAGCAGAAGATAAAAATGCAGTAGACTGATCTTGGCTATAAATTTGAGCCTGACCAATTAAACCAATAAAGCTTCCGCTATTGCAAAGAATAACCAATCTTGATGCTAAGTTAGCCTCTTTAGAAGACAATATAATTGATGTAATAGGACCTGCGTTTGAATCTACATCAGCAACATCTAAAGCATCAAAAGAAGATAATCCATTTACACTGCTATTAGGTATTTTTACGTTAGACCAACGTATTTGATTAGTTAGCCCTTTTTGTCCAACTGTATCTTCTGGGGTAATTCTTCCGCTATTTTCTATCCAATAATTATATCTGTTTTCGTTATTTGTTTTAGATACAACATTAAATGCACCTCCCTCAGAGTTACTTCCCTGTATATAAGTGTCTCCATATAGTTTTGCAGAGAGGCCGTTATATG
>Ga0208441_1000023_pt1 | contig 66015 bp, 57 predicted proteins | sample Colrivmet1548B02_FD_187648 | JGI IMG/M metagenome (GOLD analysis project Ga0208441, IMG submission 187648) | Estuarine microbial communities from the Columbia River estuary - metaG 1548B-02 (SPAdes) (version 2) | ecosystem: Environmental > Aquatic > Marine > Intertidal zone > Estuary | place... | reverse complement strand
GAAAGAAGAAGTATAAGCCCTCCAATTATAATAAAAGATAGACTTTTTTCACCATCTGAAATTATAGTAAAATCTAAATATAATATTTTGAATATTGTAATACCAAAAACTATTAAGCTGATAATTTGTATTATTTTATTTTTCATCTTCATTCCTAAAATTATTATTAGTGAAGAGCATATTAATGTTATGATTGAATAAGGTAAATAAATATTTGAGGCTATAATTATTTCATATTTTTCAGCGTCTAGTTTATCAAAACTAAATTCAGCAATCAATATAGAAAGGTAATTGTATTCAAAACAACAAATTAATGTTATAAAAAAGCACAATAACATTAAAAGAAATTTATAAAATTCTTTAAAGTTGCTATTATTAAATGAGTTGATTTTTATAGAGGATACATATACCAGACTAACTGCCATTATTAATTCTATATAATGTAGGGCTATTTCTAGGAATAATAGATTGTTAGAAGCTATATAATTAAATTTTTCAAATGAGAATAGAAAATAGATCTGAGATAAGTACAAAATGGAGTATATAAATAATGAAAAACAAAACCATTTTTTTGTTTTATTTGAAAAGGAGTATAGCTTTTTAAAACTAAAAAATAAGAAAAAGCTAAAAATCAATAACGCAACTCTGTTTGAAAAAGTGTCAACATAAAAATTTGAAAACAATATTGAAAAAACAGACCATTCTATAGCTAATAATACCATTAAAGCTAAAAATCCATTTAAATAAGTCACATATTTTTTTCTATTAAACCAATTTTTTACATCCTCTACTTCTGTTGAATTCTTAACTAATATTTTTAAGAAAAAAGAAACTATCAAAACAATTGCAATATTAATAAAAGCAGTTTTATTCAATTCGTAAAACCCTTTATTTTGAGAATATGAAATAGAAAAATAGGTGTTTACAGTAATATATATAATATTACATACCATTAGAAATGTCAATCCATTTACAATTGGCATTAGACTTTTAATTTTATAATTACGGGCGTATAAAAATAGAAATACACAAAAAGAACCTAAAAACAGGCTTATGAAATAATCATTTAAAACAAGGGGAATAAAACTTGATATTAATACAATTGATGTGAATTCATAATGTTTTAAATCTCTCTTTTTAGGATGTAGTTTGGAGCTAAAAAGCATCGACAATAAATGGATTAATAGTACCAAAAGAACTATACTATAAATAGTATTTAAAAGGTCAAATTTAGAAAAGACATAACTGGTAAGTGAGATAAAAAAAACAGTATTGAGTAAATTTAGTAAGTTATATGTTTGCTTCTTTTCTTCTAAATAATATAAAAAAGTAATTAAATAAAAGACAATATAAAACACAATACCTATTGAAATATATATATATAAATTAGTTTGAGAATTACTTAAAACAATTTTTTTGATAACAAATAAAATTAAAAATAAATAAGAAAAACAACCATTTAATAAGTTGCTCAAATTATTTTTATTTCCCTGTGTTATAAAATATAAAGTAATTGAAAAAACTGCAATCGGAATAAAAATATACAAGTATCTATTCTCGTTATTGGATTGTAATAATAACTCAAGCATAAAAGCATGAAAAAACAAAACTATTGCGATAAGCAACGATTGGCTTTTATTAACAAGATAACTTTTAATAAATAAACTTAAAGACAATACCAATAAAGAACCTGCAATGATGTAATTGTAGTAATAAAAAAACCCACAATAATAGATCCAATAAAAGCACATTATGGTGTTATAAATTGCCATAAAAATTATGATTGGCAATATATATTTATTAGCAGAAAAATTATTTTTTTTCGAATAATGTTGAATGGTTAGTATTCCAAATAGACCTGGAAAATAGCCAATTAACAAAGAAATTATGATTTCGACAGGGAATATTCCTGTGTTTTTATAAATAATTTGGGAATCATTTGAAGTGGTGAAAAATGCAATTAATTTATTTAAAAAATCACTACCTTGAGAATCTACAAAATAGTATAATGAAAATCCAATAAATAATAATCCAATAGCCTTTGAAAGTAATGTTATGTAACTGTCAAATCCTGTTTTTCTATTTTCTTTTAGCTTAACTCTAATTTTTTTTCTACCTCTTTCCATTTAGTATTAAATATATTCTGTAAAATGAAATTCAATTTGCACAAAGTTAACTTATTTTAATATTTAAAAATAATAAATCCTAAGTTACTAAAAAAATATTGTTTTTTAGTATTTTATTATTGTTTATCAATAATTTATTTATATTTGCAGTAACTTTAAATATAAATAGTATGAAAAAATTAATTTTTTTAAAAACCATAATTGATTACGTTTGGATTATGTCAATAATCGCATTTCCATTTTTAATTGTGTTTATTGGCTTTGCTTTGTACTCAAATGAACCATTTGATATTCCAATAAATATTTCTGGAATTAATATAAATGCAACAACTTCATTTGGTAAAATAGGATTGATATTTAGTATAGTGAATTTTATAATTATACTTTTTGCGCTTTATAATTTCAAATCACTTTTAGATAATTTCAGAAAAAAATTAATTTTTGAGGAGAATACTTTCAAATTATTGGATAAAATAGGAAATTTGGTTATTCTTTCGGCAAGTTTGTATTTAATTTCAGATTTATTAGGGGCATTTTCTAAAAGTACCATTTCAGTTAATTTAGGTTTTGGACCCTTTTTATATTTAATGGCGCTCGGGTTATTTTTCAAAGTATTATCAGAAGTTTTTATCATTGGTAAACGAATTAAAGAAGATAACGAACTAACAATTTAACTATGGCAATTATCATAAATGTAGATGTAATGCTCGCCAAACGAAAAATGCGTTCCAATGAATTAGCGTATTCAATTGGGATAACAACGGCAAATTTGTCAATATTAAAAACAGGAAAAGCCAGAGCAATTCGTTTTTCAACCTTAGAAATGATCTGTAAAGTATTGGATTGTCAACCTGGAGATATTATGGAATATGTAAGCGATAAATAAGTCTATTTATTTTTCAAATGGTCCAACATGTCTTTTGTCATCCTTGAAATATCAAATTTATGATTCCAATTCCAGTCTTCTCTTGCAGCGCTGTCATCGATACTTGCCGGCCAACTATCAGCAATTTTTTGACGAAAATCAGCATGATATGTAATCGTAAATTCTGGGATATGTTTTCTAATTTCTTCAGCAATTTGTGTCGGAGTAAAACTCATTGCGGCTAAATTATAGGAAGAACGAATCTTAATTTTCTCTTTTGCGCTTTGCATAATTTGAATGGTTGCCGCAATAGCATCGTCCATATACATCATTGGCATTTTGGTTTCTGAAGATAAAAAACAATCGTATTTTTTCTTAGAAATAGCTTTGTGAAATATATCAACTGCATAATCAGTAGTTCCCCCACCAGGAGGCGATGACCAGCTAATTAGGCCTGGATATCTAATACTTCTCACGTCAACACCATAGGTATTATGGTAATATTCGCACCATCTTTCACCAGCTTGCTTACTAATTCCATAAACAGTGCTCGGTTCCATTATGGTATATTGTGGGGTATTTTCTTTTGGAGTTGAAGGCCCAAAAACAGCGATACTTGAAGGCCAAAATACTTTTTTAATTTTTCCGGCTTTCGCCAAATTCAACACGTGAAAAAGGGAGTTCATATTTAAATCCCAAGCAAAAGAAGGGTTTTTTTCTGCTGTTGCAGATAATAACGCGGCCATCAAATAAACTTCATCAATTTCGTGAATTTCGACAAGATGTTGAATCTGATTAAAATCCAACGCATTAATTACTTCGAACGGCCCTGAATTGACTACATCGATATTTAATTTTCTAATATCAGAAGCAATTACGTTTTCTACTCCATAAATTGTTCTTAATTTCTGAGTTAGTTCAGTTCCAATTTGTCCGCAAGCTCCGATAATTAGAATTTTTGTAGCCATTTGATGTATTTAGACTACAAATATAACAATTTCGGATTTTAAAATGATTTTTTATGAGAATTATTCAAAATTCGTATTTCTTGAATTACCTTTGTAACTTTGTATCAAATAATCAAAAAGATGAAATTGCAAAAAACGGTTTTTTTATTGGCACTTTTATTACTATTTTCTTGTCAAAACAATAAGGAACAACGCCTACTTGAAATTGCTAAAGATGCCAAAAAGAAAGAAACGATCTTTTTAAATATCAATAGAGGATGGAACTTTAATGCCAATCCAATAAATACCGCTTCACAAGGTTTAATTTCTATGTGGCCTGAATGGCGTGGTTTCTTATTGGAATTAAATAGCAAGCCCAAAAGTACCATTGGAGCTTTCCAGAAAAAAGCAAAAGAACTTTCAAAAAAAGTGTTAGAATTAAACAATAATATTCCTGTTACTTACAATAAACCAGAGGTAAAAAGCAGAATTGCAGTATTGATTTGTAAAATAAATTCGCTTAATCTTTACATCAATTTAGATGAAATTCCTGACGATAAAGTGGTTGCTTTGATAATTGAAATTAACATCGAATTGATATCACTTCAAAAACAATTGGATGAAATTGTCAGAAAAAGCACAATTCCTAAAGAAGAAGGCGAATCCGATTTGATTCAAATGTTAGATACTTCAAGAGCCATTCCAACCCGATAAAACATTATTTTAGTTGAGCAAATCAGTAGTAGTAGGGAAATATGACAAAACCGCCAAGGTTAGTCAAATTGCAGAAATTTTAAAACAATCAGAAAATAAAATTCACCTTAAAGGGTTAATTGGGTCTTCATTATCGTTTGTTGTAAACTCTCTTTTTCAAAAAACTGAACTACCATTTTTAATGATTTTCGAAGATAAAGAAGCCGCAGCCTATTATCTAAATGACCTTGAACAATTAATTGGAGACAAAGAAGTCCTTTTTTATCCTGGTTCTTTTCGAATTCCCTACCAAATTGAAGACGTAGATAATGCCAATGTTTTACTTCGCGCTGAGGTTTTGAATCGCATCAATTCACGAAAAAAACCAGCAATAATTGTTACCTACCCCGAATCGTTATTTGAAAAAGTGGTAACCAAAAAAGAGTTGGAAAAGAACACTTTGAAAGTAGCTGTTGGCGATAAAATTTCAATCGATTTTATAAATGAAGTCCTCTTTGAATATGAATTTAAAAGGGTAGATTTTATTACCGAACCAGGTGAATTTTCTGTTCGAGGTGGAATTATAGATGTTTTTTCTTTTTCAAATGACAATCCGTATCGAATTGAATTTTTTGGAAATGAGGTCGACTCTATTCGAAGTTTTGATGTGGAAACCCAACTATCAATCGAAAAAAAGAATAAAATTACCATAATTCCAAATGTAGAAAACAAGTTTTTTCAAGAAGACCGCGAAAGTTTTCTAGATTATATAGCATCAAATACGACACTTTTTATTCAAAATACGGAAGGGCTCATTTCAAAACTCGACACCTTATTTGCAAAAGCAGAAGAAGCCTATAACAAATTAAAGGGCGAAATAAAACATTTGGCTCCCGATCAATTATTTTTAAATCAAAAATCATTTCTAAAAAAAGCACTCGATTTTAATGTGGTTGAATTGGGCTCTAAAGCTATTTTTAAAACGAACACTTCTTTTGAGTTTCACATTCTTCCTCAGCCATCATTTAATAAGCAGTTTGATTTATTGCTCAATAACTTAAACGACAATCATTTTAATGGGATTAAAAATTATTTATTTTGTTCCAATGAAGCTCAGGCAAAACGCTTTCACGATATTTTTCAAACCTTGGATGAAGCCAATCACGAAAGTATCAGAAAACAATATGACACCATAAAATTGCCTTTATTTCAAGGATTTATTGACGAAGAACTTCAAATTGCCTGTTATACCGATCATCAAATTTTTGAGCGATATCATAAATTTAGCATCAAAAATGGCTATGCCAAAAAACAAACCATTACACTTCAGGAACTCACTAATTTATCGGTTGGCGATTATGTAACCCATATTGATCACGGAATTGGGAAGTTTGGAGGGTTGCAAAAAATTCAAGTAGAAGGCAAAACACAAGAGGCAATTAAGCTGGTTTATGCCGATAATGATATCGTTTATGTGAGCATCCATTCGTTATATAAAATATCGAAATTCAACGGAAAAGACGGAACGCCACCCAAAATTTATAAACTAGGATCCAATGCTTGGAAGGTTTTAAAACAAAAAACAAAAGCCCGAGTTAAGCACATTGCGTTCAATTTAATTCAATTGTATGCCAAGCGAAGACTGGAAAAAGGATTCCAATTTAACCCTGATAGTTATTTACAATTAGAGCTTGAAAGTTCGTTTATTTATGAAGATACACCCGACCAAAATAAAGCCACTCAGGAGGTCAAAGCTGATATGGAAAGCGATCGACCAATGGATCGATTGGTTTGTGGCGACGTAGGATTTGGTAAAACAGAGGTTGCCATTCGTGCCGCTTTTAAAGCTGTAGACAACGGAAAACAAGTGGCTATTTTAGTACCAACAACTATTTTGGCTTACCAACATTTCCGAACATTTACCGAAAGATTGAAAGACATGCCGGTTTCTGTAGGCTATTTAAACCGATTTAGAACCGCAAAACAAAAAGCAGAAACCCTGAAAGATTTGGAGGACGGAAAACTAGATATTTTAATTGGAACCCACCAATTGGTCAATAAAAACGTTGTATTTAAAGATTTAGGACTGCTAATTGTCGACGAAGAACAAAAGTTTGGTGTGAATGTAAAAGATAAGCTAAAAACGATTGCTGCCAATATTGACACACTTACATTAACCGCAACCCCAATCCCGAGAACGCTACAATTTTCATTAATGGCTGCTCGAGATTTATCAGTAATCACGACTCCGCCGCCCAATCGTTATCCTATTGAAACCAACGTAATTGGGTTTAGTGAAGAGTCAATTCGGGATGCCATTTCCTATGAAATTCAAAGAAACGGACAAGTTTTCTTTGTTAACAATAGAATTGAAAATATCAAAGAAATAGCCGGAATGATCCAGCGATTGGTGCCTAACGCAAGAGTTGGAATTGGTCATGGCCAAATGGATGGAAAGAAGTTAGAAGAATTAATGTTGGCTTTTATGAACGGTGAATTCGACGTTTTAGTCGCAACAACAATCATAGAAAGCGGTTTGGATGTTCCCAATGCCAACACGATTTTCATCAATAATGCCAATAATTTTGGTATTTCCGATTTGCATCAAATGCGAGGTCGAGTAGGGCGAAGTAACAAAAAAGCGTTTTGCTATTTTATCTGTCCCCCGTATTCCGCGATGACTGACGATGCTAGAAAACGAATCCAAGCTTTAGAACAATATAGCGAATTGGGTGGCGGACTAAATATTGCCATGAAAGACCTTGAAATTCGTGGTGCAGGAGATTTATTGGGCGGCGAACAAAGCGGTTTTATTAACGAAATTGGTTTTGAAACCTATCAAAAAATCATGAACGAAGCCATTGATGAATTGAAGGAAAACGAGTTCAAAGAGCTGTATTCTGATGAAAATAAAGACATTGAAAAAACCTATGTAAAAGACCTTCAACTCGATACCGATTTCGAATTGTTATTCCCAGATGAATACATTAATAATATTACTGAGCGCCTTAAATTGTACAATGAATTGAGCGTAATTAAAGACGAAAACGGATTATTAGAATTTGAAAATAAGCTAATTGATCGCTTTGGGCCACTGCCAAAACAGGCCATTTCATTGTTAAATAGTATCAAAATTAAATGGGTTGCCACCCAATTAGGAATTGAAAAATTGGTCATGAAACAAGGCAAAATGATTTGTTATTTTGTGTCCGACCAGCAATCCAGTTATTACCAGTCCGGGCGATTCAGCCAAGTATTGCAATTTGTACAAACCCAATCAAAATTGTGTACCATGAAGGAAAAACAAACCCCAAATGGATTGCGATTGTTACTGACTTTTGAAAACGTAAAATCAATAAATAAGGCGTTGGAGCTAATCCAAATGATATAGTTTTATAACATTTTCAAATCCTTAATTACCTTAAAAGCAATATCTACTTCGTCATCGCTAACTAAAATAGTGAATTCATTGGAGGTTGAAATCACCTCGTTTATAATAATTCCTTCCCAAGCCAAACGCTGAAAAATAAAGTAGTAAATCCCAGGAATTACTGTGTTTTCTTTTGGTAATTTTACCGTTATGGAAGCTAGATTTTCTAGTTTTTGTATTTGTTTTTCAGCTGCAAAATGCTTTTCTACCAAATGACCTACACTTTGACTCACGATGATATTGGTTTCGCTAACGCCTTTTGATGAGGTATAAAAAATATCTGGATTGCTGTTGATTTCCGAAATTAAATCGGCTTGTTTGGTCAAAATAGTGCTTGAAACTGCAAACGTATAATCAATTAAAGAAGAGCGAACCGTAATTTCACCCAAGTTTTTCATCACTTTTGAAATCTTATGATTGAGTCTAAAATCTAAATCTACAGAAAGTCGTTTTAATGCCATTACAATCGCCCCTTGTTTTACATCTTTTCCAAATTCCGATTCCAATTCAACCATCATATTTCTCGATAATGAAGTTAAATTGATAATGTTTTGGGATAAAGCACTTAATAAAAAGGGCTTTGTTTTGATGTAATTTTCTACAATCGAAGAAACAGTTTTCATTTTTTTATGATGTTTAAATGCGATGCAAATGTATCAATAAAAAACAAATTGTTAAATATATAACATTAAAAATAATAAAATGCGTCTTCTAAATGTTCTATTTTAAATCCTTTACCTTCTCTATGAAGCGCGATAATATCAAAGCGAACTTCAACTTCAAGATCATTTGAAATTACATATTCGTTGATTGCCTTGACTAAAAGTTGGATTTTTTTAGGTTTAACAAAATCTTGTGGTAGACCAAAATCGATACTGGAGCGGGTTTTTACTTCTACAACGGCCAAGATATTGTCTTTTTTAGCAATAATATCTATTTCTGCTTTTTGAAAAGTCCAATTGGTTTCTAAAATAGAATAACCATTCTTTTCTAAAAATTCAACGGCCAATTCTTCTCCTAATTTTCCTAAATCGTTATGATCGGCCATTAAATTGTAGTTTAGTTTTAATACTTCAAGGTCGTTTCTTTATCGTTAACTTCTAAACTCACTTTTTTCCCAAAAATAAGGGTGTTGTTCTCATGAATATGTCCAGCCGGAAAATCAAAAACTATAGGAAAATTATATTTTTTAGTAATATCCAATATAATTTCATGGGCATTTTTTCCCCACGGAATTTCATTGTCATGCATTTTAATAAAACTACCCACGACTAATCCTTGCAATCCTTCAAAGCAACCGCAGCGTTTTAAGCTCAGCATCATTCGATCAATGTGGTATAAATATTCATCTAAATCTTCAATAAAAAGGATTTTTCCTTTGCAATCAACTTGCGATTCCGATCCCATCATACTGTACAAAATCGACAAGTTCCCGCCTACTAATTCGCCTTCAGCAACTCCTAATCTATTTTCATTTTGACAAGGAACGGTATATTTTAAGCTTTCACCAAAGAGCGCTTTCCGCAAAGTTTCTTCCACTTCTTTAGAAGCTTTTTCCACATTCACAGGCATGATCCCGTGTATTGTTGCAACTCCCAAAGCATTCAAATGACTGTGAATAACGGTAACATCGCTAAATCCAATAATCCATTTTGGGTTTGCTTTAAATCTTGAAAAATCAACTAATTCAACCATTCTTGCTGTTCCATAACCACCGCGAACGCACCAAACCGCTTTTATATTAGGATTGTCTATCATATCTTGAAAATCGGCTGCTCGTTCTTCATCGGTTCCAGCCAATTGATGATTATCTAGTCCTATTGTTTTTCCTATCACCACATTCAATCCCCAACTTTTAGCCAAATCTAATGCCGGCTTTAAGTTGTCTACAATGTTCTTTCTGGCGGTAGCCACAATTGCAATAGTATCTCCTTTTTGTAAATTTGGCGGTATGATCATAGTCGTTTGTGCTTGAAGTTGGGAAACCAAAAAGAATAGCAATATACAAATCCTAAACATTTTTTGGGGTTTTTATAAGTTTCAAATTCAAAACAAATTAACAAATAATCAATAACAACTGCAAAGTTTTCAAGGGCATTATTAAAATTTAAAGTTAAGAATGAGACATAGCCATACAAACAATGCTGATTTTTGCTCCTGGGATTTTTAATAAGGCTCTTCCGCAAGCTTCTAAAGTGGCGCCTGTAGTCAAAACATCGTCAATTAATAGAAAATGTTTATTGTGGTCATTTTCATTAAAAGTTACATCAAAAAGAGAATCAATTACGGATATTCTTCCCAATAAATCCTTTTTCGATTGCGTTTTTGAATAGACATTTCGGTGCAATAATGATTCGTTACAGGGAATTTGGAATTTATTTGCAATAGCAATTCCAAAATTAGTCACCTGATTGTAACCTCGTTCTTTAAGTCGTTTTTTATGAAGTGGCACCGGAATAACAGCGTCAAAATTGTTTGAAATTGGTAATAAAATCAACTCTTCCGAAATCCATTCTCCAAAAACAGTTCCAACTTCCTGGTGACCACGGTATTTAAGTTCGTGAATAATTTCTTGGACAATCCCCTTTTTATGAAAATAGAATAATGCAGAAACATGTTCAACAGGAATTTTGCCGTAAAATTTCATATGTGCCTCATTTTCTTCATTTAGAAAATGTTGAGTAAGTGGAATTTCATGACGGCACGAGGAGCAAATTACGTTTTCTTCAGATAATAAAAACCCTTTACAACCAAGACAAACGTCTGGAAAAAATAAATTAATGAGGTTATTTATCATCTATTTTTTGATTAATCTATAAAAATAACTAAAAGTAACGTTCAAAGTACATTTTATATGCATTTATTAATTTCACTTTTTATATTTTTGCATCATTATGGCAAAACAAGAAGATTTATTTAAAAATGTAGTTTCGCATGCAAAGGAATACGGATTTATTTTTCCGTCAAGCGAAATTTACGACGGTTTGAGTGCAGTTTATGATTATGCACAAAACGGAGTTGAATTAAAGAAAAACATAAGAGAATATTGGTGGAAATCAATGGTTCAAATGAATGATAATATTGTGGGTCTCGACGCTGCGATATTGATGCATCCTACCACTTGGAAGGCTTCTGGTCACGTAGATGCATTTAATGACCCATTAATTGACAACAAAGATTCAAAAAGAAGATATCGTGCTGACGTTTTGATTGAAGAGTATGCTGAAAAGCTAAATCAAAAAGCAGAAAAAGAAATTGAGAAAGCTAGTGTTCGTTTTGGAGACGCTTTTAACAGAGACGAATTTGTTTCTACAAATGCTAGAGTTATTGAATATTTGTCTAAGAAAAACGAAGTTTTAGCCAGAATGGCGAGATCATTAGAAAATGAGGATCTTGATGATGTGAAAGCTTTAATTGAAGAATTAGAAATCGCCTGTCCTGAATCTGGTTCTAGAAATTGGACCGAAGTGCGCCAATTTAACTTGATGTTCGGAACAAAATTAGGAGCTTCTGCAGACACCGCAATGGACTTGTATTTACGTCCAGAAACAGCCCAGGGTATTTTTGTAAATTTCTTAAATGTTCAAAAATCAGGACGAATGAAAATCCCTTTTGGAATTGCTCAAACAGGGAAAGCGTTTAGAAATGAAATAGTTGCTAGACAATTTATTTTTAGAATGCGTGAATTTGAACAAATGGAAATGCAGTTTTTTGTGAAGCCTGGTGATGAAATGAAGTGGTACGAGCATTGGAAAAATACGCGTTTAGGATGGCACCTTTCCCTAGGATTAGGTAAAGAAAATTATCGTTTTCATGATCATGAAAAATTAGCTCATTATGCCAATGCGGCTGCCGATATAGAATTTAATTTCCCTTTTGGATTCAAAGAATTAGAAGGAATTCACTCTCGTACCGATTTCGATTTGAAAGCCCACGAGAAATTTTCAGGCAAGAAATTACAATATTTTGATACGGAAACTAATGCGAATTATACTCCGTATGTGGTAGAAACTTCGGTTGGATTGGACAGAATGTTCTTGGCTGTTTTCTCAAATTCTTTGAAAGAAGAAACTTTGGAAGACGGTTCAGTGAGAACTGTTTTACAATTACCGTCAGTACTTGCGCCAACAAAAGCAGCGATTTTTCCATTAGTTAAAAAGGATGGGTTACCAGAAATTGCACATCAAATTATTGATGATTTGAAGTGGGATTTCAATGTTTCCTATGATGAAAAAGATGCCGTTGGAAGGCGCTATAGAAGACAAGATGCACTTGGAACTCCATTCTGTATTACTGTAGACCATCAAACAGTGGAAGATCAAACGGTAACAATACGTCATAGAGACACAATGAAGCAAGACCGCGTTAAAATTTCCGATTTAAAAGCAATTATTGAAAATGAAGTTTCCATGAAAAACTGGTTGATGAAAATGTAGAAAAAGGGTATTCGGTGATTTGTTTAATCTTAATAAAAAAAGGCGCTTCATTTAAATTGAAGCGCCTTTTTTGATATTTTGGATTGGTTTAAAATCGATAACCTAAACCAATATCTCCTCTAAAAATTACGTCTGGTCGATCGCCGCCTCCAATTGTTCTCCCAATTCCAACCAAAGTTTCAAATACAAACCCGCTTGAATTAAACCATTTTTTACCAAGTCCAAGCCCTAAAGCGCCTGCAGAATAGGGTTTAATTTGGGTGTTATTAAATATTGATGGGCTATATTTACCTGAAAGGTATTTTGCAAACCCTTCAACAAAAAAACCTTGAGCGCCATATTCTTTGGTTTCTTGAAAATAAAATCTTACGAAAGGAGTTACCGAAAATTCTTCATCATAATAATCTTTGTTATTTAAATTAATTAATAACGAAGCTCCGTATGTAAGATCTTTAGAATAAATGTGTTCGTAAGTTCCCTCTAATATTGGTGCCACAAGAAGGTGAATTGCGCCAATCTTAATTTCATGTTTTCTTCCAAAAACGGAAACTTTATCTTTTTCTTGTCCAAATCCAAAAACCGAAACAAATAATACAATAATAACTAGTATGTTTTTCATAAAAAGTGGTTTTAATTTGAACAAATCTAATTCTTTTAATACAACAAAAATGTTAAATTGACTCTAAATTTTCAATAAAGGATTTTGAGTATTCTTTTATTTCATTTCTCACTTTTCGGAATTCCGAAATTAATTCTTTGGCAGTTCCTGATGCTTTTGACGGATCTTCAAAACTATGGTGAATGGTTTTTGTTTGTGTTGGGAAAAATGGACAAGATTCTTTGGCATTATCGCAAACAGTAATTACATAATCAAAAGTGATGTTGGAATATTCGTCAACATGATTCGAAGTGTTTTTGGATATGTCAATTCCATCTTCGGACATAATTCCAACTGCAAACGGATTGAGTCCGTGAATTTCAACTCCAGCGCTATAAATGATAACTTTTTCTTGTCCAAAATGTTGCAAATAACCATGCGCCATTTGGCTTCTACAAGAATTTCCTGTGCAAAGAACTAAGATTTTTTTCATATAAGTAACCATAATAAATTAATAATTGTAAATCTAGCATCAAACCCAAAATAGAGGTTTAATAAGGTTATACCTAGGGTTATAATTATAGGTTTTTTATATTTTATTAAAAAATTCTTGATCATATTATAAAACAATTATTCTTCAGAAATAGAATCCCAACCACGCGCTTTTAATCGAATTTTAGTATTAGCACGGGTAACCAAATGAATGCCTTCACTTTCAGAAGTCATGTGTCCAATGATGGTGAAATTAGGATTTCCCTTAATTTTTTCGAAGTCTTCCATAATAATGGTAAACAACAATTCGTAGTCTTCACCACCATTAATTGCAACAGTTGTTGCATCAATATTAAATTCTTCACACACATTTATTAATTGAGGATCAAGCGGCAATTTGTCTTCATATAAATTACAACCCACTTTTGATTGTTTACAAATGTGCATAATCTCCGAGGAAAGCCCATCTGAAATATCAATCATAGCCGTTGGTTTTATTTCTAAAGCGTGCAATAAAGTACGAACATCTTTTCGAGCTTCTGGGCGCAATTGGCGTTCAATTAAGTACGTGTAAGCTTCTAAATCGGGTTGTGAATTTGGGTTGACTTGGAACACTTGTTTTTCACGTTCTAAAACTTGTAAACCCATGTAAGCCGCGCCAATATCTCCTGAAACTACCAATAAATTAGTTTCTTTTGCGCCATTTCTATATACCAATTCATTTGCATCAGCTTCGCCAATTGCGGTAATACTTATAATCAATCCTTTTTGTGAAGAAGTGGTGTCGCCGCCTATAACATCTACATTGTATTCTTGGGAAGCAACCGTAATTCCGTCAAACAATTCTTCAAGCGCTTCAAGGGGGAATCTGTTGGATACAGCAACAGAAACCGTGATATGTGTTGCCTTTGCATTCATCGCGTAAATGTCGGAAACATTAGCAACCACAGCTTTATAACCCAAGTGTTTCAATGGCATGTAAGCCAAATCAAAATGTACACCTTCGATTAATAAATCAGTAGAAACGACTATTTTTTTATCGGCAAAGTCTAAAACCGCACCATCATCACCAATACCTTTTAAGGTGGAAGGATGATTTATTTTAAAGTTTTTCGTTAAATGTTCAATAAGACCAAATTCACCTAATTGTGAAATACTTGTTCGTTGTGGGTTTTTATCTTCGATCATTTTATTCAATTTTTTGAAAGGCAAAGGTACAAAGTTGTAAAGGTAAATTCTAATTAAAAATAAACCCTAATAAATGGCATCATAGCACTAGAATAAACGCAATCACTTTCTTTGAAAAGCACATTATATCGAATCCCTACAACCACATTATCTGATCCATATCCACCGCCTAAAAACAATCCAGTGTTCCAAAAATTGTCTGTTTTATTGGGTCCTCCAATCATAACTACCGTTCTATTGACTCTTAATTGCTCAACTTCAATAGAAATTTGGAAGTTGTCAATTGGGTTAAACAGAGAAATTGCGCTCAAACCATAAATGGACGAAGAATAATCTCCTTCTGAAGAAACAAAACTACCTTGAAGTCCAATTCCTGCGGCTACTTTTGGGTTGAAACGATAAATAGCACCAGGAGATAAATTCACTTCTGTAAATTGCGAATTTATATTTAATCCAAAGCCTCCGCCAAATTGAACCTTTTTCCAAAATGATGGAGTTGAATTTAAAAGATTTTCTGAGGTTTGTGAGAAGAATGAGATTGAAAATAAAATTGCTAAAAATGTTAAATTCATTTTCGATGCTATTAAAAAGTAGGATTTTCTCATGGATTTCAAAAAATTGGTTAATAAAACATAAAAGTATCTAAAATATTTAATATTATATTTCATTTATTGTACTTTTGCGTAACTATTTTACAAATCAGGACATTCAAAATTATGGATAGGTTTTCCTTTTTAAATGCAGCGCACACCGAATTTTTCGCACAACTATACGATCAATATTTAGAAAACCCTGATAGCGTTGAGCCATCATGGAGAAGTTTTTTTCAAGGCTTCGACTTTGGATTGAGTTCTTCAAATGGAGAAATCTTCACAGACGAAGCACTTTCAATTTCATCTGAAGGGCAAGATTTCAGTACTATTTCTGCAAAACTTCAAAAAGAATTTCAAGTACTTAAATTAATTGAAGCCTACAGAACAAGAGGACATTTGTTTACTAAAACAAACCCTGTTCGCGATAGAAGAACTTATTCTCCAACATTAGAAATAGAAAATTTTGGTTTAAACCAATCCGATTTAAACACTGTTTTTGATGCTGCGAAATTAATCAATATTGCTCCTTGTAGTTTAACAGATATCATTGCTCACTTAGATAAAATATACTGTCAGCACATTGGTGTTGAATACATGTACATCAGAAAACCTGAGGTAATTCAATGGATTCAAGAAAAATTAGGTGTAAATGATAACACTCCTACTTTCTCTGCCGATGAGAAAAAAGTGATATTGAATAAATTAAATGAAGCTGTTTCTTTTGAAAATTTCTTACATACAAAATATGTTGGACAAAAACGTTTTTCATTAGAAGGTGGAGAATCAATAATTCCTGGTTTAGATGCCTTAATTGAAGCTGCTGCTGAAAAAGGAGTGGAGCAATTTGTGATGGGAATGGCACACCGTGGTCGTTTGAATATCTTAGCCAACATCTTTGGAAAATCTACCCAAGATATTTTCTCAGAATTTGATGGAAAAGATTATGACCAAGAATATTTCGATGGCGATGTTAAATACCATTTGGGTTTAACCTCTGATAGAAAAACGAGAACTGGAAAACACATCAACATCAATTTAGCTCCAAATCCTTCGCATTTAGAAACGGTAGGAGCTGTTATTGAGGGAATTACAAGAGCCAAACAAGATAAATATTTTCCGGATGATTTCTCAAAAGTATTGCCAATCGCCGTTCATGGTGATGCCGCAGTTGCTGGACAAGGAATTGTTTATGAAATTATTCAAATGGCGCAATTGGACGGTTACAAAACCGGAGGAACCATTCATATTGTAATTAATAATCAAGTTGGTTTTACCACAAATTACTTAGACGCACGTTCTTCAACCTATTGTACAGACGTTGCGAAAGTGACATTATCACCTGTTTTACACGTAAATGCTGATGATGCTGAAGCGGTGGTTCACGCCATGTTATTTGCATTGGAATACAGAATGCAATTTGGTAGCGACGTATTTATTGATTTATTAGGATATAGAAAATACGGGCATAATGAAGGTGACGAACCTAGATTTACCCAGCCATTATTATACAAAGCAATAGCAAGTCACAAAAACCCAAGAGATATTTATACTGCAAAATTGATTGAAGAAGGTGTTATTGATGCAACTTATATCAAAGGTTTAGAAGCAGCTTACAAAGATAAATTAGAAGTAAATTTAGAAAAATCTCGTAAAAAAGATCTTACTATAATTACTCCTTTCATGCAGAACGAATGGTTGGGCTTCGAGCAAGTGACCAACGTTCAAATGCTTGAAAAAGTAGATACTTCTTACAATAAAAAAGGACTTAACAATGTGGCCAATGCCGTTTGTAATTTGCCTGCAGATAAAAAGTTTATTAGTAAAATTCAAAAATTAATAAACGATAGAAAAACCATGTATTTCGAAACTAATAAGTTGGATTGGGCTATGGCCGAACATTTAGCTTATGGTTCGCTTTTACAGGAAGGTTATAATGTTAGAATTTCTGGGCAAGATGTGGAGCGAGGAACTTTCTCTCACCGTCATGCGGTTGTAAAGGTTGAAAACTCAGAAGAAGAAGTTATTTTACTAAATAACATTGAAGGTAAAAAAGGAAAATTCAACGTTTTCAATTCCCTTTTATCAGAATACGGAGTTTTAGGTTTTGATTATGGATATGCATTAGCAAGTCCTAAAACACTAACCATTTGGGAAGCTCAATTTGGAGATTTCAGCAATGGAGCCCAAATTATGTTGGACCAATACATTTCTTGTGGTGAAGACAAATGGAACAATCAAAACGGAATTGTACTATTATTGCCTCACGGATATGAAAATCAAGGAGCGGAACATTCGTCTGCGAGAATGGAGCGTTATTTACAACTTTGTGCTAGAAATAACATGTATGTTGCCGATTGTACAACGCCAGCCAACTTCTATCACTTGTTGAGAAGACAAATGAAAACTACTTTCCGCAAGCCGCTTATTGTGTTTTCACCAAAAAGTTTATTGCGTGATCCAAGAGTAGTTTCGCCAATTGAAGATTTCGAAAAAGGATGTTTCCAAGAAACTATCGATGATACTACCGTAAATAAGAAAGACGTAAAAACATTGGTTTTCTGTACCGGAAAATTCTATTACGACATTACTGCTGAGAGAGAAAATAATGGAAGAAAAGATGTTGCAGTTGTTAGAATCGAGCAATTATTCCCATTTCCAGCCGAACAATTAAAAGAAATAATAGCCAAATATCCAAATGCTGACGATTATGTTTGGGCACAAGAAGAACCAAGAAACATGGGAGCTTATAGCTTTATGTTAATGAATTTCGACTTGGTAAAATGGAGATTGGCATCATTAAGAGCATATGCAGCCCCAGCATCAGGAAGTTATACAAGAGCAAAACGCCGTCATGCCGATGCAATAAAAATGGTATTTGATAAAGATTTATTTAGATAAGAAAATAGTTTAAAGTTTAAGGTTTAAAGTTTCTGTTATAGTACTTTAAACCCTAAACAATTCAAACCTTAAACAAAAAATTATGATTTTAGAAATGAAAGTTCCCTCTCCGGGAGAATCAATTAAGGAAGTTGAAATCGCAACTTGGTTAGTAAAAGATGGCGATTATGTAGAAAAAGACCAAGCTATTGCTGAAGTAGATTCTGACAAAGCCACTCTTGAATTACCAGCTGAGGTAAGCGGAACCATCACTTTAAAAGCAGAAGAAGGCGACACTGTGGCCGTTGGAGCAGTAGTTTGCTTAATTGATACCGAAGGAAAACCATCCGGAGCAGCACCAGCAGCAGAAAGCCCAAAAGTGGTTGAAGCACCTAAACAAGCAGCAGCTGAAGTGAAAGCAGCACCTGCAGCAGCAACTTATGCGTCTGGAACACCTTCGCCAGCAGCTAGAAAAATATTAGACGAAAAAAATATCCAACCTTCAGATATTATTGGAACAGGAAAAGACGGAAGAATCACAAAAGAGGATGCTGTAAACGCAACTCCTTCAATGAGAACTCCAACAGGCGGTTCTAGAGGAGTGGAAAGAACAAAATTATCAATGTTGCGTCGTAAAGTAGCCGAAAGATTAGTTGCTGCGAAAAACGATACCGCCATGTTAACCACTTTTAACGAAGTAAACATGACGCCAATTAACACGTTGCGTAATGAATACAAAGATGCATTCAAAGCAAAACATAATGGAGTTGGTTTAGGTTACATGTCCTTTTTTACCAAAGCAGTTACCAGAGCTTTAGCTTTATTTCCAGATGTTAACTCAATGATGGATGGCGATTATAAAATAGGATATGATTTTTGTGATATTTCAATTGCTGTTTCTGGACCAAAAGGATTAATGGTTCCTGTAGTTAGAAATGCTGAAAATTTAACTTTCAGAGGAATTGAAGCAGAAATAAAAAGATTAGCTATAAAAGCGCGTGACGGACAAATTACCGTTGACGATATGACAGGAGGAACGTTTACGATTACCAACGGAGGTGTTTTTGGAAGTATGTTGAGTACGCCAATTATCAATCCACCGCAATCAGGAATTTTAGGAATGCACAATATTATTGAGCGTCCAATTGCGGTGAATGGTAAAGTTGAAATTCATCCAATGATGTACGTTGCGTTATCGTATGACCACAGAATCATTGATGGTCGCGAGTCAGTTGGGTTCTTAGTTGCCGTTAAAGAAGCATTAGAAAATCCAGTAGAATTGTTGTGTGATAACAATCCTAAAAAGGCTTTTGAATTGTAATATTTGAATGACAATTTATATAAAATCCCGTTTAGTTTCTAAACGGGATTTTATATGTAAATTGAATTCAAAACCAATCAAAATAGTACCTTTGTTTTTTGAAAAATTAAAATGACAATCACCGATACACATACTCATTTATATTCTGAAGAATTCGACATTGATCGTAATGAAATGATGCAGCGTGCCATAAATAATGGGGTGACGCGTTTTTTTATTCCCGCAATAGATTCAAATTATATCCAAAAAATGTATGCATTAGAATCGGATTATCCGGAGAATGTTTTTTTGATGATGGGATTGCACCCAACGTATGTAAAAGACAATTATTTGGACGAATTGCAAATTGTAGAACAGGAATTGGCAACCAGAAAATTCTATGCAATTGGCGAAATCGGAATTGATTTGTATTGGGATAAAAACCATTTAAAAGAACAGCAAATTGCCTTCAGAAGACAAATTCAATTGGCAAAAAAATATAAATTACCCATTGTAATTCATTGTCGTGAGGCTTTCGATGAGATATTTGAAATATTAGAAGAAGAGAAATCAGCCGATTTATTTGGAATTTTTCATTGCTTTTCAGGAACCTACGAACAAGCATTACAAGCCATTTCTTATAATTTGAAATTGGGAATAGGAGGCGTGGTAACTTTCAAAAATGGCAAAATAGATCAGTTTATCAATCAAATCGACTTGAAGCACCTCGTTTTAGAAACAGATTCACCGTATTTGGCACCAATTCCTTTTCGAGGAAAAAGAAATGAAAGCAGTCATATTGTGAATGTAGTCGATAAATTAGCTTCGCTTTATGGATTAACATCAGAAGAAATTGCTCTAAAAACTACTGAAAACTCAAAAGCAATTTTTGGGATTTAATCACTTTTAAAAGTATAAATTCGATAAAATTTCGTTCATTTGTGAATAAAATAAAAATGTAAATGTCAAAATTTGATTCTATAAGACCCTATTATGACGCCGAAATAAACGGTGCTTTAAAAGCAACAGTGGACCATCCAATGATGAAGGCATTAATGGAATTTACATTTCCAGGAGTGGATGAAGAAGTTTGGAAAACACAACTTAAAAAAACCTATTCAACCCGAGATTTTCAAAGTAATTTTATTTATCATTCCATTCAAAAAGTTATAGAATTGACATCGGAAGGGGTAACTACATCAGGATTTGAAACTTTAGAACAAAACACTTCCTATTTATTTATTTCGAACCACAGAGACATTATTTTAGATACTTCCATTTTAAATGGTTGCTTGTTTGACCATGGATTATTGATGACAGCCTCAGCAATTGGTGACAACTTGGTTAAAAAATCATTCATGAATATCTTAGCTAAAATCAATAGAAACTTCCTTGTTTTAAGAGGATTGCCGCCAAGAGAATTATTACAAAGTTCCAAGTTATTGTCGGAATATATTGCCCAATTATTATTGAGAGAAAATAGATCCGTTTGGATTGCACAACGTGAAGGACGCACCAAAGACGGAAACGATGCAACACATCCAGGAGTTTTAAAAATGCTTGCTATGGGTTCTGACGAGGAAAACGTGATCAACTATTTTAAGAAAATTAAAATAGTTCCTATTTCTATTTCATATGAATACGATCCTACTGATGCTTTAAAAATGCCTCAATTATTAGCTGAAGCAAATAATGAAGTGTATGTTAAAGCAAAAAATGAAGATTTTAACACGCTGTTAAGTGGAATAATGGGGCCGAAAAAAAGGATTCATATTAGTGTTGGAAAAATATTGGACACCGAATTGGATGCTATTGGGTTAGAATATGAAAATACCAATAAACAAATACAAGCATTGGCCCAAGTTTTAGATTATGCAATTATCAAGAACTATAAATTATGGCCCACAAACTATATTGCTTATGATATTGTAAACGAAACAACTAAGTTTTCTCATTTATATACCAAAGATGAAAAAGCACTTTTTGAACGCAGATTAGAAATGAGAATTGATCATTCTAATGAATTTTTAAAGCATAGTTTCCTAGCAATGTATGCTAACCCTGTGGTCAATAAAATGAAATTAGAAGATGCAATCTAAAGCTAAAATATTATTAATATATACTGGCGGCACCATCGGAATGATGAAAGATTTCGAAACGGGCGCATTGAAAGCTTTTAATTTCAGCAAATTAATTTCCAAAATTCCCGAATTAAAACAACTTGATTGCGATATAGAAACGATATCATTCGAGAAGCCTTTGGATTCCTCCAATATGACTTCTATTCACTGGATTTCTATAGCAAATAGTATAAAAAATAATTACGATTCTTTTGATGGTTTTGTAATTTTACACGGTTCAGATACAATGTCTTACACCGCCTCTGCGCTGAGTTTTATGCTGGAAAATCTATCTAAACCTGTAATTATTACAGGCTCACAATTACCAATTGGAGATTTAAGAACGGATGCCAAAGAAAATTTAATTACCGCCATTCAAATAGCTTCTTTACAATCAAAAAATAAATCGGTTATTTCAGAAGTAGGACTTTATTTTGAATACAAACTACACCGTGGAAATAGAACGACGAAAATCAATGCAGAACATTTCAATGCTTTTGCTTCTCCAAACTACCCTGAATTAGCTGAATCAGGCGTGCATTTAAAAATAAACACTTCTTTTTTATTACCAAAATCGAGTAAAAAATTCAAAATAAATACCGATTTAGATGATAATGTTGCGGTAATAAAAATGTTTCCAGGAATTAACGAATCTGTTTTGTCAGCAATTTTAAATATTCCAAATCTAAAAGGGATTGTTTTAGAAACCTATGGATCTGGAAATGCTCCAACGGATGAATGGTTTATTTCGCTTCTAAGAAAGGCAATTAAAAGCGGATTACACATTGTAAATGTCACCCAATGCTCCGGCGGAAGTGTAACTATGGGTCATTATGAAACGAGTACGCTATTGAAAAAAATAGGAGTGATATCCGGGAAAGATATTACCACTGAAGCTGCGGTAACCAAATTAATGTTCCTTCTTGGGCAAAAAGTACCAGCAAAAGATTTCAAAAATCATTTTGAAACTTCTATCCGGGGTGAATTATCATAAATCTGTTCAATTAACTTTTATTAACGACTTTTTTTTTAGTTATTTGCAAACCCAAATAGAGAGGTGGCCGAGTGGCTGAAGGCGCACGCTTGGAAAGCGTGTATATGGCAACATATCGAGGGTTCGAATCCCTTCCTCTCTGCAAAGAATTAACGCTTCCTGAAAGGGGAGCTTTTTTGTTTTAAAGCAGGACAAACTTTTTAGTTTGTTCCTGCTTAGAAAAAAAATGATTTGGCATTTATGCCAACAGTAATTCTTTGTGAGTTCCTCGTCACGGGATAACAAAGTAATCCCTTCCTCTCTGCAAAGAATGAATACAAACTCTAATTACTTATAAATTAAGCAGTTAGAGTTTTATTTTTATCTAAGATAAGAATTAAAAGTATTTCTATTACTTTTTCGTATCTTTAAACCACAAAAATAAGAGATATGCGTATTCTGATAAATTGCTTTATTTTTCTATCTTTTTGCTCCGTTTTTGCTCAGTCGGTTCCCGATTTTGAAGCGGTAGATTCTTTGTATCGTGAAGATCAATTTTATATAGGAGTAACATATAACACACTTCAAAAAAGACCATTAGGGGTAACCCAAAATAAATTCACACCAAGTTTTTCAATTGGAATTTTGAGAGACATGCCAATTAACAAGGCTAGAAACAAAGCTATTGCTGCTGGAATTGGTTATTCATTGAATACTTACAATCAAAATATAGTAATTTCTGAAAACAATGATAAACCTTTATACAATACCATTTCAGACGGAACTTTATTTGATAAAAATAAATTATCTCTTCATTCTATAGATATTCCAATCGAATATAGATGGCGTACTTCAGTGCCAGAAACCCATAAATTTTGGAGAATTTACACTGGTTTCAAAATGAGTTACATGTTTTATACACAATCAAAATATGAAGACGCTCAAACTTCGTATTTAGTCACTGGAAATCCTGACATTAGCAAATTTCAATATGGAACTTACTTGAGTGTTGGTTATAATACCGTTAATTTCAATATTTATTATGGTTTAAATCCTATATTTAAATCGGCGGAATTAAATGGAAAAGCAATTGAAATAAATTCTTTGAATTTCGGATTTATGTTTTACATTCTATAACCAAAGGTAAGTTAGAGCGAGCTGAGGTAGTAATCCTGTAAAAAATCCAAATAAAATCTCATTGTAAGTGTGTGCTTTTAACTCCAATCTAGAAGTGGCTACCAATCCATTTAAGAGTACTAATACAGCAAAACCATAAATTACATTTACCTCAAAATGTAGACTTAAAGCGCCAACAAAAACAGTTAATGCGCTAATTCCAACTAAGTGAATACTGGCTTTTATTTTTAAGAATACCAATATTAATAAGATAAAAGTACTGATTAATCCTCCCAATAAATAGAAATACAATTCTGGCAAAATGGACTCTTTAATGGTATTTGAAAGTAATAAATAAAGGATCATTCCTTGAAATATCAAAGGAATTTTACGCTCGGATAAATCAGGAATCATTACATCATCTGCTTTATTAAATGAACGTAAAAAATAGAAAAAAGCTATTGGAATTAAAATCGTAACAACCCCTATTTGCAATAAAACTATATATTTCTGCTGGTTAGTATAATAAAAAGTACTTATCAAAAAATAGCATATCGTACCGAACATTGGGATGAATATCGGATGAAAAAAATAAGAAAAAAGAGCAATGATTTTTTTCAAAATAATAAAATAGGTTACATTTTTTTTCTCATTCGAGCCACAGGGATATCTAGTAATTCTCTGTATTTTGCAATTGTTCTTCTCGCAATTGGGTAACCTCTTTCTTTCAGTATTTCTGCTAATTGGTCGTCTGGCAAAGGCTTGTGCTTGTCTTCTTCGGCAATTACATTTTGCAATATTTTCTTTATTTCTAATGTGGAAACATCCTCTCCTTGGTCGTTTTTCATTGCTTCAGAAAAGAACTCTTTAATCAATTTTGTTCCATACGGAGTTTCTACATATTTGCTATTGGCAACACGAGAAATCGTAGAAATATCGAGACCTACCATATCGGCAATATCTTTCAAAATCATCGGTTTCATCTTAGTTTCTTCCCCATCAAGGAAAAATTCTTCTTGAAAATGCATGATCGCATTCATCGTAACATACAACGTTTCTTGGCGTTGCTTGATGGCATCAATAAACCATTTTGCAGAATCTAATTTTTGCTTAATAAACTGAACGGCTTCTTTTTGAGAATTCGATTTGTCTTTGGAAACTTTATAGGTTTGCATCATTTCCTGATAATCTTTCGAAACATGAAGCGAAGGTGCGTTTCTGCCATTTAACGTAAGTTCTAACTCACCGTCAACAATTCTAATTGCGAAATCCGGGACAATATTTTCAGTTACTTTATTATTTCCTGTGAACGATCCGCCTGGTTTTGGGTTTAATTTTTCTATTTCATGAATGGCTTTTTTCAATTGGTCATTCGAAACATTAAATTTATGAATTAACTTATCGTAGTGTTTTTTTGTAAAAGCATCAAACTGTTCCGACAAAATAGAAGTCGCTAGAGCCACTGATTCTGTTGGCGTTTTGTGCTTTAATTGTAACAACAAGCATTCTTGCAAATCGCGAGCTCCAACACCAGAAGGCTCCAATTCATGAATAACGTGTAACAGGTTTTCAACTGTTTTTTCATCTGTATAAACTCCTTGTGTGAAGGCTAAATCATCAACAATATCCTGAATGCTTCTTCGAATATAACCCATATCATCAATGCTGCCCACCAAAAATTCAGCGATTTCACGTTCGCTATCATTCAAAATAAAGGTATTCAGCTGATTGATTAAATCTTGGTGAAAACTAACAGGCGATGCCAATGGCGATTCTAAATTGGAATCTTCATCACCATAATTATTGGATTGGGTTTTGTAATCGGGAATTTCGTCGTTGGTTAAGTAATCGTCAATATTGATATCATCGGCTTCGATTCTATCATTTTCGGCATCATCATAATCGTCATAGTTTTCATTTTCAAACTCATCCGCTTCATAATTGTCTTCCGTACCCGTTTCTAAGGCAGGATTTTCATTCATTTCCTCCAATAAACGTTGCTCAAAAGCTTGCGTAGGCAATTGTATTAACTTCATCAACTGAATTTGTTGTGGAGATAATTTTTGAGATAACTTTAAATTTAGGAATTGCTTTTGCATTTTATTGTTTAAAAGTTTAAGGTTTAAAGTTTAAGGTTGCAGCATTTTAAACAACTTTAAACTTTAAACTTCAAACAAATTTTTAGAATTCCGCACTTCCAGGAGTTCTTGGAAATGGAATTACATCGCGAATATTACTCATACCCGTTACAAACAGCACCAATCTTTCAAAACCAAGTCCAAATCCAGAGTGTACGGCGCTTCCAAATCTGCGGGTATCCAAGTACCACCATAATTCTTCTTCGTCTATTCCTAGCACTTTCATTTTTTCGATTAATACATCGTAGCGCTCTTCTCTTTGCGATCCTCCAACGATTTCACCAATTCCTGGGAATAAAATATCCATGGCACGAACGGTTTTTCCATCTTCATTCAATCGCATGTAAAACGCCTTAATATTGGCTGGGTAATCGTAAAGAATCACAGGGCATTTAAAGTGTTTTTCCACTAAATAACGCTCGTGCTCCGATTGTAAATCAGCTCCCCATTCTTCAATAATATAATTGAATTTCTTATTTTTATTCGGCTTGCAATTTCTTAAAATATCTATCGCTTCAGTGTAAGAAACGCGTTTGAAATTGTTTTCTAAAACAAAATTCAATTTCTCTAATAACGTCATTTCACTGCGTTCCGCTTGCGGTTTTACCTTTTCTTCATCGATTAAACGACCTTCAAGAAATTTCAAATCGTCTTGGCATTTATCCATCGTGTATTTAATCACATACTGGATAAAATCTTCCGCCAAGTCCATGTTGTCACTCAAATCATTGAAAGCTACTTCTGGCTCAATCATCCAAAACTCGGCCAAGTGACGCGAAGTATTGGAGTTTTCAGCACGAAATGTAGGTCCAAAAGTATAAACCTGACCCAAAGCCATCGCGTAGGTTTCCGCTTCCAATTGGCCCGAAACCGTTAAGTTGGTTTCTTTACCAAAAAAGTCTTCTTTATAATTTACTTTTCCGTCGTCTGTTTTTGGGGTATTTTCAAATGGTAATGCCGTAACTTTAAACATTTCTCCTGCACCTTCAGCATCCGAACCTGTAATAATTGGGGTATTCACATAGACAAAACCGTTGTTTTGAAAATAATTATGAACCGCAAACGACAATACCGAACGCACTCTCATAATCGCTCCAAAAGCATTGGTACGAACTCTTAAATGGGCGTTTTCACGCAAAAATTCAAGGGAATGTTTCTTAGGTTGCATTGGGAATTTCTCAGCATCAGAATCGCCTAAGATTTGAATTTTTGTAACTTGAATTTCAAATTTTTGCCCCGCACCTTGGCTTTCTACTAATGTTCCCGTAACTGAAACTGCTGCTCCAGTAGTAATGCGCTTCAAGGTTTCCTCTGGTGTATTTTCAAAATCAACTACACACTGAATATTATTTATAGTTGAACCGTCATTTAACGCAATAAACTGATTGTTTCTAAACGTGCGCACCCATCCTTTGGCATTCACTTCATGCAACGTTTTGGTACTATTCAATAAATCTTTAACCTTGATATGTTTCATCTTGAAAATCTAATATTATTAAAATAACCATCATAATTAGATGCAAATATAATGGATTTCGACCAATTTTCCTCGTCTAGAATAAACGATTTATCCGATATTTTATTTTGTGAGTTGGCTTTTTTTGGGCGTGCCCCTCCTTAAAAACTCCGGGTCGGGCTTTCCGCTACAAGTCCTCGCAAAGTTCCACTGCGTTCCACTTTACTGTGGGCTATTCGCTTCACTCCCTCACGCGAGCGCAGATTTATGATTTTAGGTTTTTGATTTAAGATTTCAAAATAGAAGAAAATAATATAGATTTAGAGAAACACCTAGCCCGTTTTCAAAACGGGTCAGGTGTAAACTATTCAATAACCATTTCGGGAATTTCTCCTTCAATTATTAAGTCGGCTTCAGTGGCCGCAATGATGTGTTCTACAGAAACGCCTGGCGCTCTTTCTAGAAGTTTAAATCCTTTTGGGGTAATTTCTAAAACCGCCAATTCCGTTACTACTTTTTTAACGCAGCCCACACCTGTTAATGGCAAAGTACATTTTTTAAGAATTTTACTTTCACCGGCTTTGTTAACGTGCATCATCGCCACAATAATATTATCGGCAGAAGCCACTAAATCCATAGCGCCGCCCATTCCTTTAACCATTTTACCCGGAATCTTCCAATTGGCAATATCACCATTTTCAGAAACTTCCATGGCACCCAAAATCGTTAAATCAACATGTTGCCCACGGATCATTCCAAAACTCATTCCAGAGTCAAAAAAACTCGCTCCTGCTAATGTGGTAATCGTTTGCTTTCCTGCATTTATTACATCGGCATCTTCTTCGCCTTCAAATGGAAATGGGCCCATTCCAAGAACGCCATTCTCACTCTGAAATTCCACCGAAATGTCTTTTCTAACGTAGTTGGCTACAAGAGTTGGAATTCCAATTCCGAGGTTCACGAAATAGTTGTTTTTAACTTCTTTTGCAATTCGTTTTGCGATATCATTTTTATCTAAAGCCATAGTTTTAATTTTTGAATCCTAATTTCACAATTAGATTGTCCTTATCGTTTCTCATCTTCAAATTAGATAATTTTCAAATTACTTTTGTCTCACCGTGCGTTGTTCAATTCTCTTTTCATATTTTTCACCTTGGAAAATGCGTTGTACGAATATCCCTGGAATATGAATTTGGTTGGGATCTAGCGATCCAGCTTCTACCAATTCTTCTACTTCCGCTACAGTAATTTTTGCGGCACCCGCCATACAAGGATTGAAATTTCTAGCGGTTCCTTTAAAAATTAAGTTTCCTGCGGTGTCGCCTTTCCATGCTTTTACAATTGCAAAATCGGCTTTGAAGGCATGTTCCATAATGTGCATTTTGCCATTGAATTCTCGTGTTTCTTTTCCAACAGCGACTTCAGTTCCAAAACCTGCTGGAGTAAAAAACGCTGGAATTCCCGCTTGAGCAGCGCGGCATCTTTCGGCAAGTGTTCCTTGTGGAATCAATTCTACTTCCAATTCTCCTGACAACATTTGACGTTCAAATTCGGCATTTTCACCTACATAAGAAGAGATCATTTTTTTGATTTGCTTTTTGTGTAATAGTAAACCGAGTCCAAAATCATCAACACCGGCATTATTAGAAATACAGGTTAAGTTGTCATTTCCTTTTTTTACTAATTCGGCGATGGAATTTTCAGGAATTCCACACAATCCGAAACCTCCTAGCATAATAGTCATTCCGTTTTCAACACCATTTAGGGCTTCTTGAACTGTAGGTACTTTTTTATTAATCATCGTTGGTTTATTCTTAGTTTTTCTTACTTCAAAAATAACGAATTATAAATCAATTTTTTCTAATTTCTATAAAATAAGTAGCCTCAAAATCACAAATTCTGATTTTGAGGCTACATATTCATTTATACAATAATTTTCTTTTTATCTCAAATCCCTAGCCTGGACCTGCCTGCCGGCAGGCAGGTGGCAGTGGAAATCCCACGTGATTGCGAGGCACGAAGCAATCTCGTGGATTGCAACGTATAGCCGGAAAAAGCTCCAAAAAACTATAGACTAAATTCGTCTGTATTTTGTTCGGTTGCTGTAGAATCTTTTTTGGCTGGTGGCGACCAACAATCGACTTTTATGGATAGATTATCTGGTCTTTCGAAGTCTTCTTTTGAGAGTTTTAGCGTTTCATCGTTGTAACATTTTTTCATCATCAATCCCCAAATAGGTAATGCTGCCACGGCTCCTTGACCGTAAGTGATGCTTTTAAAACGGGCGGAACGGTCTTCGCAGCCTACCCAAACCCCGGTTACCAAATTAGGCACCATTCCCATAAACCAACCGTCTGATTGATTTTGTGTGGTTCCAGTTTTTCCTGCAATTGGGTTGGTAAATACATACGGATATCCGGTAACTCTGTTGTAACCGTTTCCTCCACCTTGGGTTCTCAATCGAGATCCTGAGCCTTCTTCGGTTACGCCTTCCAATAATTTTATTACTGCAAAAGCCACATCTTTGTTCAATACATCGTGCGATTCAGGAATTGGTTCGTAAAGTACCACTCCGTTTTTATCTTCAATTCTTGTGATGAACTGCGGTTTGATGTAAACTCCTTGATTTGCAAAAGTGCTGTAGGCAGCAACCATGTCCTGAACGGTAATATCTACGGCGCCTAAAGCAATTGATGGTTGCAATGGAATTTCTGATTTTATACCTAGTTTATGTGCTAATTCTACTACAGCTTCTGGACCTACTTTGTCCATTAATTTTGCCGAAACGGTGTTAATTGAGTTGGCCAATGCCTTTTTTAAGGTTACCATTCCTCGGTATTTATTATCGGAATTGGAAGGAGTCCAAGTTTCTGTAACGTGGTGACGACCAACAGGAATTGTAAATGGCGAATCGATAATGGAATCGCAAGGGGACATATTCAATTGTTCGATTGCAGTTGCATAAACGAATGGCTTGAAGGTTGAACCCACTTGTCGCGCGCCTTGACCTACGTGATCGTACTGGAAATATTTATAATTTATTCCTCCTACCCACGCTTTTACATGTCCCGTTTGAGGCTCCATTGACATCAATCCAGTTTGTAAGAAACTTTTGTAATAACGAATAGAATCTGCTGGGGTCATTATCGTATCACGTTCTCCTTTCCAGGTAAAAACGGTCATTTTAGTTTTCAGACTAAAAGATTTAATGATCTCTTCATCACTTTTATCTTGTAGTTTTAATTCCCTCCAACGATCTGAAGTTTTCATGGCTTGCATCATGATTTTATCGGTTTCGATTTTAGAAATATTTACAAAAGGGGCGTTTTTATTGTTTTTTGATTGATCGAAAAATTCCAGTTGTAAATTAGTTAAATGCTCCGTCACCGCTTCTTCAGCATACGCTTGAATTCTAGAATCGATGGTGGTATAGATTTTTAATCCGTCTCTGTAAATATCGTATTCAGACCCGTCGGGTTTTTTATTTTCTTTGAGCCAATTTTTCATGAATTCTCTAAGATATTCACGGAAATAAGTTGCAATTCCGTCTTTATGGCTTTCTGGATGAAAGTCTAAAACGATAGGTTCTTTTTCTAATTGTATTTTTGCTTCTTCAGATAAAAAATTATTTTTCACCATTTGCCCCAAAACTACATTTCTACGGTTTTGTACTTTTTCTAACCTTTTTATAGGGTTGAAAAGAGAAGGGTTTTTAAGCATTCCAACCAACATTGCCCCTTCGCTAACGGTTAAATCACGTGGTTCTTTTCCGAAATAAACTTTTGCTGCAGAACGGATTCCCACTGCCGTATTAATAAAATCGGCTTTGTTGAAGTACATCGCAATGATTTCATTTTTGGTATATTGGCGTTCTAATCGGATGGCAATTATCCACTCTTTTGCTTTTTGAATTATTCTAAAAGGTAAAAATTTTGATCCTTCACCGTGAAACAATTGTTTGGCTAATTGTTGCGTTAAAGTACTCGCTCCTCCGCTAGTTCCAAAACTTGCTATGGCACGTAAAGTTCCTCTTCCGTCAACACCTGAATGTTCGTAAAAACGCTCGTCTTCGGTTGCTACCAAAGCATTAACGAGGTGTTTGGGTAAGTCTTGGTATTTTATTGAAGTTCTATTTTCATTGTAAAATTTTCCGATGGTAACTCCATCCGAGGAGATCACTTCTGTAGCCAAATTTGAATCTGGGTTTTCTAAATCTTCAAATGAAGGCATCGATCCAAAAAGTCCCCAAGATGCAAAAAGAAAAAACACACTTATTCCAGCCAGACTGTAAAAAAAGACTTTCCAAAATTTCTTTTTGTAGTATTCGATGTCTTTAACGGGGTTGCTATTTTTTTTTATTGCCATACTATTTTTCTAATGATTCTACTCTAAAACCAACCTCGGTTATTCCTTCTAGATCTTGAACTCCGACGATTTTTCCTGTTTGGCGTACTGCTTGTTTGATGTGAATTTTATTGTTTTCTGAAGCTTTAAATTTCACATTTTCTTTGTAAAACAATTTACTTTCTTTAATATCGCTAAATCCTTCACCAAGAAGGGTTCCATCCACATCGGCCATTTCATATTCTAAAGTATCTACTTTGGTTAGCCCATTTGGTTGCTCCATAGAAACGATTAAAAACAGATTATTAAATTTATAATCGTCATTTGCTCTTAGGTTTATGAACAAATTGTATTTTTTTAAAGTATCCATTTTAGGAAGTTCGAAAACAACTTCTTTTTTCATGTTCCAAGCGCTGCCAACGGACTCATATTCGTCAAAAACCCTCTTCTTATCACACGAAATTAAGAGTCCGGCAATAATAATAAAAAGAATACTACTCTTTAGGCTCATTGTTAATATTAGGTTTAATTGTATTTTCGTTTGGTCTGATTTTATTATTCCCAAATGGCTTTCCTTGGTTTTTATTTTGCTGTGGTCTATTATTATTGTTGTTAGCCACAATTGCATTTTCACCTGGACGTTTATTATTTCTATTTGGTTTTTTCTTTTTCTTAGGCTGATCAAATCTCGTAAGACTTTCTTGTCCCATGGCATTATTGAAATCTTTTTCAGGCTCAGTAACAATTTCTAAAGCAAAATCTTCAAGAGATGAAACTTTCTTTTTCAATTTATTTTCAGCGATAATTTCTCTAACCTGATCGATTTTTAAAACATGCCAATTGGCAAAATTATTGGTGTAAGCAAACCACATCAAACCTTTAAAAATATCTTGCTTTTGGCAAATGGCATCTCCTTTTTCTGTGCTCAATTTAGTATCAAAATCGGGAAACGTTTTTAGCGCATCCATGTAAGTGTCCAGCTCATAGTTCAAACAACATTTCAATTTACCACATTGTCCAGCTAATTTTTGAGGATTTAGAGACAACTGTTGGTAACGTGCTGCAGAGGTATTTACACTTCTAAAATCGGTTAACCAAGTCGAGCAACATAATTCTCTTCCACAAGAACCAATTCCTCCCAATCGAGAGGCTTCCTGACGAAAACCAACTTGCTTCATTTCAATTCTAGTGTTGAATTCTTTAGCAAAATCTTTTATAAGCAAACGAAAATCTATTCTTGCTTCCGCAGTATAATAAAAGGTAGCTTTGAGTCCGTCACCTTGAAATTCGATATCAGAAATTTTCATTTCTAGTTTTTGAGCAATCGCTAATTCACGTGCTCTAACTTTCATAGGCTCTTCTTTGTCTCTTGCTGCCGACCAAATATCGATGTCTTTTTGTGAGGCTTTACGGTATATTTTTAGAATTTCAGGACTAGTATGATTGGCTCCTTTTTTCTTCATTTGAATTTTTACCAATTCACCGGTTAAAGTTACAATTCCAACATCGTGACCTGGAGAAGATTCAGTTGCCACAATATCTCCAATGCTTAAAGTTAGTTTTTCAGTATTTCTATAAAATTCTTTTCTACCATTTTTAAAACGTACTTCCACGCAGTCAAAAGGAGCTTCACCATTGGGCAAACTCATGTTTGAAAGCCAGTCAAAGACGGTTAATTTATTGCAGCTATCGGTGCCGCAAGTCCCATTATTTTTACAACCTTTAGGCGCTCCGCCATCTGAAGTTGAACAACTTGTACATGCCATAATTATATTGTGGTGTTGTGACTTGCACAACGTAAGTTCATAACGATTAATGTGTAAAGATATTATTTTAATTTTAGGTTTAAAAGTTTAAAAGTTTAAACTTTTTCTAAAATAGAAAAACCGCCATAACAATAGTAGTAATAGCGGTTTTTGAAATTAATTATAGAAATTATTCTATGATTTTATATAATTTATCTGATAATCGAATTCGGAAGGGCAATTTAAAGGTGCAAGTATCACCAGCAATAGCTTTTTCAGAAGGTGCACCATTAACTAACATTTCTTTAAGTTCAATTTTTTGTTCTCCTGTTGTAACCCCTTTTATTAATAATTGGTTGCCAATATTGATTTCATTTTCTTCAATTAAAAATTGTCCAATGTTTGATTTAGGAAAATAGTGTTCTCCTTTTCCAATGTACAATTTCTTAATTTTTGGAGTTTTCGTTGAAATTGGTCTTTTTTCATTTGTGCCAAAAACAGTTTGGTTATCGGAATTATTTTTGAACGTTAATACTTCAGATTTTCCTTTTTTGAAAATTTTATTTCCGTTTTTTATGCCTCGGCGAACGGCTTTTTGTTCGTCTTCAGGAAGGTGAATAATAGAAACACATTCCGAAGAACAACATCCTTCCATGTTGGATTTACAAGAGTCACATTGAATAAATAATAAGTGACAACCTTCATTGGCGCAGTTGGTATGAACATCAAAAGGAGCACCACATTGATGGCATTGCGAAACAATATCGTCAGTAATTCTCTCGCCTAATCGATGATCAAAAACAAAGTTTTTCCCTATAAATTTACTTTTTAAACCTTCTGCTTTTACTTGACGCGTGTATTCTATGATACCGCCTTCCAACTGGTAAACGTTTTCAAAACCTTTATGTTTAAAATAAGCGCTGGCTTTTTCACATCGAATTCCACCGGTGCAATACATCAACAATTTTTTGTCTTGCTTGTGTTCTGAAAGTTGGGTTTCAATAATTGGCAAACTTTCTCGAAAAGTATCTACATCTGGCTTTATAGCATTGGTAAAATGTCCAATTTCTGATTCGTAATGATTTCTCATATCAACCACAATTGTGTTTGGATCTTCAAGTAAATCATTAAACTCTTTAGCTTTTAGATGAATTCCAATATTGGTAACATCGAAAGTTTCGTCTTCTAAACCGTCGGCAACAATTTTATCACGAACTTTAATGGTCAATTTTAAAAAAGAAAGATCGTCTTGCTCTACGGCAATATTTAATCGGATTCCCTTCATGAAATCATAAACTTCGATGGTGTCTTTGAATTCATAAAAATTATCTGCTGGCAATGAAAGTTGGGCGTTTATCCCTTCATGGGCAACATAAATTCTTCCTAAAACATCGAGTTGGTTCCAAGCAAGGAACAAATCGTTACGAAATTGAGTGGGGTTAGAAATTTGCGCATAAGCATAGAAAGACAAAGTAAGTCTTTGTTTTCCGGCATCGTCAATCATGATGGCTCTTTCTTCTGCGCTTAAGGTGTTGTACAGTTGCATGCTATAAACAATTTAAGTTGAGAAATGGGTTTGAATTCTTATGGGAGAATTCGGGGGCAAAGGTAATTTTAAAATTTTGAAATGAATCAATTTAAAATAAAAAAACCTCTTTTAAGTATATTAAAGAGGTTTTTGAATTTGTTTTAGAATTAGCAGAACTCGTTAAAAGCGTCTTGTAAGTTTTCTGCGATTAATTCTGCGGGACGACCTTCAATGTGGTGGCGCTCCAACATGTGAACCAATTCTCCGTTTTTGAACAACGCAACACTTGGCGATGAAGGAGGAAAAGGAAACATGTGTTTTCTAGCGGCATCAACGGCATCTTTATCTACACCTGCAAAAACAGTTATTAAATTGGCAGGTTTTTTTGCGCCTTCAAGACTCATTTTAACTCCTGGACGTGCATTTCTAGCGGCGCAACCACATACAGAATTTACAACTACAAGTGTTGTTCCGTCTGCTTTTAATGCGTTTTCAACTGCATCTGCGCTGTGTAAATCTTGAAATCCAGCAGCTGTAAGTTCAGCTTGCATTGGAAGTACCATTTCTTCTGGATACATAATTATTATGATTTTTGATTATTGATTTCTGAATTTAGATTTTAATATCTGACTGCAAAGATAAAGAGAATTACAATTTTATAATAATTTCGATTATAAAGTTTTGTTATAGTTTGATAAAAAATAAAAACCTAAAAATTAAGCCAAATAAACCCTTTATAAAAAGCACTTTTGGACATTTCCAAATGATTTGTAAATCTTCCCAAAACGAAGTTTCCTCGTCTAAAAATTTGAAATTCAATTGGGGATTAGGTTTGGTAAATAGTGCAGAGAATATTGTTGCCCCAATTTCATTTTTTTTGAATAAAATATCTAATAATAACAAGTCATAAAACCAGAATTTATTAATTTTATGAAACTGCTTGAAGTCTGCTTTAGTTTGAAGAAAATTAACTAATTGTGTTGATTTTTTATCGGCATTCTTGAAAGTGTATCCAGTACTTGCTTTAGTCCAACCACCTGCAGAGCCTATATTTAGTAGTCTTTTGGTGTTGTTTTTCCAAAATGGGAAACACGTCATAGGAATGCTGCCTCGTTCTTTTTCAACAATTTTATAATTGGTAATCCCTAATTTTTGAATGTAAAGTTCAATTTCCGATTCGTATTCTGAAGTTTCTAAATGGGAGTGAGAAAATAGTGTATATTCTAAAAGAGCTTCTGTTTTTGATGTTGGAAGCACATACATAAATCGTGTATTTCCTTTTTGTTCCACCGAAAAATCCATGAACATTGCTTGTTCCGGGTTGAATATTTCTTGTTCTGTTTGAATGAACCAACCTATGAAATGCTGTTTTAAAAGCGGATATCGGGTTTGGTTTTCAACTTCAAAAGGATTTAGAATACTGTTGAATAATTGATCACAAGAGAAAATTTCTGAATTTGTTTGAACAGTAATGTGATTTTCAAATTCTTCAACTTCCAAGACTTTTTGATTTTCAAATGTTATATTGTCTTGTTTTGAAATTTCATCTAAAACAAAATTATAAAAGTCAACACTCCTAATTTGATTGTATTTTTTTGGGGCCAAATCAATTTCTACTAATCTGGTTGGGTCTGCATAAAGTGCTAAATTCCATTTTTTAGTAACTATTTCATCCCAAGTTTCATTTTTTTCTTCCCAAAAACACCAAGTTCTATCGTTTGTTTTTTTAGGGTTTTCATCCAATAAAAGAATGGTTTTACCAGAGAATTTCCCTGATTTCACCATTTTATATACGGTCATTAAAGCCGATAAACCTGCACCCGCAAAAATGTAATTGTAATGCTTCATTTATTAGAATCTAAAGTTGCTAAATTAGTCAATTTAGATTTAAATTTTTTATGATTTAAAATAGTAATTTATATTTTAAATCGTTTTGTATATTTGGAGTAATTATTTAGATATGAGCAAATCACTTGAAGAAGTTAATGAATCGGTTGCTACCCAAAATAAAAAAACGGGTTTTAGAAAACTTCTTGCTTTTTTTGGGCCTGCCTATTTAATTAGTGTAGGCTATATGGACCCGGGAAATTGGGCTACCGATATTGCAGGTGGAAGTCAGTTTGGCTATGCGTTGCTTTGGGTTTTATTGATGAGTAATTTGATGGCTTTGTTATTACAAAGTTTGAGCGCTCGGTTAGGGATTGTTACCCAACGTGATTTGGCGCAAGCCTCTAGAGAAACCTATTCCCCATTTGTAAATTATATTTTGTATTTTTTAGCAGAAATAGCCATAGCTGCTTGCGATTTAGCTGAGGTTTTGGGGATGGCAATTGGAATTAATTTATTGTTTGGAATACCTTTAATTCAAGGAGTTTTTATCACTGTTTTGGACACTTTTTTATTGCTTTTCCTTATCAATAAAGGCATTCGTAAAATGGAAGCTTTCATAATTGTTTTGGTGGTAATTATCGGAGTTTCCTTTTTGTGTGAAATGTTTTTAGCACAACCAGAATTAGGCAAAGTTATTTATGGCTTAATTCCTTCGATGCCAAATTCAGCGGCATTATACATTGCAATCGGAATAATTGGCGCAACTGTGATGCCACACAATTTATACCTGCATTCTTCTTTGGTTCAAACACGAAAATTCGAAAGAACCAGCAAAGGAATCAAACAAGCATTGAAATATAATTTTATAGATTCTACAATCGCTTTGAATTTAGCCTTCTTTGTAAATGCTGCCATTTTAATATTGGCTGCAGCCACATTTTACAAAAACGGAATGTATGAAGTAGCCGAAATTCAAGATGCTTATCGATTTTTAGAGCCACTTTTAGGAAATAAATATGCTCCCATTTTATTTGCTGTTGCTTTAATTGCAGCAGGACAAAGTTCAACAATTACTGGGACTTTAGCGGGTCAAATTATTATGGAAGGTTATTTGAATTTGCGAATTCAGCCTTGGGTTCGCAGAATAATTACGCGATTAATTGCCATTGTCCCAGCTGTAATTGTAATCACCATTTTTGGAGAAGGTGTCACTGGAAAATTATTAATTTTGAGTCAGGTAATACTCAGTTTACAACTCGGATTTGCAATTATACCGCTTATTCATTTTGTGAGCGATAAAAGTAAAATGAGGGGATTTCATATAAGTCGAACTACAAAAATAGTATCTTGGCTGGTAGCAATTATCATTGTTTCATTGAACGTAAAATTAGTATTTGATGAAATTAATGATTGGTTAACTACTTCGGAGAATACTATTTTATTATGGTTTACGGTTGTTCCAATAGCAATTGGATTTTTGCTATTGTTACTTTATATTGTATTTAAGCCGTTTATTTCGAAAACTCAATTGACCGTTGAAAATCATTCACCACACAATTTAAAGTTACAATTTTCTAAAAACGATAACTACACACGTAAAAACATTGCTGTCGCTGTAGACTTTTCAAGTGCCGATGAATCTGCTTTAAATAACGCTTTTCAATTGGGAGGTGCTGATGCAAAATATACTTTGATTCACGTGGTAGAAACCGTTGGCGCTATGGTTTATGGTGAAAATATTGACGATCATGAAACCCTTATTGATGAAAAATTATTGGAAGAGTACAAAGAAATTTTATCTCAAAAAGGAATAAATGTTGCAATAAAATTAGGATTTGGTAAACCAAATTCTGTAATTCCAGCAATTATAAATGAAGGAAACTTCGATGTTTTGGTAATGGGAACCCACGGCCATACAGGATTTAAAGACCTTCTTTTTGGAACTACCGTAGATAAATTACGTCATAAAATTGGCATTCCATTATTAATTGTAAAAAACTAAATTGGGAATAAAATCCTTTCAATTACCCAATACAAAGCAACGCAAGCTATAATTGTAGAAATTGGATAAACAATCCTTTCTTTATACCAAATCTTTTGGCTAAACCACTTACTTATTAAAAAATAAGCGCCAAGTATTACGGTGATTTGACCCATTTCAACCCCAATATTAAAGGACAAAAGCGATGTGAAAAATTGATTTTTTGGCATTCCGATTTCATTTAGTGCTTTCGCAAAACCCAGTCCGTGGATTAATCCAAAACCAAATATTAAAACCAATCGCCAGGGGTTTATTTTGTCGTGAACAATGTTTTCAATTGCAGTGAATAAAATTGATAAAGCAATTAAAGGCTCTACGATATTAGCATTAGGAATGATCAATCCTGATGCAGCTAAAGCCAATGAAAAACTATGTGCGAGTGTAAAAATGGAGCATTGAATTAACATCGTTTTTACATTAGAACTCAAAAAAAACAATGTCAATATAAAAAGTATGTGATCAAAACCTAACGGAATAACATGCGTGAAACCAAGTTGAAAATAGGTAAATATACAATCCAACCAGGTCATCTATTCTTTAATAAGTTTAATAGTTGATGTAGAATTATCTATTTTTATTAAGAAATAAATTCCATTTGCTAATGAAGAAAAATCTTGATTTTCAATAGCATTTCCTTCGTAAATAAGTTGGCCTAAATTAGAATACAGTTTGTATTTCTCATCACCTGAACCCGATTTTATTCTAATAAAATTTTGGAATGGGTTTGGACTTACATTAATTTGTGATTCGACATTATTTACCCCTAAAGTGTTACAAAACGAAGTTCCTCCGACTAAATTTGTCATTTCACTACACAAATAATTGTAATTGGTAATTTGTGTTGTAGTTAAAGTCCCATTTAATAAATCTCGGGCTGCAGTTTCAAGAGGGCTATTTGTTAAATTGAAAAATTTCTCGGTTCCGTTATCAAACTTTATTAATTTATAATCTGCATTTCGAATAGCTTTTCCATCACCAGAAGTTGGAGCTAGTTTGAAAATTTCTGTAAATGCCCAAGGTCTTACAGTTGTAGCTTGGTTTAATAGAATTGGCATCAAACTTTTGCTATCTACTGTTGTTGTTGGTATTCTAGTTCTCCAGTTGGTGTCGCCAAAAAGTTCTAAAATCGTCGCAAAAATATCTGCGGTGTTTACTAATGCATTACTGGTTCTGTTTGGACTTACTACATCTGGACCAGAAATTATAAAAGGTACTGTAACTCCTGCTTGATATAAACTGCCTTTTGAAGGACTTGATTGTGCCACCAAAGGATCATCACCATTATCTCCAATAAAAATAATATCGGTATTATTCCATTTTCCAGAGCTAATTAAATAGTCAAAAAAGCGACCAATTTCTTTATCCATCGCCTCGACCATCGCTTGAAAATACGGAACAGGATTCGCGGTAATATCGGCTTGTGTGCCAGATAGAGTGGTGTTGGAAATCAAATTTGCCGGTGGTAAATGATACGGAGTGTGAGGCGCATTAAATGCCAAATGCAAATAAAATGGCTTGGTTGCCGGCTGACTATTTATATAAGAAATAGCGTTATTTACATTTTCTGTTGTGGCATAATTCGTACAATTGGAGTTTACCCCATTCGTAATTTTTGTCCAGTTATTATATCCAATTGCCAATTGCCCGGGTTGCCCTAAAGCACCTGATAAATTTCCTTCGTAGTGGTCGTAACCCATTGTTATTGGGTAATTATATCCAGCTGGAGCAGAAGTAGTCACGTGCCATTTTCCAATACAAGCCTTTGAAATTCCATTTGGAGAATATAAATTCAGCATTTTTGGAATGATATTTTCATTTAGACTCAGTTTGTTATTAGAACCATCAACTACATCACCAACACCCGTTCTAAAACTATATCTTCCAGTTAAAATACCTGCTCTTGTTGGTGAACATAACGGATTTGACCACGCATTATTAAATACTACTCCTCGTGTTAAAAGCCTTCTCACGTTAGTTAAATTCACTACACTTGTCCCGTGATCTGGATAAATATCGCAATAATCTCTTCCTAAATCATCAGCAATAATTAACACTACATTGCGTTGAGAATAGCAAGATATTACAAATGAAAACAATAATAGAAGTGTTAATTTTTTTGGCATGGCTTATTTTTTTACAATTATTTTAAATGACTTTTTCATTTTTTCATTTGTAACTTTTACAAAATAAATTCCGTCATTATAACCTTCAAGATCAATTTTATATTCGTTTACTTTTGTTTTAACTTCTTCTGAAAATATGATTTTTCCTAATAAATCAGTGATTTCTATTTTAAATGATTCGATGTTTTTCGGCAAATTAATCAATGCAAAATTAGACGCGGGATTAGGATAAACTACAATACTATTTTCATCAGAAAAAGTTGTAGATGATAACGTAGGATTTCCTCTTACACAAAGTACATAATTAGTATTTGTTTTTAAATCATAGGTTGTGATGCCAAATTGTGTGCTCCAATACCACGCTTTTGTTGTTTGATTTGGCAATGAAGTTGAAGACCAAAAATTATGAACTCCTACACTTGAAAAATAGGGTGCAAAAACGGATGGATTTGTAGCTAATTCATTATTTATAGACTGCAATTCTTTAATATTCGGCAGCCGCCAATCAGAGTTTGTCCCAATAGTTAATCCTTCCGCATAACTTATGGCTTGTTCCCAATTTAATACGTTGACATTCGGAATTTTTTGCCAAACCAACTGGGTTAAATTATCTGTAATGGTTCCGTCGCCATTATCTGTAAAGTGATTGGTAATGGTAGTTGGAGTGTTTATATTTCGAACTGCTCTTGCGTGAAATTTTTTTGTTCCTCCAGCACTTATGGTTTCTATTTTTGGATGATTTCCAATTCCACCACCTGAATTTGTACACCAAACTTTTGTTGTAGAATTATTTTCGAAAACACTAGTCCACCAATATTCTGCAGTTGTTAAAGTGAAATAAGTAGTGTTTATTGCAGGATTTGAATTTTGATGATTCAGAATACTATAGGATTCAATTGGAGTTGGCAAGCGCCATCCAGACAAACCTCCTAAAGTCAAATTATTACAATAAGTGATAGCATTTTCAAAAGTCATTTCACCACCATCCACTTGCTGCCACATTAATCCGGTAACATTATCGGTAATTGTTCCATTTCCATTATTGGTATAAGAAGGAGTATTTATTGAATAGTCATGGTCTTCGCCAAATAGGGTTGTGTAACTTGTAGTTTGCCCAGTATCAGGTAACAACTGAATTGTTTTAGAAACACTTTGACCAAAAAACAAAGTTGAATTTAGAACGAGGAATCCAAAAAGTAATTTTTTTATCATTTCAAAAGGCTATTTATTTAACAATTAATTTTCTTGTTATTTCAAATTTGTCTGAAATTATTTTTACAAAATACATCCCCGACTGAATTTCGCCAAATGTAATGTTATTTGAAATGGCATTTGTTTCAAATATTAATTCGCCTAAAGTATTTATTATTTGAACTTTATTTATTTGAAAAATAGCAGCATCATAATCTAAAATAAATTGATTTTTTGCTGGATTCGGATAAATTTTAATTTTTGAATTTACGTTTTCAAAATCATAAACCGATAATGATGAAACTGTTTTTCTTACAATAACTTCGTTGTCTAAAACTACATTTTTACTCCAAATAAACTGTGCGTCATTAGTAGGATCATCAAAAATAGTTGTAAAATTGGTATAAGCAGGTTTATTATCCACACCAATAGTAGCATTAGCATAAAGTGAAGCTGCAGGCCATGAACTGTCATCAAATGTTGCTTGAGTCCAGTTAGTTGGTCGTGCCCAATGCAATCCATAATAAGAAGTCCCAGTATTTGAATCGGTAGAGCTACAATTGGAAGATAATCGTGAAGTACCCACTTCCGATGGGCAAGTTAAGTTCATAATTGGAGCAGTATAAAAAGTTTGTGCCTTCCAGTCACTTCCTGTTTTTGCAATAATGGCATTACTTGCATCCTTAAAAACGGCTACCATTCCACCATCGCCACAATGATAAGTAAATCCTCCATTGGTTTCGCAACCTACACCTAATCGTTCTTCCCAATCTACTAAAAGCATGGCGATGGTAAAAGGGCGGTTTACCTTAAATCGGACAATATTAGAATTAAATTGGGTAAATGGCACATTATCTTTTCCAACGGGAACGCCATTAATATACATTTCAAAATAATTATCTGCAAAAATAAAGGCAGTTATTACTTCCCCATTTGGGTCTATCGTCACAATATCTGAACCATTTAAAGCTGCTAATGCTGAAGTTGAATTCGCATATAAATTTCCTGTACATTCATTGTATAAATTAGACGCAAAAGGGAATGAGTTATTTGTAAAATTGGTTACAGCAGGAACAGTCCAAACAGTATTATCCGTTGCAGTTATGGTTCCTAAAGCAGCAATTCTCCCATTTGTACAAGAATAAAGATTGCCTGAAGTTGCCGTTGCCAAACCTTGTGTAACCGACCCTGTTCCAAGGTATTGTGCAAAACTATAAGTTGAACACAAAAGTAAAATTAGTAACTTTTTCATAAACATGACAATAAAATGGGATTGTTATTTCACAATTATTTTTTTAGAAATCAGGTAATTCAAAAATTCAATTTTAACAAGATAAGAACCTTTAGATAGATTTTTTATGTCAATATTTGATTTGTAATTAGTGTTTTTTGATACTAAACTTCCTTTTAAATCATATATAGAAACTCCTAGAATGTCTTTTTCATTGATGTCTTTTCTTAATTTAATATTTAAAAAGTCACTTGTTGGATTTGGATAAATTGTAAAGGCATTGTCTAAAAAGGCAACTTCGTCAAAACCTAAATTCGGCACAGTACATTGCGCTGGACCATTATAATTTGTTGAAGTAGTTCCCGTTGGAGTAACATATTGAAAAGTGTATAATCCAGCTGCAGTTGCAGTATAATTAGTCGCATAACCTGAAACGCCGTTTAAAGTATAGGCGGTATTATAACCATTATTTGCATTGGCAACGCAAGAAGTAATTAAGGCACCAGCCAGGGGCGTCCAATTTTCAGTTCTAATTGCCGTTCCTTGTGGTTGAGGAATAATTTGCAAATTGGCATCTTCCGTAACCACTCCAACCATATTTCCGATCATATAAGGAGCAGCGGCGGTACCGTGATAATGATAAACTCCGTTGGTTCCATAATGCCCATGATTGGCATCAAGTGTTGTCATTGCAGTTCCATTAGGTTCTAAATTTCCATAAACAGCGTATCCGTCGAGTCCAAAAGCAATGGGTAAAGTAGCTGATGCTTGTCCTAAAGTTATTAAATGCAATGGTGCAATATGATAGTGATAATCGTCACCTCTACCGCAATGCCCACCATAATTATCTAATTGCCCGTCAAGAAAACTATCCACTCCAGTATTAGTATGATAATTAAAAATGGGAACTCCATTAACTGCCATCGCAATAGCGCCTTTCAAAAAATGTGTTGAAGAAACAGGCACTGGAGTAGTTGCAATTACTGGATTTAATGGAATAGTCCAATGATTTGAATTGATGTAACATTTTGAAGTCGGCACTTGTTGTTGCCATCCCCGACTTGAAATTCCAACCATCATGGTATGGTTTGGAATCCCAGTTGAATTCACGTAGAAAAAATTAGCATCATAAGTTGTGCTAACCGTTGAAGCAAATTGTACAAATGCTGAGGTTAAAAAGGCAGGATCTGTTGTGGACATCGCCTTTTTTGTGAAACTAAATAAAGAGGTAAGTATTCCTAGAAACAAAACAGGATATAGAAATTTTAGTTTTTTTCTATCAGAAATAGTAAAAATATAATAGCCAAAAGCAATTAATGATAATAGAATTAACCAAAATTTATAATCTAAAACACTTTGAGTACTTTCCTTTTTTTCAGGGGCAATAGTATTCAAATTTTTCACCCAACTGTTTTTAGAAGTTACAAATTTCTGATCTTCGATTGATAAATCTGAAAAAAGAACTTTCGAAATAGCATTATTAGCGTCTTCAATAAAAACAATATCATTTTTATACATCATAAAAGAGCCATCAATAAATTTGTGTTCTTTTTCGATAGTCCAATGTCTCAATACAACATTTTCATAATTGATGGTATGTGAAAAACCGAAATTGCCAATTAAGCAAATTAATAGTAAGGTTATTTTTTTCATAAATATTGCATTTTTATAATTTGACGAAATATATCGATTTTTCTTGTATTTTAATCTAAAAATTTGCTTAACGTTTTAATATAATTTTACCTGATTTTATTACTTTTTTAGAAGTTGAAATAGAATAGAAATAGCTTCCGTTTGAGGCGTCACCTCCAGCATTATCAGTTCCATCCCAAATTAATTGAAATTTTCCAGGATTAATTGGATTACCCATTATTAGATTTTTCACTAATTGCCCCAACTCATTATAAATAGAAACCGATACTTTTTCCATTTCATTTAATGAAAATTCGATTGTTGTTTCTTTAGAAAATGGATTTGGATATACAATTTCATCATTGTAATTTGCATTCCAAATCATCGGCGGATTGGTACTTAAATTATAGCAATTTGATGCACCAATAAAATAACTTGCTGAAATATCTTTGTTATGTCTTGTCGCATTTTCTTGTGATGCTAAATAAGTTCTAACATAATCTACTTGAACTCCCGCTGCGCTCACATTGACACGAATATGTCCGGTATTTGGCAGAATTTGCCCTTGAGTATAACCATAATCAGGAGTCGAAGCATAGGTAGGAGAATTAGTGGTGTTATTCATATGACTTGGCTGAGGAGTTTCTTGATAAATCAAACAATCCTTCTCTTGTTTGCCAAAAAAGTGATCGTGCCCGTGAAAAAAGATATTCACCCTATATTGAGTTAATAAGTCTTTAATTGGCATATTCCAACCCGGACGATTAACAGCAAACCCTGGTGTTCCATCTTGATTTTTTCCTCCCCATTCATATAAATCGGCAAATTCAACACCTCCACGACCATCAACATTTCCGCCCACAATTTGATGGGCAAAAATAAATTTATAAGAAGCCGTGCTTGTTGCCAATGTGTTTTTTAACCAATTGTATTGCTGTTGTCCTAATGTCCATCGCCATCCAGTTGTTGCTGTTGGTTTTGGACTGGTAAACCAATAAGGATCAATTACAATAAACAATGCATCTCCCCATTGCCAAGAATAGTAACTTTCACGTTGTCCTACAAAATTGTAATTTATTGGATCACCCGTGTAAAATGAATTATCTGGAGCAGGGTTTAAAAAATATTTTTTTCTGTCGTTGGTGCCCCAAACAGCAATATTATCAGCGGTTCCGTTTAAATTCCATCCCGCTTCTCCTTCATGATTTCCTAGCGAAATAAATAATGGAACAGAGTGGCAAATAGCTTCATATTTGTTTCTAAGTAACCTACAACGATAAGGAATGGTGTCTCTTGGTATTTGATTTGTAGTAAGATTTTTCAATTTATCAGTCATTAAAAAATCACCTAAATCAATCATAAAATCAGGGTTGTCTTCCAATTGGTTTTGCAAGCAACGATCATATATTGGTAACGAACTTTGCTCATCCATGTGAGGATCGGCTTGAACTACAAACGAAAAAGAACTTCCAGGAGGTCTTTGTGTTTGAAAAAAATGCTCCGGTCTCGATGTAAATGTAGTTGCATTTGGAGCCCTGTAATTTAATTTATAATAGTATTTTGTATTTGGAGACAATCCAGAAATTACTACTTCAGCTGGATCATTTACAGCGAAACTTTGCCACGGTGTTTGATTAGGATAAGTTCCAGAAACTGTTCCATATTGAATTGAAACTTGAACCGCAGCATCAAAAAAAGCTTGGATAGTGATACTATTGTTTGTTGGTCGCCCTACAATTTCTGTTTGAGTTATATTTTGTGCATTTACAATGCAAATACTCATTAAAGCAATTAAAAATAAATACTTTTTCATATAATGATAATTAGTGTTTAACAATGATTTTCTTAGAATAATTTGGCAAGGCATCCATTTTTAAAATATAGATACCATTTGGAATTGCTGAGGTATTTATTTCATTTGAATCAGATTCTAAGATAATTTGCCCCATCATATTTAATAATTTCGAATGATGATTGTCAGAATTAGTGTTGAATTCAATATTTAATTTTGCATTAGCAGGATTTGGATAAACTTTAATCTGATTTTCAGGTGCAATTTCATTGTTTCCAAGCGCACAACTTCCAATAGAATAAGAAAAGGCAACTTCACGATTGTTGTGTCCTGCAGAACCCGTAGTACCTGGAATAAAAGCTTTTACATAATCTACAGTTACACATGAAGGAGTAACACTCACCCGAATATGGCCTGTTCCGTCCATCGCATTTCCATTTGGATAGGCATTTGCATTTGCAGTATATCCAATGGTGTAGGTAATATCACTAGGCATTGGAACTTCTTGATATACTACGCCACCAAGTTGCTCTTTTGCAAATAAATGATCATGACCTTGAAAGAAAACATCAACTCCTGTATCCACAAAAACTTGGTGAATTGGTTTCCCCCAACCTGGGCGATATTGATTGAATTTATTTTGATTACCGTCAATTCCGCCCCATTCAAATTGCGTTGCTGTTCCAATTCCTCCGCGCCCTTGTCCTCGGGTATGATGCGCAAAAACAAATTTATGAGTTGCCGTACTATTTTCTAAAACACTTCTCATCCAATCGTATTGAGCTCTTCCTAAAGTCCAATCCCAATTGGTTGGTTTAGCAGGATCAGCAGGGGTTGCACCTGGAGCGATTTCAGTTCTATAAACATCTAAAACTACAAATAATGCGTCTCCCCAAGTCCACGAATAATAATTTTCGGGAGTGTTAATTCCATAATTTTCTGACAAAGTATTTCCGGTGTAAAAGCTATTTGGATAAGGATTAGGATAATAAAATTTTCTCCATAAAGTTCCCCAAACTCCAATTCCATTTGGTGCTGCCGGCAAAGGATTAGTTGCTGTAGTATAAATGCCATTTGGATTTAAATAATAATCGTTTTCTCCTTCATGATTTCCTAGGCAAACATAAAATGGAATAGAATGACAAATCTGACCTAAGTACTGTCGGTAATCTTTGTGTAAAGCATCCATATCGGCGCTTGTAGTGGTTAACGGGGTATGATCGTCACCAAAAATATCACCTAATGAAAGCATAAAATCCGGATTGTCTAAAGCTTGATTTGCCAAACAAACCTGATACATGCTACGATTTCCTTTTATGTCATACAAATGTTCATCTGATTCTACGGTAAAAGTGAAAGAACTTCCAGGTGCACGTTGGGTTGTGAAAAAATATTCGGGAGAACTAGTAAAAGCGGTTGCTCCAACTAATTTATATTGTAATTTATAATAGTATTTAGTATTTGCTGACAAGCCAGTTAAATCTACTTCATCGGGAACATTCAAAACGTTGGATAAAGTAACAGTTGACTGAGGATAATTTCCAGAAGTCGTGCCGTATTGCAAATAATATTGCACGTTTTGGTCAAATAAAATACTTGCAGTTACCGAAGTATTCGTAGGACGACCTAAAATTATCGATTTTACTTGGGAATATGCGGAATTCAAAAATCCTATTCCAAATAATAAAATTAAAACCGGGGTTCCAATAGAAATTGGAAAACGCTTAAATTGAAATCTCATCATACACAATTAAATTATTGTTTGATTTAAGACTAATTTAAGAAAAAAAGGTTTAATTGGTTTTTTATAAAATAAATTGACTCATTTCTAATTTATTTTAACTTTTAGCTATTATATTTGAAACTAATTTAATGTAAAAAACATGAAAAAAGCAATACTACTATTTTCTATCTTGCTATTGGGATCAAAATCATTTTCACAAAACACAGCTAGTGATAAAAAAAAGATCAATTCTACACTTGATTCTTGGCATAAAGCTGCTGCAAATGCGGAGTTTGACAACTATTTTTCCTTCATGACCTCGAACGGAGTTTTTATAGGAACAGACGCAACCGAGAACTGGCAAATAGATGCGTTTAAGGCATTTTCAAAACCATATTTTGACAAAGGTAAGGCATGGAATTTTAAGTCTTTGCAGAGAAACATTTATTTTGATAAAACACAAAATACCGCTTGGTTCGATGAATTATTAGACACCCACATGAAAATATGTAGAGGATCAGGAGTATTAATCAGAGAAGGAAATACTTGGAAAATTGCCCATTACGTTTTGTCAATGACAGTTCCAAACGACAATTCAGACGAGGTTGTAAAAGTCAAAGAAAAAATTGAAAATGGCGTTTTAGAAAAACTAAAAGCGAAATAAATTATTTTTTCAAGGGTTCCGATTTCATATTTGAAACCACATAAGTTTTACCGTCTCCAGTTTCTTGAACCGCTTTTAATAAAAGTTCCGGCGTTTGTTTTGATGCGTCAAATTCTACTGTGGCAAATTTCTTTTCAAAATCAACTGTTGCACTCTTAACCCCATTCATAGAAGCTAGTTTCTCTTGAATTGTTTTTGCACATCCAATTGCACAGGTCATTCCTTCAATATTAAAAGTCGCCTTTTTTGGATTTGCATTAGCGACAATTGAGTTCGATTTTGCAGTTGTTTCTATAGTTATTTTTGTTTGTGGTGTAGCTGTTTTATTACAACTAGTAAACAATAAACCTGATAAAGTAATTACTATTAATGAGGGAGTAAAACGCATAATTTTAATTTTATTAGGATTATATCCAAAAAACATATTGGATTTACATTACAAAAATAACTAAAAAAGAAAGGTGATATTCATAAAATTATTACAAATTTGCACAATAAATTAACACTATGAATTCGAGGCAAACCAAATGGTTTTTTTTGTTGGTATTAGCCCTAATTTGGGGGAGTTCATTTATTCTTATAAAGAGAGGGCTTGTTGGCTTAACACCCTATCAATTAGGGGCTTTTAGAATAATTTTCGCAGGATTATTTCTACTTTCAATAAGATTTAATTCTTTAAAGAGTATTCCAAAACAAAAATGGAAATACATTGCTTTAACAGCACTTTTTGGCACTTTTATTCCCGCTTTTTTATTTTCAATTGCCGAAACTAGAATAGACAGTTCTATAAGTGCAATTTTAAATTCTTTAACTCCATTGAATACTTTAATTTTAGGAGCTTTGTCTTTTGGGTTGACTTTTAAACGAACTCAAATTTATGGTGTAATTATTGGTTTTTTAGGAAGCGTTTTATTGGTTTTTAATGGCGCGATTCATCATCCGGAACAAAATTATTATTTTTCAATATTCGTTATTATAGCATCTATTTGTTATGCTGTTAATGTCAATTTGATTAAAAAACATTTATCCGATTTGTCGCCACTTTCTATTACCACAGGAAATTTTGCAGTTATGATTTTGCCTGCACTTTTAATAGTATCATTTTCAGGAATTGAAGAAACTATTGCATTTGAAAAAACACAACATGCTATCTTTTTTATTTTATTATTAGGGGTTCTTGGAACTGGTATTGCAAATATTATTTTCTTTAAATTAATTCAAATCTCCTCTCCGGTTTTTGCCACTTCTGTAACCTATTTAATTCCAATTATTGCTTTCTTTTGGGGATTATTAGATAATGAAATGCTAACGCCAATTCAGTTTTTAGGGGCATTTATTATTTTAATAGGAGTTTATTTATCTTCTAAAAAATAAAAAGGCTACCTTTTCAGATAGCCTTTTTAAAAGTAATTTACTTTAATTTATTATTGGAAATCAGCATCAGAAACACCTTCATTGATTTTAACATCAGATGTTTTGAATTCAATTTCTTGAGGTCCAAAAGACAATGAAACTTTATAAGGGACTTTAATTCCTTTCACTTCTTTATAGTCTCCGTAGTTTGTTATTTGAGTCATTTTTTGACCGTTAGCTTCTTGAACTACAGCTTTACCCAATTTTAATCCTGAGGTTACATCAAAGTAGAGAGTAGTTTTTCCATTTTTAATAACATAGGCATCAGCACCATTAAACGATTCAATTCCGTCTAATGCAACTGTAGTTTTATCGGCCATAGTTAATTCAGGAAATGGCATTGCGCTTTCTTTTGTGTCAGCAAGTTTATCACCGTCAAGGTCTTTTCTTTGTCCTTGTTGAGTAACGTAAGCACCTTTTTCATTAACTACTTGTTTCATAACACTCATTCCCATAGCTTTCATTTCCAGGGCAAGTTTATTAGAAGAAGTAACTTTTGAAGTCATTTCTAAAGGTGTTCCTTGTATTTCACCACTAGCCACTGTACTTATAGATTTTACAGCTTTAACTGCTTTTTCACCACCAACGGCTTTAATATAATTGTCTAAAACTGTTTTTACAGTAACTCCAGCCGCAACTGCTTTTTTCATTACTGGTTTTTTGGTTGGTGCTCCAAATTTATCAAAATAGAACATTGGGATTTTCAACTTTTCTAAACCTGGAATTACATCGCTTCCTTTACCTACAATAACAACTCTTATTTTATCTTCTAGGAAATATTTATTGGCAGCAGCCATAACATCTTCTGCAGTTACAGCATTAATATTTTTGATATAATTTTCATAGAAATCTTCAGGAAGACCTTGAGTTTTTATACGTAAAGCGTATCCAGCAACTGTTTGTGGTTTTTCTATTTGCATAACAAATTTACCTACATACCCCGCTTTCACGTTTGCTAACATTTCATCCGTAACTTTTTCAGTTCTAATCTTTTTAATTTCTTTGAAGAATTCTACAACTGCACTATCAGTAACAGCGTTTCTAACTTGCGTAGAAGCTTTGAAAGTTGATACATATTTGCTACCGCCAATACCTGAACGAGCACCATAAGTCCAACCGTGTGCTTCACGAAGATTCATATTTAGGTAGCTATTAAAATCACCTCCAAGAATTTGATTTGCAACAATTGTAGCAAAATAATCTTTATCAGTCATTTTTAAATTCACGGTATTTTGTAATGCAATTTCCGATTGAACGGCATTTGGCATATCCACAAAATTGATTTGAGAATATTGAACATTCAAAGGATCTGAATATTTCAGAGATGGCGCGCTTGCTTTTGCCCAAGAGCTAAATAATTTTTCAACGGCTTTTTTTGTATCGTTGAATTTTACATCACCAATAATAACAAGATAAGCATTTTCTGGAACAAAATAAGTGTGATAATTATTTTCTACATCTGTTAGCGTTACATTTTTGATGGTTTCTTCACTTAAAAATTCTCCTGAAGGGTGGTCTTTTCCGAAAGCCAATACATTTTGAACTCTACCTGCAACAGCTGCTACACTTTTTTCTTGAGTTTTTAAATTCTCCAATAATTTGTCTTTTTCTTTATCAAATTCTTCTTGAGTAAAATTTGGATTTAAAGCGCCTTCTGCCATTAATTCCAAAACTCTAGCTGAATATTTAGACAAACTACTTCCGGAAGCTCCTGAAGCATAGAAACTTAAATCGGCCCCTAGAAAATCAATTTCTTCATTGAAAGCATCTTTAGAAATTTTCTTACTTCCATTTCCAATTAAGCTACTTGTTAAACTTGAAACACCTTTTTTTGCACCTTCGGTATAAGGAGTATTATCAATATTTAAACTGAAGGATACTTTTGGAAGTTTATGGTTTTCAACAATTAATACTTGCAACCCATTAGGAAGAGTAAATGATTGAGGTTTCTTAATTTTTATTACTGGAGACGGTCCAGGTTTTGGCTGAGTTCGATCTTGTGCTTGCATAGTTAAAGTTAAAAACAAGCCTGATAATACTATAATTATTTTTTTCATGATATAATTTCTTAGTTTTGAGCTTTGTCTTTTGATGGAATGTAATCCAATAACAATCTCTGATTTGGATTTAAATATTTTTTGGCAACCTCTCTAATTTCTTGAGCTGTTATAGAGCGATACATTTCAATTTCTGTATTTATCAAATTAATATCACCATGTAAAAGATAGTAAGACGCTAAGTTTTCAGCGATACCTTCTACATTAGAATTACCATTTACATAATTATTTTCATAGATATTTTTAAGCTTTTGCATTTCTTTATCTGACAATAATTGGGTTTGAAGTCTTACTACTTCTTCATCTATTTCTTTTACGATATCTTCAGAAGTAAATGTTCCTTGAGGCATTCCGTACAAAATGTACATTCCATAATCTTCTTGACTGTAATTGAAAGCTCCAATTTGAAGTGCCATTTTCTTGTCGTCAACAATTTTTTTGTACAATCTTGAGCTTTTTCCTTCGCTTAAAACGGTTGAAATCATATCCAAAACTCTCGCATCACGAGTTTTCATTGAAGGAGTTCTGTAAGAAGCTACAATCATTGGTTTTTGAATGTTCGGGTCTTGATAGCTTGCTTTTAGAGTAGTGGTAATTGGTTCTTCAACAAATTTTTCTACAACTATATCTTTTCCTTTTGGGATGGCTCCAAAATATTTATTTACCCATTCTTTCGTTTTTGGGATATCATTCAAATCTCCAGCAACTACTAAAACGGCATTATTAGGAACATAGAATTTTTTATTAAAAGCTTGAAATTCTTCTAATTTTGCTGCGTCTAAATGATCCATTGAACCAATTGTTGCCCAACGATAAGGATGCTTCACGTACATGTTTTTCTTTACTTCAGCAATCAAACTTCCGTAAGGCTGGTTGTCAACGCGAAGACGTTTTTCTTCTTTTACAACTTCATTTTGAGTGTCAACACCAATTTGATTAATAATAGGATGCATCATTCTTTCCGACTCCATCCAAAGTCCTAATTCTAAACTATTTGATGGAAATACTTCATAGTAGTACGTTCTGTCTTCAGAAGTATTGGCGTTATTGGTTCCGCCATTGGCAGTAACAATTTTAAACCATTCTCCACGCTTAATATTTTCTGTACCTTCGAATAATAGGTGTTCGAAAAAGTGAGCAAATCCAGTTCTTTCTGGGTTTTCGTTTTTAGAACCTACATGATACATTACCGAAGTAATGATTACCGGTGCCGAAGCATCGTTGTGAAGAATCACATGAAGACCATTGTCTAAAGTAAATTCCTCAAAAGCAACTTTTTGCGCTGAAGCAACTCCGCCTAGCATAAGCATTGTACCTAAAGCCATTAATGATTTTTTCATAAAAGATTAATAAATTGGTTTGAAATTTTTCTATTTTCTAATAAATAGGCCTTCAAAAATAACTTTTTTTCAATTACAAGTAACTAAACTACTTTTTATTTAACAGAATTTAACTTTTTTTGTTTAAAAAAGAAACTTCGAATAAATGAAAAATGTAATAATTACAGATAAAATCGGATTTTTTACTTAATGGGTTGCACATTAAATATTTAATGGTATATTTGCACTCTTAAAAATTAATTAAACAATATTGTTATGTACGCAATCGTAGAGATAGCAGGGCATCAATTTAAAGTTAGCAAAGATCTAAAGGTTTATGTTAATCGTTTGGCAAGTGAAGAAGGATCGAAAGTTAGTTTCGATAAAGTTCTTTTGTTAGATGATAACGGTTCAATCACTTTAGGCGCCCCAGCTATAGAAGGTGCTTCAGTAGAAGCCAAAGTGTTACAACACTTAAAAGGAGACAAAGTAATCGTTTTCAAAAAGAAAAGAAGAAAAGGTTACAAAAAAAGAAACGGACACCGTCAGTATCTTACTCAAATTGTAATAGAAGGAATTTCGACATCGGCTCCTAAAAAAGCAGCTCCTAAAAAAGCAGCGGCAGAAGTAGTAGCGACTGAAGAAGTAGCAGTACCTAAAGTAAAAAAAGCTCCAAAAGCTAAAAAAGAAGACACAAAAGAATAATAACACTATAAAACTTATACGTCATGGCTCACAAGAAAGGTGTCGGTAGTTCGAAGAATGGTAGAGAATCAGAATCAAAACGTTTAGGCGTTAAGATTTTTGGTGGACAAGCTGCTATTGCTGGTAACATCATCGTAAGACAAAGAGGTTCTAAACACAATCCAGGTGAAAATGTTTACATGGGTAAAGATCACACGCTACATGCAAAAGTGGATGGTCTTGTTAAGTTCCAGAAAAAAGGTGAAAATAAATCATACGTTTCTATTCTTCCATTCGAAGCATAAAAACTTGATTTTCCTAAAATAATAAAAAACCCATTTCGAAAGAAATGGGTTTTTTATATAAAAAAATCCGCATTTAGCGGATTTTAATTTTTATTGAAATTAGACTTTCATAATTTCAGCTTCTTTTTCAGCTAAAAGTTCGTCTATTTTTTTAATGAAACTGTTCGTTAAATTTTGAACTTCGTCCTCAGCACTTTTGCAAACGTCTTCTGAAGTCCCTTCCTTTTCTAATTTTTTAATTTCATTATTAGAATCTTTACGAACATTTCGAACACCAATTTTAGCATCTTCCGCTTCCGCTTTTGCCTGTTTTGCTAATTCTCGTCTTCGTTCTTCAGTTAATGGAGGTACACTAATGATAATTACATCTCCATTATTCATTGGATTAAATCCAATATTTGCTATCATAATTGCTTTTTCAATTGCTTGCAACATGTTTTTTTCAAAAGGTTGAAGCGTAATAGTTCTAGCATCGGGAACACTAATTTTTGAAACTTGTGAAAGTGGAGTTGCCGCTCCATAATAATCTACAAAAACACTTCCCAACATGGCTGGAGAAGCTTTTCCAGCACGAATATTTAAAAATTCTTTTTCTAAATGCGCAATAGAACCTTGCATAGATTCTTCAGTACTTTCTAAAATAAATTCAATTTCTTCGGTCATTTTTATCTAACTTATTGTTGCCTTTCAGCAATATACTTATACGTTTACTATTGTTCCAATGTTTTTGCCTTCGCAAATTTTTAGTAAATTACCTTCCTTGTTCATATCAAAAACTACAATTGGTAATTTGTTTTCTTGACTTAATGTAAATGCCGTTGAGTCCATTACATTTAGCCCTTTTTTGATTACATCATCAAATGAAATAGAATCAAATTTTGTTGCATTTGTATCTTTTTCAGGATCTGCAGTGTAAATTCCATCTACACGAGTTCCTTTCAAAATAACATCTGCATGAATTTCTACACCTCTCAAAACTGCTGCGGTATCTGTTGTAAAATAGGGATTTCCAGTTCCCGCCCCAAAAATTACAATTCTGCCTTTTTCAAGATGACGAACCGCTCTTCTTTTTATATAAGGCTCTGCAATTGCTTCAATTTTTAAAGCAGTTTGCAATCTAGTTAACATTCCTTTTTCTTCCAAAGCTCCTTGTAAAGCCATTCCGTTGATAACTGTAGCAAGCATTCCCATATAGTCGCCTTGAACGCGATCCATTCCATTACTTGCACCAGCAACTCCTCTAAATATGTTTCCGCCGCCAATTACTATTGCAATTTGCACTCCTTGAGCGTGAATTTTTTCGATTTCTTCGGCGTACTCTGCCAATCTCGCCGGATCAATTCCATATTGTCGGTCACCCATTAGCGCTTCGCCACTTAATTTCAGAAGAATTCTTTTGTATTTCATAATTTATTGAGTTGTGTTATGCAAATATAGACATATTCTTTTTTTATTAAATAGTGTTGGCAATTTTTTTGAACTTTCAAGTTTTCTCAATAGGTGACATATTATCTGTATTTAATATTTATCATAATTAAAATAGGGTTATTTCATAAATTTGTAAAAACATTTCGATGAAAGAGATATTTAAATCCGCTTTAAACAATAGTTATTCTTATCAAGATTATAGAAAAATTATAACCGATTTATTACAAGAAGGGAAAACTACGGGCACAATTCAATCTGAAGCGCTAGTTAATTATAGTCGGTTAAACGAAACGAGAATGCATCGTTTAGATAAAACTATCGTAATTGATTTAGTAATAATTTCGAAATTAAAATTAATTCAATCTCAATACATTTGGCTAGTTATTGCTGAAGGGTGGTGCGGAGATGCGGCTCAAATACTTCCAATATTAAATAAAATGAGTGAAGTTTCTGACAATATCGATTTAAAAGTTGTTTTTCGTGACGATAATGAAGCGTTGATGAATTTATTTCTTACCAATGGAAATAAATCAATTCCAAAGTTGATTATTTTAGATAAAAACTCTTTGGATGTAATTGCTGATTGGGGCCCGAGACCAATAGGGGCAGTGGAAATAATTGAGAATTACAAAGAGAAATTTGGAATAATTGACGATACTATTAAATCTGAATTGCAAATGTGGTATTTGCACGACAAAGGACTTTCTACACAGAAAGAAATTACGGAATTAATGTCCTTGTAAATTTGCCTCAAATTGATTAACTTCAATAGCACTTTCAACATGATAATCCCCAATTTTGGTTCTTCTTAATGTAATTAAATGTGCGCCAGAATTTAATGCTTTTCCAAAGTCGAAAGCCAGCGAACGAATGTAAGTCCCTTTACTACAAACCACTCTAAAATCTATTTCTGGCAATGCGATTCTTGTAATCTCAAATTCATGAATTGTAGTTTTTCGCGATTCAATTTTAACATCTTCACCAGCTCTAGCGTGCTCATAAAGTCGAACGCCATCTTTTTTAATTGCAGAATAAATAGGTGGTTTTTGATCTATTTCTCCTAAAAATTGTTTTACAGTTTCAAGTATTAACTTATCATCAATATGAGAAATAGGAAAGTTCTCGTTAATTTCTGTTTCTAAATCGTAGGACGGGGTGGTTGCGCCAATATAGAATGTACCAGTATATTCTTTGGCTTGACCTTGCAATTCTGAAATTATCTTAGTAAATTTTCCTGTACAAATAAGCAAAAGCCCCGATGCTAATGGATCTAAAGTTCCTGCGTGACCAATTTTGAATTTTTTTGGGAGACCAACTTTATTAATTAAGGCATATTTAATTTTGTTGACCGCTTGAAATGAAGTCCAATTTAATGGTTTGTCAATCAATAAAACCTGCCCATTTTGATAGTCTTCAGAAGTCATTAAATAATAGTCAAGGAATGAACAAAAAAGTGGAAAATCAATAATGTTATTCCTGCAATTATTCGATAGTAACCAAAAACTTTAAACCCATTTTTGCTTATAAACCCTATAAACGTTTTAATTGCTATTAAAGCCACAATGAACGCAACAATATTACCAATTATAAGAAAATTAATTTGGTCGTGCGTCAACACAAATCCGTCTTTATAATAGTCGTAGCATTTTTTTATAGTTGCTCCAAACATGGTTGGAACTGCTAAAAAAAAGGAAAATTCTGCTGCTGCCGAACGGGATAATTTTTGTGACATCCCACCAACAATACTGGCACCGCTTCTTGAAACCCCAGGAATCATTGAGATACATTGAAACAATCCGATTTTAAATGCGGTTGGATAAGTGATTTCTGTTTCGTTTGAATTCCCAAACCAATCGTCTACTTTCAATAATAATATTCCGCCAATTAAAAGGGAAACAGCAACGGTTACTGGATTTTCTAATAAAGCATCAATTTTTTTTGCAAATAATAATCCCAAAATAACTGCTGGAATAAAACCAACCAATATTTTAAAATAGAATTCAAATGTTTGAAAAAAGCGTTTGAAATACAAAACAATAACCGAAAGAATGGCTCCCAATTGAATTACGATGGTAAAAAGCTTGGTAAATTCGTCATGTTCAATACCAAAAAAACTACTAGCAAGAATCATATGACCGGTTGAAGAAACAGGAAGAAATTCTGTAATTCCTTCGATGATTGCCAATATAAATGCCTGAATTGTAGTCATTTATTATTTCTTTGGATTTTTGAAAATAGAGTAAATTGTAATCCCAAAACCGATTAAAACTACAGTTGGCGCCAATCGAATTCTTCGGAAGCTAAACACGGCTTCGTTGAAAACTTTAGGATCATCACTTCCTCCACCCGACATCAAAATAAATCCTAATGCGATTACTCCAATTCCGATTAAAAGGATTTTGTAATTTATATTTTCAAATAGAAATTCTGGTTTTTGATCGTTGTTTTTCATATGTTTTTTATTTACAATGTTGAATGGTTTTATTTTGATTAAACAAATAACCAAATCAACGAATAACCATTAATATAAGTCGTCTGTTCTTAAATTTAAAAATCGTTGGGTAGCAAAATAAGTACTTAACCAAGTGATTATAATTCCAACACCAACAACGCCTATCAAAACTAATGTGATTAGGAATTTTTCATCTAATATTCCTAAATTCGGATAGCTAGAATCTAAATATAATAAGGTAACAATTAAAGAAACTACTGCCAAAGCAGAACCAATTAATCCTAATTTTATACTTTTCCAGATGAATGGTTTTCTGATAAATGCCTTTGTAGCTCCTACCATTTGCATGGTTTTAATGATAAATCGATTGGAATGAATCGACAATCTCATCGAGCTGTTAATTAATAATACAGCTACTAATGTTAGAAATCCGCTGATTATTAATATCCAAAAACTAACTTTTTTAATGTTGTCGTTTACCAAGTTCACCAATTGTTTATCATAAACAATATCTGAAATCATTGGGTTTTCTCTAAGTTTATTTTCAATTTTTCGAATATTACTGGAATCAATATAATCGGCTTTCAAGTGAATGTCGAAAGAATTTTGCAATGGATTTGCGCCTAAAAAAGTCATAAAATCTTCGCCAATTATTTCGGTGTGCACTTTTGCCGCATCTTCTTTTGATACAAAAACGCTAGATTTTACATATTTTGCATTTTTTAATTCAGCAGCGAAATTTTTCAAAATGGTATCGTGAGCTTCCTCTTTAAAGAAAACAGTCATTGCTATTTGCTCCTTAAAATCATCTGATAATTTCTTGGAATTCAGAACAAATAACCCTAAAATACCAACTAAAAACAATACTAAAAATACACTCAGTACTACTGAAAAATAGGAAGAAATTAACCTGCGTTTTTGAAACTTATCGTACGAAGAACTCATATATCATAAAATTAAAGTGTAAAAATAACAAAGAATTTCTTTAAATAAACTTAATAACGGCCAAAGTTTCAATTTTCGTACAATAAATGTAAATTTGCAGTCAGATTCGCATTTGCAAAAGCAAAATAGCATAAATAAAAAGAACTTAAATTTGATGAAATACAACCCAATTGAAGTAGAATCAAAATGGCAAAAATATTGGTCTGAAAACCAAACGTTTGCTGCAAAAAATAATTCTGACAAACCAAAATATTACGTTTTGGACATGTTCCCATATCCTTCAGGTGCTGGATTGCACGTGGGGCACCCTCTAGGATATATTGCTTCGGATATTTATGCGCGCTTTAAACGTCACAAAGGATTCAATGTTTTGCATCCACAAGGGTACGATAGTTTTGGATTACCAGCCGAACAATATGCAATTCAAACCGGGCAACATCCTGATAAAACTACAAAAGAAAACATTTTAAGGTACCGTGAACAACTTGACAAAATCGGATTTTCATTTGATTGGTCAAGAGAAGTTCGTACTTCAAATGCTGATTATTATAAGCACACGCAATGGATTTTCATCCAATTATTCAATTCTTGGTATAATAATAATTCTGACAAAGCAGAAGATATTTCAACGTTAATTTCAATTTTTGAAAAAGAAGGAAATGCCAATGTAAATGCAGTTTGCGACGATGAAATTCAGGAATTTACTGCTGCAGATTGGAAATCATTTTCTGACGAGCAACAAGAAAAAATCCTTTTACAATACCGATTAACGTATTTAGCAGAAACTGAAGTCAACTGGTGCCCAGGATTAGGAACTGTTTTGGCCAATGATGAAATTGTAAATGGAGTTTCTGAACGTGGAGGATTTCCTGTTATCAGAAAAAAAATGACCCAATGGAGCATGCGAATTTCGGCTTATGCTGAACGACTTTTGCAAGGTTTGAACGATATCGATTGGAGCGAAAGCATTAAGGAAAGTCAGAGAAATTGGATTGGAAAATCAGTGGGCGCGATGGTGGAATTTAAAATCCTCACCCCAACCCTCTCCAAAGGAGAGGGAGCTAATGCAGGCTATATGACTGGGGATACTCAAAATGCTTCAATATTATTGGAACACGCCAAAGTAATGAGGAAAGAGCCAACTTTGGAAGAAGCATTATTGTGGGATGAAATCAGAAATAGAAAATTAGTTGATAAATTTAGAAGGCAACATTTGATTGGAAAATACATCGTTGATTTTGTTTGTCTAGAAAAAAAGTTAATTATTGAGGTTGATGGCGGATATCATAATACAAATGATCAAAATGAATTTGATGAAGAAAGGACTTTTGAATTGGAACAAAAACACCTTTTTAAAGTAATTCGATTCACAAATGAGGAAGTTAAGAATGATGTTAAAGCTGTTTTGTCAAAAATAAATATAGAATTAGGTAAAATTAAAAAAACCGCAACGAATTCAAGTTTGACACCCTCTCCTTTGGAGAGGGCTGGGGTGAGGATTTTTACTACAAGACCCGATACCATTTTTGGAGTTACTTTTATGACCTTGGCTCCAGAGAATGAATTGGTTTCCCAAATAACAACTCCGGATCAAAAACAGGCTGTTGATGCCTATATTGAAAAAACAGCAAAACGTTCAGAACGCGAGAGAATGGCAGATGTAAAAACCATTTCAGGAGTTTTTACCGGTGCTTATGCGGAACATCCTTTTTCAAAAGAGCCAATTCCGGTTTGGATTGGCGATTATGTTCTTGCTGGATATGGAACGGGAGCTGTAATGGCGGTTCCTTGCGGCGATGAAAGAGATTATGCTTTTGCCAATTTCTTTAAAGACAATCCCGACACTTCGGGAGGAATGCCAGCAATCAAGAATATTTTTGACAATGTTGATATTTCAAAAGAAGCATACGGATCTAAAGACAATGTGGTTATTGCCAATTCAGATTTCCTAAATGGGATGAATTATAAGCAAGCGACTAAAAAAGTCATTGAAGAATTAGAAAAAATAAACCAAGGAAAAGGCAAAATCAATTATCGATTGCGCGATGCTGTTTTTTCTCGTCAGCGTTATTGGGGCGAACCTTTCCCGGTATATTATGTAAATGGCTTACCGCAAATGATTGACAAAAAATACCTGCCAATTGCTCTTCCGGAAGTCGAAAAATATTTACCAACAGAAGACGGACAACCGCCTCTTGGGAATGCTCAAGTTTGGGCTTGGGACATTATCAATAATAAAGTAGTTGACACAAAATCAATTGACAATATAACGATTTTTCCACTTGAAATGAATACGATGCCAGGATGGGCGGGAAGTTCGTGGTATTGGATGCGTTATATGGATGCAAACAATAATGACGAATTTGCAAGTAAATCGGCATTGAATTATTGGCAAAATGTAGATTTATACATTGGCGGAAGCGAACACGCAACCGGACATTTATTGTATTCTCGTTTTTGGAATAAATTTCTAAAAGACAAAGGTTTTGCTCCAACCGAAGAACCGTTCAAAAAACTGATCAATCAGGGAATGATTTTGGGAATGAGCGCTTTTATTTATAGAGAAGAGGGTTCAAATACATTTTATACAAAAAGTAAGATTGCTGACTTAAATACACAAGCACTTCACGTCGATGTTTCATTGGTAAACACCTCTGATGAATTGGATATTGAGGCATTTAAAAAATCAAGAGAAGAATACAAAAACGCTATTTTCATTACAGAAGAAAATGGTAAATACATTGTTGGTCGTGAAGTTGAAAAAATGTCGAAATCGAAATACAACGTAGTTACCCCTGATAATATTTGTACAGAATATGGCGCAGATACCCTTCGATTATATGAAATGTTTTTAGGACCGTTGGAACAAGCAAAACCATGGAATACAGCTGGAATTTCAGGAGTTTATGGCTTCTTGAAAAAACTCTGGCGTCTATATAATGATGATGCTACTGGTTGGGTTGTAACCAATAACGAGCCTTCGAAAGAAAGTTTGAAAAGTTTGCACAAAACCATTAAAAAAGTAAACGAAGACATTGAAAATTTCTCTTTCAATACGTCGGTTTCTCAGTTTATGATTTGTGTAAATGAATTGACAGCTCAAAATTGTCATGAACGTGCTATTTTAGAACCGTTGGCAGTTTTAATTTCGCCTTATGCGCCTCATATCGCAGAAGAATTGTGGGCTCAGCTTGGGTATTCTGAATCAATTTCAACTGTTGATTTTCCGGAGGTTAACGAGAAATATTTGGTAGAAAGCAGTAAGGAATATCCAGTTTCTTTCAATGGAAAAATGCGTTTTACCATAGAATTACCTTTGGATTTATCGATTCCAGAAATTCAGGAAATCATCATGAAAGACCAGCGTACTATCAAACAATTAGAAGGAAGAACGCCAAACAAAGTAATTATTGTTCCAGGTAAGGTGATAAACTTAGTTGGATAATGACAAAATTGCATCCAAAAAATTTGGCCTGTAATTTGCTGTAGATTTTGTAAATTTATCTTTTTAAAATATAATATTATGTATTTATTATTAGCAGGTTTAATTATGTTGTTCAGTTGGTCGGTAAGCCGCCGATTGAAAAATAAGTTTGAAAAATATTCAAAATTAGAGTTGAATAACGGAATGTCAGGTGCTGAAATCGCTGAGAAAATGCTCGCCGATCATGGAATTACAGATGTTACGGTTATTTCTACTCCAGGACGTTTAACGGATCATTACAATCCAGCAGACAAGACTGTTAATTTAAGTGAGGCAGTTTACAATCAAAGAAATGCCGCTGCTGCTGCCGTTGCTGCTCACGAATGTGGTCACGCAGTGCAACACGCTACCGCTTACAGTTGGTTAGAATTGCGTTCTCAATTGGTTCCCGTAGTAAATATTGCATCAAATTATGTGCAATGGATATTAATTGGCGGAATTTTCATGATGAGAACATTCCCAAGTTTATTATTGATTGGAATTGTTCTTTTTGCTGCAACCACTTTGTTTTCAATTATTACTTTACCAGTTGAATATGATGCGAGTAACAGAGCTTTAGCATGGTTGGAAAACAAAAACATGTTGACAAGCGAAGAACAAGCTGGTGCAAAAGACGCTTTAAAATGGGCTGCAAGAACGTATGTAGTTGCTGCAATTGGCTCAATCGCGACATTATTGTACTATATCATGATTTACATGAACAGACGATAATTAGCTTATAAATTATTAAAATGGGGAACAGATTTATTTCTGTTCCCCATTTTTTTTAGCCACAAATTACACGAATCGGCACGAATTTTTTTTTAAATTTCTTAAAGAATTAGTGATAATTAGTGTAATTCGTGTCAAAGTTTTTTAGTTTTTTATAACCGATTCAATGATTAACCGATTCAACCTCCTTTTATAACCGAATCAACGCATAACCGAATTAACTTCTTTATAATTGTATTTGTCGTTCTATTTGTTGATCCAAGGAAATGAAAGTTTCTGTTCTTGAAACACCTTCTATGGTTTGGATTTTAGTGTTTAATAGATTCATTAAATGTTCGTTGTCACGACAAATAATTTTAATTAAAATAGACCAATTTCCTGTGGTGTAATGGCATTCTAAAACTTCTGGTATTTTTCGAAGGTCTTTTACAGCCTCTAAATTCCGAGCGGCTTTATCGAGATAAACTCCCACAAATGCCATAGTGCTATAACCCAAAACTTTGTTGTTAACGGTAAATTTAGATCCTGAAATTACTCCCGATTGTTCTAATTTTCGCAATCTTTGGTGGATTGCTGCCCCAGAAATTCCAATTTTATTGGCAATTTGAAGAATGGGTTTGCGGGCATCTTCCATTAAATCTCTAAGGATTTCTTTGTCGATTCCGTCTATTTCTACTGTTTGAGAATTAAGTTTCATGACTTTTGTATTTTAACCAAAATGATATTTTAAGTTATAATTGAAAAGCAAAAGTAAGAAAAAACTATTAATTCACTACACTATTGGTATTGTAACCTTCGTAGGGCATTTCTACTTCCATAAACACAACGCCAAGGGTTTCTAGTTCAGCTAAAATGGGTAAATAGACTTCTTTTGTAATTGGAATTTGTACGCCAGGAGTAGAAATTTTTCCGTTTAAAATTTGTAAGGTGGCAATCGCTACGGGCAATCCAACGGTTTTTGCCATTGCGGTATAGGTTTGGTCTTCGCCAACGCAAACCATTTTAGAGTCGATTTGCTTTTTTTGACCGTTGATTTCATACCCAAATTTGTGGTACATCACAATCATGTCTTTATCATCGTGTTGTAACGTCCAACTATCGCTGAGTATTTTTTCTAAAATTTGTGCTGGAGTGGCATTTTTTAAACCCACTATTTTGTTTGGATTAAAAAGATCCAATTCCACTAATTTGTCCCACATGACATCATCTTGATCGATTTTTAAGTTCAATCTCAATTTGATTTCCACAGAATCTGTTGGGTGATACGGCAGGAAGGAGTTGGTGAATTGTCGGTAATTCATGGTCTGGGAATCGTCCATAATGTAGGAATCATCGGTCATTCCAAGTTGAACAAACATGTTCCACGCTTTAGAAAAACCAACTCTTCTCAGGGTTCCGCGGTACAAAGTCAATATATCATCTAGTCCGTAAACGCTTCTGTATTTCAGCGAATCTCTATTGGCGTAAGCCTCAAATCTGCCGTAACCTTCCACTTCCATGAACTCGGTTCTACTAAAAACTTTTTGGTAGGGAATGTATTTATAAGTGCCTTCTTGTATGAATTTTGCTGCTCCACCTTGTCCTGCAAGAACTACATTTCTAGGTGCCCAAGTGAATTTATAATTCCATAAATTGTTATCCGATTCGGGGGCCACTAATCCGCCACAAAACGATTCAAACAAGATCATTTTTCCTCCTTTATCACGAATTTCATCAATGATTTTCATGGCGCTCATGTGGTCAATTCCCGGGTCAAGTCCAATTTCGTTCATGAAAACAAGGTTATTTTCTTTTGCCGCAGCATCTAAACTTTGCATGGAATCGCTAATATAGGAAGCCGTAACAAGGTGTTTTTTATAAAAAATACAATCTTTTGCAACTTCAATATGCATATGGGCTGGTAACATTGAAATGACAATATGGGCTTTTTGAATTTGAGCTTTTCTTTGATTTTCATCAAATATATCTAAGGCAATGGCAGTTGCGTTGGGATGTGAGTTGGTTTTTCTTTTGGCTAAATCCAAT
>Ga0208441_1000009_pt1 | contig 129974 bp, 111 predicted proteins | sample Colrivmet1548B02_FD_187648 | JGI IMG/M metagenome (GOLD analysis project Ga0208441, IMG submission 187648) | Estuarine microbial communities from the Columbia River estuary - metaG 1548B-02 (SPAdes) (version 2) | ecosystem: Environmental > Aquatic > Marine > Intertidal zone > Estuary | place... | reverse complement strand
AAAGCACTGTAAAGAGGAATTTGTGGATTCTTTGTTTCCTACTTTTCAAATAGATAACTAACTTAGTACTAACATTTAACCCTGGAACTCTATCTATAACTGTTACTGTTCAAGGGAAGCTTACCGAATTGTTGTATGAACGTACAACAAAATGCAAAAAAATCAATTCACGTGTAGTTCGGCCATTTCCAACTTAAGTTGACTTTAAGTTGAATTAAGTTGACTTTGAGTTGGGTTTAAGTTGGATTTAAGTTGGATTGTTTTGGAGTGTGAAGCGTTTTGTTGTATGAATGTGCAATTTTAGATAAAGAATTCTTGGAAAGTACGATTAGTTAAGAAAGGGTGTTACTTTTTATCCTATAAATCATATAAGATATAGTTCTTTTCAAATGATTACTGCCTATATGTTTTTATGACTTTAATTTATGCTAGTGCTCTACAAAAAGTATATTTTTTTGATTTATTCTATCTTAGCACTGTTTTTTAATCAAAACAGCATTTCGGTTGAATAATTCTATTTATAACATTTATGGCTACATGGACAAATATTAAATGTGGTAATTGTGGCTATTCTTTTACGGATGGCTATCAAGTAGGTTCCAAATCACTTTTGGGCGTTTCACGACTAAAATGTAAGAAATGTTCAACGATAAACATTACTAACTCAAAGCCATATTCTAAATTTAATAGCTCTCAGTTAATTACTTTTTGGATTGGTCGAGTTTTAAGGGCTCTACTTTTTGGATTTATGTATGGTTCTTTTGCAGGTATGGGTATATCTGAGCTATTTGGATTGTCATCTGACCCCATTATTATTGTTTTTGCAGTAATTGGTATAGTCATTCATTGCATAATAAGCTACTACAATATAAAATATCAAATTGACGAAATCGAAAAGTTAGAATTAGCTTTTGAAACTCCGGAAATGGAAACTATAAGGCTTAATACTGTTGCAGAAAAAAAACTATCACGAGTTGAAAATCTTAAGGAAAAGATTCAAGAAATTTATCCGGGTTTTGATTCAAAAACATCGTATGATTTTTTTGAATCAGAATCAAACTACAATGAGCTAAACAAAATTAAAACTGAATATTTAAATCAATTTACAATCTTAACTTGGCCAACGGAAAAAATGTGCATCGATGATGACAATAAGATTTATTTTGAGCACATTGCTCTTTACATCAAAAAGGAAGATAAAGATAGATTTAAAAAGGATAGGTTAGGATTTGATGGTCCGGTATTTATTCAAGAAGATTTGGTATTTAATGAGAAAGGAAATTTGATGTTATGGGGTTATTTCCAACATTCAAAAACGGAGCTTTTGTTAAAACAGGCAAAAGAGAATTTTCTTAAAAAGGATGTTAAATACGATGCTGACACCCCGTATTTTGTATTGTAGTTATAAAAGTTAAATTACCACAGTTAACAATTGCAGGACTAATGGAAATTTTGAAATTTCTTCCAATGGTATTAACAATAATTCTATTAATTCGTCTTACTAGTAGGCCATCTAACTACTGATTGATTGTTAGATTTGTTTCTTCTTATTTACTCAATCTTCCCGTAACGAAAATGAAAGTGGTAGAAATAAATTAATCATTGTTTTATTATTCTTGTTTTTTTCTGCCAATGATCTGGTTGACCTTTGGAAGAACAATTTGGTTAATTCTGGCAATCCCTTCAAATTATCTTTAATGATTTAGAATTATATTTTGTTACTATCTTTTAGATATAATTGTAAATCAGCCCTCTTTGGAGTAGCCGTCGCAGATGCGCTCGGTGTCCCGGTTGAATTTACTAAAAGGGAAATCTTGAAACAAAATCCAGTGAGGGATATGCGTGGTTTTGGAACCTATCATTTGCCTCCTGGAACTTGGTCTGATGATAGCGCACTTACATTTTGTTTGGCGGAGTCACTTTGCACGGGCTTTGATATAGATCAAATCGGAGACATTTTTGTAAAGTGGTATTACAAAGACTACTGGACTGCAACGGGCCATGTTTTTGATATCGGAGTAGGAACGAGGCAAGCGCTTTATAAAATCAAGAATGGAGCCAAGGCTGTGCAGGCAGGTGGTGCAAACGAAGATTCAAATGGTAATGGCTCTTTGATGCGTATTTTACCACTTATTATTTATTCGAAAGATAAACCAATATCGGAGCGTTTCGAATTGACCAAACAGGTTTCATCAGTTACGCATGGCCACATTCGTTCTGTGATGGCCTGTTTTTATTACCTCGAATTTGCCAAGCATCTCATTGAAGGAAAAGACAAGTTCGAGATATACAAAGACCTGCAAAAAAGTATGCCGCAATTCTTTACGGAAGTAGGCATTGATCAAACTGAAATTGCGCATTTTGATCGAATTTTAAATCAAGATATTTCGAAATTAGCCGAAGACGACATCCAGAGTGGAGGCTATGTAATTGATACCCTGGAAGCAAGCCTTTGGTGCTTGCTCACTACAAATGACTACCCAAGCGCAGTTTTGAAGGCTGTAAATCTAGGCAGAGACACAGATACCACCGCTGCAGTTACAGGCGGTCTAGCAGGGCTTTGTTATGGTTTTGAAGCAATCCCAAGTAAGTGGGTTAATGCCGTTGCTCGGAAAGGGGATATTGAGGAGTTGGTTGAGCGGTTTGCACGTAGTTTGTAATTTGTGCTTTAGCTTTACAAAATGATATTATATCAATTTCTACGAAGCAAATTATATACAAACCTTACTATTGTAGTTTTAATCATCATAGGCTTCATGGTAAAACTTCCTGCCGTTTTTCAACACTATGACAAAGAATTACATTCGGCATTTTATTTTTTTGCTGCCATCTATTTTGGATTACAATTTCCCAAAAAGTGGTTATTGGTTGTCTTTTGTTTATTGATTTTTGGAATTGGAATTGAAATGGCTCAAGCATTTTCAAATAGAATCAGCATTCGACTTATAGGGAAGCCAATTCATGGGAGATTTGATATTGAAGATATTCGTTATAATTTCAAAGGTTTATTTTGGGGTACTCTTGTGCTCCTTTTGCTGTTAAAAATCAAAAGTCTATTCGATAAAAGGTAAGTTCTTACTACTTCATCTCTCCAATTTCATAAGCAGTCATTGCGGTACCTCCACAAACTTCTCCTTTCGGAGTGCCTTTAACCCATATGGCTAAGTCATCATACCTGCGTTTGTAATGGTCTAAGTAAATCACATTGATACACAAAGGGGTTGAGGAGCCCCACCATTCATCCGCTTCTTCAATAGGAAAACGCAATTCCACTTCTGCTTTAACAGAAGCCATGAACGCATTTTGTGCAGCGTCTAAATTTTCGAAAAAGCGTTTTTTATAGGCGGGTTCCATCCAATCATATTTCTCGTAGATTTTTTTGATATAATCCAACCGGTAATTCATTTTCTTTTTCCAGTACTGCACGGCTTCATAACTGCTCAAATTCATCGTTGCCTGATCCGATGAATAATCAATCTTCGGGCCGTTTTCGGCTTGGTTATTTTGTTCCTGCTCATTTTTGGCTTTCGGACATTTATTGGCAGGGGAGGAGCAAGCCACAATTAAAAGGATCAAAAAGAAAGTGGTCGGTATAAAAGTTAATTTCATTTTATTTTGTTTTCATTTCTGGTGATTCCCCAAAATTCCACCTACAACTCTTCGAGGCATAAACAATCCCGTCCTTGTAACGGAAGGCAATAAGGTATCGGCTTTCGTATTTCCCTGATGTTTTTTGAAATCCATCCTTCAACATGAAGTTGTCTAGTTCTTCATCGACTAATTTGGTTGGCTTAAATAAAAAACGACGGACTCTAAAGGCGTCAGAGTCTACTTGATGAAGTTCGCCACCAAAGATTTCATAGACCACAATATTGAGTGTGGTATCAGGCATTTTGGTAAAGAAAAAATATTCAGTCTGGTTTTGATCGAGTTTGTATTGTCGTGTCACAGGCCCCATATTTATTTCCCTGGAGGAGCTCATGAGGTAATAGGCGAGGGTTTCTGAGTAGTCGTAGGGTTGCATTAGGCGAAATCAACTTTGTTTAAAAATTCTCCAAAACATTGCTTGGGTCGCCATCTGCAATTCGAACGCGTTCACGGCTGATTAAAATACCATGCGTACCATTGGGTAGTGGATCGATGAGGTATTTTTTTGAGAACTCCGTGCCAATCGCATTTTTAATTTTCTTTCTGATGCGAGAGAGTGTAACACTGAGTTCTTGTTCATTGTAGCTACTGAGTAATGAAACGGTGGTGCTCATTCTCTGTAAATCTACCTGGCCTGAAACGTCTTTGTAGTAATTCAATAATTCTTCTTGATGGTCTGTCACGCAATTTAGGGCAATTCCTTCAGGATGATTTAAGTATAAAAGGTATAAAGACAGCTCTTTTGGGTTGAGTCTTGCTTTGGTAGGCGAATAGTCCGGGAATTGAAGTGTTTTTTGTTGTTTAGATACCAAAAGCGGACTATCCATGAGATACACATTTTTTGTTCTGCTGAATAAAATGTGTTGCCTGATGTCGTTGAGCGTATTTTGAATTTGCCTGAGAATAGGAGGTGGCACATCGTTTTTAACTATCTGATCCATACAATCAAGACAGATGTCGCCAGTGCGCATCTTGAGGATAATTTGATCTTTTTGGACACAAAAATCATTGATGCAACCTAGCGGTTGATCATGAACGTGGTCAAGAATTTCTTCTCGATGTGTAAACATCATGGAACGCAAAATCCACACTACAATTTCATAGGCAATAGGGTAGATAGGTTTATTGAGCATTTTGAAAAAGAAAGGCCAATCTGCAGTATGAACAAAAAAGTTACGCATACTTTCGTCTATGCTACCAAACCAATTTTTTTTGTTCATGGCGTTTGTAAGCAAAAACACTAAATCTTGCTCTGGTATGTTATTGAACTCTCGGTAAGCCTTACATGTTTTAAAAAACTGAGACCATTCATAGGTGCGTTGCCGCATTGGGAATGTAGGAGGGGAATAAGAAAAAAACACACCCGAATCTGACGTTTTTTCATTGGCGCTGAATCCTTTGTGTTTTCTGACGTCAAACTTTTGTTTTACGAATTCCTCTTCTTCAAAGATGTGATAGTCATAGTTCGGATTTAGCGTCACAACCGGCCCCTCTATAAACTGTAACATACCCACTTGGCCTTGCAAAAACTGCAAGACCTCGTGGTATTGTGCTTTAGGAAAATCTTCCGTTCGTATGAGATGAATTTTCATTTGAATCTTTGCAACGCTGTTCTGCTCTAAGTTAAATATTTAATTATTGATATTCGAGCCGCAGGCTATTTTTCGTCATCTTCTTCGAAGAAAGAAAATATCCTTTTTCCAAAACTGCCGTCAGATTTTGATTTGGCGTAGCGCATAAAAGATGAATCGACTTTTCGTGACATCTTGCCGTATTCTTTTTTATCGTAGTTTCTGACGTTTTCACTTCTGATATTGAGCATTTTGGATGTGTGAACGGCGTCAAAATCACAGCCAATGAAGCTGAATGTCCATTTGCCTGTTTCGTCGCGTTCTTTGATTTTTTTTGCAATGCTGTGATAGTTAAAAAATTGTGAGGCATTTTCTGCACCGTCGGTGATGATTACCATTACAACACTCATTTCGTCGTTCTGAATTTTATTTGTGTATTCACTTTCGATATGATGAATGCCCTTTCCAATAGCGTCGAGTAGGGCGGTCATGCCACGAGGTCTAAAAGCATCATTTGGCAGTTCATTCAGTTCACTGATTGGAGCAGGCTTCACCAACCATTGCACATCGTCGTCAAAGGTGAGTAAAGAAACCAAGAATTGCTGGTCAGGATAAGTAGCCTGCATGTTTTTTACCGCACTGAGGTGTTCATTGTAACCGCCAACTACCATTTGCTCTAGACCACCCATAGAGCCGCTGCGGTCAATGATGAATTGATAAAGCGTTGTGTTGTTTCCAGGTTTGTTTTTTTGTGTTGTTTCCATAATAATGTTTTTAAGTTCGATACAAAGTTCAGTAGCATTTGAGGTGTTTTTCATTTTTTGCAAGGTTGCAATTGAGCGTTATTTTTCTGGCTGAATGGAATTATTGAACTCCTCAAAAAACCTAGTTAATCTGTCTACTTTTGGGTCGATGTAATAGCGCTTGTTAAGGAAGATGTCCTTAAAGTTGGTTTTGAAAAGACTACACTCATATAAGTCTTGCAATTCGAGTTGGTCTTCGACAAAAAGTAAGTTCATATAATTCTTACTATTGTTGCCGATAAATAAATAGCCGTTTTGCCCTTTGGCGCAACTTCCACCACAACTACCTTGTACGGCATTTAGGTAGGTGTCGCCATCGGCTTCAAAGCGTTTCATGATACGTTCGAGTTTGAGTATAAATTCATTTCGTTTCCAGTCTTGATAAGTGCGCTCTACATCGAGAATATAATATAGCGCATCGGTATTCATTTCTTGAATGCATTTGCGCACGAGTTGAGCGTTCGTAATTTGAATGTGAACGATGGTTTCTGCCTCGGTAATAGAAGTCTCGGGATTTGGCTGTAGCTTTTTAGTTGGAGTGGGTAGGGTGGTAAGTGTTTCCATGGTATTAATTTTCGTTGATGTATTGTTGAAGTGATTTGGTGACATTTGAAGCAATTCTAATTTGAATAATTTTACCCGCACGGATTTTCAATGCAAGCCGAACGATTTTTTCATCGTATGCTGGGTCTGGTTTTTCTCCAAATCTTTCACGATGCATTTCGTATTCAGAGAAATTATCTTCTTGTAGTATTGGAAAACGAAATTCTAATACTGGTTGCCCTGGTTCATTATCAAGGCTAAATCCTCTGGAACACATGTGTGAAAAGAGTCTTTCTTCATGGCCGTCCACTTGCATCAGCTCATAAAGTTTTGATTTACCGTAATGAATATTCTTCTTTCCAAAGAATTCACCTTTTGGGTCAAGAAGCGCAGTGATGCGTTTGATGTTTTGTGTCAAAAAAGCAAATTGAAAGTCGTTGAGGAGGTCCTCATTTTCTCTGATTTGACGCTCGTCGATTTGTAATGTTTTAGCTAGCATAGGATTTTTAAAAAGGTAAGCCGCCGTCATCTTCATCTGAATGATCAAATTCTGATAGGGGAGGAAGACTACCTAAATTATTGGTATTACTTGTTGGATTGTTTTGAGCGTTTAATGCATTCTCGATACCTTCAATGCGCCATACTTTTACATCTGTGAACCAGCGCCCAGAGAATTCTCTGCTTTCGATGTCAATATCGAATTTATAACTGTTTTGCTCGGTGAGTTGAATGTTTGAAAATTTATCGCCCCACAGACTAAGGCAGATTTTCTTAGGATATTGCCCATCAGTTTCAACAATGATATCCTGTTTTTGCCAAGTTCCGTTTTTCCCCTGGCCGGTCTGAAGCGGTAGTTTTTGAAGCAGTTTTGCGATGAGTTGCATGATGTTGTTTTTGGTTGTGCTGCTACTTAGTCAATCTGTATGCCAAACTCAAAAACGAGTAAAATCGTTCAAAAAATGCTCAAAAAGTGTCAAAAAATGAAAAATATGTCAAAAAAAGGAGAAAAAATGAAAAATACATGCTTTTCAGATCTAGGCATTTAAGTATGGCATAATCCTTGTCAATTGACGCTGATCAAAACCGAAAAAGATGAAATACAATACACCCAAAGAGTTGTGGAATTTATACAAAGAGCTCCAAGCATTCAATAAGAAAAAGCAAGACCAAGAAAAAATTGACCAAGTGGTTTTTGATCTCATCTGTGCACATTTAAAAGAAAAGGAAATTCGCTATACCGTCTCCCATCCTGATGACATGATCAGATGGATTGTGGGTTTCGATGATCACCGCATCGGAGAATTGTATTACCATCAACATGGCCAAGATTACATGCTGAATGCAATGTGTTATCGGTTGAAAGAAAACGATAACCCGCTCGATTACGTACGTCTGGCCAATGTGTTCAATTCATTGTTGTTCAGAGGTAAAGTGTATTACGACGGAAATCGACAAGAATTGCGCTTTTTGCAGGTAGTGAGTATGCACGAGCTTTTTTGGATGCCAGAAATGTTATCTGACCGCCTCTACCAACACTACGGCACTTCAGATGACGTATCACTTTGCGCCCACCAGATGTATTCCACAGGTAAAGATCCTTTTGATGTGGTAGCTGATTTCATGAGTCAGCGCAATCAGGAAGCGGCTTCGTAACGGCTCGGATCAATCCCATACTTCTCCATCTTACTCTTTAAAGTATTCAAGGCCCAGCCAATAGAAATGGCGGTTTGTCTTTGATTGCCTTGGTGGTGTTTCAAGACTTTAATGATGTGTTCTTTTTCGATGTAATCCATGTGCATGGGTTGCTCAGTACTTGACTGCTTCAGGCGCTTGGGCAAGACATCTGCACTAATGCGCTCTTCGTTAAAAACATAGAGTCTGGAAATGATATTTTCTAACTCGCGCACATTACCAGGGTAGGTGTAGTTGAGTAAAATTTCTTGTGCTTCTTTATCCAAGACCAACTTTTTTGGCCGATGCAATTCTTTTTTCTTAGTGCTCAGAAAATGTTCCATGAGCTGTTTGAGGTCCGTTTTGCCACGCTCGAGTAGGGTTGGGAGGTCGAGCTCAACCACAGACAAGCGGTAGTATAAATCCCATCTGAATTTGCCTTCTTCGCACAATTTTGGCAGGTTCTGATTGGTGGCGGCAATCACCCTAACATCTACTTTTTTGGCTTTTCCGCCCAGGGGCATGATTTCCTTTTCTTGCAGCACGCGAAGTAAACTTTGCTGCATGTAAGGCGAGATATCGCCAATTTCATCTAGAAAGATAATGCCTTGGTGTGCTTGCTCGAACAAACCAATGGTGTCCTTATCTGCTCCTGTAAAGGCTCCTTTTTTGTAACCAAATAAACGGCTTTCCAACAAGCCATCCGAAAACGCAGAGCAGTTAATGGCAATATACGGTTTGTCTTGGCGCGCCGAATTCTTATGAATGTACTTCGCCAAATTTTCCTTTCCGGTACCACTCGCACCAAGTATCAAAACACTCACGGCGTCTACTTGCGCCACCTTCGCCGCACTACTATAAACCTTCTCAATAGACGGCGTCAAAAAGTAATGATCAGCACTAGACTTCTTGATCTCTTCCTGATGATACATCGCCGTCACAGGCAACGAAGACTTCTCCAAAGATATTTTAACAAGTTCTGGTTTGTCTTTGTCGCGCTTTGAGAATTTTCCTTCTCGTGTTTGAAATAAAGTTGTGTTAAGGCCCATCGAGATATGACATAAGTACCAAACTACCTGCATGGCCGGTGTCCCTGGTGAAATGTAAATATCAATTTGATCATCTTTTAATTCAGCAAGTATGGTGCCTATTTTTGCTTGAATTTCTTGATGATCGATTGGGTCAAGAATGTTTAGATATCGTATTTCAATATCTCTTTCAGGATAAGCAACTTTTAATGCAGCCTTTGCTCTGTTCGCACGATTATCGTTTTCTTCATTTAGCTCTCCTGAAAGTAAAATATGTCTCTCTTGGGAATAAAAATACTTGTGGTAGCTACCTGTGGGACCGTTTGGTTTAAACTGTCCATTTTCAAAGTCATTGTTGTGAGCTATCCAGGAAATAAGTGTTTTCATGTGTCAAGAATTGATAGGTGAAGGTAGGAAATGATTTTCTAAAATGCACTATTAAATAGATATTGCAAGCTTGCAAAGTTTTAAACAGCAAAATCTACCAGTGTAATTTTGAACCAAACAACAATAACCATGAACAAACGCTTTTACAAACTCAACAACATCTGGTATATCGACCTCCCAGAATTTTTAGAACAAGGTCTTGGCACCCTCGCTAACCTCATGATGGTAGACGGTGCCGACACCTTCCTAGACCTCCTCTCAAATAATGGTTCAGAAGTTTGGGTCACCTTCAATAACCAACATTTCCATGACGCCAAATACACGCTGGTCGCCGAAAAATTTGGAAAAAACCAATCTTTACTTTCTTTCATAGGTCATGCGTCTGTAAATTATGGTTGCTACTACACGGTGCCAGAATTGAATCATCATAGGTTGTGGTTGTGTCCTGTGACAGAGTATGTTTTTAGTTGTGGGTATCCGGAGGTGATTTGGGTGGGGTGACTAAAAGATTTTTCTTTAACCATCTGTTTTTTAAATCGTCTAAATATTCAAAAAAGATTAAAAATGTATCAAAAATAGATATTAAAAAATGTAAAATAATATACAAAACATCAAAAAAGTATTAAATAATCAATGGTATGAGTTTTGTCTATTTGGGTTCAAATTATTTACAATATGATGTCCTCAATTCAACAATTCTGCTCTCAGTTTAATTCAAATTCGGTTCTTCTTTTTGATCTAGATGGTACATTAGTTGAAACCGATAAGGCTAATAATTTGGCATATCTCATGGCGATTAAAGAAATAATGGGTGTGAATTTTGGTGTTAATTCTATTATTCGAATTACACGTGAAAAATTGTCGTGCTTGTTGCCTCATGCATCGAAAGAGGAACTCAATAAAATTATATCATATAAAGAAAAGTGTTTTTCAAATTTTTTGAATTGCACACGTATTAATACGGAGCTGCATGAGGTTCTAAAAAGATATAAGGATCAAAATAGATTAATATTAATTACAAGGAGTAAAAGAGAAAGGGCATTAAGGGTATTAAAGCATCATCGTCTACTCGATTATTTTCAATCAACAATTTGCCAATGTCAAGATTCAAGTATGGAATGGAAAAGTAAAATACCAGAATTACTAAAAGATGAGGATTTTAATCTTCAAGATTTATTCTTGTTTGAAAACGAGGAAGCAGAAAGGTTAGACGCAATAAAAAGTGGTCTTAAAACAAATCAAGTATTAATTGTAAATGCATAACATGAATCTAGTGAACCAATCAAACCTAATCAATCGATTAAACTCAATAAACCAAGTAACAAATCTTTATCGTATGGAAAAATTTATTTTAGAACCTGTTGTAGAATCAACTGGCAAGAAAGTGTTAAATGCGCAAGTAAATGCATATTGTAGTTATTTTTACGAAACGGGTCTATCTCAATATAGCACTCCTGGAAGGATTGAGCATGCAATTTGGACTTTAAAGAATGATGTTCGCCCATTTCCATCAAATTTAGATAATGCAGGATCGTTAATCTATAATGTGTTTAGACGTGATTTAATTCGTATCCCTAGAGGTGAAAGTAAAATGTTGGTGTGTATGGTTCCAAGAGCTAAGAAAATAACAGAATATCAACCTGATCAACTGCATTTTCGTAAGATGCTCAATAATGCATTGAATAATATGAGTTGCTTTGATAATGGAGTTGATTGCATTACAAGAATAGTGAATACCAAAACTACGCATGCAAGATTTTCTAACCAAATTGATCAGGGGCTAAGTCCTCATGCCGGTATTACACTTAAAACCTGTCAAATTTCAGAAAAAGTAAGAGGTCGAGATATCTTATTAGTAGATGATGTTTATACTCCTAGCATTAATATTGATGAAGATTGCATACAAGCGCTTTTAGATTGTGGAGCAAAGAGTGTTACATTTTATGCGGTTGCAAAAACAATTAAAAGAAACTAAAATGAAATATACTCAAAATGCATTGAACATATTAGTTCTTAAATCCTATACGGGCATTGGTAATACATGGATAGTTAAAAACATTGTTGGAAATGAACCAATAGATGTTCTTGTAGATTTACTCAATAAAAAGATTCAAGAGCCAACATCAATCCAAGAATTCAATAATCTCAGATCAAACTTTGAATTAAAATTGAAGGAGCGTTTATCCGAAACCTGTGATGGTATTGTTGCGTTAGGTGATGCAGAATTTCCGGAATTCAGAGGTGAGGTCAAAGAAAGTGAAAGACCAGTTTTCCTTTTTTATAAAGGTGACTTATCCTTGCTTCAAAAGCAAAATAAAAATGTCACAGTTATAGGCTTGCTGAATCCAACAGCGGAGATAGAAGCTCGAGAAAGAGAGTTGGTTTCAGAATTGGTTTCTCATGGAATTACAATTGTAAGTGGATTGGCTAATGGTTGTGATGCGATAGCACATCATCAAGCGATTTTATCGAAAGGAAAAACTGTTGCGATATTGCCAAGTCCCTTATTTTCAATTTTACCTGCGCGCAATAAATACCTTGCCAAAGAAATTGTAGATACCGGGGGATTGTTAATTACAGAATATGGAACAGATTTTAAAAATCCTTTTGAATTGAGTGCGAGATACAAAGAAAGAGACCGTCTGCAAGCGCTATTTTGCGACACCATAATCTTAGGAGCAAGTTATGCCAAAAATAGTTCAGAAATCTGGAAGATAGTAGGTCAAAAATTAGATAGCGGGGCAAGATTAGCCATGGGGTATGCAAAATCATATCAAATACCTCGGGCGGTTATGTATGATGAAAACATGGATAAACAAAATCCGATGTTTGACTTGAATCGTGAGATTATTTCTGAAAAAACAGGTGCTGTAGTTATAAATTCAAATGAGTTAAAGAAAATAATCACTGACCTAGTGCATAAAATTGATTCAAATGATTTGGGAAGGCAATCAACTTTGTTTTAATAAAAAATTAGATGATTTAATGGTTTTTTTGTTTGATTTGAGATAGGTAGAATCATCGGTTTTTGTAGATTATAAAGAAGATGAAAGAAGTAGAAATTAAGAGTAAAAAAGGGCTACCGCCAATTAGAAAGATTTTCACACCCCAAATAGATGCCCAAATTGCTGAATATCTGATTGCCTTTGAGAGTTGTTTGTCTTGATCCTTATTTGTCATGTAGTTATATTTAATTTGTTTTGAAAAAAATCCAAAATGCTATTGAGGATAATAATTTATTCTAAAATTCTAATTTCCACCAACTCAAAAGCATTCGGATCCTCATTCTTTTGATAAATTAGCTCAACGGGTTCAAGGTTACTTAATGCCATCTTCAAATCATCTTCTACTTTTTTTGAAACTATTTTGAAAAATTTGTCAACTAGTTTTGTAAAATATCTTCGTTCTCGATCATCACCGGGAAACCTCGGTTCGCTGATTTCAAAATCTTCCTCTTCCATTTTTATTGAAAAGTAAGTGTTTTCTTTCAAATAGTGGAATTTAAAAGGCTTCGCAATTCCATGCATTACTGGGTGGAATTCATATTTTAATAGTGATGTGCTCATGATTAGAAGTTAATTATTAAATCTTTTTTTGCTCATTTTTATAAATATAATAACTGATTGCCCAAATTCCCTCTATCAAAAGGTATTTTAAGAAGTTGATTTCAATGATTAGATAATTGATAATCAGCCAATTTACAACCGTTAAGCTAGCGGCTATTAAGCCAAGTTTGATTTGTTGTTTTTTCATTTATTTCGATTTACGGTATTTCTTAGGCTACACGACGAATACTAATTTGTTTTGCGCCCCCACATTTGAAACACCTCCCATTTTCAATATGGCTGTATTTTGGAATGTATCCTTGTCCATTGCATCGTGGGCACGATTGACTTATTTGAATTATTCGTTTTTCTTCAATTGCGACTTTTGCTTCAACAGCTTTTGAATGCTCAACTTTATAGTGAAAAGTTTCCTTCTCAAAATCTGGCTTGTCAATTAGTTCATTAACTTCCTTTATCAAATCAACTGGAACATCAAGAATTTCGGCATAGCGTTCGTGCCATTTATTAGGGAACAAGTAGCTGTGAATGTATATGTAGTTCCCACTATTTTTTTCAAAAAAGTTCAAGATTATATTCTTCTCTTTTATTGGGATTTGGCTGTATTTCCCGTCTAAAAGCAGGTTCCAAGTTGAAGCATATTTACTAAAATCAAAAACAAAGACTTCATGCCCATTCTTGTCAACGAACTGTTCTGACAATAAAGAATGCTTCTCTAATCTTTCTTTTTTTAATTCCAAGTAGTTTTCATCACTGGTAGGGTCGTAAACACAAATTAGTTTTTGGTCTTGCGGGGTATATTTACCCTCAATAGATAGATATACCTCTAATGGTGCAATATTGCCTCTTTCAATCCCCAATAAAGGGTAAAGAAGGATTTTCGATTTTTGAAAATATTTCTTGTACAATTGATTGATAACCATGGCTTAAAATTTTAATTTATGTTTAATTTTCCTAGTGTAATTCTTCTTTGATGACAGTTTTTTCTCTCTGAAGCGACCGTCAAAAAATCCTTGTAAGCGCTGTTGATTTCTTACAGCAGCAATTATAATTTGATGATTTTCCGCATCAAATTTTATTGGCGATATTTTGATAGAATTTTGCTTCATTGTGATGAACACGACAAAGCTAGAGATAATCTGTGCAGTGTATTTGCACAGATATATGTTGGTCTAAGAATTATACTTAGAAATGGCTTGTTGGAGCCTGGATGAGATTTTATTTTTAAGATCAATAGGGGAAAGTACTTGAACAGATTCTCCGAATGAAAGGATTTGTTGCTCCAATTCAAAATTTGGGATGACATTGAGTTTCACCCTTAGTCCATTATTCACTCTGCTTGATATTTGACTAGGGTGAATTGGTTTCGTTTCAACATATGGAGCTCTGTCGATATCGAATAACAATTCAATAGTTTGAATTTCACCTTCATATGGCTTTGAAACTCCAATAATATCATCGAAGTATCCCTCATCTTCATTTTCCCAGATGATTTCACTTTCTTTATATGGTTTTGGTGTCTTATTAAATCCTTGAATTCTATCCAATGCAAGATTTCTAATTTGATCTATAAGCTCATCGTAACCAAATACAAACCATCTTCCATTATATTGCTTCAAATAATAAGGATGAAATAAAACGGGGTATGGTTCCGGACTTTTAAAATCTTGGTAAGAAACATCCAAGACAATTTTATTCAAGATAGTGTCAAATAACTCGCCGATTAGTTCCTTACCTTTTAAATAATGGTTTGACTCAAAACTTATAATAGGGCTATGGTTATCTTCTAAATTGAATTGCGCCTTGAGTTGTGTGCGTAATTCGTCAACCCATTCGAATTGTGGAGCACCTGAGAATCTAGACATGATTGTTAAAGCAGATCTTAATTGATCAGCCTCTTTCATATTTAGCGGTTGGTTATTTATGGAAAAAGAAGGGTCTGAATAACGGTAATAAACGCGTCTCCCAACGGAAACTCTTTCCAATGGTATCTCCCAACCATCCGTACTTTCCATAAAGCCAATGTCATATAAAATCGTTCTTCTAGAAATACCACTTACCTCAGGATTGATGTCATTTAACACCTTGCTACATTCATCGATTAGATCTTCTATAAAATAGGTTCTACCGGTGTTGCGAAAACAACGGTCAAGTGCTTTGTATCTTAAGTAAGCGTTTTTAGTAACAGACATATTAGTGCAAAGGTACTGCACAGAAAATAATTTCCAAATATTCCCAACCTTTTTTTATCTTTAATTTTTCTGTGCAAGTAGTCTGCATATGTGCGTCATAGCTTTGCAGAAGTTCTTTGAAATGGCTGGCCGAAATTAATTTGATTCTGTGTTGTGTTTCGCAATGCAATTAAAAATGTTTCTATTGAAAACAGTCGAAAAGACTGACGATAGATTCCTTCTTTTCAGATATAAGCAGAGCTTATATTTTGATAAATCGGTGCTACGCACTTTGAGAAATTAACGGTCAGCCATTTTAAAATTTTTACTAATGGAAAATATAGAAGAGAAAATTAAGGTGATTTTGCAAAAAGGAAAGACTTTCGATGACTTTCTTGAAGCCTATAACTATTTTCTTCATTACCAAAATTCTAAAGACGGAAAAGATAGAAAACCATGGGATAAAAAATCTTTCATTTATTTATATCGATCCCTCAATAGACAATATTTCGAATTCTCAATTCCAAAAAAATCAGGTGAAGAAAGAAAAATATGCGCTCCATCAAAACAGTTAAAACTAGTTCAGAAAAAAATGGCTCTTATTTTAGAACTATTCTATACTCCGAATGAAAATTGTCACGGTTTTGTGAAAGAGAGAAGTATTGTCTCAAATGCTGAAATACACACCAATAAAACTTATGTTTTAAACATAGACCTTGAAGATTTTTTTCCTTCGATTAAGGCCAATCGTATAGTTGATTGTTTGAAAAACGAGCCTTTCAATTTCAACAATGAAATAGCAAAAATTATTGCACGAATAGCCTGCAAGGATGGTGGACTTCCGCAAGGATCTCCAATGAGTCCAGTGGCATCAAATATTTGTTGCGAAAAATTAGATTCGGACTTGAAAGATTTTTCTGTTAAGTATAAATTAAGTTATTCCCGCTATGCTGACGATATAACGTTTTCTGGATATAGAAGAATTTTTAACGATAAGTTTTTCTCGGATTTGGGAAAAATAGTTGGTAAAAAACATCATTTTCGAATTAAAAAAACGAAAACCAGGATACAAAAAAGAAACAACCGACAAGAAGTTACGGGCGTTGTTGTCAATGATAAATTAAATGTTAATAGAACATATGTGCGTAATCTACGAGCCTTAATTCATCATTATAAAATGGGCAAGGCTGAAAAAAATGCACAAGCCGTAATTATGGGTAAGTTAGAGTTTTTGAAGATGGTTAAAGGAAAAGAAAGGGTTTATAGAAATTTATTGAGTCAATTTATTATCACTTAAGTTCGTTATTAATGATTGAATATCTAAAAGATTGGTTTGAAAACGAATGGCTCTATGAGCGTCATTTAACGAGTGAATTTATTAAGGAGAGGGAGGCATTTAGAAAAGGGTGTGAGTATTTTGACTCTAAAGAATATTTTTTCAATGCTGAACTTGAGATATTGCTTCGTAAAGAATCAGGATTAGCGGAAGTGGCAAGAGTGAACAGAGATTTAGAAAAATATGCAACACATTGCTTCAGACAAATCGAGAAAGTTCTTTCAGAATTCATTTTGGTAAACCCAGGTCGTGAGAAAATAGGAAAGTATTTATTAAATGGGTACGATATGATTTTATCCCCATCAATTATCACATCATTGAACGCTTCTGTTTCCGATCTGTTAGGCCATACTAACAACAACCAACTTAACCGTTTTTGTTTGATTCTAAAAATTAACTCAATCAAACTCAATTACGGTAAATGTGAGCGTTTTGAAAATTCTAAAATTCACTTAACTCAAAAGGAAGAGAATAAAATTTTTAAATCAATTTTGTACTTTAAAACTTTTGGAACTAAAGGCGAGTTAACTGAAAATGCCCACAAAATTGAAAAAGAGAAACGCCCATCTTTCTGGGCTTTTGACCACATGTATAATTTAAGGAACATTAATAGTCACCTGAATTCTAATAGAAATCTACTCTTTGAACCAAATTACATAGACGATACTGAAAAATATCGAATTCAACGTTTTTATTCAGACCCTATGGAAGTTTTGAAATTTGAAAACGAGTCCCCCGGTTTTTACCAACGTTATGTTGATTTTGTATTGTTTTTGTACTCTGAGTATTTGAAAAACCCTAGGTTGAAATAGATTTTATTTTTTGTGAACGAAAATCAATTTCCATATTGATTGACCATTTCATACCCTTCATTTAATCCCATATCCCCTGCAATTTTCCAATCAATGATCGCACCCTGTTCATCACTTTCATTATATCTGGCGATTCCTCTGTTGAAATAGTTCTGTGGATTATTTGGGTTTAATCTTATCGCCTGGTTATAGTCATCTATCGATTCTCTAAATTGATGTAAATTTGATTTAGCATTACCTCTCATTCCATAATAATCACTATCATCCGGCTTAATTGCTATTGCGCAGCTCATATCTTTAATTGATCCAATAAAATCTTGTATTCGAAATTTTGAGAAACCTCGGCCGAAATATGCGACACTATCAAAAGAATCTAATTCAATTGTTTTTGAATAGTCATCTATTGCATCTAAATACCGATTCAACTGAAATTTAGAAAACCCCCTATTGTAGTATGCCATTTTAAATTTTGGATCTTCATTGATAACTAAGTCAAAAAAGGTAATTGCTGATTCGAAATCCCCTAATTCCATTTTTTCAAAACCAAGTTTATAATTATCCAAAGTACTCCGTTCGTAGGGGTAATAGCTATTAATTTCCGTTGCTATTTTTTTTAAAGGGTTTTCAATCTCGTTAATATCATCATTGCCTTCTGAATTCAACTCAATCATTATTTCAAATGGTAGATAAACGTTGAGATAAATTCGTTTTAATATTCCATTACAATAAAATAATGACATATTTCCGGGTTGTAATTTAGACAAATTTTCACCACCTAATTCTATATCCTTACTCCACAAAATACGGTCTGCTGTATACGAAATTTCGTTAAAATTAAATGAGTTTAAAATGTATTTTTCTATCTCGGAATTGTCAATTATTACATTCAAGTCCCCATTTTTTTCATTTAAACTAGAAGATATTTTAAATTTTGAATTCGAATGAAAAATTTCTTGACCGCCATGCCATATTTGACAGGATTCAGCAATAAACTGAAAAGGATTTCGTTTGATTTTGCCTTCTAATTCAAGGAAATTAGGTTTGAATTTATCAAAAGTTAACATAGAATATTTGAATTTTAAAACAATTACATCTCAAAGAATATGAAACATTAAATGACTATAAACTCGAAAAATAAGGGTTATATTCTTCAATTTTTTTTCAATGGATTACAATTAGAAAAATAATTTGAACATAATAATATAATACTCCCCAAAAACAAAACCAAAGTGTTAGTTAAAAAAAATCTTTTAATTTACACTTATGAAACAGAAAACAACACGCAGAAAATTCACAGCAGAATTTAAGGCAAAAGTGGCGTTGGACGCCATTAAAGAACAGCAAAGTCTTTCAGAATTAAGCCGAAAATATGAGGTGTCATCGGTGATGATATCACGTTGGAAGGGTGAGTTTTTGGCAAATGCAGCAGCAGTTTTTACAAATATTAGTGAGGCCGAGAAGTCCACTGAGGACGTTGAAAAGCTCTATGCTCAAATCGGAAAATTGAAAGTTGAGGTCGATTTCTTAAAAAAAGTATCAGCGAGACTGGGGATATAAAGGGCCGCTTGCGCCAGGTAAAACCGCTTGAATATCTATCGATTAGAAAGCAATGTAGCCTGCTCCAAGTGCCAAGATCTCGCTTGTATTATAGTCCTGTTCCGGAGAAGCCGGAAAACTTAAAGATGATGGAAATCATGGATAAGCACTTGATAAATCATCCCGCAGAAGGTGTTTTATCTATGGTTGGCTTGATGGCCGAGCATGGTTTTCATGTCAATCCGAAGCGTATCAGACGTCTTTTTAAGATCATGGACTACTGTGCTATTTACAGGCGAAAAAACCTCTCTAAACTTGGTCAGGCAGACTATATTAGATCTTATTTGCTGCGCAACTTAGTCATTGATCGACCCAATCAAGTTTGGTCTACAGACATCACCTATATCCCTATGAAAAAAGGCTTTCTGTACCTTACCGCAATTATGGACGTCTACAGTCGTAAAATCCTTTCATGGGGCATCAGCAACACATTGGAAGCACAATGGTGTGTAGATGTCTTTAACGAAGCCGTAGAACGCTATGGCGCGCCTGAAATCATCAACTCAGACCAAGGTTCGCAATACACCAGCGCAGTTTGGACAAGAGCGGTTGAAAAACAAAATGTGAAAATCTCAATGGATGGAAAAGGTAGAGCTATCGACAACATCTGGATAGAACGCTTTTGGAAAACCATCAAATACAACTACCTCACTTTTCATCCGGCAGAAACAGGTCTTGAACTTTATAAAAATGTGGATTATTATGTCCATTACTATAACAACAAAAAACACCAAACTACTGGTCTAAAACCTAATGATGCTCACATGTCTTTAAACACCCAAAATCTTGCCTCTTAAATCAATAAATATTAACTTAGCTTAACAAGCTCTTTGGTTGGATATTGGGGAGTATTATAATTCTTTTACTTAGGGTTTAAAAAATGGTATCCATATTTTTTCTACGTTTCTGACGATGTTATCCAAAACTCATAAGTTTGACTTATATTTTTGCTCTTTAACTCAGAATAATAAGAATCATAAAAACCGGATTTTTCAGATTCAACCATTGAAATCACCAGAAATACATTTTCACAAAAACGAATCTTTTCTATTATACTCCTTGTTTTTTGAACTAACATAATATCCTCATTTTGATCAGATAGAAAAAAAGGATATTTAAGGATTATGAATAGTTTCTTTTCTGGAAAGTCTTTTGAGAAGTAATCCAAGAATGAAAATTGAGAAAAAGGACGTTCGCTGTTATTAAAAAAATCAAAGATTTCAGTCGAAATACCATTGATTTCATTGCTGGCGTGGTATTTATTAAGTCTTAAATCAATTACAATTTGTTCGTCCGTTTGCGGGAAACAAACCTGAAGACTAACTAAATAATCATCGACTTGTTGAAATGCAATTTTATTAAAACGAATGGTAATTACTTTTCTATCAAGCAAAACTTTAAAAACATCTTCTTTTACTTCGTTCATTTTTTAAGTTTCAAATTAACTCGTTTTGCAACAACTATTTCTTCAAATAAGTTATTTCACACGCCTTACATTTCCTTCTTGATTGATCCATATCTGCGACATTGAATCTACCTTCTGTTTTTTCAAATATATCAAGCCCCCTTCCTAAGGTGATTTTCCAACCATTATTGGCATCAATAAAACGATCGTGATTATTTTCAAATTGATAAACCAAGTTTATACCTAAATCTAAAACATTTGCTTGTAGTTCTTCAAAGAAAGATATAGTATCAGGCATAAATTCCTCTGTATTCCAAGTTATTACTTCAAGATTTATTTCGGTCTCAGGATCTTTATTGTTTCCTAACATGACACAAAATTCCAATAAGTTTTTAAACTGGTACGGCATTCTTATGTAGGGATCCTGGAGTGAGATCCTAGTTGCACCTTTCAAATAATTACCAAAGAGTTTTTTGTATGAAATTCCAGTTTGATTATCTTTTAAAATAAACTGATGAGGCTTTAGTTCAAATGACGTTGGAACTGTCTGTTGAGTTTCATCTTCTTCAGTTTCTGATTCTGTTTTTGCCTCAATTGCTGCAAAATAATTTTGCTTTTCCAATGTTTCAGGTGAAAATTCCTGACCACTTGACAATACGCGGTATTTGAATTCTACTGGTTCCGACTTAAATGTTTCATCAATAATATACAATTGATCCTTCACTCTTTTTCTTCCTTCAATACAAAAGTCAAGTAACTCAATTATTTCATTTTCAGACAATTCTTGATGTGGGTATATTAATTTCACCATACCTGAGAATGATTTACGTATAGCAACTCTATCACGCGATGTTAGAGAACCGTCTAGTGAGATCTTACTATCAAGGATTGGCGAGAAATCAGATTTTCTGAGTTCCCTGAGTAATTCAGCAAGGTAATCTACGATGAAACCATATTCCTTTGAAAACACAGAACTCTTTAAAATACGAACTTCCCACCCAGGGATATACATGTGAATACGATCTAAAAATGCGCCTTTGATATACCCCTCAGGAATTGACTCAAATAGGTGCGAATTTTTAAGCATGTAGGGTACATTGTGTTTTGTATTACCTACAAAGGCCATAGAAGCTGTCGCTTGATATGTTTCTTTTCCTCTATTGAAACTTTGGTTAGCCATGAAGTTTTGCATGATCTTAACCAAGTCTCCGTCCGTTTTCTTGCCGCCTTGTTCTTGCTCAAACTCATCGAGTGCCACTACATCCCAATAACCAACTAATCCAATTTTATTTCCTGTGTTATTTACAAATAGTCTTGCTTTCGAAACATCACCACCAGAAACCAAAACACCATGCGGAGACAATTCTGAAAATATGTGGGATTTACCAGTCCCTTTTGGCCCTAGTTCAATGAAATTATAATTGTTCTCTACATGTGGGATAAGCCTCGAAAGTTGAATAAATTTATCTCTTTTGCTAAAGTATTCAGGGTTCAACCCAATACTGTGCATCAATAAATCTATCCACTCGTCAGATGTGAATTCCTTGCGAAGTTCAATGTACTCCTCCATGTCAACATTGGACACTTGAATGGGTTTTAAATCGGTAATAACCCATCTTACTGCAATTCCGTCTTCGTGAGAATAGCCCATTTCAATGATCGACCATACACCTCCGCCACTCAGTAATTTTTTATTTGCATCGACAATCGCATCTGATATCGGAACCTTTGTAAGGCCCATGTTAGCAAATTCTGCCTCGTAAATATTTGCTCTATCGTTTAGCGAAACATTTATCTTATCAATAATTTTGTAGCTGCCAGTGCTCCTAATTTTGTTTTTTACAATTTCAGAATCAGAACGATGAACATAGTTGTCTCGGATAACATTCCTAACCTTTTCAATACCAGCTTGAATGACTGTTTCATCATCAATGGCGCAATATTGACCCAATAAATACTCTAAAACATAAACAGGAACTGGATTACTGCCTTTTACCAAAGCAGTAAGATCTTTTCTAACTACTTTACCTTCGAAATGATGAATTATTTTCTCTTTTAATGTCATTAGAAATCTGATTGAATAAGTGTATTATTTTGAACTCGTTCTTCAATAAGAGGATTTAATTTATCATCAACATCAAATACCTTTAGTTTAAGAAAAGCATTCTTTGGTGTTTCCGATGACAAGGTTAATTCGATTCTTACAGCTCTTTCACTTGGCGTGTCGGAAGTTGAATTAAGGGTTGAAATTATCTCATTGCTCACCAAAATATTGTTATTGTACAGGCCTGTGGAGATACTAAGCTCTTTTTCCATTCTAGAAACTTTGGTTTCTTGCAGGATATTCAAGCGTAATACATTTGATACTACTTTTAATTCCCCTTGGTTTATTAGAGATGGTCTTACTTTTGTGACTACTTCCTCTCTTTTTCTTGAACTTTCAATAACAGGAACAACAACTTCTTGCAAACTTCCACCACCATGCACAAACTGATGTCCCACGCCTTGTTTTCTATATCTATTTACTGAATAAGGGATGGTAACGAATACATTATCAGTAAATGCAGTTGTTTTGGACAGCGGTATGGAATAACCGAGTGATTGTTGAGATTTGGCTGACGTGATAAAATACCTATTGTGAGACGTCATCGGATTTGGATCTGAAATAGCTTCAAGGTCTTTGTCTTCAATTTCTTTGTCATTATACAAAAATCCATGATCTGCGGTGATAATTACTTTCGATACGTTGAAAGTTGCGTGCAGCGATTTAACCAAACGTCTTATTTCATCGATGGCTTCTGGAACAACATCGAACGTTCTCCTTTCGGAAGCTCTTTTATCACCCGTTGAATCAATTATGTCGTGATAGATATAAACAACAGCGTTTTTGAAAATCTCTCTATTTTTTTCTTGCGAGTTGCTAATAATATCGGAATATTGAACTGCCAAGGAATCTGTTTTTACCTTCTGAAGTATCGTATTTCTATTGGGCAAACCCTCTGTTGAAATATCAGAATTGGTAATAGCGCCGTTTTTGTAAATGAGATCACCAGAAGGAAGTAATTGAGCCATTCCGATGTTTGTTTTTGATGGAATAGACGCCATCATATATTTAATTTTGGCAGTATTCTTCACATCCCCGTGCAACTCGGAAAGTAATTCATGCGCTACTTCATAACGTAAAGCATCAGAAATAAATACAACTACTTTTTGATTTAATGGTTCTATTTCTGTTTTGTAAAAATCGAATTGTTTTGCAACTGGAATTCTATCGTAATCAAATTCAAATTGGTTCATACATTTTAACCACTCTCTATTTAACTTATCCGTATGCTCCTCGTATCTGTTGTTTAAGGAAAGGTGTAAATTATCCAGCTGTATTGTTGACGGCAATTCAGATTGATCTATTAACTTATACGCTTTAATAGCATTGCGATATAATGAATCAATAAAGTACAATTCTTCTGAATAAACTTTTAAGTAATCCTCTGGTTTGTTGAGAATATAGCTAGATATTCCATTAATCATTTGATGGAGTTTCGCAACGTACGTCAAGTACTTTAAGAAATTTAAAACCTCTTCATCAAGTGTTTGCTGAATGCTAATGTTATCCAATTTCTTTATTACAGCTTCAGGTGCGGATGTAAGTTGATTTTGTAAGTTGTTTATTACTGCCCAAATCATTGAGGGACTAAACTCAGCAAAATTGGCATCTAAACCATAAATATCGATGAGCCTTTCGCCTTTGATATCGCTACTAACCAATTTCATTACTTCATTAAACGAGCTACTCAGATTTGAATTACTTTCAACTTCATTGATTAACTGATTGAGGCGAACTATTTGTGTTTGATCCTTTATTTTGTATGTCAAGTAGGGGTCAAGGTTAGAAGTTGCAGTTATTGTTTGCGTAACCCTGTTATAAAAAATGCATCTTGCAGTTTGTAGTAATTCCTCTTTAGAAAGTGACTTCATTACATAGCTTGTATTTTCAGATACTTGCTGAATAATATTATCCTCCATTTTGAGATCTGCAATTTTCGCAAGAACCTTGTTTAGCTCTGCTTCATCTTTTGCTACAAGTAGGGTTAATATTTTTGAAATAATCAAAGGCCAATTCTCAATAGTTTTAAACTTTAAGAAAGAAGAAATAAGTCCTTTCTGAATGGCAGCTTCGTTTAACGAGTAGGCATTTAATATAGGTTCACAAACCATTTGTGTACCTACGTATTTTAACTCCTTCATGTATTTGGTCACCAGTGCTTTTTGATGGCGTTGTAGGCCAAAGGTTTCCATAAACTCCCCAACATTGTCTAGCCTTAATTCTTTATTTGCAAGCAATAAACCGAGTAACGGAAAGTCATGGTATTCATCCTGCGTATTTGGGTGCGCCATAGGCAGATACAAAAGAACCTTGGTATCTATAAGTTCGTTAATTAATTTACATTTTGTGGTAAACGCGTTACCCGAATACAATTCTACATGGATATTCGGAATTGACAAGGTTTTAACCTCCTCAGCAAATTCTTGACTCTCATCAAAAAAGAAGAGAATTTTTAAGTTCGGATTTCGTTCGAAATAGCTGCTTATTTTTTCTGCGATCATCTTATTTAATTTTTGCAACTACGGTTTCAAATAATTCATAATTCTTAGCAACACCATCATCCAAATCAAATTTGATTTGCTGGTCTGCTACATTCTTTAAGGCTAAATCGTATTGTTCACATTCAGCTAAATCAACTCTTAATTTATCAAGTTGTCTAGCCTCCGCTGTACTCAAACTACTTGCATTGGCTTCTTTTTGTGAAATTTCTGATTTGAGGTATTTCAGATGCTCCAAAAGATAATTTGCTCTTATCTTTTCAACTGTAAACTCATTCATACGGTGCATGTACACCAATACTTGGAAAGCTCCTTTTTTGGAACTAAATAACCAGTAAATCGGTGTTTTTTGGTACATGCTACAGTGGTAACTCCAAAAATCATTCACCAGAAATTTATCAATCTCTTTATTCAAGCATTCCTGAATGAAATTGATGTTATCTGTACGTTGCTCATGTCCCCAAATGGTATCGAGCAATTGATAAAATTGTTTTATCACATCATCAGAAAAATTACATTGTTTCCCCATCAAAGGCAAAATGGCATCCTGATCAATGACAACTTCACCATGATTGTAAGTATAACTGGATAATTCTTCTTTGGTAGGATTCGGATGGGCAATGTTTAAACCTGGTTTATCCAAGCGGTAACGCCCCATAAATAAACCTATGGCATAACTGATGAATTGACTGATTACTTCAGCTCGGTTAATAGGAAGTTCTATGTTTACATTACCTTGAGTCCTACTTTTTTCTTCCAAAGCATCCAGTTCTATTTTCTTCAGTTCATCTTGAAGAATGGTTATTTCTCTTAAAGAAACCTCTGGTGTGAGTTCATTTTTTAAACCGTAAGTTTCTATGAATATAATATTGATTTTTTCTTCTAGTGTACGCAATTTCAAGAAGTCATTTGTTACTACTTCTTGCCATTCATTCATTGCACTTTTTAGTGAAACGCTACCATTTAAAAGTAAAGAACTTTTAAAATCCCAGGAAACTTCTCTAGAATTCCAGTCACGTTTTGAAATTGTAATGCATTCTTGAACAATTTCAACAACAGTTGCTTTTATTTCATTTTTGGGATAAATCACAGGCACTGCGGCTATATTTTCTACCTGGCAACTCAAAGTAGGATTTAAAATATTCAAAATAGTTGAGCCTGGCTTCGAGCTTACCAGGCTCATGAAATAAAAAATATCATCTACTTGTTGCGGAAAAGCACTTGATCCATGTACATCCCATAAAAAGCCATCTGGAAAAAACCTGGTGTCTACATTGCCCCCTGTAATGTATGACCAAGAAAAATTCGGTTTAAAAAAGAATTCTGAAAATTGATGTTTCCCCCTGGTGAAATCACGTCCTTTATTGGTAAAATTGACAACTTTTTCTTGATTTCCGTACCATTTCCTTGTCGTACCTCCTTTATTATAAGGCACCCATTTGCCATTATTTTTATCAAACTCATCAAAATTCGTCAATTTTAGCTGAAGATCATTAAAGTTAATTTCAAACCATTCTTTTACATACAAATCGTTATTTCCTGTTATCATTCCTTGAAATAAGGTTGTGTAGTGACTCATGTTTTTAGCCTCAAAAACTGAAAGCATTTCATTAGTAATCCAATACGCAATCGGATTGCCTGGGATGCCGCCATACATAGTTTGTGGAATGTTTTTGAAATGATTGTTTTTTTTCAAAAAATTAATTTCTTTTTCGTTTAAATTTTTATATTCAACCAATCTAAAATAATCTGCCTTTGTATTTTGTTGATTTTTTTTAATGACAAAAGCAGTTGATTGGACAACTTCACCGCTCAGTTCCTCAAATGCTCTTGGTCCCAAGTGAAGCATATTAACAAAAGAATAATTCTTAATCAATCGTTCTCTCAATTTTTCAAATGATGAAAGAAACATCCAAGAATGCTGATTAATCATGCTCATATACCCTTGAGATATATTCATATCAATCGTACATTCCATAAACACAGCAAATAAATCTGTTTTGGATAATGGATAATTAGCTGAAACATAATTTTTAAGTCCATCATTCATGTTTTTTTGCCCCATGTAAGGGGGGTTCGCAACTACTGAAGTATATTTCTTTGATAGAATTAGTAAAACTGGGATGAACGATTTAATTTTTTGATAAACGATCTCTGTATTTATATCTTTAAAGTCCGTGTTTTTTATTTCAGCAAAACGCTTTTCAATAAAAGATCTAGCATCATCGCTTAAACTCAGTTTCATAACTGAACCCAAGTTTTTAGATTGTTCCATTAAACGCAATGCATCGGTAAGTTCCTTCTCGTAATTACTACCAGTGGCTCCTAAAAAGTCTTTAATTTCTTGCTGACTAAAAGTAGCATAGTCAGGCATGGCATGTACATTAGGCAACCATCCTTTGGCAAATACATCGCGGTATTGTTTGGCAGCTTTTAAAAGAATTGCAAAAGTTGCCAATTGTGCGGCACGATCATCGAGGTCTAAGCCAAACAAATTGTTTTTTAAAATGGATTCTACAGCTTCTTCAGGTGTGTAGTATTCTTCCATATACATTTGATAGAGCAAATCAAAACCCTCTACCAAAATATGTCCAGAACCAACCGCAGGGTCAATCAATGTCAGTTGGCTAACTTCTGATATGATCGGTTCAGAAACTTGATCGGATTCGTTTTCAACCAAATATTTAAGATCTGGCTTTATTTTACTATTTGGATTCTTATCCAACCAAATTTTACCTACGGTGTTTTGCACCATGTATTTTACGATCCAGTTGGGTGTAAAAATTTGTGTTGCCGCAGGAATGTCTTTTGCTTCTGCTTTCTTTTTTTTCTTGAAAGAAGCAAATACTTCATCCTTGCGCTCTGAGATATAAAACTGATATAACCATCCAATTAATTCAACCTCCTTGTATTGCTCGTCAGAAATGGCATCAGTGGTGTTGAGCAAATGCAAGAAACCACTATCCTGAAGCATGTTATCAGGTAAAAGCAGTTCGGTATAATCGTCAATCTTACCAAATACATTGTTCAGCATTTTATTGCTGTGGCAATGACCAACTAATAATATGGCAAAGGCTTCTTGTTCTTTACTGAAATCAGTAATGATTCGTTTAAGACGTTCCTGTTCCTTGGAATTTAAAAAACTGTATTGTCCTTGCCTTGCTTTCTGCAATAACTGAGGGGTAAGTGTCATTCCAGAAACATATTCTAACTGTGGCTCTTGATAGCCATTTTTAGCCATGATTTGAAGCGCCATCATTCGATTGAACCATGTATAGGCCGCTTCTTCTTTCACTACATCAATACCTTTACTATTAATGGCGTATTGCAGTGACTTCCATAGTTTAGGAACCGTCTCGTCATCAAAAACCTTACCTCTAAAAGTATAACCTCCAGCAACGCTTTTAGGTTCCTCGATAATTGATCCATCAGCTTTAAACCCCCAATACAATAGTTTATTGGCAACACCCTCCATTAGAAGAACACGGGATTGCTGTGCGAATGTTTTTGTATTCATTTATTTTAGAATTATTGTCTTGTTATCGTTTAATAAGCCTTGCATGTCAGTCTTTACTTTTAATAAAAATGCATCCATTTCGGCTTGGTTAGAAATAGTAGAAGCTCCGCGTGTAATATGATAGGTAGCAGATTTGGGTCCGCCACCTCCAGGTGGTACAGGAATCGCTGCAATGATTTTTTCTAATTGAGCTCTTTTAAAATCCGCCGCACTAAGCTTTTTATTTTTCAGTTGAGAAATGGAATTAATCGAATCAATGGAATTCAATACAACATCACGATTTTCAAAAACAGAAAAACTTACTTTTAATTTCAATGCCTCTTGCTCAAGTTCATCAAAAATTGAACTGTACAGCGATTTTACCTCTTTCTTCAGTTCTGCAGTTAAATCTTTGAGCGCCTGGTTTAATTCATCAAATGCTCTTTTTGCGTGTCTGAAATCTTTTCTTGGGTCTTCAAGCAACAGGAAATCTGTTATTACTTTCGCCTTGGCTTGATCATCGGTAGAGAATTCCTTAAAGTTTTCTTTATTGTTCTCACAGAATGAACTCAAGATAGCATAGTCACGAAAATTATTATTGATGAAATCTTCAATTCCTTTTTCAGTATCAAATAACTCTTTACCAAGTTCTTTGGAATCTCTAAAATCTTGAAACAATTTTTTGGGATCTCTAATAGTAGTCCATGATGTGAGTTGTTGAATTGCTTTTTGAAAACAACCCCCAAATGGATATTTCCCATAATAATCGGCCTCAAAGGGTTGAATGTGATTCATTTTACTCGAAAGTAATCTTGTGAGCGTATCAAACATTTCATTTCCATCAGAGGTGCTTACTATACTTTCGTTGAATATATACTTGTAGGTTGTAACAACTTCATCGAGCAAAGCCTGATCGATATCTTCTCCAGTTACAATTTCACAAGACATTCTCTCGGCTGTGGATACTGCTTTATTGATGAAATCAACAATTGGATAACGCGGAGCGCTTTTGTACTTAAATTCTCTTTTTTTCTTTTTGACTAATTGAATTGCAACATCCAAAACAGCCTCGAATCGCCATCCAAAAGGAGCGTCACTATATTGCTTAATTAAGTCAGTAACGGTGATTTGGTTGTTATTACTGGTAATAAAATCATTCACAGATTGTTCTGCTGGGGTAAGGTGTGGAAATGCAGTTTGGGTATTGGCTGCGGCATTTTTTAATTCTATTTGATTACTTGCATAACCAACAGATAAATTGTGGTATTTATATATATTATTTAGGTGGTGTTCAATCAGATTTTTTACTCTTTCAGAGGGAGTTGTGCCATTGATTTGATCGGGTTCCAAGATTGTATTCTGAGCGATAAAGCGGCTCTCTATAAATCTTCTTTCAATCACTCGAGAGATGTCCTCACTTAGTTGCTTGTTTCTAATCTTAAAGTTCTCATTGGTTTTAGCTCTTTCACCAGAAGCGCCTCCAGCTCCGTTGGTTAAGTATTTATTGGTCTTGCAATACAATTCAAAATCATGACGTAAAGTTGGCGAATCATTATACCACTCGTTGATACAAATGACCAAATCTTTGGTATTTACGTCCAGCATTTTCTGAGTAAGCGGTGTCCTGTCGGTAAGTAGGACAATTAAATTTATATCTCCACCTCTTAAAAACTCTTTAGATTCTATGTTGTAACTAAGTTTGAAATCATTTTGCCCAAAAGCTACTTTGGGCTGTAACTTCATCAATGGTCTTAAAAATTCATCGAAAGCAGTCAAACGATCATCTAAGCCAATTGTCTGATTTTTAATGATATTTTGAACATCCATTTCATCTTCGTTGAAGAAGAAGTAGCTGCCTTTTTCTTCTCGAATGATGCTCCCTTCAATTAATTTGGTCAAAACATCGGTAATTTCTTTTTGCAACTGCATCTTGTTTTGATCCAGTTTATCCATTAAAAGAACGGTGAGATTGTCAACTGTCGAAGGAAATGTTTGTCTTCTATTTTCAAGAAGGTTAGAGATCATAAATAAAACCTTAACGACTCTAGCAGCAAACGGATTGCTTTTTACGTACGGAAGCTCAAGTCCATTTTCAATTGCTTTAGCTCCTCGGTTGGTTAAATTGGTATGAAATTGTTGGTTGTAAAATCCATCGAAAGGAATAAAACCACCAACTTCACTGTTTGCATGTTGTTTAGCGGTAAAGTGTGTAATACCAAGTACAGATCGTTCATTATCTTTAACTTCTTTGATTACAAACTTTAGTTGTTGAAACGCTTCGAAAACATGCGCAATCAATTTAAATTGATAGGGTACGAAGGGAAAACCAAAAATAAATTCCTCTTCATTTTTAAATCCTTTATACAGATCATGACTTATCTTGAACTGGTTTTCGATGTAATCCTTGTTAGCCGAATATATTTTGTTTAATTCGGAAATACCAACACTGTTTTTATCTAAAACTCTTCGTTGTGTGATGTAGGATGCATCATTACTTTGAAGCGAAATCCTTGTATCAAAGCGTCCTAAAATTTTACCAAACTCATCTTGTACATCCTGAACACCATCTGCGCCAAATGAAACTTCATCAAGTGTTTGTTGCGCGGTACAAGCAATCCAAACCTGGTTGTTACAATCTTCACTGATTCTTTCAATAATATTTTGAAAGTTTAGTAGAATTTCTTTGTTTGAGCCAACGTACTGTGATACTTCATCCACTAAAAATAATAGACGGTAATCTTTATCCTTGCCCTTTAAATACTCTTTTAACTCAGGTATCAGAACAGCGTTAATCCCAACTTTATAACTATCTGGATTTGATAATTTTGAATGAAGAGAAACAATGTCTAGGTCTGGACAAACTTTTTTAGCAATCTCCAAAACGCTTTCCAATTGAAAAGATGCTACTTGTGCTGAATCTGTTTCCCAGTTAAAACCAAGTTCAGAATCTATCAGTTTTTTAAATTCACCAAACTTTCCTTTTTGATCAATTGTTTTTTCTAACAAAATCGCCAACGGAATATCATTTGAATTATACCCTCTGAATTTATTGAACATGTTTAGGAAAATACGTGTCAGGCGTTCCTGGCTTCCGTCATCTGTTTCATCTTCTACGTTAAACATGATGTCGTCACACTGAGCATCAGTAATTTTCTTTTTCAAGAGTCTCAAATTACTGATTGTGATATTATCGTTTGTATTAGGCTTTGTGGTATCGTAATTGTCATTAACACCTTTTTCTAATGCTTCAAAAGCATCGGCAGATGTGTCTCTATTCATTAAGTAATGAACAAACTTTATGAAATGCGATTTACCTGAGCCATAGTAACCGTTGATCCAGATACCGCTTTTCCCTGACTTCTTGTTAATTACAGTATCAATAATCGTAAATAACTTTTCTATTATCTCAGGAGTAAATACATACTCTTTTATCTCTGCTTCAATTGTTTTAGGATCTTTAGCACTAACAACTACCGCAGGATTTATATCCCTGTTAATGTCTCTGGCGAATATTTCGTGTAATTTCATCTTTATTCGTTTATTAGTTTAATTGCTCTGTAAAGGTTTTCGTCTTGTAATAGGCCAAATAGGCTGTAATATCCTTTTGCAACCCCAGGATAGAACATGATTAATTTGAAACCTTTAATGTGTTTTTCAAAATTGCTCATGAATCGACTTGCTCTTATGTATGGATAGGAATTACCAAATCCTTTAATAAAAACATAGGCTACTTCATAATCAGTATCATTGTGGTGTTCCGTGATTTTATCGCGTAGGTAATTCATGAATTTTTCTGTGTAAGCATCCTGCTTGAGTGCTTTATCGACCGCATCTTTCTTATTAGATTCATGCTCCAAGTAAAAAGCGAACTTAGTTGTATTGCCGAACTTTTCACTTTTTAAGAAGTTTGTGAATTCCTCGAAAATATCAAGGACCATAACATCCAAATAGTTATTTGGTCGGTGTAATCGATTCTTTATGTCTAAAATTTCTTTTTCAACCGCATACTCTTGTTCTGGATTGTACATAAACATGTACGCTGGAAAAAATAAATTTCCTGTTTGATGATTTTGAAAATCCTTATCGCACAATTGATTGTATAGTTCTGTAATTGTCATTTTCTAATTTTTTATAAAACAGGCTGTGAGAAACCAAGACTCATCAATGTCTTCGAAGTATTGCCAAAATGTTGAAGATATTCTATGAGGAATTATGAGATTTTGTCCATCATAAATTCCAGCGTCTTTAATTGCCTTTCTGTATTGAACGTTTAACTTCTCTAAAGTTTGACTGGACCACTTTGCAACAAATTCATCTTTTGAGGCTATTTCATCCAAACGCATCTGAACGTCATAAGCAGTTAAAGTATTACCAGTTCTGAATTTTTTTAATGCCACCTCAATGTGAATATCTAAAATGAGAGGATATGCTCTGAAGCAAAGAAACAATAATCCAAATTTCATCTCATTTTCGTTCCACTGAACAAAGTGATTCCAGAATCCTTTGGGGGCGATTATGTATCTGCGTTTAACTTCCGCTATTATTCTTTTCCTCGCAGACATTGTTGCAATACCGATTGTTTTGTTTGTCTCTTCTTCCTCGCGAAGACTATTCAGAAAATCATCAGATAAAAGCATTTCACACATGACCTTAAACTCATTTAAAAGTAGGCCACCAGCGGTGAAATTTGCGTCGTAAAGTTTTTTGAGTTTAGCCATAACATGATCTTTCGGGTTTACTGTAATAACGATATGATTAAAAAAGAAATTTCAAACTTGGACACCTAATATTTTTGCCGCAATTATTCAGGATAATTTAGCGTTTTCGCAACTTTTTGCTTTACTATTTTATTTGAGAGCATTAGACGTTATTACTTTTATAATTTACTTTATTTTAACCTCTTTTTTTTTCGTCCTTGAAGATAGTAAAAATGACCTTAACCCTAAGTTAAGTTTATTGTAAACTACAAATAACTTTTTATTAGCCTCAAATCATTCACCTCAACCTCCAATACATACTTATCTTTTGTGGAATTGTATTTCACAAACGGCGCCACCAACGGGTATTGGTCTTTCATCAACAAAAATTGCTTTAGGCTCAACTCCAACTTCACAGGATATTTCTTTCCCGAATAAGCGAAGCCGAATACATCCGGTATTTGTTGTTCGTGTTTGTCTTCGTTTTTGAATGGCAAGTCGAGGTATTCTACAGAGCCAATTCGGTCAATATTGTAGGTTTTGTTTTTTTCAGAGGATTGTTCGTAGGCCATAACTGTCTGATAGTTCTCTGTGAAGCCAAAAGGTTCTACGATGCGGTCAGAAATTGTTTCGGTATTGATCGATTGGTATTTCTTCAACACCACCTGTTCTTTGTTCATCATCGCCTTGGTGAGGCGTTCAACTATTTTTCCATTCTTGGCATTAAGTAGGTGAGAGGCCACCATCGGGAGTTCGGAGCCCATGTAGATTTTGCTCAGCACAGCATCTTTGAGTTTGGACTTTTTGCCAGTTGTGAGCACCAATTCTTTGAGAAACTGTGCTTCTTCCTGACTAAAATGAACACCGTCGGCACCTTCTTTTTCTATGAAGAATCTTTGGCCAGCATCTTTGTGTAGGTCAAAACCGCATTCACGCAAAAGGTCTAGGTAGCGGTAAACCGTTCTTTCTGTGGTGTCGAGAAATGTTGATAGTTGCTGGACGCTTTTGTGTGGTGCTTCTTGAAGATAAGTGATGAGTTGCAGTACCCTCAGGATTTTATGTTGGTTTAACATGTGCAATATTTTTGACAAATAACCCGAATTTGTTTGGGCTCTGCAAATTATTGACCTGAGTTGTCAGGGGAATTTGTGCTTGAAATAATTATTGACCTGGATTGTCGGAGGTATCGCAGACTTTTGGGACTTAAAATATTTAGCCATGAAAAAAATCGCTTTATTCTTAACATTATTTCTCTCGTTTTTCGCAAAAAGCCAATTTCAAATTGATAGTTTGTATTCTGATAAGGAGCAATTATTAATCAATCAGAAAGTGATTATTGTTGACTCAGTCAGTAGAGAAGAACTAATCAATCGAATTAAAAACTGGGGAGGCGTTTCTTTTGTGAATTTGAAAGAAGTACTGGTTTCTGAAACACAAGATCAATTGGTTTTCACTTATGTCTCATCCGGATTCTATGTAAAATCAATGGGTATAACATCTACTTTAGATTGGTACGTAAGAATGGTAGTTCAGGTAAAAGATGGTAGAATCCGTGTTCAACAATTTGATGATGGTAATGTTTTTCGTCCTGGCTCATATAGTGGGGGTGTTAGTGTGCCAGCAACACAGGCAAGAGTCTATCATTTGAATGATTACTTTGTTGATGGTGTTGCTCGAAAAATGCATAATGATGGATTTATCAAATTCAAAGTAGCTACACAAAATACTTTAAACTCTCTTGAATCAGCTATTAAAAGCCCAACAAGTGATGCGGGTAAGGATGAGTGGTAATATTTAATCTCTAAAACACTCTGGGTAAAGTGTATCTACAAAAGTTAATTAAATTACCCATACATCGTAAAAAATTAGAAACAATATTCACGAATGATTAGTGCGAGGTACAATGTATCCACCCCTCACTTTCCCTCAAACCACTGCACGATTTCTTTGCCTTTATAGAAGGCTTGATAGCCGTCGGTTTCAACGAACCTTTCATTGAATTCGGCCAGAGACATGCCTTCTTTGGTGGCTTTGGCGGGGTAGCGGGCGCCTATGTTGTCGTCGGGGTTGGTTTTGCAGATTTTGCTGAAGAGTTCGTGGGCTTCTTTGAGTTGCCCTGCGTCCCATAATTTGTCGGCCTTGAGCATGAGGCCTCTGATGATAGGGCGGTTTTCGAGACAGCCCCAAACTACTTTCTTCTTGAAGATGTCGTCTTTTTGGGCGATGTGTTCGCAGGCTTTAATTTTACGTTGTTCTAGGTCATTTTGAAGCGTTTCCGTTTCTTCGGATGGTTCAAATTGGCTCAGCATTCCGAGTGCATATTCATAACTCAAGACAAAATTGGGTGCTTTGTGATTGAGGTCAAGTAAAAAATGGAAAACGCTGTTGAATCGATCAGGGTCGTCTATTTCTTCAGGCATAAAATCACAAGAGCCCATTAGACTGTTGAATGTCAAGTAATCAATGGGGTCAATGTATTTGTCTTCTTCGTGGAAATATGCTTTCATCCCAAGTGTTTTGATGTTTGGACACCTAAAAATAGCACAACTCGTTTGAACACCCACCACCTACAAAAGAAAAACCGACCTATACAGTCGGTTTTTCTCGTTTTTGCAGGTCGGCTCGGATGATTTTCATTTGCCGGTTTTGGTTAGCAATATAGATGGCTCCTCCAATGATAACAACCCCCAGGGCTATCATCAAGATGATTTTGTCGTTGTTTAAGTTGCCATTTTCTGCTTGTAGGTTGCCATAGTCAGAGCCTTGGCCTAGCACGTCGAAGGTGCCTAGTTCTGGATGTTTATTCATTGCTTATTTTTTGTAGGTAGACATAATTAGTATCATTTGGGTCATTGATGATCATGACGTCGTGGAGGGTAGGCTGCTGCTTTCCGTTGTAGGGTGTGTAAAAGGTCAGAAGGCCCAAATCAGCTCCTGCGCCTCTTAGAAACTCTCTTGATCTCTTGATTTTGGTTCGTTTACCCATCAGCTTTCGATAAATTCCGAGTGTTTTCCTGTGCTTGGCTTCCATTTGATTAAACGCCCGATACTTCGCGTTCTGGACTAAATTATTGTTGTCCTTTTGATGTTTGCGATTCAGATACTTTTTGGTGCTATTTCTTGTTGTGAAGATTTCTCCGCATCCGCACTCGCATTCAAGTGTAATTGGTTCCTTGTAACTCATGGCTGTCAGATTAAAGGTTTCTAAATTGTTCCGGATTGCGTTGTCTGCGCTGAATGCATTCCACTATTTGTTCTTTGTAGAAGTACACCCGTGAGGCTATTTTTACCTCAGGAGGCAGGATTTTAAACCTTCGCCACTTATCAATTGTGGTTGTGGTAACCCCGAAGCGTTTGGCCACCTCTAAGCGGCTATAAAGCGCTGAAGGGTCAGCCTTCACATTTTCCTGTGTCATCACAGGCTTTAATTTTTCATCGAGTACATCTGCGATGAGGCTCCGAAGGTCGGAGGTGGTCAGTGTGACCAGTAAATTGTTGTTTATCATAGTTATTATTTTGGCTACAAAGAAAATGCGCCAAATCGATGCTATGAAAAAAACAGACGGTATTCAGACGATGAAATTTTATGGTCTTTTTTCTGTACCGTATTCCATACTAGTAAGTAAGCTATTGATTTGATTTTCAATTTTATCCTTGTAAACGGGTTCATCCCTCTTACTGGTCAATAGGGATTCACAATAGCTAGCAGCTACCGTGTTTTTTGCTCCCTTTTTATTGAAGTAAAAATTGGTATGAATCCATTTAGCAATCTCATATTTTTTGGATGTAATAAGATACCCCTTCTCAAGCATTTTTTTGATAGCATAGCAAAGATAATTTGCTTGCATCTTCAAGAAAATACGATGATCAGGATTCAAATGCCGCCCTTTCGTTACTTCAATAAGTTTGTTTTTATCAATAGTCTCGTTGTCAAGATATTCAATCAAATAAAAGCACATATAGCCCTGCCATTGTTTTGAAATGCCAATGCTTGGAATCGATCCTTCGTCTTGAAATAGGGGAGTGCTGCTCTTTTTTTTACTTGTCTTTTTCTTTGGTTTCTCTGTAGCTATTTCGTCGATGATTTCTTCATCAACAGCCCCAACCTCGCTTGTTTCTGTTTTGTTAACTGTTGAAGTGCTTCCAATAGTAGTATAGTTCTTTTCACGGACCCATTTCACAACGGCATCATCTTGAGCCTGGTGGTCAAACGGAACGTGATCAAGACAATTTACAAGTAAGAACTCAACTGCGTTATTGAAGTTCTCCGTTGGCCCATACTTCTCACTGGCATACATATCCAGTATAAAGCTGATTTTATTGGGTTTTTGTAGGGTTATATAGTAAGCTAACCAATTATAAAACGCAGGATGCGTAGTCTCAATCTCCATGAGCTTTTTGGCTTCAACTTCACTGATGCCATCCGGTATTTCAATCGACTCAGCAAATGCCACAACCGAAAGGTTAAAAATCTCTAAAAAGTGAGCTTTTCTTGGCCCCTCTTCAAGTTCAGTTTGAATACGGTTGATAATTGCTCTACCGGTGTCTTCGACATCGATTTTGTAGGGAAGAACAACAAATGTTTGGTCAGTTTCTGAATTCATCATGCGCAAATTAGAATGTTAAATCAAAATCCCACGACACCTGCTGTAGTTGAACCCTGAGTTGTTCCAGTGTTTCGATCAACTGAGAAAAGGTTGGCGGATTTTTTTCATAAATCATGCTTTCAACCATAGTATTGTAATCGGCCTCCCAAAAGTCGATGATATCTCTTGGTGGAATAGGGTTCAGTATGTTTGGATGATGCATGTTGTAGTCTACGCCGGCAATTTTTGAAAATACATGGCGGTGAGCAACTATTGTTTGATACAACGATTTATCTTGAAAGGCGAGTTTATTTATCCCTACTTGCGCTAATTGATACACATCGTATAGATGGCGACTCAAGCGATCTACTCTTCTTTTTTCTACAGGTCTATGAAACTCCTCATGAAGCAAGAAAAGTTTCTCTAGAAAAGTGCGCTCTGGGTTTACGGTCGGAACCATAAAGCTTTCCATTGTGAAATCTTTACCCGAGAAATGTGTATCGACTAATGATTCGATTTTTCTATCGCTAAATGGCTCTCGTAAAGAACGACAACTGAGCTCAACTTGTACATGTGGCTCCATGTAGTTGCCATTTTGTGTAATGAGGGCAGGGTAAAATATTTTTAGAATCCGAGGGTCTTTATCGCTTTCGGTTGTTTCAATGACTTGAAATTTAAGGCCTTCGTAGCCTTGTTCTATAAATGACTTTTCGATGTCTAAAAAGAAATGATCTGTGGAGTATTTACCTGCAATTTTTCTTAGTTGGGTGCGCTCTTTTTTTGACCAATTGTTAGCAGGGCTCATGAAAAATTCTTGGTCAATTGCAAGGTCTATATCTTCAGAAAATCGATCAATAAGCCCCCAAGCTTTACTTAAGGATGTACCTCCTTTGAACACAATATGTTTGGCGATGTCGAGTTGAAAGATGATATCCAAAGTCCGGCTTACCCACCAATCTTTTTCAACCGCAAACCTCGACATCCCTGTTGCCTCGGATATTTGCTGTAAGGAATTTAGTCTGGTATTCTCAGGTAACTGTTGCCAATTCATGTTTTTTAATTTTGAAGCGCTTTTCGCATGATAATTCTTATCCATTCCGGAGCAAATTTGATGTCATGTGCTAAACGATATGGATCTTCTTTTTTCAATTGATTGAGTATGATTTCTATTTCTTGCTCAGTAGCGTTGTCTTTGCCTATTTCTTTTAATGCTTGAATGACTAATGTGCTTATTTTGCCAATGGTTGCTAAGTTTTTTGGTGCCGTTTTTTTGAATTTAATGGTTCTGTTACCCACCTCGATTTTTCTCGCAGAGCCATCTGTGTAGTAAACGACATTGATAGAAATTTGTGTGGATAGCCCTAGTGCATTCAAGGCTAAAGTTCCCGTTGGTATAATTCTCGCCTTATCTCGTTTGCAAATCGCTTCAGCAATTTCTTCTGTACTTGGCTTTATGGGACCGAGAATAGAATCTGCTGCAAGACGCGCATAAATACCTCGAGCAACTCTTTGTATTTCACCTCTGGTCACCGAGCGTTCTAAGGCTTTTGATACTGCTTTTGCACTACCAAAACTCAAGAAGTCATCAGTGAAAAATAGCGAGCCTCTTTTTGCTTTTTTTATTTTGGCAAATATCTTATCGTCAATACTTTGAATCATTATATTTAAGTATAATATGTCGCAAAAATAGTAAATAAATGCGACATAATGATGCTCGAATTATTTTTTAATCAACTATTCATTCTTGTCGTTTTTTTTTTGGCCCATAGGTAACTATTTGCACTAAAAATTATCCAAAAAAACCTCATTTTGAGTACTTCTACCCGCATTTTTAGTACAATTAGCCAGAGTACATTTCAATTGTATACTTGAACTTTGTAGAAACTTAAAAAACTATGAGTGAGTTATTTAAAAATATCATTGATAAGAAATCCAAAGCATATAGTGAACTGCGTTTTTTTCTGCTTTTTAACCGCATCAAAACCGAAGAAGACCTCATTCAGTATTTTGAAACGCATCCCACAAGAAATGATCCAAATGAATTCGCAAATAAACTTCTCGAGCATCATTCGTTTTACAAAGCCTATTTAAGGTATTTGGAAATTACAGCCAAAGAAGACAAACCCTTTTTATTAAACTTTGGACTAGCAACGCAAAAAAGGTTTCTTTCAATGGGTGTTTATAACGAACAACGAGTGATCGAATTTGCCAAAGAGCATCTCATTGAAAAATTACTACCATACTATCACCCGAAATTTTATATCATCAAGACGGTAGTGGAAAATGAAACCGGAGTGCTGAGTCATTTTTTCGACCACTTCTCGGAACGTGTAAAAAACATCCTCAAGCATTACAAAGTAAATAATCCTGAAGACCTCATTAACTTCGTGCAAGAGACCAATCTCGAACTCCCTCGCGTTGGAGCTGAATCAAGAAAAGAGATTTATGTTTTTTTGGAAGGGTATATGAATGGCTAGTTTGTCAAACACATAAAAATCAAAACCCCAAAAATAGTTGATACATCTTGGGGGTTTCTATTTCCTACAGCCATATAGGACTTGTCTTAAACGTTAGCGTTTTAAGTCATTTTTGAACTCTATTGATAACAATTGACTTTTCGGGGTTGCATCCCAATTCGAAAGATGTTTTCGAATATAAAATGACATTACTCTAAGACTATTAGAACAATTTCTTTTTTCCAAAGCAGATCTAAATCATCAATTTTTCGTTCACGAAATTTCATGTCCCATGATATGACTTCATAGGTTCGTAATTGGAATATTATCCATTCTTTGCCATATGAAGATGAGGACACTTTATCTTTTAGGTAAAAGAAATAAATGTAATTCAGAAGATCTCCAACTGTGTTAAAGTCTCCTAAGTTAATTATGGCTTTGCTAGTTCTGTTAAAATACAGAACGATTTTAGATTCTGGAATATCAAATTCACGATCAATTTCAAATGGAAGAGAACGATCAAATAGTTTTTGATTTATTTGATTTTCAATTTCATTTAAATTATGACTCTGTTTGTAGTTATTAATTATTCGAAAAACATCGAACCTTTTAATAACACTATTTTTTTGAAGATACGATTCTTGTACGCCCCATTTAATAGCAGATAAATAGTCTTCAAATATTTGTTGAATTGGTAAATAACCATTAATGTAACGCATCCTTAAAACATGCTGTTTAACTTTAATGTCCAAATAAAATGAAAGTAAAGGTCTCCAGTTATATATGTCCTCTAAGTTCTCGTTTTTATTTCCACCATAAAATATAAAGTCCGATACATTGGTACTGAAAATATTAAAAATGTGTTCTAACGTTGATAAATCTTCAGAGTATCTTTCATGAATATTTATATCACCTGTTGATGGGTCAAAACAAGGGTGCTTGTCCAAAAATTTAGTAAATAATTCGATAGGTTTAAAATAGGCGTTCATGATGTTTTTATTTTTTAAATATTATCGTTATTCCGTTTTAACTCCCCCTTTATTTTTTCGTTATATTCATAAGTTGCCCAGCAAAGGTAATATCCAATGAACCCTGCCTTTTGTAAATATTCTAGTTTAATATTTAGATCATCACCTCCCCACCTACAAACACCATATTCCATACCATTATTCGAATTAGAACTGAAAATGGTTTGATTTTTACCATATTTTTGATCGAATATTTTTTTGATTTTGTAAACTTGATTGAATTTTACTAAACCAAGTTTATAATAACTATCTCCAAAAAAATTTGAAATAACCGGAGGGATCTGTGTTGAATAAAATAGTATTTCAACAGATGTCAGTATTTTTTTGCCTTTGTAATTTGTAGAGTTCAAATTGATTGGGATGGCATAGTAATGGTCATTGATTTTGTAAATACACTTATTTTTTAGTGCAATACCTTTGTCATTATAATAATACCTTACATTTTCAGGATTAATATCTTCACAAAGTCCATTTTGTTTTCCGATTTCCACTTGATCATCAAATGTTAAACCGAGTTTCATTCCTTTAATGGTTTCTGGATTGGGAATGTCATTGCAACTAAAGAAGCATAAACAAAATGTAATTAGGTAAATGTAAATTTTCATTTTGAAGGTTTTATAGTATATAAAAAATCAAGGTCGAAGATTAATAATTTTAAGTTAACTATTTGTATTCAAACGAAATAATATTATTTCCTTTTCAGTCAAATTTATGTAGAAATGATGTTTTCTCAATGTTTAGAACATTAAAGAATTAGTGAATTTACTAGACGGAAATAATCGGAGTTTGAGAGGAAGAAAATTGAAATTGCTAAAACAATTTCTTTTAATTAAAGCGAATCTTTTTTCGATTTTCCCGCTTTAATCCAAATTAAAAATCAAAACCCCCAAGATAGTTGATACATCTTGGGGGTTTCTATTTCCTACAGCCATATAGGACGTGCTGCAAAGGTAGGGTATAAATATGGATTTTTTGGATCTTTTTTTGAGGACTGAAAGCGGCCCATTTTTGCGGTCTGAGCCGGACCGTGATTCGAAAAGTTATTAACAATTATTTTTTTCGAAATGCCCTCAAGAAATATGAAAATCCGTCCACGGTTCCGTCCACGGTTTTTTTTCTGAAAATAAAAAAGCCTGTAAATCAAGGATTTACAGGCTTTGCTTTAACGTTTGAGCGGTCTGGACGGGACTCGAACCCGCGACCCCCTGCGTGACAGGCAGGTATTCTAACCAACTGAACTACCAAACCAATTTCTTTCACTTGCGTGAGCAACGACAGTTGCTTTAGAGAATTGTGTAATGCTTTCGTTAAAGCGAGTACAAAAGTAAGCTCTTTTTTGAAATTTACAAACAAAAGCATGGATATTTTTTCAGTTTTACTGGATTTCTTTTGGGCTCTTTGGTTTTGGTGTGAAATTGGTAAATTTGAGGACATGAAAAAAATTGCTCCACTTTTTTTGGGTTATTTCTTTATTTCACTTTTCACGTTTCAGTTATGTGCTCAAGTTCAGGTAATTCCTGAGAAAATTGTCATTCCGCCATTCTGCCTGATCAATCCTGATACGCTTCATCTTGGGCCTCACGATGAGGTGCTGTGCGATTCATATGTGGCATTCGGGATGCCTTCTGTCTACGATGCCCTGCATTCGTTTAATGCCAGGATCGTCGATGATTTTGGAGGATACATCAATGTGAAGGTCAATAAAGGCTTGGAAGACATCCGAAGAAAAGGCTTCAATTCTGATCTGAAGCAATTGTATATTCAGATCAATCCGCTAACGCTGACGGTGTATTGGACTGCTGTGGTGGGTCCGAGCGAAGATGGGCGCTGTTATGTGCGCTTGGATAGCCGCGGTTCGGCAGGCGGGGGGCTGAGAGCTGTTACGCCGCAATTGACGCGCATGCACAATTTATACCCAACGCTTGAGCCCATCCAAGTGCTCGACTTTAATGAAAATGTCATTCAATGTTACGATTGGAGCAGTCGGCCTTTGGATTCCATTTGTAAGTTCATCAATATCAGGCAGCAATTTTATAAATATTACGACGTACAAATTGGTCAAACGATTCAGCTGGAGGACTATGTGCAGAAATATCCATATACAACCAAAGGTGTAGATCTGGCGGGCGTTAAAAAGGTTGTACATCCAAGTTATAGAACTTATAGAGTGAGGTCAGGAGACAACCTTTCGAGCATTGCTGCAAGACACCGCACAACCGTTTCTCAAATTAAAAAAGCCAATGGTTTGCGTTCTGATTTTATTCGAGAAGGACAGGTTTTGAAAATCCCTTCCTAAAGTTGTCGGGTTTACCAACGCTGTTCTGATATGTAAACCGTTCCTTTGAAATAGGCGACCACTTTTTGATGTTGGTTTGCAATGCGAACTTCGTAAACCCCCGTTGTTTTGCCGCGATGGACTTCTGTACAAGTGGCTGTTAGGATGTCGCCAAGTTGAACTTTGGCTAGGTGTGCAATTTGTGTGTCAATGCTCATGCATTGGTAACCGTAGGTGTTGGCGGCAAAAGCCAAAGCGGAGTCTGCTAAGGAGTAAGTGAGGCCTCCGTGGGCAATCTGAAAGCCGTTGGTGGTTTGTGCTGAAACCGGACAGCTCAATTGACAAAACCCGAGTTCGAGTGCCTTGATTTCCATCCCAAGTAATTGGCTGAAGGCGTCGTTGTCGAGCATGCCTTGAACAATTTCTTTGGGGCTTTTCATGTTTCTTTTTTAAAGTTCAGCAAATGAAAAAGTATCCTTTAATCGGATGCCTTTCTCGGTGTGTTGAACGGTGCAACATTCGTGTTGGGAGTCGTGCTCTAAGAATAGGACATATTCGTTGTCGGCTGCTTCGTTTAAGAAACGTTCTTTTTCGGTGAGCGTAAGCAAAGGGCGGGTGTCGTAGCCCATGACGTAGGGCAGCGGAATATGACCAGTGCTAGGTAATAAGTCGGCCATAAACACGAGCGTTTTTCCTTTGTATTGAATTTGCGGAAGCATCATGCTTTCTGTATGGCCATCAAAGAAGGAAAGATCGATTCCTGGCAAGGCGTTTGGTGTCAAAATGCCATTTCGTTCTACAAATTGAAGTTGACCACTTTGTTGAATCGGCAGGATGTTTTCTGCCAAAAAGGAGGCCTTTTCTCTTGGGTTGGGTTGGGTAGCCCATTGCCAATGGTTTTCTGAACTCCAGTAAGTGGCATTTTGAAAAACGGTTCGATACGCTTCTTTTTGCGTGTCAAATGCAATTGCGCCGCCGCAGTGATCAAAATGCAAGTGGGTGAGGATCACGTCCGTGATGTCTGAGGCATGAAAGCCCAAGCGCGCTAAGTTGCCATGCAGGCTATCTGTGCCGTGAAGGTGATAATGAGAGAAGAACTTTTCGGATTGTTTGTCGCCGATTCCGGTGTCGACTAAAATGAGTCTTTTGCCATCTTCGATGAGTAAAGAACGCAGGGCCCAAGTACACATGTTGTCGGTGTCGGCTGGGTTGGTTTTTTGCCAAATGGTTTTAGGGACTACGCCAAACATGGCACCGCCGTCGAGTTTGAAAAAACCGGTATTGAGAACGTGTAGTTTCATATTAGTTGGCGATGCGAGCGTTGGTTTCTGGATTTTTAATGACGTCTGCACCAATTTTGAGAACGACCATTGTAGGATTCGTATTCGCCGTGACCGTAACCGTTTTGTCCTGACGCCCCAATTGACCAACTTTAGGATGGAATTCTACGGCAATGATATCTGACTTGCCTGGCGCAATCGCTTTTTCTGGTTTTTTTGGGGTTGTACAGCCGCAAGATGCCTTGACATCAGCAATGAAGAGCGGTTTTTTACCTGTGTTGGTCACGACAAAGTTATAGAGGTGTTTGGTGTCTTCCATGACTGTGCCAAACTCGTGGTTGAGTACATTGAAACTCATGGTAGTCATGTTTTGTTCCGCTTCTTTAGCCAGTCTCTTTTCTTCTTCAGCTACGTCTTTGAGACTTTCTTTCAACTCTTTGGTATTCTCTTCGGTAGCCACTATAGAACTTGGTTCAGGTACTTTAGTGCTTGGTTTATTGTCGCAAGATTGGAATGACAAAATCAGTCCGGAAATGAGAAAAATTTTCAATTTCATGAGGTCTTTGTTTGATAGGGATAAATTTAGTGAAAAGTAGTTGACTTTTTTAGGTTCAACAATACCCTTCGTTACTTCATTTTTAATAAATGCTGAACTTCCAATTGAAGTACAGGGATGTCTTTATGAATAATTACCCAGATTAAAATAGAATCAACATTGTCATAGGAATGAATCACCCAATTGCGAAGGTTGACAATTTTTCTTGCATTTGAAATTTGAATTTTCGCGTCAATCTTCAAGATCCGATTAACGGCTTCTCCAATTATTTCTATTTCTCTTTCAACGCCTCTTATGTCGTATAGATATTTGAGAATATCATGCTGCATAAAGAAGCATCTTGGTTTGCTCTACTTTAGCTATAAAATATGGATTGGATAGAGATCGTTCTGTTAGTAAATCTACCTTTCTATTGAAAACTGCCTCTAGTTTTTCGTGAAGTGAAAAATACATATCTGTATATTCTTCATGAGAAAGGTCTTTGAATTTGATCAAGATATCAATATCGCTTTCTTCTGAGAATGCATCAGTGACTGCAGAACCAAAGACGTGCAAGGTCGATACCTTGTGTTCAAAACAGAGTTCACGAATTTTTTCTAGTTGATTTTCAATCAGATAGTTCATCTTATCAAAATTACAAAAATCTAACTTACAAAAGTGCTATTTTCTCTTCTCACGCGGAAGGGTTCTAGACGTAAATACGGGCTTGGGTAAGGGGAATTACGGACATTAAATACATAAAAAAAGTCCTTCCGAAACGGAGGGAATTTGTTGTGTTTTCAAGCGTTTGTGTTCGTTGGTTAAATTCAGTGAAATACAATGTAAATCTGATTGAGCTGTTGCATAGTAATAAACAGCTTACGCTGGTCGGGTAGGTTTTTGAAACCGAATTTTAAATAGAATTCACGTGCAGCTGCGTCCTTGGGCTCTACAAAAACAGCGCAGGCTCCAATTTGATTTGCTTGCAACGTACATCTTTTGAGTGCATCGGAAAGTAATTTTTTTCCGAAACCCTTTCCTTTATAGTTCAGATCAATGGCAAAACGACCAATTAAAATAGTGGGTAGGGTACGGTAATTCGTTTTAAACGGCATGAAGCGCTGATCGTTTGTATTTTTTGCATCAATGCTACTCGCACTTAGCGTGTAGTAGCCAATTATTTCCCCTGATGGAGATTCGAGCACAAAGCATACACTCAGTTTTTTTTGTTGGTCCTGAAGGGCGAAATGTGCAAGGTATTTGTCGAGAATATCGGTGCCACATTTGAAGTTTTTTTTAGCCTCCTTGTGCTGAGGGCCAAGAACGACTACTTTCGCTTCCATTGAAAGTATGTTGCGCTTTCTTCTGCTGCTTTTTGCAGGTAATCATTTGGTTGCTGATCTTCGATTAAAGCGGAATAGAAAACTTCAGCATCAGCGACACTTAATTTGATCAGTTCGTGATGTTCAATGATTTCATTGGCTTTATCCTCTGCAACTTTGATAACGAAATCAGAAAGACTACGATAACCGCCAAGATGAGCGGCTTTCTCAAGAAGTTCTTTTTGAGTTAAACTGAGTCGAGCATCAAAGCGTGCATTTTGTGACATAAGGACAAGATTCATAAATTCAAGATTAAAAGTACGGATAATTTCCGTACTAATGAAAAAATAGATTATTTTCAAATTTCCGAATTTGGTCTGCAAGGGAATTTGAAATCAAGGATTTATTCAAAGATAGCTCAGTAAAAACCCGGATAAATTAGATTACCTCACTGCGTTCGGTGAACCAAGTTTCTGGATTACCTCACTTCGTTCGGTGAACCAGTCTTGGCTTTATAGTGGATCAAAGCATCTTTTTGCTTCGCAAATAGATGCTTTTTTCTCTTTCACTCCCTCAAAATTTCATTTTGGACTCGTGTAAAAGAAAAAAGCATCCTGCCTACGGCAAGATGCTTTGATCAATGTGCCCACGACTGGATTCGAACCAGCACACCTGTTGGCACCACCCCCTCAAGATGGCGTGTCTACCAATTTCACCACGTGGGCAGCAGACTATCCGATTTTGCAATCGGGACACAAAGATAAATATTTTAACGAAATGTTTACGTAGAAATGTAAGAAAGACATAACTTCGACGAAATTTTTTTCATCATGGCGCACCTTAACACCCAAAAAATTTCGATTGCTGGATTATTGATCACAACAGGAATTGTTTTTGGGGATATCGGAACTTCACCTCTATACGTATTTCAAGCAATAACTGGCGGAGGTAAAAATATATCTGAACCTTTTATTTTGGGAGCGCTATCTAGCGTGATTTGGACTTTGATTTTATTGGCTACCATCAAATACATTTTCTTTGCACTGAATGCTGATAATAGAGGTGAAGGTGGAATATTTGCGCTATTCGCACTATTAAAGGATAAAAACTATAAATGGATCATCATACCAGCATTGATTGGTTGTGCCACACTGATGGCCGATGGTTTCATTACACCAGCCATTTCTATATCTTCAGCTGTTGAAGGGATCAATGCGATCAATCCAGATGTACCCGTCATTCCAATTGTCGTTACGATTATTGTCTTGCTTTTCATGATTCAACAATTTGGTACGGCTGCAATTGGGAAAATGTTTGGTCCTGTGATGGCTTTGTGGTTTTTATTTCTAGGTTATTTAGGAGCCATTCATATTTTTGACAACCCTGTCGTTTTACAAGCTTTTAATCCTTATTGGGCTTACAATTTGGTGGCAAATGTCGATGGTGGTTTTGCTGTTTTAGGTTCAGTTTTCTTGTGTACCACTGGGGCTGAAGCATTATATTCAGATCTCGGCCACTGTGGTAAAGGCAATATTCGCTTGAGTTGGACTTTTGTATCAGTTCTTCTGGTTATCAACTATTTGGGGCAGTCTGCACTCTGTTTATCTCCGGATTTTCATGTAGTAGAGAACCAAACCATCTTCTACAGTATGGTTCCTAAACATATTCTGCCATTCGCAATTGCATTGGCAACCGCAGCAACCATCATTGCTTCACAAGCCCTCATCACTGGCGTTTTCACCCTTATGAATGAAGCTATCAAGTTGAAACTTTGGACGAACTTGAAAGTGAAATATCCATCAGAACACCAAGGCCAAATTTACATTCCATTCATCAATTGGTTCTTGATGGTAGGCTGTTTGGTAGTCATTGCCATCTTTAGGGAGTCAAGTGCTATGGAGCATACCTATGGTTTGGCCATTACAATAGACATGGTCATGACTTCTATCCTATTAGGATTTTTACTTGTTTTAAAGTATCCTAAAGCGAAAGGATTTTATATCGTGATTTTCTTGATTTTCCTTGCTATAGAAGGCGTATTCTTACTCTCCAATTTAGGTAAAGTAGTTTCAGGTGGATGGTTTACACTCATTCTAGCTTCAACCTTCTTTGCTGTTTTATATCTCTATTTCAAAGCCAAGCAACTGCGCACAAGTATTACGGAGTACTTACCTATGAATACTGTGATTCCTGTGTTGAATTCTGTACGAGAGGATAAAGACATCGATTTTGAAGCCACCAATTTAGTTTTTCCAACGCGTTCTGATTCAGCAAATAAATTAGATCTTACCGTTTATCATTCTTTATTCTACAAGAAACCACGCAAGGCGGGTACCATTTGGTTCTTGCACCTCGATATCCTCAACGAACCATGGGGAGTGCATTATTCGGTGCATCAAATCATCGACAAACGTTGTTATTACGTGACCCTTCAAATGGGCTTTAAAGAGGAGCACCGCATTGAGTACATGATGCGTAAGATTTACTGTAAAATGATTGAAAAAGGCGAGTTGAGCGGTGAAAGCATCTTTGAAAGCGTGCGTGGCAAACTTGACCAAGTCGACTTCAAATTTATTGTGATCAACTCGAGAGTTGCCATGGATAACCACTTAACACCTTTCCAAAAGTTGTGTGTGAAAACCTACCGTTTTGTGAAGTCTACGGGCCTCAAACCAGCAGAAGACTTTGGCTTAGATAAAACGAATGTTGTGGTAGATTTTATTCCGATTACTGTGGCGAATCAAGTCGATCAAGAACTCATCGAAGACTTCGAAGATTACTCTCAGAAGATCTAAGAGACCTCAAAATAATTGAGGTCTTTACCAAACGTTTCTTTGAGTTGGCTTAGGCTATATAATGCAAGGCCAATAAAAATGAAACCCACGACCATAGCAGAAACACCGTCATTGATCTGAAAGCTTACCAAAGCACTAAACAGCAATACAATCAAGTTCACGGAACCGCGCACAAAATTAGGGATGGTATTGGCTGCTGTGGAGCGGATGTTCGTGCCGAATTGTTCTGCAGCGATGGTGACAAAAATGGCCCAATAACCAGTTCCGGAACCAAGCAAGAAACACAAGAAGTAATAGGTGCTTGCTGAATTATTGTATTGATGGAAAACACCCAAAAACAACACAGTGACGACCAAAGAAAACAGTAAATAAAGTCGCACCACCTTTTTTCTACTTTTCAACCATTGACTCAAGAAACCAGCAAGTAAATCTCCAGCGCTTAAGCCCAAATAACAATACATCACGGCTTTTCCGTTCGAGATGTCATTTACCCCAAGCCATGGGCCAAAATTGTCGGCAGAATTCATGACCAAGAGCCCGACGGTATACCAAATAGGGATCCCAATACTGATGCAATGCAAGTATTTAACAAGATTATTGCGCTTTCCAAAAATGAGGCGGAGTTGTCCTTTTTGAATAGAGGGGTCGTTGTCCATTTGCTGGAAAAATCCCGACTCTAGGGCGCCAACTCTCATGAGTAACAACAAGAGCCCCATGGCACCGCCAATCAAATAAACCACTTGCCAATTTTCAGGTGCCCATCCGCTTAGCTTGTAAATATATGCTCCCACAACTTGACCTTCTGCTCCCACCAACGAGGCTGTTACTGCACCGAGTGCGCCAAACGTAACGACTATCATAGTGCCGTAACCCCGGGTTTCTTTGGGCATGAGTTCGCTAATGAGTGTAATGCCTGCCCCGAGTTCGCCAGCCAAACCAATTCCTGCAATTAGTCTGATGAGCGTGTAACTCGGAATGTCTGTTACAAATGCGTTGGCAATATTGGCAACAGAGTAGAGGAGTATGGAGCCAAAAAGCACCTTTAAACGCCCTTTTTTATCGCCTAAAACGCCCCACAATATTCCTCCAATTAACATCCCAAGCATTTGTATATTGAAGAGAAATTTCCCGGTGCTGGCTCTGAGTTCATTTGTGGCCTCCGGCATAATTGTCGCTAAACTTTCTGCCTTTACTACGCCAAACAACACGAGGTCATAGATGTCTACAAAGTAACCTAGCGCCGCTATAATGATCAAAAACAGGACCTTGCGTTGATCTTTCATGAAAAGGAATGTTTTAATGATTTGAATGCCCAATAATACGTAATTTTAAAGAAAAATGGAGAGGATACAGCACATCGGTTTACAAAGTTCTATTCTTGGTCAATACATGGCCGAGATCAGGGCTGTTGGCGTTCAGGACGATCGCCTGCGTTTCCGACACAACCTTTCGCGCATTGCAGAAATTCTTGCGTACGAAGTTTCCAAACAGCTCCCTAGCCAAACCAAGGCGGTCCAAACTCCTTTGGGTGTGGCTCAGGTACAACAACCCGCCGAACAACCTGTCTTGCTCACCATTCTTCGCGCTGGTTTGGCCATGCACGAAGGCCTTCTGCGCAGCTTTGACCACGCCGACAGCGCCTATATTTCTGCCTACCGCAAGCACAGCAGCCCCGAAGATTTCGAGATTGAAGTCGAATACATGGCGGTTCCTGATTTAGATCACAAAATTTGGCTCATTTCAGACCCCATGCTCGCCACTGGCAGCTCCATGGTAGCGGTTTACAAGGCGCTCAAGAAGCACGGAACGCCCAAACAAATTCATATTTTAAGTGCCATTGCCACACCAGAAGCTTTGGCATTTGTACAACGCAATTTACCAACCAACACCCAAATTTGGGTTGCGGCCATAGACGACGAACTCACCGCTAAATCTTATATCGTTCCGGGTCTTGGCGACGCCGGAGATTTGGCATTTGGCATCAAATTATAAAGAGGACACAACCATGAACTGGGTAGGATTTTGGAGTATATACGGTTTGGCAATGGTCAAATTTTTAGTGTCGTCTTTTCCAGGCAAAAGTTTTCATCTTGCTTTTCATGAAACCTGGTTAGCATCGTTTTTAGGCGCTGCCACAGCGTCGGCTATCTTTTATTTCGGTAGCGAGTTGGTCCTGCGCTTTTCACACCGTCAACGCGCCAAAAAAAGAGAAGCCGCTCTTGCTGCTGGCAAAGAACCCATTAATTATCACAAAGTTACCCGCACCAAAAAATTAATTATCCGTATCAAATGGACCTTCGGGTTTTATGGCATTACGCTTTTTGCACCCTTGCTATTTTCAGTGCCGATTGGCAGTTACGTAGCCGCTAAATTCTACGGCAAATACCAAACAACCTTTATATTTATGTTGATCGGTTTGGCAGGCAACGCTTTTCTTCTCACGCTCATGAGCTATGCCCTTTTCTGATTGCCACCTCTTCTTTGACCTAGACCGCACCCTCTGGGATTTTGATCAAAATTCAGAAATTGCTTTGCGACAAATTTTTGTAGCGGAAGAGCTGGAGGCCCAAGTAGGTGGTTTTGATCATTTCCACAAGCAATATGTGTATCAAAATGCGCATCTCTGGAAACTCTACGGCAAGGGTATGATCAAAAAAGACGACCTCCGACACGAACGTTTTCGGGTCACGCTGAAGTATTTTAAAATCAAAGATGAAGCTTTGGTGCAACGGCTTTCAGACGCCTATGTACAGATCTCGCCGCGCCAAACTGCTTTGTTTCCGAAGGCTATAGAAACGCTAGAAACCCTCCAAAAGATGGGCTTCAAGCTCCACATCATTACCAATGGTTTTCAGGAGGTCCAGTTTGTAAAACTCGAAAACTGCGGCTTGAGGGCCTTTTTTGACGTCGTGGTATGTTCGGAGTTCGTGGGTAAGAATAAGCCCGATTTAGCCATTTTTAAATATGCGCTCAATCAAGCGAGTGCAAAGGCAGAAAAGTCTGTCATGATTGGCGACGATTACCACGTAGATGTAGCGGGTGCACTGCGCGCAGGCATGCAAGCCCTTTGGTTTGACCCCAGCGCTAAAAATCATTACAACTACGACAACTGTATTTCGGAACTTTCCGTGATCCCGGAACTGCTACCGAAGCTGTTGTTAACCTACTAATTCTTGACGGATTTTCTCGTAAAGCACCATTCCGGTGGCAACCCCTACATTCAATGAAGAAATGGCTCCTTTCATCGGGATTTTACAGCTGATATCTGCCAAATTGATGAGGTCTTGGGTAATGCCGGATTCTTCAGAACCCATGATAATGGCAACGCTACCTCTTAAATTGGTTTCGTGCAATGGTACCAGGGCTTTTTCTGTACACGCTACAATGCGCAAACCTGACTGTTGCAAGTAGAACAAAGACTGCTTGAGTTGCTCTGTTTTACAAATTGGAATGCGGTTGAGTGCGCCGGCAGAAGCTTTCATGGCATCGGAAGTAGCGAGTGCAGAGCCTTTACTCGGGATGAGAACGGCGTCTATGCCCATGCATTCGGCACTGCGGATAATTGCCCCAAAGTTGCGAACGTCAGTAATGCGGTCTAGGACCAATACGCTTGGTTTTTTACCTTCTTCTAGCCATTGATCGACAAGTGGCTCAATTGCTTGATAGGTAATAGGCGGTACCATCGCAATAACGCCTTGGTGATTGCCTTCTGTTAAAGAATCTAGTTTTTGGTTCGGCACATACTGCAAGAAATAGTTCTTACCAGTAAGTGCGTTTCTTAGTTCTTCGAAAAGCGCCTTATTGATCCCTTTTTGAATCAAGATTTTATTGAGTTCACGACCTGCATGAATGGCTTCTAGTACGGAGTGCACACCAAAGATGATGTCGGTGCGTTCTTTGCGTTGGTAAGTACGTTCTTTAGTTTCGCGACGTTCTGGACGCTCGCTTTTTTGATATTTGTCTTCCATTAGTGGATGTTAAGTTCGAGGCTTACATTGCCCTCGAGGGTGCGGGCCACTGGGCAAGCTTTGCCTGCTGCAATGACTTTCTTTTTGGTGAGTTCGTCCCAATCGTTGCCGCTTAGGTCAAGATCGAGGACAATTTTTGAAATCCGACGTGGGTCTGAGGCCATGTGTTTTTCGATGGTGGCTTCTGCCGCTACAAACGGAATGTTGTGGCTTTGGCAGTAGATACCCATGATGGTCATGACGCAAGAGGCCAAAGAGGTGGCTACGAGGTCGGTAGGTGAAAAAGCTTCGGCCTTGCCGTGGTTGTCTAGGGGTGCATCAGTGATGATGGTGGTGCCCGAACCTAAATGCGTACATTCGGTGCGGAGCTCTCCTAAATAACGGACGCTTGCAGTTTTCATGGGGCAAAGTTAATACTTCACCTCGACAAATCCGTGTTTCTCAAGAGGTATTCCTCCTTCGTACATCGCTTTGATGATGTAAAAGTAGGTTCCTTCTTCAACTTTATCGCCATTTTGTGTGAGTCCGTTCCAGGAGCTAGCAGGATCTGTGTACTGATAAATGGTGTTGCCCCAACGGTTCACGATCGTACATTCGAATTCAGAAATACCACTGTATTGCACATAGAAACTGTTGTTTCCGTTCTCGGAAGAAAGGACAATAATGTTCGGCGCAATGATGTCACAAGGTTTAAAGCCAATAGTTGCGGTATCTGAATAGGTATAACACGCATTGCTAATGGTGTAAATGTAATTGCCAACTGCACTGATCATTCGAGGGTCATCGGTATTGCCGTCTAGCCAAGCGCCAAGTGTTTGCGGATTGTAGTTGCTTTGGAGTGTCCATTCGGTAAGCGTACTATCTTTAGGTACATTTAGAGTGAATGGATCAATCGAGAAACTCGAACCCTGACAAATATTCGTATCCAATAACTGGACATAAACGTACGGTGGAAACTCAATGAATTCGGTGAGGGTGATGCCACAAGCGTTGTCGGTGTAACTTATTGGGTAAACACCTGCATAGGTAGCAATGATCAAAGGATTTTCTGAAGTACTATTTGAAAACAAAATAGTGTTATCTGGGCAAGACCATGTTCCGCCCAAAGCAGAAAGCGTACCTACAACTTGCTCTTGGTAATTACAGCCAAGGCTATCCAAATAGATGTATGGTTGTGCGTAAAGCTCTAGGGTTGTACTCGCCGTATGGTTACAAACCGCATCGGTAAACGTAAGCGTGAAAATCCCGGATTCTGTTGCGTTGAGTGTCGGGTTCAAGGTGTTGTTGTTCGGCGTAAAATTGAGGGTAGCATTTGGATTATTGCTTGTGTAGGTCCAGGTGCCGCCACCTACGTCAGCAGTTGTGCCTGTCACTTGAAAATTCAATTGACACAATGCAGAATCTGCAAAGATTTGAGGGTTAGGAGGTAAAGTGATATTTGCGCTGAGCGTTTGTTGACAAACGTTGTCGGTAAAGGAAACGGTGTAGGTACCAGGTGCACTAATAGAAATAAGGGGCTCCAGTGCCGAAGTACTACTGAACGACACATTCGCCGAAGAGGCAGTCCAAAGACCCCCAGGCGAAACGGTGCCTAGTACTTGATACGTGTTCTGACAAACAATTGTATCCGCAAAAATGGTGGAAGCGCTGGTGCCAAACACCGTAAAAGTGGTGTCGGTGCTGCACAAACCTGCAGAATCTAGCAGGTTAATGGTATAAGTGCCTGCACCCAATACATTATTGAACTGTGCATTTAAAGCAGGATTTGAAAGACCCCAACTCACGGTAGAATAAGCAACTGAATTAGGAATTGTTAAGCTTACAGAAGTGTCTGGCGGACAAAACGCTAATGGGCCTTGAAGGTTAATGGGCGCTGGGTTGACAACGTCAAAGGTGTCTGAAATGTGCTTGTAGCAACCATTTTTACTGACGGTTACACCATAAATTTGATCGGTGGTGATGCCACTTGTGGGCATAACGGTGAAGTCGTCCCAGAGGTAGCTGTCATAAGGACCATTGGAGACGCTTAAATCAATGGCTCCGCAGGAGTTTGCGATGACAAGCATTGCCGAATCAAGGTTGTTGACAATAGTGTCGATCACAACTACAAAAGTAAGGGCAGTAACACCTGGGGTAGGTTGGTTGTCGTCGGTGGCGGTTACGGTAATGTTGTAGGTGCCCATGGTGGCTAAAGAGCCAACGGCACGCAACACTATATTAGCGGTATTGCCAGGCGTGTTTGATATTTGTTGTAAAGTGGTTAATCCTCCATTTGAATAGGTAATGCTTGTACTTTGGTTGGTTTCAGGTGACAGGAAGTTGATACTGAAATCGGCGGAGTCGCCGAGGGCGCAAATTTTAAAGGTGTCGCAAGAGGCAATACCTTCTGGGATGGGTGGAATATTGCCACCGTTGGAAGCGTCGAAGGCAAAGCTTTTGTAGTCGAGCCAAGAGATGCCGTCTGGGTTGCCCAATGCGCCGTCGAAGTCGTTGCCGGCGTGGTCAAAGCGAGAAATGAGGAAGTAAGCCAAGCCATCGCCTTTGTTGGCGCCACAAGTTGCGGGTACACCGCCAAAACCGTTGATGCCCTGCGAAGCATCGCCAGTGGTCCAGTCCATGTTTTGGTAGCAGAAGGCCACGTTACCGCCGTCGATCACGGGGTCAGATCCGTTGGTAATGATGAGCTGAAAAGTATTGAGTTTGTCGCCGTGAAAAGCGTAGTAACCGACGTCTACCCAATTGACATAAACGGCTGTTGGTGTAATTTTATAAAGCACTTGCCCATTGCCGTTGCGCGTATCGACATCGGCCCAAAAAGGCGCAACAATAGCATTGCCTGTCGACGGAAAGGCGGTAGCAGAAAAGGTAGAAAGTGGCCCGGTGAAGGTAATGTTCCCATTGTTATTAATGTAAATAGAATTGTAAGCCTGTCCGTACAAATTAAAGGTGAATGGGATAGGTATAAGACCTGTTGAACCGTCGTCGTTGGGCTGCATCGCTAAAGTGTAGGTGGCGTCTGGTGCAATATAGCAGTCGCAGGCGTTGGCTTTGTTGTAGGTAGCAGGCTGAACGCTCGCCACTGGCAATTGAATAGAAGCATTCGCTGCTGTGTTGACGGTTCCTAGTTGGCCCGAACCTTTGAGCTGCTGGTAAAGTGGAGAATCGACAAGTACTTGTGCGCTGACTTGCTGAAACAAAAATAAAAAGACGGAAAAACGTATAATTTTAAACATAGTAGTAGGACTTAGACCTAAATGAACAGGACGTTAAATTGGGGTTTGAGGTTGCACGAATTTAATGTATTTTTAGCAAAAAATTAGGATATGAGATTACTTCTAGGGTTTTCCCTCTTGTTGGCGAGCGTTACATTTGCGCAAAAGAAAACAACCACACCTGTAGAAAAACCACCATATGACGCCGGAACGGTTGGCGCTCTCTCGTTTAGAATGGTGGGTCCGGCCCTTACCTCAGGGCGTGTAATAGACCTTGCCGTACACCCAACCAATAAAGACACATGGTATGTAGCTGCTGCTGCAGGTGGAGTTTGGTATACCCAAAACCACGGCATTACCTTTGAACCAATTTTTGATGGTTACGGTTCTTACTCCATTGGTTGCGTGACACTTGCGCCAAGTAATCCTAACACCGTTTGGGTGGGATCGGGTGAGAACAACAACCAACGTTCTGTTTCTTACGGCGATGGCGTTTATAAGTCAGTTGACGGCGGAAAGTCTTTTACAAACATGGGCCTCAAAAATTCTGAACACATCGGTGAAATCATCGTGCACCCGACAAATGAGAACATCATTTGGGTAGCAGCCTATGGCCCACTTTGGAGCAGCGGCGGCGAACGCGGTGTTTACAAAAGCACCGACGGTGGCAAAACCTGGACGCGCACGCTTTTCGTTTCTGAACACACCGGTATTGCAGAAATCGCGATGGATCCTAGTAATCCAGATATCTTGTATGCCTCGGCACACCAGCGCCGCCGCCACGAGTATACTTACATCGGGGGCGGCCCAGAGTCGGCGCTTTATAAATCTACTGATGGTGGTTTAACATGGAAAGAAATCAATGCAGGTTTGCCAAAAGGTGACATGGGTCGCGTGGGTCTAGCTGTTTCGCCTGCCGATGCAAATGTCGTGTATGCCATTGTAGAAGCCCGCTACGACAAAGGAGGCGTGTTCCGTTCTAGCAACAAAGGCGAAAGCTGGTCCAAGCAAGGATCTTTCTCTACCAGCGGTAACTATTACCAAGAAATCTTCTGCGATCCCCAAGACGTCAATAAAGTCTTTGCGATGGATACCTACATGCACCACAGCACCGATGGCGGCAAAAACTTTGTGCCAACAGGCGAGCGCAACAAACACGTAGACAACCACTGCATTTGGATTGACCCCAGCAACACCAATCACTGGTTGGTGGGTTGCGACGGCGGTTTGTATGAAACCTACACGCATGCCAAAGAATGGAGTTTTTATGGCAACTTGCCGATCATTCAATTCTATAAAGTCGTGACCGACAACGCCGCGCCGTTTTACAATATTTACGGCGGCACCCAAGACAACAACTCGATGGGCGGCCCTTCTGCTACACAAAATGTATCGGGCATCCTCAATACCGATTGGTTCATTACCAATGGAGGCGACGGCTTTGAGTCTGCTACCGATTGGTCAAATCCGAACATTGCCTATGCCCAAGCGCAATATGGTTGGCTCGTGCGCTACGACCGCGCCTCAGGCGAAAAAGTGCCGATTCAGCCCATGCCAGCTGTTGGCGAGCCTGCGTATCGCTGGAACTGGGACGCGCCTTTAATTGTATCTAAGCACGACGCAAGCACACTTTATTTTGCAGCCAACAAACTCTTTAAATCGAGCAATAAAGGCGACGACTGGCAAACTATTAGCCCCGACCTCACCCAACAAATCGACCGCAATGAAATCGAAGTCATGGGTCAAGTCTGGACCATCGATGCCGTCATGAAAAACGCCTCCACTACCATCTACGGGAATGTTGTAGCACTAGACGAATCGCCCAAAAAGAAAGGCTTACTATATGTAGGTACCGACGACGGCTTGGTGCAAGTTTCTGAAAACGATGGCCAAACCTGGACAAAATACGCAACTTTCCCTGGGGTGCCGCTCAACACCAGAGTGAACATGCTCACGGCGTCTGTGCACCAAGAAAATGTCGTTTATGCATGTTTCAATGCACAACGCCAAGGCGATTTCAAGCCCTATTTATTGAAATCTGCAGATAAAGGCAAGACCTGGACCAACATTGCGGCCAATTTACCGATCCGCGGTACGGTTTACTGCCTCAAACAAGACCCAGTTGTCGAAAACCTACTTTTTGTCGGGACCGAATTCGGTGCTTATTTCACCACCGACGGCGGCCTCAACTGGACCAAACTTTCAGGCTTGCCAACAATTGCGGTGTATGACCTCGACATCCAAGAGCGCGAGGTAGACCTCGTTGCCGCTACTTTTGGTCGTGGTTTTTATGTTTTGGACAACTACAGCCCTTTGCGCGCACTTTCCAAAGAAACCCTCGATAAAAAAGCACACTTGTATCCAGTGAAAGACGCCTTGCTCTACATCGAGGCTGATCCGCTGGGCTTAGAAGGAACGGGCTTCCAAGGGCACAACATGTGGTTTGCCAAAAATCCAAGCTTTGGCGCCACCTTTACTTTGCATTTGAAAGATGTTCCAGCTTCACTCAAGAGCGAGCGCCAAACCAAAGAGAAAGAATTAGAGAAAGACAAAAAAGACGTGAGCTACCCAACTTTTGAAGCGCTCAAAGCCGAGGCACTCGACGAAGCAGCGCAACTCATTTGGATCATTTCAGACGCCAACGGCACAGAAATCCGTCGCATGAGCAGCAGCCCGCAAAAAGGTTTGGTGCGCCAGCAATGGAATCTGCGCAAAGCCGGCACCAACCCAGTTGGCAATGGCGGCCGTGGCCCATTAGTTGTGCCGGGTACCTACTATGTGAAAGTCATGATGGTCCACAATGGCCAAGTAGAAGAACTCGTGGCCAACACGCCGTTTGTCGTCAAAGGACTCAACAATCAAACCTTAATTGCCAAAGATCTTTTTGATCTCGATGAATTCCGCAGGGCGGTGGCAGAGCTCAACCGCAAGGTGAGCGGTTCGGAGAAACGCTTCGAGGAGCTCAATGACGAATTAGCGGTCTTAGAAAAAGCGGTACTCACATACCCGAACACCGACCTCTCGCTGCTCAAAGAAATTCGCGAACTCAAGGTGCTCAAAGCACAACTCCGCGAACAACTCTACGGAGACGACATCAGAACAAGACACGAATTCGAAACCGCCCCAACCTTCACCAGCCGTTTGGGCATGATCGACTACCAACTTTCTGAGAACACAACAGGTGTCAGTAAAACCCACAAGGCCAACTTAGAAATGGTAGAACTAGAATATGCGCAATTCAAGGTTAGCCTCGCAGCTTACCAAACACGTGTGTTGAAGCTTCACGAAGCACTCGATAAAGCCAATATTCCGTACACGAAGTCTAGATTGAATTGGAAGGAAGACTGAGTCAAGAATCGTCAGAAACAAAAAAAGGCCGCTCAACGAGCGGCCTTTTTTGATTTCAATTTAAGAAAATTGTTCTACTGATCGCCGAAACGCTCAATGACTTGTTGGGTAACGCCCGTGTTGGAGAACCCACCATCGTGGAAGAGGTTCTGCATGGTGACGTACTTGGTGAGGTCAGAGAACATGCTGATGCAGTAGTCTGCACAAGCAATGGCGCTGGCGTTGCCGAGTGGCGACATTTGCTCAGAGAAGTTGATGAATTCGGTGAAGCCTTTGATGCCTTGGCCAGCGGTAGTGACGGTTGGCGACTGAGAAATGGTATTGACACGTACTTTCTTTTTGATACCGTAGTGATAGCCAAAAGAGCGCGCGATTGATTCGAGTAATGATTTGGCATCGGCCATGTCGTTGTAGTCAGGGAAAATGCGTTGTGCGGCAATGTAAGAAAGTGCCACAACAGATCCCCATTCGTTCATGGCGTCGTGCTTGTAAAGGGTAGCTAGGGTTTTGTGCAAAGACATCGCGGAGACATCCATGGTTTGCCCGTAGTAGTTGTAGTCGTTTGCGGTGTAGTGTTTGCCTTTGCGCACATTCGGAGACATGCCGATGGAGTGGAGAACGAAGTCGATTTTGCCGCCTAAGATTTCTTGTGCTTGCGTAACGAGGTTTTCGAGGTCCGCAATGCTAGTGGCATCGGCCGGGATGACTTGGCTTCCGGTTTCTGCCGCCAATTCATTGATTTCGCCCATGCGCATGGCGATGGGTGCATTGGTAAGTACAAAGGTTGCGCCTTCTTCGTGGGCTCTTTGTGCGACTTTCCAAGCGATACTTTGATTGTTTAGGGCACCAAATATGATCCCTCTTTTTCCTTTAAGTAAGTGATTTGACATGTGCTTCAATTTTCAACAAAGTTAACAACTTTATTTTTCGAGGATGCGCTTTAAATTTTTTAGTCCTTTTTCGAGGTCAGAACCTAGTTGTGCTTCCATGTCGATGAACAAGCCCATTAGATTGGTAGGATAGGGCATTTGCCCGCTGATGCCCCATGAAACACGTGTGGTGTTGTCTTCGATGTGCTGAGTTGAAATGAATGATTTGTTTGTGCTTACGAAAGGTTCAAAGAACTGTAATTCGAGGTCGATGCGCTTGCCTTCTTGAATGGCCATGATTTTTTGTTGTCCGGCTCCGACATCTTTGTTGTTGCTATTCCAGGCAGAAATAAAACCTGGCTGACCATCCGTGCCGGTGTATTCGGTTTTCATTTGGGGGTCGGCTTTCCACCAAACACTGTAGATTTCTTGGTTTTTTAAGTACTTGACGTAATTGAAAACGGTATCGCACGGTTGGTTGATCATGGCGCTGCGTTCAACTTGAAAATTTGAAGGCAGAAACAAAGCCACAAACAAGGCGAGAAGCACAAGGAAAACAAGCCAGAAAAAAAGGCGTTTGAGCAGTTTCATGGAGCGTAACAGATTAGGTTTTCCGAAAGGTAACTATAATTGAATTGCTTTACTCTGAAACCTATTGAGAATTAAGAGAGATCTTAATTTCCCTAATTAAATGGCTCGTTTTATCTCAGGTATTTCTTTTCTGCCCAAAAGGTTCCGAAGGGAAGAAATGCCGTTAGAAACAGCACAATGCATTTGGTAATGTTCCATTTTTCTTCGAAATAAAAATAGACGATGTAAAAACAATAGCCAATAAATAGAACACCATGGATCATGCCGACCCATTTGTTGGGTTCTGGCATGTCAAGGCCATATTTGAGGTACATGGTCACGAGTAAACCTAGCCAAGAGAAACCTTCGGCGATAGCCATGATCCTGAATTGTTGGAGTGCTTTGTTGGTAGACATATGGATGTTTATTTATGATTTTTCGATGGTTTTGATGATGTCGCGGATGCGGGCTGCTTCTATAAAATCTAATTCTTTGGCAGCGCTTTCCATTGCTTTTTTAAGTGCTTTTAATTCTTTGGCGCGCTCTTCCGGATTTTGAAATTTGGCGTCGTGTTGGATAGATTGCTGCAATTCTTTTTCATTTTGCAAGAGTTTGACCTGACGCGTGTTTTGATCGCCGTCGGCTACTTTTGTCGATTCTAGGATTTTATCCTTGGATTTGACAAGAGCAGTTGGCACTTGATGGTGGGCAATATTGTAGGCTTCTTGGGTGAGCCTGCGGCGTGCGGTTTCGTCGATGGTGCGCTGCATGGAGTCGGTCATTTTGTCGGCGTACATGAGCACTTTGCCGTTTACGTTTCTTGCGGCACGCCCAACGGTTTGCACCAAGGAGCGCTCGTTGCGCAGGAAACCTTCTTTGTCAGCATCTAAAATAGCGACCAAAGAAACTTCGGGAAGGTCGAGGCCTTCGCGCAAGAGGTTGACGCCGATCAGGACATCGAAATCGCCCAAACGCAATTGCCGAAGTATTTCTACGCGTTCAATGGTGTCGATCTCGGAATGGATATAGCGGCACGGAATGCCCAAGCGATCGAGGTACTTTTGCAGTTCTTCGGCCATGCGTTTGGTGAGGGTTGTGACCAACACGCGCTCGTCTTTTTCGCGCCTTTCTTGGATGTTTTCGATGAGGTGATCAATTTGATTTTTAGACGGAAATACTTCAATAATGGGGTCGAGCAAGCCTGTTGGCCTAATGAGCTGCTCCACAATAACGCCTTCGGATTGCAGCATTTCGTAGTCGGCGGGTGTGGCCGAAACGTAAATAACGTTGGATAAAAAGCCCTCGAATTCGTCGAATTTGAGCGGGCGGTTGTCGATGGCCGCTTGCAAGCGAAAGCCGTAGTCGACCAAATTGATCTTGCGGGAGCGGTCGCCGCCGTACATGCCGCGCACTTGCGGAAGCGTAACGTGGCTTTCATCGATGACTATTAAGAAGTCGTCGGGAAAGTAGTCGAGTAAGCAGAACGGGCGTTCGCCGGGCTCTCGGCGGTCAAAATAGCGCGAGTAGTTTTCGATGCCGGAGCAATAGCCGAGTTCGCGGATCATTTCGAGGTCGTAGTTGACGCGTTCTTCTAGGCGTTTGGCCTCTTCTAACTTTCCTTCTTCTTTAAAGTTGGCTACTTGCTCAACGAGGTCGTCCTGAATTTGGGTAATGGCCTGGCGCGTGTTGTCTGGGCTCGAGACGAAAAGATTGGCCGGAAAAATATCGATTTGTTGAAACTGCTCGAGTTGTTTGCCGGTTTCGGGGTCAATAGCGGCGATTTTTTCGATTTCGTCGCCCCAAAAGCTGATGCGCAGCGCGTAGTCGGCGTAAGCCAAAAAGATGTCTACGGTGTCGCCGGATACCCGAAATTGGCCGCGTTCGAAATCGGTGCCAGCGCGTTGGTATAAATTTTCAACAAGTCGAAATAAAAACTTGTTGCGCACCACGGTTTCCCCTACTTGAAGGTGCAAGATGCTATTCTTGAATTCAGTAGGGTTGCCAATGCCGTAAATGCAACTGACCGACGCCACCACAATGACATCTCGGCGCCCCGAAAGCAAAGCAGAGGTGGCGGCCAAGCGCAGCTTTTCGATTTCGTCGTTGATTTGGAGGTCTTTTTCGATGAAAGTGCCGGTGGATGGGATGTAGGCCTCGGGTTGGTAGTAGTCGTAGTAAGAAACAAAGTATTCTACTGCATTATTCGGAAAAAAATGCTTGAATTCGCCGTAAAGTTGGGCGGCAAGGGTTTTGTTGTGCGATAAAATGAGCGTTGGGCGTTGTACTTCTTGAATGACGTTGGCGACCGTAAAGGTTTTGCCGCTGCCGGTAACGCCCAAAAGGGTTTGTTGATGAATGCCATTGTGCAGACCACTGACCAATTGGCGAATGGCTTCGGGTTGATCGCCCGTTGGTTTGTAGTCAGAAATCAGTTCAAATTGCATGGCTTAAAATTACCAAATAAAAGCGTCCTTTGGCTATATTTGTCTTATGGAAAATCGTGAATTTTTAGAAGTGAGTGCTCAGATTTTAGCCCCGCTTTCCGGAGTTTGGACCAAATGGACACAAGCAGCGCACGTCGTGAACTGGAATTTCGCACATGAATCATGGTGTTGCCCGAAGGCTGAAGTTGACTTTAGGGTTGGCGGATCTTCCAACTACCGCATGGAAGCCAAAGATGGTAGTTTTGGTTTTGACCTCAAAGCAACTTTCTTAGAAATCGAACCAGAAACTTTTATTGCCACCGAACTTGAAGACGGCAGAAAAGTCGAAGTAAAATTTATTGTTGGTGAAAATTTAGTGCTGCTTCAACAGCGTTTTCAACCCGAAAATCAAAATTCGTTGGAGCTGCAGCAACAAGGCTGGCAGGCCATCCTTCATCAGTTCAAATCCTACTGCGAACAGTAATGCATCCAGATATAGTAGCCCATATTGCCCAATTTCCAGCGCATGCACAAGTTCAACTCAAAGAACTCCATCATTTCATCGATGCAAAAGTTCCGAATCTGACCCAAAAGATCGGTTATGGCATCCCTACTTTTCAACGGAACGGCAAAAATTTCATTCATTATGCGGGCCACTCCAAGCATATTGGCTTGTATCCTGGCGCCAAAGCAATTGCTCATTTTGCTCCGGTTTTTGCCGAAAGAGGTTTTAAGTTTTCTAAAGGAGCAGTGCAGTTTCCGCTCAAAGAAGTCCTTCCGCTACAATTAGTGCAAGACATCCTTGACTTTCTCCAAAACAAAGCATAAAAAAAGCGCCCGAAGGCGCTCTATTAATTTTTTCCTACTAAGATCGCAGCGGATTTGCCTTTGATCACTTCCAAGGATTTGCTGTACATTTTCAGAAACTGAAGAATGCTTGGGTCGGGTAGAAGTGTGGTGCTTGAGGTAGGTGTTGCTGAGTAAGGGTTTTTAATCATAGGCCGTTTTAAAGTTCGCTATATTAACGTTCAAAACCAGAAATTATTATATCGCAGATAATTTCTAATTTTGTGGCATCAATCAACAACAACAAAGCATGTCAATGATCAAACCCGGAGTCGCCACTGGCGAACAAGTTCAAGCTATTTTTCAGCTCGCCAAACAAAAAGGTTTTGCGCTGCCCGCTGTCAATGTCACGAGCACCAGTACGGTAAACGCCGTAATGGAGGCCGCAGCCAAGCTCAATGCACCCGTTATTATTCAATTTTCTAACGGTGGCGGACAATATTTTGCAGGAAAAGGACTTTCTAACGCAGGCGAAAAAGCAGCCATTTTGGGTTCGATTTCAGGCGCACGCCACGTACATGCACTTGCAGAGGCCTACGGTGCAACAGTTATTTTGCATACCGACCATTGCGCCAAAAACCTTTTGCCTTGGATCGACGGCTTACTGGACGCAGGTGAAGCCTTTTTCAAAGAAACTGGAAAGCCGCTTTTTAGCTCACACATGATCGATTTGAGCGAAGAGCCGCTTGCCGAAAACCTCGAAATTTGTCAGCACTATTTGCGCCGCATGTCCAAAATTGGCATGACCCTCGAAATCGAATTAGGCATTACCGGAGGCGAAGAAGACGGCGTAGACAACACCGACATCGACAACGCTAAGCTCTATACCCAACCCGAAGAAGTAGCGGAAGCCTATGAAGCGCTGTTGCAAATTTCGCCCAATTTTACAATTGCCGCGTCTTTCGGAAATGTGCACGGTGTATACAAGCCAGGCAACGTACAGCTGACGCCCGTCATTTTGAAAAATTCACAAACCTTCATCCAAGAAAAATACAACACTGCACCCAATCCTGTAGATTTTGTATTCCACGGAGGGTCGGGCTCTACGCTAGCAGAAATACGAGAAGCTATCGGCTATGGCGTAGTCAAAATGAACATCGATACCGACCTTCAATTTGCATTTACCGAGGGCGTCCGCGATTACATTGCAGCAAAAATGGATTACCTTCGCACTCAGATTGGAAATCCAACTGGGGCAGACGAGCCCAATAAAAAACACTATGATCCACGCAAATGGTTGCGAGACGGCGAACTTACTTTTATCAAGCGCCTTGAACAATCTTTTGCCGATTTAAATAATATCAACACGCTGAACTGAAAATATGTCATGGTTTAAAAGAAATAAAGAAGGCATCACTACTTCCACAAGCGACAAAATGGAAGTTCCTGAAGGCCTATGGGTACGTTGTTCTAATTGCAAAACGCTTTACACCAGCGAAGACCTCATGCGCAACAATTACGTCTGTGACCGCTGTTCGCATCACGAGCGCATTGGTGCAGCTGAATACTTTGAACTTCTTTTCGATGAGCAAAAATTCGAAGAACTCAATGCAGATCTTCAGTCTGGCGACCCACTTGGTTTTGTCGATACCAAAAAATATACGGACCGCGTTGTGGCTACCCAAAAAGCAACAGGCCTCAAAGACGCCATCAGAACGGCCAAAGGCAAACTCGAGGGCATGCCTTTAGTTGTGGCAGCCATGGATTTCAATTTCATTGGGGGCTCTATGGGCTCTGTCATGGGCGAGAAAATCGCTAGAGCAATAGACGTTGCCATTGCCGAAAAAGCGGCCTTCATGATCATTTCAAAGTCGGGCGGCGCGCGCATGATGGAAGCCGGATTTTCTCTGATGCAAATGGCAAAGGTTTCTGGCAAACTTGGTCAGCTTTCCGAAGCTAAATTACCATACATCTCCTTTCTAACAGACCCCACAACAGGTGGTGTGACCGCATCTTTTGCCATGTTAGGCGACATCAACATTGCCGAACCAGGTGCATTAATCGGTTTTGCAGGGCCGCGTGTAGTAAAAGAAACCATTGGCAGAGACCTCCCTGAAGGTTTTCAAACCAGTGAGTTCTTATTAGAACACGGTTTTTTAGATTACATCATCGAGCGCACCGAATTGCGTCAAACGCTTGGGCTTTCGCTCAAATTGTTTTTCAATTAAGCACAAATAGTTGTATTTTAGAGGGCTACTAAAGTCCTTGCTATGAAATACCTACTTTTTGCTCTTTTTCTGATCTCAAATTGCGCTCTTTTTGCCCAAGACACCACTTGGGTTCAGACCTTTACCTTCGACTCAATTACAACCCGTCGGGCAAATTTTCAATTCCCAGCTTCCTTAGATACCGAGCGCTTCGAGAAGGTACAGATGTACTACAAACTCAAGTGTTCGCCCCTCACCACCTGGGATCAATACGACTGTGGCGAGTGGGACTACCTTACTTACACCCGCGTTTTTGACCATACCGGACAATTCGATTCCACACAAGTCAATGGCATGCAATTTTTAATGAATTGGTCGAGTCCAGCTCAGATCAATTACAAACCTTTGCCATATCAAGACGCCGATCAATATCAAATTCAAGAATTGACAAGAGATGGCGCAGGGCTAAGCTACCTGCCAATTAATAGCCCAGGAGGCACCTCTGCACTGCCTTTTCAGACCAATCAACAAGGTAGTAAGTATCAGTTTGTGATTCATGCGGCTGAACTTTTTGCCGCCGGCCTGCAACCAGGCGCCATTCGCTCACTGCGCTTAAATACCCCAACTGGTGGCCTTTTATGGCATCCGGTGATCCGCATTGCCTCGACACAAGCGCTCGCGCTTACTCAATTTTTAGACTCAAGCTTCACGGAGGTATACCGTGCCTCACACGCACCCGGAATGTCTCAAATGCCACTATCCGTGGGCTGGAACAATTTTGTTTTTTACCAAGACTTCATTTGGGATGGCGTCAGTAACCTGCTCATAGAATTCGCCATCAGCAATGACTTTCCAACGCTTGCAGCCATCGATTTTCTGATGGATGCCAATAATGCACCAATGGCCGTGAGTTATGGAACGCGCAATGGTCAGTTGGAACTCAGTGGCAGCAATCACACGATGTCATCATTTGCCAACGAAGAAATTGGCGATCAATTCACCATCGAATTTTGGGCAAAAGGCAATGGCAATTTGGCGCAAAACACCACTTTTATGGAGGCCTTAGATACTGCAGGTCGTCGCATTTTCAACATCCATATGCCCTGGAGCAACAATAATATTTATTTTGATGCCGGCGACGAAACGGGCTATGACCGCATCAATCAGGCGGCTAGCAACACCGAAATTGACGGCGAATGGAACCACTGGGCTTTTGTAAAAGACCAAACTACGGGTCAAATGTTCATTTACAAAAACGGACAACTTTGGCTAGCAGGTAACAACAAGAACCGCGAAATGGGCTATTTCCATCGACTGATTATCGGCGCAAGCGGCAACCAAAGTCTTTCCTGGAAAGGAAGTCTAGATGAACTCCGCATTTACAAAAGCGCTTTGAGTGCAGCCACAATTGCGGCCAATTACAATCAAAAAATCGATGCCAACCACCCCAATTGGTCGAGTTTGGTATTGTACCACGACTTCGATAACCTTTCCTATTGCAGAGATTTAAGCCCTAATGCCCATGTCCTCATGCCTTCTGAAGCAGGCATGATCAAAAGTAACACGACAAAATTTGTGGGTCAAAACAGTCAAAATCAGCGTCCTTTACTTCAATTAGGGCAAGGAAATATGGCGCCGAATGTGACTACTCATTTGGTCAATCAATTGAAGTTAAAAGAGCCGGTAGTCATTTTTGAGCAAGTGCCTTTGCATCGCCATTTTGAGCTCGTGAATACTTTTATCGGTGCCCAGGCAGGTTCCAACAATAGTTATGACCTCAATGGTCTTTTGCTTAGTAGCACACCAATACTCACTACACAAACCATACAAAATCAGTCGCAAAGCGTTTACAACCCGCCTTACGAAATCATTCACGATGTTGAAATTGCGCGCTATATTACTCCATACGGTATCCAATTCGATCTCGGGCCTAATGGTTTTACTTGGATCTACGACGTTACCGACTACCAACAATACCTTCACGGTTTGGTAGACCTCGCTGCTCACAACACGCAAGAACTCATCGATTTGAAATTTGCGTTCATTAAAGGAATTCCACCACGCGATGTGGTGAAACGCGAGCCAATATGGGCTGATTTCAAATCCTATAACTTCGGACAAATGGCCGCAGACGCGGTTTTACAAGCCAAGCCTGTAGTGCTCAGCGATACCGCCGATATGTTCAAAATCAAGACCCGAATGTCGGGCCATGGTCAAGTCGGCGACTACGCTTGTTGCGAGTGGGTCAACAACAGCCATCAAATCAAGGTTGACGGCGTGCCGCGCTTCAACTGGAGCATCTGGGACGCCATGGTTTGTGGCGACAACCCCAATATCGGACAGGGCGGTACCTGGCCTTATGCCCGCGAGGGTTGGTGCCCCGGTGACATGGTCAAAGAATTCGAATTCGAACTCACGCCTTACGTTACGCCAGGCGACACCGTTGCACTCGACTACGCGATCAATGCGGTTCCAACAACAGATCCGGGCCAGGCCGGAGGTAACTATATCGCTGCCTACGACCTCATTTCTTATTCTGCTCCAAATTTTCAAAACGATGCCGCCGTTGTCGACATCCTCAACCCTAATAACTACGAGTACTACTCTAAATGGAACCCAACTTGTCAGAATCCGCGCATTGTCATCAAAAATACGGGAGCACAGCCGCTTACATCTTGCCGTATTTTCTGCTGGCTAGACTACGGTTCTAATTTGGTTTTCGACTGGACCGGCAACCTCGGTTTCTTAGAGCAAGCAGTGGTCGAGATTCCCGTCACGGACATGAACTGGTGGTATGAGCAAGACAGCTCCTACACATTTACAGCCTGGATTGCCGATGTTAACGGCAATATTGGCCCAGATGAATACAACTTCAATAGCCTCAAAACCGTCAAATACGACGCTCCAGAACGCATCGATGGCCCCTTCTTTATTTGGCTTACCACCAACAATAAAGCTAGCGAAAACAGCTATCAATTACTGGATCACGCCGGCACCGTTCTTTTTGAGCGCGCTAACCTTCAAAACACCACCCAATACAAAGATACTTTCGACCTCGCTCCAGGTTGCTACTCTATCATTATTCAAGACACCGACCACGATGGCTTGGCATTTTGGTATTCTGCGCAAGTAGAAGGCGAAACCTCTGGTCAAATGCGTTTGCGTAAAGTAGGAGGTACTTATATTGAGTTTTTCCCAGGCGATTTCGGGCATTACCACCGCTATGACTTCACGGTTGGCTTTACGCTAGATGTACCTGAATACGCGCAAATTCCCGAAATATCTATTTATCCAAATCCGGGAGCAGGCCTTACTACAGTAGAATTGAACGGACAAATCAATGGGCAGGCTAGGCTGCAATTATTAGATCTAACGGGTCGGACATTACATCAAGAAGACATGAAAGCAACTGCTGATTTTGCTGAAAGTTTCATCGACATGAGTAAGTATCCTTCCGGAACCTACCTGATTCAAATTGAAACGCAAAGCGGCACCTATGCCCAAAAATACATTCGACAGTAAAGATGAAGTTTTTTAAATCTATCGTTTTTCTTTTATGCACGGTCTTGAATTCTACCTTGTGGGGTCAGTTTTCTATCGACTCGCTGTCTCATATCGATTACCAAGCCCTTCACGGTGCCAACCTCAACGATGTCTGGGGCTACACCGATGAACTCGGCAACGAATACGCAATTGTTGGTACTTCAAAAGGCACCTCCATCGTGGACATCACCAACGGCGCACAACCTCAAGAGGTATTCTGGTTGGCGGGTTCTGAATCCATCTGGCGCGACCCGTGTGTGTTTGGCAACTACGCTTACGTTACCACTGAGGCCGAAGACGGCCTACTGATCATCGACCTCAGCCCCTTGCCGCAATCCACGAATCTACCAACTTCACTTTACACGGGCCCTGCGGCCAATCCATGGCAAAGTGCCCATACCTGTTTTACTTCCGAAAGTGGTTATGCCTACATTTTTGGCGCAAACCGAGGCGAGGGCGGCGTTATCATACTCGATCTGAATACCAACCCGATGCAGCCCATTGAGGTGGGTGTGTACGACGTTTCTTACGTGCACGATGGCTATGAGCGCAACGACACCCTTTACACGGGTCATATTTACGACGGTTATTTTAGCATCCTTGACGTCTCCGATCATAGCAATCCGGTGTTGCTAGCCACCCAATCCACGCCTAACTTTTTTACCCATAACATATGGCCAAGTGCCGACGGTAGCACCGTTTATACCACAGACGAAATTTCAGGTGCTTTTGTAGCCGCCTACGACATCAGCAACTTACAGCAAATTCAAGAAGTAGATCGCGTTCAGAGCGAGCAAGGCACCTCGGTTATTCCGCACAACACCCACGTCAAAGGCAACTATTTGATCACGAGTTACTACAGCGATGGCATTGTGGTCCACGACGCCCACGATCCATCTAATCTGATCAAACTTGGAAGCTACGACACCTATGAAGGGCAAACACCAGGCTTTGACGGTTGCTGGGGCGTTTATCCGTTTTTTGCTTCCAACAAAGCGGTGGCGGCCGATATCACCGAAGGGCTTTTTATTTTGCAAATCAACTACGCACCAGCGGCCAGTTTGGTTGGTGTTGTTAAAAATTTAGCGAACGGCCAGGTCCTCGATCAAGTGAGTGTAAAACTTATTGGTGCAGCCATGATCGAGAAAACAAACGCACAAGGTGTTTATAAAACAGGCATAGCAAGCACCGGAACTTATGTCGTTGAGGTCAACAAACCTGGTTATTACCCGCAAACTGTACAGGTTTCTTTAACGGAAGGTTTGACAACTACTCTCAATTTCAATTTATTGCCAATTCCGCCCTTCAATTTGCAGGTGAAAGTGCTCGAAGAAGGTACTAACTTACCGATTTCGAATGCGCAAATAAAACTGACACATCCTCAAATTACACATGAAGGCCTGACAAACGGCCTTGGTCAAGAGGAACTCACCCTTTTTTATCAAGACAATTATGAGGTGGTCGTTGGTAAATGGGGCTATCAAACTAAATGTTCGACGCCGCTCATAGACGCCAGCACCCAAGAGTTAGTGATTTATCTTAAAAAGGGCTATTACGATGACTTTACTTTTGATTTTGGTTGGTCGGTAATAGGCTTTGCAGAAACAGGTTCTTGGGAACGCGCAGAGCCAAATCCGACTACGGCTACGGTATTTGATTTTGATGTCGCTTTAGATTGTTCAGATCTTTGCATGGTCACGGGGAATGGCCTCACATCAAATACCGATCAAAATGACGTAGACAATGGGTTTACGACTTTGATTTCACCCATTTTTGATTTGACGGGTCTGTCTACGCCGCACCTCAATTATGCCCGCTCTTTTTATTGTTATCACGGCCCGAATAATATAGATGATACGCTTTTGATCACGCTGAGTAATGGCATTGACCAAATCGTATTAGAGGAAATTATTGCGCCGCAAGGAGACCCAATGACCTGGGCATACAGAAGTTTTGCCCTCAATGGTTTGCTTCCATTCACCAACTCCATGCAATTGTTTATCCGAACTGCAGATTACCAAGGTAATCCAAACATAACAGAAGCCGCATTTGATCATTTCAGCCTAAGTAACGAGTCTATCCTTGAATTGAACAACGAGGGTTTTGCTCAAGCAATCATGCTTTATCCAAATCCGGGGCAGGACCAACTCTTCCTAAGAGGTGTCACGAAGGAAACAAATGTGCGAGTTTATCAATTAGATGGAAAGCAATGCCTATCGGCTCTCATTGCGCCAACTCAGCCCTCAATTGGTACTGAATCCTTGCCAAATGGAGCCTATATCGTCGAAATCGATGGGCAACGCTTTTCTTGGGTCAAATTAGGGCAATAAAAATGTATCTTTGATTTTCAGAATTCGCCAATGCAACTTTCGATCGTCATACCACTCTACAACGAAGCAGAGTCCTTACCTGAGCTCCACGACTGGATTGTTCGGGTGATGGAAGCGCAGCAATTTAGCTATGAAATCCTATTTATTGACGACGGTAGCAAAGACACCTCATGGGCTGTCATTACCAACTTACAACAACAAAATAAAGCTGTCAAAGGCCTGCGTTTTCAGCGCAATTATGGCAAATCTGCAGCTTTGCAAGTGGGATTCGAAGCCGCAAATGGTGCTGTAGTCATTACCATGGATGCCGATTTACAAGATTCACCAGACGAAATCCCTGAACTCTACCGCATGATCACCCAAGACGACCTCGATGTTGTTTCGGGCTGGAAAAAAGTGCGTCACGACCCCATTTCGAAAACTATTCCAACCAAGCTCTATAATTGGGCTGCACGCCGCATCACGGGCATTTATTTGCACGATTTCAATTGTGGTCTGAAAGCCTACAAACTAGAAGTTGTCAAAAGCATTGAACTCTATGGAGACATGCACCGCTATATCCCTGCACTTGCCAAATACGCAGGTTACCAGAAAATCGGCGAAAAAGTAGTTGCGCACCGTGCCAGACAATACGGCGTTACCAAATTTGGGCTCAACCGCTTTGTCAACGGCCCGCTTGACCTCATGACCGTCGCGTTCATGGGTAAATTCGGCAAGAAACCAATGCATTTCTTTGGTGCAATTGGCGTCTTTATGTTTTTATTGGGTTTTGGACTTTTTGCCTACATGGGCATCGATAAACTTTTGATTCACCGTACCGCCGAACGCTTGGCTACGCGCTCTGATTTTTATGTCGCACTTGTCGCCATGATCATAGGTGTTCAATTCTTCATGGCTGGATTCATCGCCGAACTCATTGGCCGAAACTCCAGCACGCGCAACCACTATTTAATCTCGAGTCGCCTCGGCGCATGACAAACTTTCCGCAAATAGGACCCGGCTGGACGCTTTTTTTGGACCGCGACGGCGTCATCAACGAACGCATTTTTGATAATTATGTGCTGGATTGGTCGGCCTTTCATTTTACAGAAGGCTTACTAGAGCACGCCCAAAAAATTGGATCTGCTTTTGAGCGCATTATTGTGGTGACCAACCAACAATGCATTGCTAAAGGTTTGTTGACTCTGCAAGCGCTTGACGCCATTCATCAGAAAATGTGTGACGAATTGCAAAAAGCGGGTTTGCATGTAGATCATGTCTTTGCCGCCACCGAATTCAAAAATGGCCTGCCTCCACGCAGAAAACCGCAGCCACAAATGGCACTTGAAGCCCAAGAAATGTTTCCGTCCATCGACTTTTCAAAGTCGGTTATGGTAGGGGATACCAACATAGATATTCAATTTGGTCAACGTTTAGGCATGTACACAGTTTTGGTGGAGTCCAAAGAATTGGTCAAAGAAAACCCCGATTTGCGCATTGCACATTTAGCACATTTAAGTCAATATTTATGAAAATCTATACACTGGTTTTAGCAATATTGTTTGGTAGTTCACAATTGAGCGCACAAGTGAACAAAACCGATGCGCAAGGGAGAAAGCAGGGGCCATGGCAAAAAAATTACCCTGGCACAACCGTTTTGCAATACAAAGGCACTTTTCTCAATGACAAACCAGTAGGCAAATTCATCTACAATTTCGAAAGCGGGCAAAAGAAAGCCGAACTCGTCCACGGATTGCCAGGTGGCAATTCTTCGGTGTTGCTCTTTTTTGAAAATGGTCAGCTCTTATCCGATGGCTTTTACAAAGGAGAAAAAAAAGATTCCCTTTGGTACAACTACGCTTCAACAGGTGAGCTCATCAGTGCAGAAAATTACAAATTAGACCAGCTTCATGGCAAAAGTGTCTATTACTTCAAAGAAGGGCAGTTCCATGAGCAAAAATTACAAATACAAAAGGTGGTGTATTATGTCAACGGCAAACGCGACGGCACCTTCCAAGAATATTTTTACAACGGCAAAACCAAACAAACGGGCACCTACAAGCAAGGAGAACGCACTGGTTTGTGGACGGAATATTACAATACGGGGCAGGTCATGGCCAAAGTGCATTACCAACGCGACTTACCCCACGGCTGGATGACCTACTACGATAAGGCCGGTAGCGTCAAATCAAAAGTGATGTACCGCGACGGTTATGCGCTCAACGACAAAGAACTCAAAGCGTTTTTAGAGCGTTGCAAAGCCCAAAATCTAGACCCGAATCAATGAGTAAAGCAGCCGAAAAATGGGTCTTCTTTTCAGCCTTGCCACCATTTCGAGGCGGAATTTCAAAGTTCAGTGCGCACACGCTGCATGCTTTGTCCAAATCAAAGCACATCACGTCGTTTACGTTTCGCAAACAGTATCCCAATTTCTTGTTTCCCGGAAGTAGTCAATTTGAACAAAGTGTAACAAACGAATCCTCTGAAAGAATTGTCTCCACCTTCCATCCGTTGACCTATTTAACATCTTTGTTGCGCATCAGGCAAGAGCGTCCTGCCGTGTTTGTAACGAGCTACTGGATGACTTTCATGGCACCTATGATGGCTTTTTGGGCGTTTTTTTTGCCGCGCCGCACTAAAAAAGTAGCCATCATTCACAATTTGGTTCCTCATGAAAAACGTTTCTTTGATGGAGTTTTCAACCGTATTTTCTTGCGTTCCTACGATGCCTTTGTAGTGTTGTCTGAAGCCGTCCGAAAGGATGTTTTGCAACTCAAACCCAATGCAAAAGTGGCACTGCTCGGACATCCGCCTTACGAAGGCGAAGCGGGTTCCATTTCTAAAGAGGAGGCTAGGGGAGCACTCGGGATGGATCCAGAGAAAAAAACCATTCTCTTTTTTGGCCTGATTAGACCCTACAAAGGGCTTTCTGAACTCATTGCTGCTTTTAGTTTACTCGACGACAGCTATCAGTTATTGATTGCCGGCGAGGTCTACGGAACAGCTGAATTTTACCTAGAGGCCTTGAATGCCTTGCCCAATCAAAATTGGAAATTTGTGAATCGCTATCTTGCCGATGCTGAGGTGGATACTTATTTTGCAGCTGCGGATATCGTGGTTTTGCCTTACCTAAGTGCCACCCAATCGGGTATCCGCGCTATGGCTTTGAGTCAAAAGCGCGCAGTTTTGTGTACAAATGTGGGGGGCTTGGCCGAAGGCTTGGAACAAGAGGGGCACGGCTTTGAATTGCAAACCACCGCAGCAACGCACTTTGCTGAACGCGTGCAAAGTCTTTTTAATCAGGGAGATATCGCAAAGTGTAACGCGCGTTTGGCAGCGCTAAATCTCGATCTCGACGCAGCTTGGCTTTCTTTTGCTAAAGGCTTGATTCACTTAGTAGAAGAAGCCTAGATTTTTTATTTGAATTTAAGGATCCAAAATCCTATATTTGCAACCTTAATTCAAATTCAAATATTCAAGAAATGCGTTTAAAAGGATTTTTTTGGTTCTTGTCCATTCTTCTTACTGCAGTTTGCGTCTATCAGCTCTCTTTTACATGGGTAGCAAGCAACGTTGAAAACAAAGCAGCAAAAGAAGCAGATCTTAAAGTGAAAATGCTTCGCGATGAAGCCAAGAACAACGATGGTAGTGCTCTTCTTCCTAACGGCACGCTAGTTAATTTCAACGACCCAGAAGCGGTAGAACTTGCCAAAGCAGCGTTCGTGAACGAAATCCTTCGCGAGAAAGGCGAAAAGCCAGTTTATCCTGTGCTCGGTTCTACTTTTGCGCAAGTGAAAAAAATGTCATTGGCCTTTGGTCTTGACCTCGTTGGTGGGATGAGCGTAACGGTAGAAATCTCCTACCCAGACCTCATTCGTGGCCATGTTAAAAGTGTTACCGATCCTAAATTCACCAAGCCGTTCAACCGCGCTGTAGCGACCTACAACAAAAACGGTGGCGACTTCATTGCAACATTCATCGATGCCTACAAAAAAGCAAATGGATCGTTGCCATTGAGCTACGTCATCAAAGGGGAGTCTATCGGTATCAAAACTACCGACTCACAAGTAGAAAGCTACCTTCGCGACCTCGTTGCCTCTTCTATGAAAGGCATCGAAGACATCATCGGACGCCGCATCAACCAATTTGGTGTAGCGCAACCAAACATCCAACGCGACCTCGCTACCAATCGCCTCTACATCGAACTTCCAGGTGTACAAGACGAAGAAACTGTTTCGCGTAAAATCCGCTCTACAGCCAACCTAGAATTTTACGAAACCTATATGCCTGAGCAAATTCAAATGCAATGGCAAGAAGCTGCGCGCTTGAGCAAGACCAATGAAATAGTTGTAGATGAATTAGCACTCGAGGCAGATACCCTTGCTGATTCAACAGGTGTTTCTACCGATACTGCCGTACAAGCGGTAACTACAAATTCACAAAATTCAATGTCCAATGCCTCTAAAAAGAGCTTGGCTGAATTCGTTGTTCCTGTTGGCGGTTACGCCATGGGTTATGTAGCTGCCAACGAAAAAGCAGCAGTTGACGCTATTTTGCGTCGCAAAGACGTACAAGCTGCCTTTCCACAAGATCTCAAATTCATGTGGTCTGCAAAGCCAGAAAGCATTGACAACAAATCAAAGAAAACTGCTTATTTCCTCTACGCTTGCCGCATCCCTGATACAGGTAAAGCACGCGTTCGCGGCGAGCACGTAGACAACGCCAAAGTTGACTACGACCAAACAGACGGTAGCATCATCGTAAGTCTTTCCATGACAGACGAAGGTGCCAACGAATGGGGTCGCATGACCACCGAAAACAAAGACCGCATCATTGCCATCTCAATGGACAGCGTTGTATATAGCGCTCCACGCGTCATCAACGCCATTACCAACGGTAACACACAAATCTCTGGTAGCTTCACCTTCCAAGAAGCCGAAGACCTCGCAGGTCTACTCAATGGTGGTGCGCTTCCTGTCCCTTGTGTCATCAAAGACCTTCAAAAAGTTGGACCAACAATCGGAGCCGAGAACTCACAAGCAGGTCTCATCTCATTTGGTGTAGCGTTCCTTGCCGTACTTCTTTACATGATGTTCTACTACGGTAAAGCAGGTCAGGCTGCCAACATCGCCCTCATCGTCAACGTTGTATTTATCTTCGGTTCCCTCGCTTCTTTTGGTGCGGTCCTTACCTTAGCTGGTATTGCAGGTATCGTACTTACTATTGGTACGGCCGTTGATGCCAACATCCTCATCTTTGAGCGCGTTCGCGAAGAGCAAGCCTTGGGTGCTGACACCGAAACTGCCATCAACACTGGTTTCCGCAAAGCCCTTCCATCTATCATCGATGCGAACGTAACCCACTTACTTGTAGCCATCATCCTCAAAATTTTTGGTACAGGTGAAATCGAATCATTCGCAACAACGCTCATCATTGGTATTTTCACCTCCATGTTCTCTGCAATGGTCATTGCTGAGTTAGCCATCCATACTTGGTTGTCTAAAGGCAAAGAAGTTGCATTCAACACGAAGTACTCTAAAGGTCTTTTCCAAAACTTCAATTTTGACTGGATGGGCAAAAGAAAATACTTCTACGTATTCTCCATTGCCGTGACCATTGCTGGTGTCATTTCTTTGAGCACACGCGGACTTAAGCAAAGTGTTGAGTTTACGGGTGGTCGTACGTTTGCTGTTAAATTCGAAAAGAAAGCAGACATCGAGTCTATCCGCAAAGAACTCACCAAAGTATTTGTTGAAAACGGCGAGCCAGCCTCTATTGACCTCAAAACTAAATCTAACGATTTCAACGTCGAAATCGTGACCAACTATTTGCTCAGTAACGACGGTGCAACTGATGAAGTTAACGCCAAATTAGCACAAGGTCTTGACGCTTGTAAAGACAAAATGGGCAATTACGAAGTACTCGAGTCACGCGCAATTTCCGCATCTATCTCTAGTGAGCTCTGGACCTCCTCTACAATTGCAATTACCCTTGCATTGTTGGCCATCTTTGCCTACATCCTCATCCGTTTCGGACACTGGCAATACTCTTTGGGTGCAATTGTTGGTTTGGCTCACGATGCTTTCTTCGTGATCTCTATCTTTTCTTTGCTTCACGGTTACTTACCATTTACCTTAGATGTCAACCAAGCGTTTATCGCGGCCATTCTAACGGTCATCGGTTACTCCATGAACGACACCGTCATTGTATTTGACCGTATCCGCGAGAACCTTCGTAAAAGCAAGCCAGAAGACAACCACGGTGATATCATCAACAGCTCTTTGAACAGAACGCTTTCAAGAACCTTCAATACCTCAATGATCTTATTTGTTGTTGTCTTGATCATGTTCATTTTTGGTGGCCCAGCCATCAAAGGCTTCTTGTTTGCCTTATTGGTTGGTGTACTTATCGGAACTTACTCTTCGTTGTGTGTTGCCACACCTATCTTACTTGACTTCTCTAAGCGTCTTCGCGCTTAAGCAATTCAACTATTTTTGAAAAAAGCCGCTCCTAGGAGCGGCTTTTTTGTTGGATTTACGTCTAGCTTGCGTTAGTAGTATTTTATGCGCTTATGAAAAATAAATTCTTTGGTGTTTTGTTCTTGTTGGGTGTGCTCGTTGTGGGTATTTGGTTAACCATTGGCCCACAAAAAGAACCTACAAAAGATCCTTATCGTGCCCTCATATCAGATCATACCTCACCACCCGAATTGGCAAATAAGAAGGTGCTACCGTCTCAAATTCCAACGCTTCAAATCAAAGGACCTGAGAAGGAACAAGTGCGCTTGACCTCCTTGCAAGTGACAACCTACTTAGAGAATGGTTTTGCTAGAACGCGTTACGATCTCGTTTTTGAAAACCCACATGAGCGCGAATTGGAGGCAGAATTTGAATTTCCATTGCAGGCAAACCAAACCATTACCCGTTTTGAATTAGAAGTCAATGGAGAGTTGCGCCCAGCAGTGGCCGTAGAAAAACAACAGGCACGCATTGCCTACGAAGCCACAGTTAGGCGAGGGGTAGACCCCGGTTTACTCGAAAAGGTAGAGGGTAATGTCTTTAAAATGCGCGTTTACCCTTTGCTTCCTAAAGCACCAAAAAGAATGCGCATAGAGGTTTGTTCGGTCCTAAAGCAAGATGCCAATACTGCCTATTTTCACTTGCCTTTAAAAACAACTCAAGCCTTAGCGCTTTTTAAATTCAGAGCCATCGAATTTCGCAATGGTCAGCCACATGTTTTGAAACAAATCCAAAGTCGTCAAAAACCTTTGAATCAAAGTATTTCTCTTCAACAAAAACTCAATGGGAGCACAGGTTTACAGGTGGATCAAGTAGGAAACTATCAGTATTTGAACACCAATTTATCGCTCCCCAGAAAATATGCCCGTAAAAAAGCACCAAAATGTCTGACGGTTTGTTGGGATGCTTCAAGCTCTCGCTCGGCTGCCGATATAAAGCAAGAATACCGCTTGCTAGAAAACTACCTCAAATGGATCAAGAATGGCAAGTTAGAGCTCATCTTTTTTGCCCATCAGGTGCTAGATCGTCAGCGTTTGAAGGTTGTCAATGGCGAGGTGAAAGGCTTATCTGCGTTGTTTAAAAAATTACAGTACGACGGCGCGTCTTCGCTCTCAAGTCTTTCTTTTGGTCAGTTTGCTGGCGACGAGATTCTACTCTTTACAGATGGTCTTCAGACTTTAGGTAGTTTGGACAATAAGTTGGGTAAGGCGCCCATTTACCCAATAAATAGTAGTGAATTAGCCGATCTAGGTTTGCTGCGCCATTTGGCCTTGAAGTCGAATGGTAGCGTCCTCGATTTGCGTTCTCAAAACGTTGGGCAGGCACTGCAACAACTCAAAAGAACCTACCTCAAGTTTGTAGGCTTCAAAGAGCAAGTAACAGGCTTAGAATATTACCATACAAACTTAGATCCTTCCAATGAACGCCTGATGCTCAGTATCAAAGCTCCAAAAGAGATCAAGCGCCTTACTGCTCAGTTTGGCTTAGACCCACTTCATGTACTCGCAGCTAATAAAATTGAACTCAAGTCCATCAACTTGTCGAAAAGTGGCCGCACCCAATACAAACGTTGGGCATTGGCTAAATTAGAATCCTTAGAAGAGCAACCTGTTGCCAATAAAAAACAAATTTGCACCCTCAGTCTCAAGCATCAGCTCGTGAGCTCGGCCAGTTCTTTACTCGTGCTCGACTCCCTTTCAGATTACCTCACTTATCGCATTGTGCCGCCACCATCTCTGCGAAAGGCCTATTATAAAGCTTTGCCAGAGTTACAAAAGCAAGAAGTGGAAAGCAAGGTGAAAATGGAAAAATCGCATCTTCGCCGTATTAAAAAAGAGTGGAAAGCCTATCAAAGTTGGTACTGGAAGAAGCCTAAAAAAGAGAAAAAACCAAAGCAAGAAATAGAGACAGACGAAGAAACTGAAACAGGTACAGCCGTGGAGGCTTCTCCACCGCCACCGCCATCGGCAACCGAACAAGTAAGTCAAAGGAACCAAGAAGGGACATTCGATAGGGAAAGCAATTTACTTGAGCCAATTGCACAAGCCAATAGCGTAAGCATTACCACCACCACCACAGTTCTCGGTTCGACAAGTTATAGTTGGTCAAGTTTTGCCTCTGCTGGTGTCGACTTGAGTTCAGGCTATGGCACTTTTGCGACAACGGTTTCCTACAATGCCAACACAACGGTAGCTGGTAACTCACCTGCACCAGGTGCAACATTGGCCGTTGCGCCTTGGAATCCGAAGGTGCCCTATTTGAAAAGCTTGCGGAGTGTGCCGCTCGAGCAAGCATACGAGCGCTATTTAAATTTGAAGGATAAGTATGCAGCGCAACCTTCCTTTTACATTGATGTTTGCGACTTCTTTATCCAGAAAAAGGAACCAAAAATTGCGGTGCGTGTCTTGTCTAATTTGGCCGAAATGCAGCTCAAAGATGCCGCTCTACTCAGGGTGTTGGCTCAAAAGCTAGTGCAGTTGAAATCCTACAAGATGGCTATTGGGATATTGAAGTCGGTCATTGACTTGCGCCCTGAAGAGCCGCAGTCTTATCGCGATTACGGTTTGGCCTTAGCGCAAATGGGCAAATACAACGAGGCAGTGCGTCAACTTTATAAAGTAGTTCAAAAGCCCTATGACGTTCGCTTTGAAGGAATACACCTCATTGCACTCAATGAAATCAATCACTTGATTGCACAACACCCTAAGGAAATTGACACCAAAGATATACCCGCTTATTTCTTGGTGCAGTTGCCGATGGATATCCGAATTGTGCTCAACTGGGACGCCGATAACACGGATGTCGATCTCTGGGTAACCGAGCCGAATCAAGAAAAATGTATGTATTCCTACAAGCTCACGTCAAACGGAGGCAGGATATCCAATGATTTTACCCAAGGGTATGGACCTGAAGAATATTTGATTCGCAATGCACCAAAAGGCACCTATCAAATTCAGGCGCATTACTTCGGAAACCACAGGCCAACCTTGAGCGGAAAGGCCATTCTGACAGTTCAGTTTTATCAATACTATGGCACTCCTTATGAAGTCAAGCGCGAAGTAACACGCCGCTTATCTGTAGTAGATGAAGAGCTGGACCTCGCGACTTTCGAGTTTGACTAGTCTTTTCCATTAAAGGAGTTCGACTATCCTATTCGATATGATGAGAAACTTATTGCTTCACAAATTGCAATACAGCACCTTGCGTTTGCTCATAAACACCAAGATAGTATGTCCCGGCTGCAATTTTCGGACTGAGTTCTACCGTTTGTTTTACCTTCCCGTTGTTGCTTTTGAGAACGAAACTAGCTACTTGTTGTCCTTGTGCATTGAATAGTTTTGCATCTAAACTAGCTTCGTTTACACCTTCAATTTCGAGTTCAAAAACGCCGTTGTTCGGATTCGGATAAAGGCTCATGAGGTCAAAGGTGAGTTCTGAAAGGCTAGAGCTGTTCACTGTTACTTCAATAGTGGTGATGCAGCCGTTGTTGTCTTTGACATAGCAAGTGTAAGTGCCAATGGCTAAATTCGAAAAGAAAGAACCAGAATAGTAGGTCTGGCCGTCCATTGAGTAAGTGTAAGGTGAATTGCCGCCTGCGCCAGACAAAGCAATGGTGCCATCGTTGCCGTTAGAAACGGTTGTGCTGGCAACGAGGGTTAAGGCACTTGGTTCGGTAATGGTACTGGTGAACGCTTGCTGGCAGCCATTCGCATCGGTTGCGGTAAGCATGTAAGTACCTGCTGTCAAGTTATTGAAAACCGGATTTCCAACTGCTGTGCCGCCATTAATTGCATAGGTGTAAGGGCTTGTGCCGCCGCTCACTTGAGCACTGAGCACGCCGTCGCTTGCACCATTACAACTGATCATGGTTGGGATCATGTTTACATTTAGTGGTGCTGGTTCAGTTACCGTATAAAGAAGGCTCGTGCTGCAGCCGTTGGCGTCAATGACACCAATTGTGTAGGTGCCTGCACCAAGATTATTGAAGGTATTGCTCGCTTGATCGGCGCCATTGTTAATGGAGAAGCTATAAGGTGCCGTCCCGCCTGTTGGTGTAACCACCAAGTTGGCTGTTTGTGAACCCGCACAAGCAATGGTGGCAGTTTGTACAAGCGTTGCCCCGATGGTGGTGGTAGCGGCTACTGTAAGACTTCCTGACGTAGTACACCCTTGGTTGTCTGTTACTGTATAATTGTAGGTACCGGCACCTAGGTTTGCAAAGGTATTGGAGCTTTGTGGTGTAGCGTTATTGACTGAATAAGTAAAGGGACCGTTGTTTCCTGTCGCGATAAGTTGAATCTCGCCATTTGTTGCATTACAACTTGGTTGTTGACTCACTAAAGGGTTGACGGTGGTGGTTGAAGCGCCAATTACAGCAATACTTAAAGTAAATTGATCGTTGCACGTATTTTCGTCGTTTCCGTTTCCGTTGACATTCGAGAGTTGGAGCTGTAGTGTATTGCTACCCGCAACAAGACCCGATGCATTGATGTATATGGTATCGATTTGTTGATAGCTACTAAGGTTTGTGCTGGTGTAATTTTGATTGCTTGCGCTAGTGCTACCAACTTGAGCCGACACCGTAAAAGTATTTACTGCGTTGGCGCCTCTGTTTTCAACTACAACTGCAATTTGTGTGCTTGCACCGCAGATACCTCCTGATTGTACAGTAAAAGCGTCTAGAATAGCTAAATCGAGGCTATCAGGGTTCATTTTAAATGCCGAGACGTTCGTGACGATGTTGTTATTGGAATTCATGACCACTCCTGTGTAGTAAAATGTGAGTCCGTCAAAGTCGTCTACACACATGTGGTGGTAGTCGCCCCAACGAGTATTGGAGGTGCGGGCAGACATTCCTTGCTTGATGACCATTTCAGGAAGTGTCATTTGACCCAGCGGATCACATGCTTTGCGGCCGGTCATTTGAATAGACGGGTAATCTGGCGCAGTACTGCCCGATGTAGAATAAGCCATCATGATGTTTCCGTACTTATCAATATTGATGGCTGGCATCCAGCGGTTGAGGGTAGTGCCAGGTGCATAGGTGCCTTCTTGATAGACTGTCCAAGAGCCGGTGCTGCCTGATGGGCGACGAAGCTCTAGCCAGCGCACACCGGCACGGTTGTTACCGTTGACATCAGTTGCTAAACACAAAGCCATGGATTGGTGGTCATTGAAAACGCGCATGGGCGCTTTGTACATGACGCATTCGCGCAGTGGATCGAGCTTAACGGTGGTGCCTGGTTGCGCAATACACGAAAAACTAGTGAGGCCGCACAAGTCGGAGTCGATTTCGGTAATTGGCACGTCTTGAATTTTTGCAACGCTTCCGGTATTGTTGGTCCAATTGATGGTCATTTCCCAGATTTCGATCCAGTCGTTGGTAGGGCTGTCTGGCGAGCCATTGGAGTGTTTTTCGTCGTCGCGGTGACGCACAAAAAGTGGTTTTTGCCCAGCTGGCGCAGCTAAATCACCTTCGAGGTCTACAGGTGTAATGGATTGAAAACCAAAGCCATTGAGAGAGTACCCAATGGCCATGCCGATAAATGGCGAGCTGGCACCTGAAATAAGTGCGCTGAGCTTCATGGCGTAAACGCGTGGCGGACCTCCTTCGTTGGTAGAAGCGAGCAAAGCGTCTGATGTCTCAGAAATGCTCCATTTCGGATAGTCAGGGAAATTAGGGCAAGTAAATTGGTAGAAATGATAAGCGCCTTGCGGGTTGCTGGTTTGGGAGACATAAACCAATAATTTCTTTTGTGCTTGTGTAGAAAATTGGGTAATGATCCAACGTTTGGCACTTTTGTAATAAAGAATAATGGGGTCTCCGAGGCCTGTAACGGTTGGGCTACCTAGGGTGGTAGCCATTACAAGTGTGCCGCTCACCGCTGCACCACTGGTTTTATTGAAAATTTTGTAAGAACCTCCGCTGCCTGCGTTGGTTCCTTGAATATAGACGGTTGAATCGGCTTCGCCGGAAGGATCTGGAGGAGAAATGCCATTTCCAATTCCTTGAACTTGCCACAATAGGCTTGCAGAGGTTGTTTTCTGGGTGTTTTGGTGTTGTTGCCAAACCCAGTCAGGCTGGTGCGCATTTGTCCCTAACTGAACTGGAAGTTCGCGACCTTTGAAATTCGGAATAACGATGTCTTTTTTAGGATCAGCTTGGTTTGGAGCAGGCACTAGGGTTGCGGTTGTAGGGCTGATGTAGCCATAAAACGTTGCTTCTTGTGCAAAAAAATGTGCGCAGAGTAGGAGAGCGCCAAAAAGTGAGAGCAGTTTCATTTCAGGTAGTTTTGAGTTTAGCGTGCTGAATTTATGAAAAATTATCTGAATTTTAGACTTTACGAGTAATTTTACAGCGAATGAAACTCATTTTATCCCCAGCGAAGCTCATGCGCTCTCATCAGGTGCTTTCCAATGGCACGCCCGTTTTTCTGAAAGAGGCGAAGGTCTTGATGCAGCAATTAAAAGCATGGTCGGTACAGGATTTGAGTAAGCACATGAAACTATCTGAGCTTAAAGCTCAAGAAACCCATCAGCTCATTCAAAATTGGGGTTCAAAGAAGAACCTAGTGCATGCCAGTCCAGCCTTGTTTGCCTACATCGGAGAAGCATTTAAAGCGCTGGACGCCGCTGCGTGTTCCGATGTAGAATTGGCCTATCTCCAAAATAACTTGTTGATTTTATCAGGAATTTATGGTGTTTTGAAACCATTGGATCAAATCGAAATCTATCGCTTGGAAATGGCCCAGCGCTGGGTGGCTCTTGATGGCCGATCACTCTACGAATTTTGGCGTCTCAAAGTTGAAAATTATTTGCTGAAGGCCTTAGCCAAAGAAGAGTACTTATTGAATTTAGCGAGTTCGGAATACAGCGACCTTATTCAGTCTCCAAAGTTGCGTTTGCACATGGTGACACCTCATTTTTTTGAAGAGAAAAGTGGCCAACTCAAAGCGGTATCGGTCTTTTCGAAGCAAGCGCGCGGCACCATGGCAAGGTGGTGCGCCACAAATGGCATTACAGATCCTAAAGCCATTCAAGCGTTCACAGAATTAGGCTATCGGTTTGTAGCTGAGAAGTCTAGCGAGAATGATTGGATGTTTATCCGTTAAAATCGAAGTCTGGATTTTGGTCAATGACTTCCCAAGTATGATCAGCCAATAACTTTACACTCGCTAAAAAGGTGAGTTCGGCTCCTGATTTACCCCAAGCGTTCGGACCAATAAGCGATAGCATCAGTTTGAGGTCGGCTTTTCTATAGAGGTGGTAGCTGTGATTGATGAGGGGTTCAAAACGCAATTCTGTTTGATAGATGTAGTCAGAAATTGACTTGCGTGTTTGGATTTTTTGAGCCTGTGCCGCTAATAATTGCATTTGCTCATAGATTTGAGACAGCTGCATGTCGGTCTGTTGGTTCATGGCACTAAGCGCGCGGCCTTTGAGCTTGCCGGTGTCTTCGGGCTTGATGACTGCGCCACCTACGGTGTGCGCATAGGGTAAAAGGTGCGGGTTTTCAGCAATTTTGTCCGGGTCAATCGGATTGACAAATTCTTCTTTAGCCTGTTTTTCTTGCTTCATTTTATACCATTTTACTCAGGGCGTCTCCTACCGCGGAGCCAATTGCAATGCCCATGCCTCCCATTCGAACACCTGCGTGCACGTTTTTGTTCAGCGAACGAATAATTGGTTTCTTTTCGTCGCCCACACACATGATCCCAGACCATTCTTGTTCAATTTCAAATGCTTGCCCAGGCAGAATCTCATGGCTTAGTTTGGCGATCAAAGCTGCTCTGATGCGCTCGTTTTGTTCAAATGCAGTGGTAGTTTCTGCTTCGAAGTCGAGGTTTCGGCCTCCGCCAAGGAGAATTCGTTCACCAATATCTCTAAAGTAGTAGTAGCCGCGATCGCTGTGAAAAGTACCTTTGATGTGGTGTGCTAGTGGTTTGGTGAGCAAGACCTGAGCCCGAGCTGGACGCAATTCAGTTGGAAAGAATGCTTGTGCAAAGCCGTTGGTGCACAAAAACAGCTGTTGCACAACCAATGCGCCATGTTGGGTATGGACTTCCACATTTTGTGCATTCGAACTCCAATGCTGAACTTCCGTTGCAAATAAAAAATGAATGTCTGCTGCAATACACTGCTTGTAGAGCGTCTGAATCAGCTGGCCGGTATCGATACTTCCTTCATAAGCATTGAAGTAAGCTGCTTGATAGCCCTCAAATCCAAATGTTTGTTGAAAGTTATTGTCGATGGAATACACGTGCTCGAGTCCGAAATTTTGTTTCATTTCGCGATTGAGGTAGGCTATAAAATCGGGTTCGAGTTTTGCCTCGTTTTGCCCGATTAAATCCCAGGATCCGCAGTTTTTGTAGTCCATTTGATCCGCTCTGACTCTTTTTTGAAGTAGCTCAAGCCCTTCAAGCCGGAGCGCTACGGTTTCCCAAACGCGCGCTTCGCTCATATTTTCGAGGTCGTCTTTCAATTCAGTGGGGCTTCCAAAACAGGCAAAACCTGCATTTTTGGTACTGGCACCTGTTGGTAAATAACCGCGTTCGAGGATCACAATTTTCTCTGTTGGGAAGCGCTCGCGCAAGGACAGCGCAGTGGACATGCCCACTAGTCCCGCACCGACAATTCCGAAGGTATGATTGCTCAAATATTGTGCGCGTTCCCAGTAACTCAATTGATCAAATCGCAGCATTTTTTTTACTCGTTGATTTTTAGCAAATTTGTGTTTGAAACAAATGTACCAATTTGCGTTGAAATGGTCATTTGACAAACCCTGATTGACATGACAAGATTCTTCATCTTTGTATTGCTCTTATTGCCTTTCGCGTCTGTTGCTCAGCGCGATTTTCTAGTTGTGATGGAAGGTAGCACCCGAAATTTGCTCGACAACCAAACGATTTTTGGTGTAGCGATCGATATCATGCAACAAGATGCCGTACTCACTAAAGTACTCAGCGACCAAAACGGCAATTTTTACGCCTCCGCTAAAATTTCGCAAGGAACACCACTACAACTTCGCTTATCGAAAGGTGGTTACCAGACCAAATTCATCCTTTTTGACCTCACCACGCTGCAAGGTCAAAAAAATACTGCAAATGGTTTGCAATTGATCCGAGACCTCAACTGTGAGCTTTACGAACTCCGACCAGACGTCGATCTCAGCTTTTCAAAAAATCAAATCACAGATAAATTTGTTTGGACTTCAGGGGCATTGGTACAAGTACCGTTGCTCAAAACCGAAGCCGATCAAAAAGCACGTGCTGCTTATCAATACGCAAAAGATCAAAAAAACTACAACCGCCTACTACTAGCTGCCAATAAAAGTACGGCAGCTCAAAATCAAGATTTAGCCCTGATCTACCTCGATTCTATTTTGGTACTCAGACCAAACGACTCTCTAGCTACCCAAAAGAAAACGCAAATTACTACAGCGCAAGCTGCAGCGCTCAAACGCAGTCAAGACGAAGCGCGTCAGAAGGCATTGTTAAATGAAGCTATTGCTGCAAGAGAGGCCAACGACCTCAAATTAGCCAGTTCAAAAGCAAAAGAAGCCGATGCCCTGATTCCAAATAATCCACTTGTTGTTCAAGAACTGAATTTGATCAATAAACGCATCACTGAAGCCAACGACGCACAGGCCAAGACCCAAGCGTTTCAAAATGCCATGAAAACAGCCGCAGCTTTAGTGACGGCCAAGAAATACGACGAAGCAGAGAACAAATACAAAGAGGCCCAACAAATCAAGCCTACCGAAAAAGAAACCGTCAATGTCCAATTAGCGGCACTCAAAGACCTCAAGTTCGATATTCAAAACGAAGCTGAACTCAAAAAAACGATGAAGTTGGCCAATGATCAATTTGTTCAAAAGAAATACGATCTCGCGCTGGAGACCTACAAAAAAGCAGATCAGCAAATTGCACTCTTTCACAAGCAAACCCTGATCGATACCTATTCAAAAGAATTGCAGGCGGGCATGAAACGCGTTACCGAGGGGATCAACTCGATGTCTCAGGTGTATCAAAATCAGTTGGCCAAAGCCAATGAAAATTTCAATAAAGGGCCGCAATTTTACGGTACTGCCAAATCTATTCTGAACTCTGATCCGATGAAAAGCCGTCAAAACGAGCCTGAAGTCATTGCCTTAAAGGAAAAGATCACCATCATGGAGACTTACTACAAGGACCGTAAAGAGGCTTACTTGTTGGTCAAAGCAAAAGACAACGCAGCTGCTTTCAAAGCGCTAGAAAAAGTTCATACAGTGGGGCAGGCTCAACAACAACACTTGAAGCCAACCGAACTACCAGCGCTTCAAAAAAGCATCGATTCGCTCCGCGAGATCTTGAAGCCCGTTCAGGTAGCTAAGGTGAGGCCCGACGTTCCGGTTGAACCTGCGGGCATCCGACTCGCAGCGCCTGGCGAGGCGGTGAGTGGCGAAAACTCAATGGTTTTCAACGACCTACAAATCAACCGAGAGACCAAGCAAGAGCAACCTTACCGCACCCAACAACAGATCAGAACAGAGGTGGAGTACCAGAATTATTTTTCACAACAAAATGCCCAAATCGGTTCCTTTGAAACCATGTCTCAACTGGAAATGACACGTTCTCAACGCGATTTAGCAACACGTCAAAGCAACACCACCCAAAATACTTTGCAAGCCGATAAGGCCCAACAAACACAAGAACACGAGGTTGCTGTTCAAAACCGAGAAGCAAGTGCTGCGGTTCGTCAGCAAGAAAACAGCGACAACCTCAACGCCTGGAAAGACGCCAAAGATCACCAAGATCAAACCACAGCCAAAGCCGCAGATAGTCGTCAAGAATACGAACTCAAACGACTCAATGAGTTTCAGAATGGTCTAGAGCTTCAGGCCCAAAAAGAGCCAGCGAAAGCCGAGCAAAACATGAATGAACTCAATGCGCGAGCGCAAGACGTTGCCTATACCAAACAACAAGAGCTAGAAGTGGCTACGGTTGGCGGCCAAGCACAATACGAGAAAATTCAGCAAACCGCAGCTTCTACTGTACAACTCAAAACGACCCCCAACTATTTGCGCGATGAAAACGGCGTGTTGTTTCCTGTGAACACCATGACCGAAAAGACGTATCAAATCAAGAACAAAGAAGGGTTTGTTACCAAAGTAATTATTCGAAGAGTTGTCGTGGACCCCAACGGATACGGCGTGGTTTATGAGCAAACAACCGATGAAAATGGCAAAACTTATTTTACAAGAGACGGACAGGTAAGCACAGAATATGTATGGTTCAATGATTCTACCGGTGCCAACGTTTTGAAAAAATAAGAAGAATGCAAGTACATTTTATTGCCATTGGCGGCAGCGCGATGCACAATCTCGCTATAGCGCTTTCTAGAAAAGGAATGGAGGTAACGGGGTCAGATGACGAAATCTTTGAACCTTCCCTTACCCGCTTAAAAAAGCAGGAAATTTTACCGCTCGAACTCGGTTGGGATGCTGCACGCATTCATAAAGGCCTCACCGCAGTTATACTTGGTATGCACGCCAGAGCCGATAATCCTGAACTCTTGGCAGCCAAAGAAATGGGTCTTCCAATCTATAGTTATCCGGAATACCTCTACGAGCAAAGCAAAGACAAAATCCGTGTCGTCATTGGCGGAAGCCATGGCAAAACCACCATTACTTCCATGTTGCTACATGCGGTAGCTAAAATCGGTCTAGATGTAGATTACATGGTTGGTGCACAGCTAGAGGGCTATGATTGCATGGTCAAACTCACGCAAGAAGCCAAGTATATGATTTTGGAAGGGGATGAATACCTGAGCTCACCCATAGACCGCCGTCCTAAATTTCATTTGTACAGACCACATATTGCTTTGCTTTCAGGCATTGCCTGGGATCACATCAACGTGTTTCCGACTTTTGAAAATTATGTCTCCCAATTTGAAACATTTGTTTCACTCATTGAACCTAACGGGTCTTTGGTTTATAATCAAGAAGATTTAGAAATTCAGCGACTTGCTGAAAACGCTACAACGATTTCCTTGCTTCCTTATCTGACGCCAATTTTTGAACCGAAAGCAAACGGTACCTTACTCACTTTTGACGGACAACAATATCAATTGCAAGTTTTTGGTGCACACAACCTCCAAAATCTAATGGGCGCCATGTATGTGGCTACGCAAATGGGCATCAACGCCGCTTCCTTCTTAAATGCAATGTCCGATTTTACAGGTGCGGGTAAGCGTTTGCAGAAAGTGGTTTCAGAGGGTAGTTTCGTGCTTTACAAAGATTTTGCGCATTCACCGTCTAAACTCAAAGCAACAACTGCAGCTGTCAAAAAACAATATCCCGACCGAGAAGTCATTGCCTGTATGGAGCTCCACACTTTTAGTTCTTTGCAAAAGGCTTTTTTACCGCAATATAATGGTGCAATGGATGCCGCCGACCACGCGCTCGTTTATTTCAGTCCTGAAGTTGTCGCGCACAAAAAATTACCAGCACTCGATCCAGAAGAAGTGAAAGCAGGTTTTGGCGGAGGCGTTCAGATTTGTACGCAAACCCAAGATGTATTGGCTTTTATTGAAGCGCAAGATTGGCACCATAAAGTGCTGCTCATGATGTCTAGTGGTAACTTTGATGGAATTGACTACGACGCACTCGGGCAAAAGCTGTGCGCGTCTTTAAATGCCTAAAAGCTAGTCTCTAAAAACAACCCTACGGTAAATAACCGCAATGAGCAGGCTATTGAGTGTTCCGTAAACCAAAAGGGCCAATAAACTGACGCTCAAAGTAAATTGTGGGTCGTACATCATGGCGGTATTTTGACGCGCCATGGCTACTATTTCTGCATCGCTTTTGTTTTCTAGCGCGCTGTTGCCTTTGCGAATTGCAGCAATCTCTGCTGGGCTATCCATTTTGCGTTCATACGCAGCTCTTTTGTTTGCATTGAACTCTGGATAGATGTCTTTGTAATAAAAAAACAAAAAGAAACTCACTAAAAGGGTGTAGGGAAGGCCTACGGTGAGGCCAGCTTTGATGTCGGTTAGGATGTTACTCTCTTCGGTGTTGGTTCTTTTTTTGCGGTACATGAACAACGCGATTGCGCTGGTCAAGAAAGCCATATTGAGCAAGACGAATATTTGGATTTCATCTAGGCGCCAATTGAGCCAAAAAGCAAGCATTTTGAGCGCAATCCAAAGACCGCTAAAAACCAAGCCGTAAAGCCAACCTTTTTTCATTAGCTATTCATTGAAACTAAAAACTCTTCGTTAGAGAGTGTGTTTTCCATATGTGATTTCATGAATTCCATGGCTTCAACGGGGTTCATGTCTGCAATAAACTTGCGCAGGAGCCAAACGCGTTGTAAGACGTCTTTACCGACAAGTAAGTCTTCGCGACGTGTACCGGATGCCGTAATGTCAATGGCAGGGTAGATGCGTCGGTTAGAAATTTTACGGTCGAGTTGGAGTTCCATGTTGCCGGTACCTTTGAACTCTTCAAAGATGACTTCGTCCATTTTAGAACCTGTTTCGGTAAGTGCAGTGGCGAGAATAGAGAGAGAACCTCCGTTTTCGATTTTGCGCGCTGAGCCAAAGAATCTTTTTGGTTTGTGCAAGGCATTGGCATCGACACCACCAGAAAGCACCTTGCCTGAAGCAGGCGAAACGGTGTTGTAGGCACGGGCCAAACGCGTAATGGAATCGAGTAAGATACAGACGTCGTGTCCGCATTCTACCATGCGTTTTGCTTTTTCGAGCACCATGTTGGCCACTTTTACATGGCGATCTGCTGGTTCGTCAAAAGTAGAGGCAATGACTTCTGCTTTGACAGAACGCGCCATGTCGGTCACCTCTTCTGGGCGCTCGTCAATGAGCAATACAATCAGATAGGTTTCAGGGTGATTGGCGGCAATAGCATTGGCTACATCTTTGAGTAGCATGGTTTTACCCGTCTTTGGTTGAGCGACAATCATGCCGCGCTGTCCTTTACCGATAGGCGCAAAAAGATCCATGACTCTTGTGGAGAGTGTTTCTTGGGCGTGACCGGTCAGTTTGAACTTTTCTGACGGGAAAAGCGGTGTAAGGTATTGAAAAGGAACGCGGTCTCGGATATATGAGGGGTCGCGGCCGTTGATAGATTCTACTTTGACGAGCGGAAAGAATTTTTCACCTTCTCTTGGTGGGCGAATGGTGCCCTTAACGGTATCTCCGGTTTTTAGACCAAAGAGTTTGATTTGATTTTGAGAAACATAGATGTCGTCTGGTGAGGGCAAATAGTTGTAGTCTGAGGAACGCAAGAAACCGTAGCCATCTTGAATTACTTCCAAAACACCCTCTGCAGAAACGATGCCAACGAGGTCAAAGTTTTCCTCTTTGAGCGCTTCTTCTTGGTTTTCGTTTGGCTGACGCTGCTGGCGTTGATTTGGATTTTGGTTTTGGTTCGGATTGCGATTCTCAAAACGTTGGCCTTGTTGTTGATTTTGGTGCTGATGTTGTGGCTTTCGCTGTTGAATTTGCCCTTCTCGTTTTTCTTCTTTGAGAACTGGCGTATCCAAAACTGGAGCAACTTCTTCAACAGCGGGTGTTTCATCGTTGACGACAATTCTGGGTTTACGACCACGTTTGCGCACTTCAGGTTGAGCATCTGCTGTTGCAACAGGCGCTGCTTCAGTTACGGATGCTGCTTTTTCAACCGGCGCTGGGCTGTTTTTACCAGTAATTGCGGTAATGAGTTCGTTTTTTTTGAGACTGCCGGCGTCTATGCCAAGGCTTTGTGCAATGACACGTAGGTCCGAGATTTTTTTACTCTCTAAGGTCTTTAAATCCATCAATGGTAAGTTATAAGCTGAATTTGGAGCTGGCCCTGAAATGGGCGATTGGAAATTCGATGCAAGTTTAAGTAAAAAAACGCGAAAAAGAATGCGATTTGCTAAAAACTATGTTTTGCGTTTTTGTTTTTTGGCAGCAGGAAACAATATGTTGTTCAAAATGAGGCGGTAACCCGGTGAGTTAGGGTGTAAGTTGAGGTCGGTTGGTGGGTCGCCAACGAGGTGTTGGTAGTCTTCGGGGTCATGACCTCCGTAGAAAGTCCAGGTACCTTGGCCAAATTCGCCATGCACATATTTGGCGGTGTTGGCCGCTTTGTTTTCGCCCAAGATAAGCACGTTAGACTTGATGAATTCTTTGTGAAAGTCGGTCGTTTGTCCCATAAAGCCATTGATGACGTCTACGTGACACTGTGTGAGCATGGTGGGGACGACATCCCATTTGGCGGAGAAATCAAAGAGTGTAAATTGGTCGGTTTTTTCGGTGATTTGGCGTTGGGTGCGCAGATCTGTGCCGTCGATGTCGCTGTATTCGTACACCATTGGGTCTTTGATGATGTGAAAATCTTCAAAAGCAAAGGTTTGGCCGAAGTCGAGTTTACTTTGTGCGCTGGGATCGGAGGGTGTGCCGTCAAAGATAGCTTCTTGGATGTCTACGTTTTGAGCAGCCAACGCAATATCAAAAGAATCGGTGCCGGAACACATGGTAAACAAAAAGCCACCACCAATGACGAAATTTCGGATGTTCAAAGCGACCGCGCGTTTGAGTGCCGCCGTAGAGGCAAAGCCTAATTTGGCGGCAGCTGCTTCTGAACGTTGAACTTCTTGCTGATACCAACTTTGCATGCGTGCCGAGCTATAGAATTTACCGTATTGCCCGGTGAAGTCTTCGTGGTGAAGGTGCAGCCAGTCGTATTTAGGTAGAATGCCATTGACAATTGCGGAGTCGTAGATTTTGTCGTATTTGATTTCGGCGTAGGTCAGCACCAGTGTAACGGCGTCGTCCCAGGGAAGTTTGTTGGGGGGTGTATAGACGGCTATTTTGGGCGCTTTTTCGAGCTGCACAACTTCCATGTTCACCTCGGGGTCGGCGATTTCACTTTTGATTTTGTTGACCTGACCATCGGCCAAAATTTGGTAGCTGATATTGCGTAGTAATAATTCTTCTTCAATGCGCTGCAGGTGCGGAATCAGAAAGCTACCACCTCTGTAATTGAGCAGCCACTCAATGGTGATTTGATTTTCGAGGGTCCAGTAGGCCAAGCCGTAGGCTTTTAGGTGGTCGCGTTGGGAGTCGTCCATTGGCACTAGGATTTGACTAGACCAACTTTGAAAACTTATACTCAACGCAAAAAATACAAATAGAAGGCTAGAACGGATCTTCATCGGCGTTGTCTTTGCTGAAAATGTCTTCGCTGCTTTCGTCCATCTTGCTTTTGATGGTGTAGGTCGAGAATTCTTGGTTAAATTGATTGAGTCCAGCATTTGTGGTGCCAGGTAGATCTAGTGCTTCTACTTCATCGAGGTTTTCAAAACGTGCAAATTCAGGAACAAAACGCAGCCTTACATTTTTGAGGGCGCCATTTCGGTGCTTGGCAATGATGATCTCGCCCATACCTAAAGTAGAATTTCCGTCGGCATCTTGGGTGAGGTCGTAGTATTCGGGCCGGTAAATAAAGGAAACGATATCGGCATCTTGCTCAATGGCTCCGGATTCACGTAAGTCGGACAGCATTGGTCGTTTGTCTCCGCCTCTGGTTTCTACTGAACGACTCAACTGAGAAAGTGCAATAATAGGAACGTTCAACTCTTTGGCGATTTCTTTGATGGAACGCGAAATGGTTGAGATTTCTTGCTCGCGGTTACCGCCACTTTTTGAATCTTTGGCACTCATCAATTGAAGGTAGTCAATGATGATGAGGTCGATGTTGTGTTGGGCTTTTAAACGGCGACACTTCGCTCGGAAGTCAAAAATATTGATACCTGGGGTGTCGTCTATGAAAATAGGTGCTTCGGCAAGTTTGCCAATGCGGCTGTGGAGTTGTTGGAATTCGTGTTCCTTGAGGTCGCCTTTGCGTAGTTTTTCAGCAGAAAGCCTAGATTCACTCGCAATAAGACGCTTCACCAGCTGCACCGAGGACATCTCGAGCGAGAAGACCGCAACGCCTCTGCCGTAATCTACGGCGGTATTGCGCGCCATGGAAAGTACAAATGCCGTTTTACCCATACCAGGGCGAGCGGCAAGTACAATCATGTCTGAGCGCTGCCAACCCGACGTTACTTTGTCGAGGTCGTGGAAGCCGGTAGGGATACCCGAAACACCATCGGTGTTTTTGGAAGCGAGTTCGATCTCGTGGATGGCTTCTTGTACAATATATGACATCGAGCCCACTTGCTTCGACATGTTGTTTTCTGCAATACTGAAGAGGTCTGATTCGGCGTCGTTGAGCAGGTCAAAGACGTCGCGGGTGTCGTCGTAGGCATCGCGGATGATCTTCGAACTCACGTTAATAAGTTCTCTTTTGATGAATTTTTCGGCTAGAATGCGTGCGTGGTGTTGCACGTGAGCCGCACTTGCTACCCTTGTGGTTAGAGAGCTCACATAGCCCGCACCGCCTGCAAGTTCGAGTTCGCCACTTTTTTGTAAATGGGTCGTAACGGTTACGAGGTCAATGGGGTTGGTTGCAGCAAAAAGTCCACGAATGGCTTTGAAAATATATTGGTGACGTGGGTCGTAGAAGGTTTTTTCTGAAAGGATATCAATAGTGTCGTTGATGGCTTTGCTTTCGAGCATCATGGCGCCAAGTACAACTTGTTCAATATCAATTGCTTGAGGTGGTACGCGACCGATTTCACCAAACGCTTGTGCTTGGTTTTTGATGCGTGCAATTGGTTTGCGGTTGTTATCAGGTGCGTCCATTGAACAAATATAGGCAAAGGCGACTTGACAACGAAAAACTACAGACCCTTAGTTATAAAAAAGTTGTGAAGGAGGTTTATCAACAATTGTTGAAATCAACAAAGTTCTTTGCGCGCTTTGGCCGTGCCAATTGCTTGGGTAATGAAGTCTTTGTCGCGTTTGGGTGAACGAGCAGGCGAGTATTCGCGCCCATAAAAAATGATTTGGAGGTGGAGTTTGTTCCAAGTATGTTCAGCAAAAAGGCTTTTGGCATCGCTTTCAGTTTGCTCGACGTTTTTGCCGCTTGTAAGGCCCCAGCGCGTCAATAAACGATGAATATGCGTATCGACTGGAAAGGCTGCAAAACCAAAAGCTTGCGACATCACTACCGAGGCCGTTTTGTGTCCTACACCAGGTAGGGCTTCTAGTGCTTCGTAACTTTTTGGCACCTCGCCTTGATATTTATCGATCAGTATTTGAGATAGCGTGGAAATAGCAGCAGCTTTTTTGGGAGAAAGCCCGCAAGGCCTAATGATTTCTTGAATGCGCTCGACAGGTTGCTGCGCCATGTCGAACGGGTTGTCGGCAAGGGCAAATAAGTGAGGTGTAACGGTATTGACGCGCGCATCGGTACACTGCGCAGAAAGTAAAACTGCAATCAATAGGGTGTAAGGATCTTTGTGGTCTAGCGGAATAGGTGTTTCTGGATAAAGCGTTTCTAGCGCTTCTACGACAAACTTTGCTTTTTCTTTTTTGGTACTCATAATTGGCCTAAACTCAGAAGGTGAAGGTAGCGGTTTTCACTCATTAAAAACCAGATCATGAGCGCTAAAATGGCATATCGCGACACAAAAGAACCCGCTACAAAAATAATGTCGGCACTCGCAAAATGCCAGCTCAGAAAAGGAACCAGAAAGAGTAAACTCACCCAAATTTGGGCCCAATAAAAACTGAAATGAATTGGTGTGGTGAGCTCGTACAAGCCATCGTTGAAACGCAACGCTTTGACTTGGTGCAGCCAAGGTGTTTCTATTGCGCTTAATCCTTGGACTTTTGGTAAATTTTGGCTGAGGTAGTCACTGACCCAAAAAGCCCGGCCGTCCGTGCTTTTGAAAAGTTGAACCATGTGGCCGTCTACGCTGCCATAGGCGTGAATACCATAGGCATGTGCTTGGAGGGGTTCTTGTTTGGAAGGCAAGAAGTAGTCTAGCCAAACGACAAAAAAGAGCAGCAGACCCAAATAGGCAGCAGCGTTGTGCCAAAGTCTAATTTTCCCACTTTTCAGTTGTTGAAGGTAGTTTATTTTGTAAGCTTCTTCTTTGAGTTTTTGCTGGCGGAGTTTTTCGCGGGCAGCAGCTCTTTGTTGCTTATAGGCCTCCAGGTCTTGGTCGTATTGTTGTTGGGTGGCGCGGTATTTTTGTTCTACTGCTTCTGGCTGAAGCGCGGCCTCGCCATTGGTGATTTGTTCGTAGGCTGCTTGTATTTCAAGGAATTTGGCAGCTGCTGCTTGATTCGGGTTTTTGTCTGGGTGGTATTTTTTCACCAAAGCGCGGTAAGCCTTCCTGATGGCTTCAGGACTTGCATTCGGTTCAACGCCAAGTATCTTATAAGGGTTTCCAGTCGGCATTGCTCAAAGATTGAAGGATTTCTTTGCGTTGAATTTTGTGGGTACTGGTACGCTTGAAAACCTGAATACAGGCGTATTTTTTGGGTATTTCTGCGCTGGAGAGTCCGAGTCCGTCAAAATGAAGGTAGTCCTTAATAACTTCACCTTCAAAAATGATCCCGACCACTTGCCCCCATTTTTCATCGGTAACACCAGTTGTAAAGAACGGATTTTGAAAGTGACCAGCGAGTTTTTGCTCCAGGAGTTCCGGAATGATTTTGAATCCGCCGGAATTAATGGCGTTGTCGGCTCTGCCTAACCACGTAAAGGAGGTAGCGCTGTGCAGGGCAACAAGGTCTTTGGTATAAAATGCCTGAGTTTGCATTTGTGGGTAGTGGATTACCAAACAGTCATTTTTTGTTGAAAATTGAATGCCGGGCAGGGCGCTGTAATGCGCAGCTTCAGTGGGGCTAATTTGTTGGAGGGCCACATGAGAAAGCGTTTCGGTCATGCCGTAGCTTTGCCAAACATGAAGCTCAGCCTCACGACACGCCGCTTTCAGCGCAGGTGTGAGCTCGCCACCGCCAATTAAAATCTTGGGGATGCGTTTGAGCTGCTCGAGGTCGTGAAGTAGGCTTTGTTGCAATTGTGTGGGTACCATTGCAATAAAATCGATGGATTGGCCGAGGTTTTGAAGTGGCCGAGAACTGGGCTCTTGAAAAAATAATTCAAAGTCAGCAACAAGTGCACGCGCCATGAGCATTTTTGCGCCAACGCTGCTCATGGGTAAGCACAAGAGCGCACGGGTGTTTTGGTTTAGGCCAAATGCCGCTATACTCGCAGTGGCCGATGTGAGTAGTTGTTGTTTTTGAAAACTGCATGTTTGCGGACTGCCGGTCGTTCCGGAGCTCTTGATTTGAAAAACAGCATTTGTTTCCCATTGCTGCAAAAATTGTTGGGCTTCTTTTTCGAGAAGTGGGTTGGGGACCGCAAATTTCCATTTGGCTCGCATCAGTAATCAATATCTAGATTGAAACGATTTTTGAGCGTATGCAGGTTCGGGTTTTTCCGCGCTAGTGCAGCAAATTTGTCTTTGCCAGTCAAAAATTTGACCTCTTCTTCATCGGCGGCAGCTTGCACCAAAACGATATCTAGATAGTAGTTACTCAGCTGCTTGCGCATGAATTCTTTGAATGTAAGCAGATGCGTTTGAATGTAATTTTGTTGAACGAGGTTGTCTACGGTAAGTTCGAGGGTTTCTTCGCCTCTCAAAACTGGGTCGCGCTTGATGAGTGCGTTATAGAAAGTTTCCATCCCATCTTCTTTGACTTGAAAAGCAAATTGCTTCCAGTACATTTTGACGTGGTCGAGGTGAAAACCTTCCCGAGGGAGGTCTTCTTGCCGCACTTGTTGGTTGCTCGCTTGGTCTTTTTCGAGGGTTTCTCTAATCGAAATGATATTGGCTTTGACGTTGCCTTGTGGCTTGCTGAGTTGCGGAGCTGGTTCTTTTACCGGCAGAGAGGGTGGAGCACTTGTGGTGTTGGGTGCTGCATTTGTTGTGGTCGTTGAAGAGGGGGCGTTGGTTTTTGCTTTTCGGAGCGTTTGTTTGGGTGCAGGAAGGATATCGATGCGCTCAGTTAGCCCTTTTTTTTTTCTTGCTCTTGCTTGAGGGAGCAGAGCTGCATGAGGGCTACTTCGATGAGAAGCCGCTGGTTCTTAGACGCTTTGTAGTCGACGTCGGTTTTGGAGAGCACTTGCAGGCCTCTGAGAAGTCTTTGTGCTTCGATTTCTGTTGCTTGCTGAACAAAGCGTTGTTTGATGGTGTCTGGGGTTTCTAGCAAGCTAGCCGTTCGTGGGTCTTTGCAAACGAGAATGTTGCGTAGGTGTTCGGCAAGACCAACAACAAAATGATGGCCATCAAAGCCTTTTTCGTAGATGTCGTTGAGAATGAGAAGTGCCGACGAAATGTCTTCTTTTTCAGCGGCGTCGATGACTTTGAAATAGTATTCGTAGTCTAGGATGTGTAGGTTTTCAAGGACATCTTTGTAGGTGAGCGTGTTGCCGGCAAAGGTAACGAGCTGATCAAAGATGGAAAGGGCGTCGCGCAAGGCGCCATCGGCTTTCATGGCAATTTGGTGCAGGGCTTCTGGGTCTGCAGAAACTCCTTCTTTGGTTGCTATGGTGCTGAGGTGATCGGCGATGTCTTTGACACGGATTCTCTGGAAATCAAAAATTTGACATCTCGAGAGGATGGTGGGAATAATTTTGTGCTTTTCCGTTGTTGCTAAAATGAAAATAGCATGCTTTGGCGGCTCTTCGAGTGTTTTGAGAAACGCATTGAAGGCCGAGGTAGAGAGCATATGAACCTCGTCGATGATATAGACTTTGTGGCTGCCAAGCTGTGGAGCTATGCGCACTTGGTCAATGAGGTTGCGGATGTCGTCAACAGAGTTGTTGGAGGCGGCATCTAGCTCATAAATGTTGAGGGAGTTTCCGGTGTGGAAAGAAAGGCAGGAATCGCATTGGTCACAGGCTTCAATTTCTGAAGTAGGGTTGAAGCAGTTGATGGTTTTGGCTAGGATACGTGCCGTGGTGGTTTTGCCTACACCTCTTGATCCGCAAAATAAAAAAGCTTGGGCAAGGTGCTGGTTTTTGATGGCGTTTTTGAGCGTGTTGGTAATGGATTGCTGCCCCACAACCATGTCAAAGGTTTGCGGGCGGTATTTGCGTGCCGATACAACAAATTCACTCATAGCTCAAAGATACCGCTATTTTTTAAAATTGTGCAGCGAAGATATCAACACTTCGGCTAATTTTTGAGCAATTTAAATTGTTGACGACCTACCGATAAGAAGTATGTTCCTGCAGGAAAAGAGCTGAGGTCTAGTTGGTGTTCAAGGTTGCCCTTTAAAACTACTTTACCATCTTGGTTGCTCACTTCAAATACTTGCCCATAACAAACCGTTGGCACTTCAAAAATTCCTGCGCTAGGGTTGGGGTAAATAGGCAATGACGTAGGGATTTGCTGCACAAAATTGCTGCTGTCGTTTTGATTGTAGCGATTGAGGTAGATCTTCAAACTGCCACTGCGGACGTCGCCCCAAAGTGTATAAAGTTGGTTGTTTTGAAATTGAACATTCAAGAAGTCATTGCCATTTTCAAGTAAGATGGAATCGTGCGCAACTATTGGGCTAATAGTAAATTCTCCTCCCCACGCCTGGTTGCTTTGAATACGGCAATAGATTTGGCTGGCGCTACTGTAAGTTCCTAGGGTGCCATTGCGGCGGTCGCGCCAGCAAACGGCAAGGTCGCCGTCGGTGTCGTAGTCAGCCCAAATCAAATCTTGAATGGCGCCATTGGCTTGCGGATCGTTGTTTAATCTAGATGGCGCACCCCAATTGCTGCCATTTTTTTCAATAAAGGCAATATCTGGATCTCCAAAGACTTCAGTTATAAAAAAGTAGGTGCCCCGACTACTGTTATTGGGGTCGAGCGCCAAGTTCGGACCACTTTTTAAGGTGTCATTGGAGGTGCCGAATCCGAGTCCTTGAAACGCAGTTTGGTACGTATAAAAAGAGGAAGGAGCTGTTTTGTTCACCTCTACTATACGAGGTAAGATGCTTTGACTTGGGTCGTAACTTGGGTAAAGTGCTACAAAAGTGCCGTCGTTGGCAAATGAAGGTGAAGGCATGGGCTGAGTTATCGCGTTTCCTGCTAAAAATGGTGCTGCATCGAGCTCTTGTAAACTGAAACTTGCACCGCCATCCGAAGATACGGCCAAGTACGGATGATACGGTGCTTGCACAAGTGTAGGTTGCTCGGCATTAGTACTCGTAATAACGATACTTCCAGTTAATGGGTCTACTGCAATCCAAGGGCGGTCAATACACAGTTTATTCGGACAAGAAGCAATGGATCTTGCCACCACTGCCGCGCCCCAATTGAGACCCCCATCGGTGGATTTTCTGCAAATGACGGCACCATTTGTAAAGCTGACGTTGTCGTAATCGATATAAGCCATATAAAGGTTGCCATTGAGGTCAAAACCGAGCGAAACATCGGCGCTGCTGTTGCCCGCTTGCTGATGCGCTTGCCAAACGGGTGCCGACCACGTGCTGCCTCCATCTAATGAAACAACGCTTTTGATCACAATTTTTTGATTGAATTGAAAACCCATCCAGGCCGCCACCAAATGTTGGTCATTTTGAGGATTGACTGCCAAAAACGGTTCGCCTTCAAAAACATTTCCGCTCGATACAAGTGTATTTTGTGCAGTTGCGCTCACCAGTGAAAGAGCGCTAAGCAACGTAAAAAATAACTTCATATTTTGGTGCTAAAAAGTAAGTAACAACTCCACAAAAATAAAAAAGCCACTCGAAAGTGGCTTTTCATTTGGTCTAAAAATCGGTGGGCAATACTTCCTTCGGATTAACTTCAATAGTTTTGACATTACCGTTTAAGGTCATTTTACCAACACTCATGTTAAAGGAGTGTGCAAACATCAAGCCGTTCACAAGCTTGAAGTCAGAGAAAGAGGTGGTCGTTTCTACGAGTTCATCGCCTGCTTTGCGCAGATTGGTCGAGCGCACTTTCATAAATGTGTTGGTCGTGTAGTAATCGTAGTTTTCGGCTTGGCCATCGGTGGTGTACAACACATAGCAATCCTGTCCTTCGATATTTTCAATGCCTTTGATTTCATAACTCATGCCATTGGCTTTGTAGTTGAGTTCAGGAATGAGTCCACTTGCTTTTTGTTTGGCTGCGATATCTTCTGCTTTGAGGTCTTCTCGGCCACCCTGCATGCTAAATGTATAGCCGCTCTTGCCGTCGTAAAAAGACTTTTGAAGCACCATTCCCGGCATTTCCATTTTACTTGCCTCTTTAGAGCCTTCCCAGAAATAGTCTGTAGAGGTGAGGACAAATGGAATTTGTGCAGAGCTCAATTCTGAAACGCGCACATAAGATTTGATTGCTTTGACTTTCTTGAGCGCTGCTTTTTTAGAGCTGGTTCCTGTGAGTGCCATTGCATAACTATCGATGAGTTGCTCTGCGCTGATATCCGCTGTTTTGGTTTCCTTAATGGCTGCACCAAAGGCGTCTAGTTTCTCGATTTTTCCATCGCTGTCAAAAGGTAAAAGTTTAGGTAAGATTTCTTCGTTACCAACTACGATAATATGGCAGTTTTTGGCGGTGAAATACTGTTGAGCAACGCGGAGTACATCTTCTTTAGTAATGGCCTCTAGTTGTTGCAAGTACTTTTGATAGTAATCGGGCGCTAATTTTTGTTTGATGGTATTCAAAGCAAAACGCGCAACAGTTTGCGGACGCTCCAAAGAACGTGCAAAACCACCAGCCATGTTGTTTTTAGTGAGGCTGAGTTCTTCGTCCGTCACTTGTGCTTCAATGATACCGGCAAATTCTTTTAGGATTTCAGTGATGGCAGAGTCGGTGACTGCATTTTTGAAATTACCACCTGCAGACATCCAAGAACCATTTTCAGTGATGTTCAAAGAAGAATAACAGCCGTAAGTAAATGCTTTGTCTTCGCGTAGATTTTGCATGAGGCGCGTGCCAAAACCGCCACCGCCTAAAATGCCGTTCAAGACATTAAGTGCGAGTTGGTCTTTATGCCCAGAGCGGATGTCAATAGGGAAGGTGACGTAAACTACAGATTGAACGGCACCTGGTTTTTTAACAAAAATAACGCGGTTGCCTTTGTCAAATTGGCCTTTGCCTAGAGATGCTTGGTAGGCAGGGCCACCTTGCCAGGTAGCAAAATACGTTTGAACCAATGCTTCTGTTTCAGCTCTGGTGATGTCGCCCACAACGACTAAATAACTCCCTTGTGGCGTAAAGGTATTTTTGTAGTAGGCGAGCATGTCCTCGCGCGAAATGTTTTGAAGGGTGGCTTCAGTCATGATTTCGCCGAGCGGATGATTCGGGAAGTTGACGGCGCGCGTGGCATTGCTGGACATTTCACCTGCGTCTGCTTTGGTCGACTGCAAGCCCGATAAATTTTGCTTGCGTACACGCTCTACTTCACTTTCAGGGAAATTTGCATTGTACAAAACGTCTGTCATGAGGTCGAGACCTTTGCTGAGGTGTTTGGTGAGGCAGCTCAAGTACATGCTCGAAGAACCTGCCGAAAGGTCGGCGCCAATAAAGTCGATTTCGCGATCGAGTTGATCTTTGGAGCGGGTAGTGGTGCCAGACATCAATAAAGAACCTGTGAAATCAGCTAAACCAGCCTTAGTGCCTTCTAAGCGCGGCGAGTTGCCGAGGCTCAGTTCGATAGATACCTTTGGAATTTTGTGATTTTCGGATAAAATAACAGTGATGCCATTCGAGGTAGTGAAAACCTGCGAAGCTGGAATATTGATTTTTTGTGCCGCCGCTGGAGCTGGTCTTTGGGATCGATCGAGTTGTGCAAAAACACTGTTGGTCAAGATCAATACCGCGAGGAGATATAGACTTTTCATGAGGCTTATTTTTCTTTAGGTAAGTAATAGAGGATCACGCGCTTGTCCTGAGTGAGGTAAGTGTTGGCTACTCTAAGGATGTCTTCTCTGGTGACCTTTAAATAATTTGACAACAAAGAGTTGACGCGATTGGCGTCGCCGTAATAAACGTGGTTGTCTGCTAAATTCTCAGCGATACCAGCAATGCTAGCGTTGCTAGAGGCAATGTCGTTTTCAAATTTATTGCGCACTTTCTGAAATTCTTCTTCGCTAATGAGCGCCGCTTTAATGGTAGCAATTTGTGCATCAAATGCAGCAAGAAGGGTGTCTAAAGCCACTTCTTTTGGGGCAATGGCAGCCATAATGCCAATTCCGGCATCTTCTAAGCCATAATTAAACGAGAAGGCGTATTGTGCCAATTGGCGTTTTTCTACGATTTCCTTGTTGATGCGCGAAGAACTACCGCTTGAAAGCACTTCGTTTAAAAACTCCAACGCATAGGTGTCAGGATGCGTTTGTGCAGGCATTTTGTAGCCTATAAAAAGCGCAGGCAACTGAATATTATCGTAGATGGTATCCTTGACAACGCCAGAAATGGTTTGTTTGTCTTTGGCGGGTCTGTCAATGACACAAGGTTTGTTGAGATAGCTGTTGATCATTTTTTTAGCTTCAGGCGTAGTAGATGCCATGAAGTTTTTGGAATCAAATTGATTCTTTGAAATGTTGTAGCGCGCCATAAATGCGTCGTCGCTCAAAGCAATGAAATCGCGGTATAAGTTGATGGCTTGCCCTTGTGGAATCGTTCCGAAGTATTGGGCAATCCATTTTTTGGTTTGTTCGATGTTGATGTCGCCAGCAATTGAGAGCGTAGCATTGGAAGGAACGTAATAGGTTTTGTAGAAATTAACGTAGTCCTCTTCTTGAGCAGCGTCGAGGTGCTCCATGCTACCAATAGGCGCCCAATTGTAAGGATGCACCGTAAAGACGCGTTTGAAAATTTCGGTGAAGAAAGAACCATAAGGTTGGTTGTCGACGCGTTGTCTTTTTTCTTCTTTGACCACGCTGCGTTGCGTTTCAATTCCTTTGATATCCACTTTTGCGTGGAGCATGCGCTCACTTTCTAACCAAAGTCCTAATTCGAGTTGGTTGGAAGGCAATACTTCGTAATAGTAAGTGCGGTCTTGCGAGGTGTTGGCATTGAGTGTTCCGCCATTTTTTTCGACGAGTTCGCTGTATTCGCCACGGCCAATATTGGCTGAACCTTCGAAAAGCAAGTGCTCAAAAAAGTGTGCAAAACCAGTGCGGTTAGGGTTCTCGTTTTTAGAGCCGACATGGTAAAGAACAGATACCGCGACAATTGGTGTGGCGTGTTCTTCGTGAAGGATGACATGCAACCCATTCGGGAGGTCATAGGCTTCATAAGTGATTTTTTGCTGCGCCCAAAACGAAGCGCTTCCAAGCAAAAAAAGACTGCATAAAATAGTTTTTTTCATAGTCATTTGAATAAGCGTTACGAAGATACATTTATTGGTCTAAATTTTGGTAACTTTGAAAGATGCGTTTGAAAAGTTTATACTGTTACCTCAGTTCATTCATACTTTCCGTTGTTGCTGTTCAGGCGCAAGGAATCGTTCCTACCACAGATTTCAACAACTATTTTGTCTCTTTCCAGGATGGTTTTTTCCGTCCTGTCGAAATACAGCCTATTGTTAATTACAAAGCCGGCGACGAAATCGTTGCATACATCGATACCAGAGGCAATCTTAAAATTTACGATGGCAAGCAGCGCATAGACGTCACTACCCTCAACGTAAATTACCAAGTCTCGGATCACCTCATGGCCTACAGCATTGCCAATGGCTTGCGCATGTGGGACGCAGGCAAATTTACAGTTCTCACCAATTTTGGACGCGAGTTTGTGGTCAAAGACAGCCTTATTGTGTTTGAAGATACCCGCTACCAAGCCCTCAATGTATACTGGAATCAAAAAGTAGAGAGTTTAGTCACTATCACCAATGGGCTTTCGATGAATGCCACTGTCGGAGAAAACCTCGTCGTATACAAAGACAACAGCAATACCTATTTTGTATATTGGAACGGTCAGAAATTCGAAATCGGCACTTACAATGAAGAAGTAATCGATTTTCAGTTAGGCACCGACGTCATGTGTTTCAAAGACCCATACACCCAGTCTTTTTATGTTTTTGACAAAGGAAATTTTGTGGAGCTCGAATCCTTTCCCATTAAAAAATACAAAGCTGGCCGCGGCTTCGTGGTCTACGAAGACATGAACGGCAACTTGTGGCACTACCAAAACGGACAAAAAACGGCGCTGTCCAATTTCTCTACCGAGCTTTGGGACGTCAAAGACGACATCTGTGTCTGGATGGAAAACTCCTACTTTTTTGCCTATTCAAATGGCCAGCGTATCCAAGTAGCTACTTATCAGCCGCACACCTTTCTACTCAAAAACAATGTTTTGGTGTTTCGCAATATCATCGGGGGCGTGAGTGCTTTGGTAGACGGAAAAGTCGAAGAGCTGACTACTTTTCAAAATGCTGAGTACGAAATTTACGGCAACAAAGTACTCGTGAAGCTGGCCAATCAAACATCCGTAGTTTATTATAATGGTAAGCTTTACTCGAACTAAACTAGCTCTTTCAGGTCTTTTTTTTCTTTTGTCCTTTGGTCAAAAGGTGGCTGCCCAAGACAACAAACTTCAAACATTAGCGCAGCTCTACAGCCAAGGTCATTACAAGCTAGTTTATCGCAAAGCAGGACGTTTGCTCATGGACCCGGCTTACGACCAAAGCAAGGATCCCGCCAAATACAGGCAGCTTGCTGCTTTGGAACTCGCCAAAAATCCAAATTGGGCCAAACGACACGCCTTAGAGCTCGAATGGATGGAAAAACCAACCGATGCCAATGTAAAGGTAACTACGCAAGGCAGCGCTCAAACGCAATTGCTTCTTAAAGAGGCTCAAAAACACATTGGTGTGCCTTACAAAGTTGCGGGTACAGACCCTACAGGTTTCGACTGCAGCGGTTTCACTTGTTATGTTTTTGAAAAACAAGGAGTAAAATTACCCAGAAGAGCCATGGACCAATATAGCTTTTGTCAGGTAATTGACCCAGAAAAGGCTGCGGCTGGCGATTTAGTGTTTTTTTCAGACGGGAATACGGTGAATCATGTGGGCATTCTTATTTCCGAAAAAGGTGCGCCCAAACAAATGATTCATTCGAGTTCTTCAATTGGAATTTCTATTGTTGACATTGAAACATCCACTTATTGGCAAACGCGCATCGCAGGCTACGGCCGTGTCAAGCCATAATGTCGGTACTGATGCTGCCTAGTATTGGAAAGGTTGGAGCTCTTAATTTTGCTTGAGCAGTAAGCTGAAATAATAAATCAAGGCAAGAATCTCTAAGGTAATTCCTGGCAAGAGGAAGTCGACATGAGCAAAAGCACCCATCAATAAATAAAACAAGCCAGTAAGCAACAAGAGGCCTTTGATGCGCTTGGTGTGTCCTTGTAATTGATATTGGTTTTGTCTAGAGGAAAGCAAACTCATTTTAGCAAGAAGCAATACAATCGTTGACAGCAGAGGGCTGACCAGCAAGAGCAGTAGGTTGGGTGCGTGCGGATCTTGTAAATTAAAAACGATCAGATAGAAAAGAATGTGCAAGCCGAGTAAGCCAAGTTGGATGCGCACATAAAGTGGTGCTTGTTCGGGCGTCAGTTTCGCCAAAAAACCAATCGCAGCCAAAAAAGGGAATAAAAATAGCTTGCTGCCCCATCCTAAAAGATCCCAATTATAGATGTTCCAGATGCTAAACAAACTGAGTAAGCCAAAGCTGAGTGCAAGCCCAGTAATGATTTGTGATTGCTTGATTTTCATGCGTGTTGTCGTCGGGAAAGTTCGGTGGCGCATACCAAATGCCAGAGCGCTCGTGCACCCACGTTTGCATCCCAGTCGCCGTCGGGGCCTGGTGCTACTTCATTGAGGTCAAAACCGATGATTTGTCGGCCTGAGCGCACGAGTTCAAAAAGCAAAAAGGCGATTTGTTGAAGTTCAAAGCCACCGGCAACTGGTGTGCCTGTGTGTGGGCAGAGTGAAGGTTGAAGGCCGTCGATGTCAAAGGAAACGTATACTTTTTGAGGTAGGGTAGCGATGATTTGCTGCACTTGTTCAGACCAATTGCTGCCTAAATACTGCTCATTTTTGAGGTCCCAGTCGTAGAATGTAGCGACTCTTGGATCATTTTTGGCAAGTTCGATTTCTCGTTCTGAAACATCTCTAATGCCTACTTGCGTAAGTTTTTCTAGGTTATTGAGCTCTTTTAAAGCATTGAACATAATGCTGGCATGCGACTGCTCAAAACCTTCATAGGCATCGCGTAAATCGGCATGTGCATCGATCTGCAAAATGCCAAAAGAGGCATGGTGCTCATTGAGCGCTTGAAGAAGACCAAGTGGGGTAGAGTGTTCTCCGCCCAAGACACACGGCATTTTGCCTGATTCGAGGAGTGCCAAGCAACGCTCTTTGAGGTTGGCGCGTAGCGCATGATGCGCTTCATTGATTTCTTCAAGTGTGGAGCTGTAGCGAATTTGTGCCTTTTCTTCACCGACTTCTTCTAAATAGGAAATGTACTCCATTCCTTTTTCGCACAAGTGGGCATTGATGTCGAGCCATTCTGCAGAAACCGGAGACATATAAATTTTGGTTTCGTAAGCGCGCTCGAGTTCAGGATGGTAAAAGTCTAATTGTGTCGAGGCATCTAAAATGGCTTGTGGGCCATTGCTTGTGCCTTTGCCATAAGAGGCAGTGGCATCCCACGGCACAGGAATGAGTACGATATTGGCTTCTTGTTCCGAATAAGGAAAACCAAAAATATTGCCGTTGGCGATACCTACGCCATTTGGATCAAATGTGCTCATTGTTGTGTTGCTTTTGATAGGCTTCGACTGCCTTGCGCACAGAGCCGTGATCTAGGAGCCATTGTTGCGCTGTTTCGTGTTCAATGTTTAATTCGGCAGCTACCATTTTGGCGCCGCGGTCAACGAGTTTTTCGTTGGAGAGCTGCATGTCTACCATGCGGTTGCCTTTGACATGCCCGAGTTTGATCATGAGACTCGTGGAAATCATGTTGAGCACCAATTTTTGGGCGGTGCCAGATTTCATGCGCGTGCTTCCGGTTACGAATTCAGGCCCGACTACAGGAGTGAGTGCGTGTTGTGCAAGCGCGGCAAGGGGCGAGCCCGGGTTGCAAGAAAGACCTGCGGTGAGTAAGCCGGCTTCGTTGGCGGCTTGTAGTGCTCCCAACACATAAGGCGTAGTGCCCGATGCGGCAATGCCGACGATGGTATCTAGTGGAGTGGGGTGGTGCGCTAGGATATCTTTCCAGCCTTGCTCGGTGTCGTCTTCGGCAAACTCGACGGCTTTGCGAATAGCGCTGTCGCCTCCGGCAATGAGGCCAATAACGCGGCCGTGTGCAACGCCGAAAGTGGGCGGGCATTCGCTGGCATCTACGATGCCCAAGCGGCCGCTGGTTCCGGCGCCGATATAAATGAGCCTACCGCCTTGTTTCATGCGTTCAAAGCAGGCATCAATAAATGCTTCGAGTTCTTTAGAGATTTGAGCAATGGCCAGCGGCACAAGTTGGTCTTGTGCATTCATGCCCTCGAGGAGCGCTTTGGTGCTCAAGTGCTCGAGGTCGTTGTAGACAGAGCTCGCTTCGGTGATTTTCTCCATTAGTATAGGAATACTTTTGCGTCAGTAGGGCTGAGGTCAACCTCGACGTGGTTCTTGAGTGTAGTGGACAGACTGAGGCCAGCAAAATCAGTTTTGATGGGGTAACGGCGGTGTTGGCGATCGATCAGTGCTACAGTTTTGATGGCTTTGGTCGCTTGCTCTAAAAATTTCAATAAAGCATATTGCATGGTTTTGCCGCTGTTCACGACGTCGTCAATCAATACGATGTATGAATTTTTGAGGTCTTTTTGAGGTATAGAAAAGGCAATTGCCTCACTCCAGGGCTCGTCTTTATTGAGCTTGATTTCAAAACAAATCACTTGTAATGAGCTATTTTGTGAAACGACGTCGGCGAGGAGTTGCGCTAAAACGAAGCCGTTACCAACAATACCACCTAAATAAATGACCTCTTGGTCAAATGCAGCTTCGATGAGCTGATGGCCCAAGCGAACGATTTTTTGCTGTATTTGCTGCTGATTGAGAATTGTTTGCATAGAACAAAGATAAGCAAACAGCAAAAAGGCCACTCGTTTGAATGGCCTTTTTTCAGTGTTTGAAAAGAATTAGTGCTTGATGAGCTTGACGCTGCTTTTTTCAGTGTTCAAAAAGTAGATACCACTTTCAAAATTACTGAGGTCAATGCTGTTGTTTTGGCCCACCAAAATGATCTGACCGGTGGTGTTCACAAGCTGGTATGTTTGGTTGGAGCCAAGCCCATTGATTTGAAAAACGCCACTGGAAGGGTTAGGCGAAACACCAAGGTTTTCGGTGTTTTCATCGAGACCAACGTTAGATCTGAGGTCAAAAACGATGGTGCCTGGAGAAACGCCTACTGCAAATTGGTGGCTCAGCGTATTGTTCACGTCGTAAATTTGAACCATTCCTTGTGAGAAGAAATCGGTGGTGGAAGTGTACAAAAAGCCATTGACTGGTTCTTGTGCAAGTTCGTAGAAGTTGTTGACGATACCTGCAACTGGCCCAACGTTGCTCATGCTGAGGAGGTTGTAGTCGTTGAGGGTATTTTCCATGGAAATCTGGTAAACAAGTTTGTCGTCGCGCAGCGCTGAAGTACCACAACCTGTTACGGCGCTTGCGATGTTTTGGGTGTTGACGTTGCCGTTTAAACTTACTTTAGAAACAGATGCTCCGGACCAATCTTTGTTGTTCACCGTGTAGATTTCATTGTTGAACATGAACATGTTGTCTGGGTTCTTTCCTTCTGCCCCGAGGTCGATTTCTGAGCCGTATTGTAAGGTATTGAGGTTGAGTTGCCCGATGAGGCCTTTTTCGTTGCCCCACTCATAAGCGTTGTTGACGGCGATGTAGGCGATGTCGTTGGCTACAACAATATTTTGAGCAGCCCATTTTGGGCCGTTGTTCGTATCAAATGCAACGATCAATTGGAGGCTGTTTTTGTCGAATACTTGCAAATAAGAATCAAACGTTTGAAGGTATTCACCGCGGGTGGCAATGAGTTTGTTGCCTGAGATGGCTAAATTGCGCACGCCTGGCAAACTGATGCTTCCAACTTCTTGATGCGTGTTTAAATCGAATTTGTAAATTTTAGTGTCTGCAGCTACAAAGTAAAAGTTGCCATCGATGATGACATCTGAACTAAAGCGCTGGCCTGCGAGTGTGTTGGCTACTTGATAGGTTTGTGTTTGTGGGTTGTAGGTGCCGATGGTTGCTGGTTCTACAATGTTATTGGTCTGAAAGTCAAAGTAACCTTCGTTGGCAATAAGTACTTGGTGTACATATTGCTGTGCAAATGCAGTGGCGCAAAATAATGCTGCCGAAAATAACAATCCTTTTTTCATGTGTTGAAAATTAAAATAATTAAACAATGACATGGAAAAAAGTGGAGCGACAAGGGTATACGAAGCCCTTGGCGATACCGACTTTAATCTGAAGTCTTCACGCAGTTCGGGGGCAAGTCTTCTGGCTCGCGCCTTTTGTGGTATCACCTTCCCGCTTGCGCAGTGGCTAATAGATACTACTTTTGAAGCACTTACAGCTGCAGATACAGCTCCGGATTCTAACCGGATTCCTTATTAAGTTCGACAAGCGAACACCCAAGAACGGCACAAAGGTAGCAATAAAAACCACATGCGAATTTTGTCTGAATCAAAAAGAGTTCGTATCTTTGCAGCCGTATTGACCAAGGTGGTCAGTCTACATAATAATCATTTACACAAATATTAGCATGTATTTAGATTCAGCAAAGAAGAAAGAGATCTTCGCCAAACACGGTGGTTCAGAAAACAACACCGGTTCTACAGAAGGGCAAATCGCCTTATTTACATTTCGTATTGCTCACCTCACTGAGCACTTGAAAAAGAACCGAAAAGACTTCGGTACCCAACGTTCACTTCAGTTGTTAGTTGGTAAACGTCGCAGCTTGTTAGACTACCTAAAGGCAAAAGACATCGAGAAATACCGCGCCTTGATCAAAGAATTAGGACTACGTCGTTAATTCTGAGATACGCTCGGAAAATTTTATGGGAGAGGGGGCTTCGATAACATCGATAGCCCCTTCTTTTGTTTTAAAAGTTGTAAATAAATAAAGATGAATATAGGAACAAGAAAGTCAATGATGACTGGCGGCAAGGAAATCCTTGTAGAGACCGGGAAGTTGGCAAAACAGGCAGATGGTTCTGTTGTGGTGCGCATGGGCGACACCATGTTGCTCGCTACTGTTGTGGCAGCACAAGACGCAAAGGAAGGCGTCGATTTTCTTCCACTTACGGTAGACTACCGTGAGAAATACGCGGCTGCAGGTCGTTTCCCAGGCGGATTCTTCCGTCGCGAGGCGCGCCCTTCAGAAACCGAAATTTTAGTCATGCGTTTGGTAGACCGCGCTTTGCGTCCACTCTTTCCAGACGATTACCATGCTGAAGTTCAGGTCATGATCCAACTCATGTCTTACGACGGCGTACACAACCCAGACGCTTTGTGCGGTTTGGCAGCTTCTGCAGCAATTGCGGTTTCGAACATCCCGTTCAATGGCCCAATGTCAGAAGTACGTGTAGGTCGTATCAACGGTGAGTTCATCCTCAACCCAACAATGGCCGAAATCGCACTTTCGGACATCGATGTTATGGTTGCAGGAACAGCCAAAGACGTCAACATGGTTGAAGGCGAAATGCAAGAAATCTCCGAAGCCGAATTGGTAGAAGTGATCAAACTTGCCCACGCTGCCATTATTGAACAATGTAATTTCCAATTGGAGCTTGCTGCAGAAATCCCAACTGCCAATCCAAAACGCGAATACTCCCACGAGTCTCACGATGCAGACGTTCGTGCCAAAGTATTCGAACTTGCAATGGAAAAATGTAAAGACGTCGCACGTCAAGGTTTGGCTAACAAAGCAAAACGCACCGAACTTTTCGATGCTATTAAAGCAGAAGTTAAAGCTGGTTTTTCTGAAGAAGAACTCGAGCATGCAGCCAAATTCATTTCAACTTACTTCTCAGAAGTGAAGAAAAAAGCAGTTCGTTGGGTCATGCTCAATGAGCGCAAGCGCCTAGACGGTCGTCAGTTTGACGAAATTCGTCCAATTTGGGCTGAGGTAGATTACCTTCCAATGGTGCACGGTTCAGCAGTCTTTACCCGTGGTGAAACACAATCGCTTACTACCCTTACTTTAGGTGGTAAAATGGACGAGCAAATGATCGACGGTGCTACTTTCCAAGGAACAGAAAAATTCTTATTACACTACAACTTCCCGCCGTTCTCAACGGGTGAAGCCAAACCACTTCGTGGAACTTCACGTCGCGAAATCGGTCATGGTAACTTGGCGCTTCGTGCGCTCAAGCCTGTCATGCCAGACGACTACCCATACGCAGTTCGTATCGTTTCTGACATCCTTGAATCAAACGGTTCGTCTTCCATGGCAACTGTTTGTGCAGGAACCCTCGCTCTTATGGACGGTGGTGTGCCTATCAAATCTCCAGTTTCAGGTATTGCAATGGGCTTAGTTGCCGACGAAGGCAAATTTGCTGTCTTGTCTGATATCCTCGGAGACGAAGATCACCTCGGCGACATGGACTTCAAAGTAACAGGTACTGCCAACGGTATCACCGCTTGCCAAATGGACATCAAAGTCGATGGCTTGCCATACGAAGTCTTGACACAAGCATTAGAGCAATCGCGTGCAGGTCGTTTGCACATCCTCGGTAAAATCACCGAGACCATGCCAGCACCACGCCCTGAGCTCAAGCCACAAACACCTCGCCTAGAAGCATTGACTGTTCCGAACGAAATGATCGGTGCCATCATCGGGCCTGGAGGAAAAATCATCCAAGGTTTACAGAAGGAAACCAAAACAACCATCACCATTGAAGAATTACCAAATGGCGAAGGTCGTGTACAAGTACTTTCTAACAACGGAAACGACATGGCTGAAGCGATCCGCTTGATCCGTCAAATTGCATTTCCACCACAAGTAGACGAAGGTGCTACTTATGAAGGTAAAGTGAAATCTGTTAAAGAATTCGGTTGCTTCGTAGAAATCGTACCAGGAACAGATGGTCTTATCCACATCTCCGAATTTGCTTGGGAAAAAACAGCAAAAATGGAAGATGTCGTGAAAGAAGGCGAAATGCTTACTTTCAAAGTGATTGGTAAAGATCCAAAAACGAAAAAATGGAAATTATCTCGCAAAGTTTTGTTGCCACGCCCTGAGCGTCCAGCAACTGAGCAGGCTTCTGCAGAATAAAATTCATAGCAGTACAATTATATAAGGGCGGAGGTAACTTCGCCCTTTTTTAATGCACTCTTCATCCAAACTTACAGTATATTAACGGACAAAGTTGTAACTTTACCCAACAAAATTATTTTTATGAAAAAAGGTTTACTTTTTATACTTACCATCTTGAGCCTCAATGTATTTGCACAGGCCTTTGAATCTTTTAATTTTACCGGTGCAGCCAACGCCAATGGCTGGACAACGCATAGCGGAACCGCAGCCCAAGTTGTCGCTATTACAACGCCATCAGGAAGCGGAAATAGCCTTACTTATCCTGGCCTTCAGGCTTCAGCAGGCAACCGCATTGAACTCAATTCAGCATGGTCAGAAGACATCAATAAACCAATTGCCATTCCAGGTACCACTGGGTATTTTTCGTTTTTGCTCAACGTGCTCAACACCACAGGATTAACCGCTGCTGGTAATTACTTCGTTGGTTTCGCAGCTTCAGCAGGTGCAACCAACGTAACCATTTTCTTTCCGCGTTTATACATCAAGTTAGGCACTACCCCGAATACTTTTCAGTTAGGTATCCTCAATACTTCAGGCGGAACCGTAACCATTTCCTACGCGCCAACTGAGTATTCCTTAAATACGACTTTATTTGTAGTTGCCAAAGCAACATCAACGGCCGTGGGCTCTCCAATTACCGCATCCCTTTGGGTTAATCCAATTCCGGGTGCAGCTGAACCAGCAGCTGTAGTAACCAACGCTTCTGGCACCAGCAACTGGGCGGCTACCGGTATTCAATCTATATTTTTGCGTCAAGCAGCTGGTACTGGAAACTACGAAATCGACGAAATTCGCGCAGGTGAAACCTGGGCTTCAGTTACGCCGGGTTCGGCTGCGTCTTGCGTCACGTACAACACGATAGCTGCTACGGCATGTAATTCTTACGCACTCAATAACCAAACCTATACCACTTCCGGTACGTATGTGCAAACGCTCGCAAACGCAAACGCTGCAGGTTGTGACTCCATCATCAACCTGAACTTGACTATTAACAATGCCAATAGTTCAACCTTGAACATCACGAACTGCGGTCCTTACACTTTAAACAACCAAACCTATAGCGCTTCTGGAGCCTACACCCAACTCACTCAAAATGTGGCAGGTTGTGACAGCACCATTACGCTCAATCTGTCAATCGTTGGTTCCTTGACTTACTACCAAGATTTAGACAACGATGGTTACGGAAACGCAGCGGTTTCTCAAACGGGTTGCGCAGCTATTACCGGTTATGTAACCAATAGTTCTGACTGTAATGACAACAACAATGCTATTTATCCTGGAGCTGTTGATATCGCAGGCAATGGCATCGACGAAGACTGCAACGGTTTTGATGCGCCTTTGCAATTGGGTATTTATCAATTTGCAGCAACAGTTGACTGCGCTACTCAAGACGTAGCGGCCACAAATACAAGTACCAACTGGACTTTCTCTGATTTTACAGCGCAAGGCAATAGTTGTGCAGCAGGCGGTGGTGTTTTCAACCGCAGCGGTTGGAATCAAACGGCTATTTTAGACCTCAATCAGTACAATCAATTTACAGTGAGTGGCGCCAATTGTACCAACCTCAATTTATCTAAATTGGCCTTGAACCACCGCACCAGTACAACAGGTGGCACGCCAACAATTTTTGTGCGTTCAAGCCTTGATAATTATGCTGCAGACATCGATACAATTGCTTCCTCTTGGAATGGCAACGTAGCTTTAGCCGATACCGTACTTTTACCAGCAACATTCGCTAATGTGAGTTCAGTAACTTTCCGTTTTTATGTCATCAACCAAGCGACAGCAACGTCTACTCTGCGCATGGACAACGTTTCTGTATGGGGTAACACAATTACCATTACACCTTCATTGTTTTATGCCGATACCGACAACGACGGTTTTGGAGACCTGGCAAACGACACCTTAGTTTGTAACGCGCCAGCAGGCTATGTGGCCAACAGCACTGATTGTAATGACAACGATGCTTTGGTGAACCCAACTACTATTTGGTACCAAGATTTAGACAACGATCAAGTTGGTAATTCAGCAGTTTCTCAAGTGGCTTGCTTGCAACCTGCAGGTTATGTCTTGGTCAACGGCGACTGTGATGACAACAACGCGGCAATTGTTGCGCCAGTTTTGTATTACACAGATGCAGACAGCGATGGTTTTGGAGACGACGCGACGGCAACACCTTTCTGTCAAGCACCAGTCAACATGATCGCTATTGGTGGCGACTGCAACGATTCCAACAACGCTATTTATCCAGGCGCACCTGAAATTTGCGATGGCTTCGACAACAATTGTAACGGTCAAGAAGACGAAGGACTCACTTTCTTGAATTACTATTTCGATGGAGATGATGACGGTTATGGTATTGGCAACCCTACAGTTTCTTGTACGCCTTTAACAGGTTACGCAACCCTCACCGGCGACTGCGACGACAGCAATGATACCGTTTACCCAGGTGCAACAGATACTGAAGGAAATGGCATCGATGAAAACTGCGACGGCGTAGACGGTGTTCTCGGTTTGAATTCAGTTGAACTCAGTGCTCAAATTGCACCAAATCCGACCAATGGAAGCATTCAAATCACTTTGAATCAAGTTGGCAGCGGCCAAATTCAAATTTTAGATTTGAATGGCAAAATATTAATGACCAAACAATTGAACGGAGCTACAGCGCAAATCGATTTGGGTTCTTTACAACAAGGTACTTATTTGGTAAGTATAGTGACAGCCCAAAAAACATTCGTTCAACGCATCAGCAAAATATAAAGATGTAACATTTAACGATGTTTGACGTCTACACTTTGAAAGCCACCTTCGGGTGGCTTTTTTGTGCGCAAAACTTTGTACTTTTATTTCAAATAGTTCAACATGAAAAAATTACTCTTCTTACTTCTTCCATTTGGGGCTTTCAGCCAATATTTTCAGCAAGATGTCAGTTATCAAATTGAGGTCAAACTCGATGATAAGAACCATACTTTAAATGGTTTTGAATCTTTCACCTACAAGAATAATTCACCCCAAACACTAGACGTTATCTACATGCACGTTTGGCCCAATGCCTATAAAAATAAAGAAACGGCTCTAGCCCAGCAGCTCAAGCGCAATGACGGCGACAAAATTGCCAAAGCCGAAGCTAAAGACCTCGGTTTCATCGATTCCCTTGATTTCAAAGTCAATGGTAATCAAGTCAAATGGGACTACGATCCCAAGCATATCGATATCGTTGTATTGCATTTAGCAAGCCCACTAGCACCCGGTCAACAAATTCAGATTTCTACGCCTTTCAAAGTCAAGATTCCATCGGGGAGCCTTTCTCGCTTGGGTCACATCGGTCAATCTTACCAAATTACGCAATGGTATCCTAAACCTGCTGTTTACGACCAAAACGGCTGGAATGCCATGCCTTATTTGAATCAGGGTGAATTCTATTCTGAATTTGGTGATTTTGATGTCAAAATCACAGTTCCTGCGAACTATGTAGTTGGCGCCACAGGTGAGCTGCAAACGGCAAGTGAAATTGCCTTCTTGAACGATAAAGTCAACGAAAGCAAGAAAAAATTAGAAAAGCTCCTCAATCAAGAAACGGACCGCTCCAAGAACTTTCCGGAATCAGCTACAGAATGGAAAACCATTCAATATAAACAAGACCGCGTCCACGACTTCGCTTGGTTTGCCGATAAACGCTTTTTGGTCTTGAAGGGCGAAGTTGTATTGCCACATTCCAAAGAAACCGTCACTACTTGGGCTATGTTCACACCCCAAAATGCCAAACTATGGTCCAACGCCTTGGAATACCTGCACGACGGAACTTATTACTATTCGTTGTGGAACGGCGATTACCCTTACAAGCACGTTACCGCAATTGACGGTACCATTAGTGCGGGTGGAGGCATGGAATACCCCATGATCACCGTCATTGGTAATTCAAGTTCGAAGGAAGAATTAGAAGTAGTCATTGTGCACGAAGTAGGGCACAACTGGTTTTACGGTATTTTAGGTTCTAACGAGCGCGTTCATGGCTGGATGGACGAAGGACTCAACACACTCAATGAAATGCGTTACGTCCAAACCAAATACCCTGACAACACCCGCTTTTCCGACATGGTTGCCGGTGGCCGCTTTCACCTCGGGGACCTCGATCACCACGACTCCGGCGACATCATGTACCGCTCTTTAGCAAGTTTTGGCCTAGACCAACCGCTCGAAACCCATTCTGATGATTTCTCGAGTTTCAACTATGGGGCCATTATGTACCAAAAAACAGGGGTTATTTTCTTTTACCTCATGGATTACCTCGGTGCCGAAAAATTCGATGCCGCTATGTCTGCCTACTACCAACAATGGAAGTTCAAGCACCCGCAACCTGCCGATTTACAGAAAACCCTAGAAACCCAAACAGGCAAAGACCTCAATTGGTTGTTCAAGGACCTCATCCAAACTACCAAGCACATCGACTACAAAGTAAAGACAGTTCAAATCGCCAAAACCGGAACCGTTGTCAAGTTGGCCAATAAAGGACAAGTCAACGGACCAATAGAAGTCAATATCTATGGCCAAGACCAAAAAGTTGAAACTGTTTGGGCCGAGCCAGGGCAAAAATCGGTGTTGGTTCAAACGCCATTTGCTTCCATTTCAAAAGTCGAAATTGACCGATTAAACGATATCCCTGAACTCAATCGCCAAAACAACCTTTGGGTGAAAGATCAAGTATTTCACAAGTTAGAACCCATCAAATTTGAATTCTTATTTGGCGATCATCAAAAAGACCAAACCGCTGTTTTCTGGACCCCAATGCTGGGTGGCAATGCCTACGATGGCCTCATGGCCGGTGTTACTTTACACAATATCGGGTTGGCGCCAAAGAAATTCACCTATTTGGTGAGCCCAATGCTCAGCACCTCGCGCTTGCGCCCAGCTGGTATCGCTGAGTTCTCCTATCAGATCTTGCCAACAAAAGCAATTGAACTTATGCGCTTGGGCTTGTCTGTCAAATCTTTTGGAACGCAACGCGACACTGGTAATAACAATGACGCAGCCAACAACTATTTTGTGGCTTTCTCTCCTTATGTAGCCATCAATTTTGGAGACCGTAAAGCACGCCACGCATTTCACCATGATTTACTCATCCAAGGGATTTACAAAAGAAATGTCTTAGGTGGCGCTATTTCATATAACGATCAAGGGGCGTTTGTTCAACTGACTACCAACTACCACAAACCGGCATATCAAGCCCAGTGGGTCAATCGTTACGAATACTTCAAAACAGGCGACGAATTCATCTCTAGAATCTGGACCAACCTCAATCAGAACTTCTCTTACCGAATAGGTAAACTTGATCGCGATGTTACCCTGAATCTTTTTGGTGGCTATACGCTCAATCATCAATACTCAAACCTAAGTGGCGACCGCTTTTTTTGGTCCATGAATGGTTTGCAAGGTCCGCAAGATTTATTTTTAGAAGATTACAATTTTGGTCGTTCTGATGTCAGTGGTTTTTGGTCGCAGCAGCGCATGGAGCGCCATGGTCAATTCCATACAGGCAATTCTGCGGGCAGCAACATCAATTGGCTCACAAGCGCAACTGTTTATGCGCAGCTACCTATTAAACCCAACTTCTTTGGCGTTTTTGCCGATTTTGGTGCGGGGCGCGGTACGTTTCAAACGGTTGATTTGTATTACAACGCCGGTGTAGCGCTCCGCCTCGGCAAAGTATTTGGCGTCTATTTCCCTTTAGTTTATGGCAATAATACCTTTTCTGGTGACCTCTTCACAAACTACGCACAAAACATTCGCTTTACGCTGCGCATCAATCCAGTCAATCGCTTGAGCTTACACGCGCTTTTAAATTCTTAATATGTCAGACAATCGCCTTTCTTTCGGTAAACTCTTTTGGCCAAGTTTCCTTGCTGTTTTTGTAGCAGGTTTGGTCGGTATGGTTTTTTTCTTTCTTGTATTGGGAGGTATTATTGGTTCTTTTGGCGATTTCGGCCCAGAGCCTCTTGCCTTGCAAAATAAAACAGTTTTGCACCTCAAGCTCTCCGGTACAGTTCAAGATGAATCCGCTGAATCTTTCGATCCGACAGCCTTTCGTCTAGATCGCACCATGGGCTTGCCAGAAATTCTTGTTGGGCTCCAAGAAGCAGCGCAAGATGCAAAAATCAAAGGTATTTTCTTAGAAATGAAAAGCCCGAGCATGGGCATGGCCACCGCAGAAGAACTCAGAACTGCGTTGCTAGATTTTCAGAAATCAGGTAAATTTGTAATTGCTTACTTAACGGGCGAGCAAATAAGTCAATTGGATTATTACGTAAGCAGTGCCTGTAAAGAAGTTTACGGCATGCATGGAGCATCATTTGTTTGGAGTGGGCTCCATGCCGAGAGTTACTTCTTCAAGAATTTACTTGACGAACTTCAGATTGGCGTTATGGTGGTCCGAGGAAAAGAAAATGACTTCAAGAGTGCCGTAGAGCCTTTCTACCGCAGCGAAATGTCGGACTCGAGTCGTTTGCAAATGCAAGTTTTATTGCAAGACCTCTGGAAGCAAAATCGAAACGATATTTCTGCGTCGAGACAACTAGACACCTCAACAATTGACTCATTGGTAAATGCTTTGGCCGTTCGAAATTTGGACCAAGCCGCAGCGCAAAAGTTACTCAACAAAACAATGTACCGAGGTGAGGTACTTACCTTACTCAAGAAAAAAGTAGGAATTGACGAAAACACACCATTGCGCTTGCAAACATTTGCAAAGTATGCAAGAGATACCTTTCACGACAACCAATTACTAGCGCGTCAAGAACGACACATAGCAGTGATCTTAGCGGAGGGCGATGTTGCAACCGAGGGAGATCAAATCAGTACTGAACGCATGACAAAAATGCTGCGTCAGGTCCGAGACAACGACGACGTAAAGGCGGTTATCCTTCGCATCAACAGTCCAGGTGGTTCGGCCTTAGCGAGTGAAGAAATTTGGAAAGAAGTTGCGCTTACAGCCGCTAAAAAAACCTTGTATGTCTCCATGGGCGACTACGCTGCCTCTGGCGGATACTACATCGCCATGCCAGCGCTTCAAATCTATGCCAATCCCATGACCATCACCGGTTCTATTGGCGTTTTTGGTGTTGTGCCTTACGCTGGTGATTTTTTAAAGAATAAATTAGGAGTCACTACCGATGAGGCGAGAACACACCGCTATGGTACCTTATCCTTAACCCAACGCCTGAATCCAGAAGAACTCAACTTCATGCAACTCGAAGTAGATGCCATTTATAACCAGTTTCTGAAACGCGTAAGCGAAGGTCGAAAATTGACTAAAAAGCGCGTGCAACAAGTGGCAAGAGGCAGAGTATGGACGGGAAAAAATGCTCAGCAACGCGGTTTGGTCGATGAATTGGGAGGTCTAAACGCAACTGTTCAAGCGCTGCAAAAGAAAGTTGGTGTCAAAGAGGTGGTATATTACCCTCAAAAAGAAGACGATACCTTTAGTAACATTTTGGCACTATTAGATGAAGAACTCGAAGGTGAAAAGAGTCATTCAAAAGTTCAAATTCCTGAAGATTTATTACTCTACTACCAAAAATATGCGCAAATAAAAAAAATGAAGGGCCTACAAATGCGCTTGCCCTTTTCCTTCTGTATCTATTGAAAAATATAGGTTTTTGTCAAGATATTGACATTTAAATAGTTAGGTTTTTGTAAATTGTTGAATAAATTTTTGTAATTATTAAACAATAATTATATATCATTGTTATTCAAATAATTATTGGCGGTATCCGAAAAGCCACAAAAAGAGTAGGAAAAACTAAACCTATCTATTTATGTTATTTTCTTTATCTAGTGCACTCAACGTGCAAGCTCTATTTGAAAAAGGTGATGTGTATACTTACACGGCATTTACCTTCTTCATTGGAACAATGGCCATGATGGCTGCAGCAGCATTTTTCTTTATGGAAATGCGCAACATGGAAGAGAAATGGAGAACCTCCATTTTAGTTTCTGGTCTCATCACTTTCATTGCCGCTGTTCACTATTATTACATGCGTGATTACTTCACAGCAACTTCTACATCACCAACGTTTTTCCGTTATGTAGACTGGATGCTTACAGTTCCACTCATGTGTGTTGAGTTCTATTTAATCACCAAAAAAGCAGGTGCTAAAACGAGCTTGTTATGGAAACTTATCTTTGCTTCTGTAGTAATGCTTGTAACTGGTTACTTCGGTGAAGCAGTAGATCGTGGCAATAGCGTTATGTGGGGTGTGCTTTCAGGAGCAGCTTACTTCTACATCGCTTACTTAGTTTGGTTTGGCGAAGTGGCCAAATTGGCAGAATCGGCTGGTCCGGCTGTAGCTAAAGCAACTCGCGTTTTGGCTTGGTTCGTATTGGTAGGATGGGCAATTTACCCACTTGGTTACATTATCGGTACACCGGGCGGTTTATTTGGCGCATTTGGTAGCGCTGATCCAAACCCTTGGATGGATGTTGTTTACAACATCGGTGATGCAGTTAACAAAATCGGTTTCGGTTTGGTTATCTATGCATTAGCTAAATCTGATTCTAAAGCATAATCATTTTACATATGATATGAAAAAGGGAGGCGAAAGCCTCCCTTTTTTTGTGCCAATTTTTTAGTTGTTTAGTAAAGTCTTGGAAAACTTTGCGGATCGAGGTCGTGCATCATGTCCAGGACTTTTTCGATGATGTCGTCGATGTTGGGCTTGCTGAAGTAGTCGCCGTCGGAGCCATAGGCAGGGCGGTGGTCTTTGGCAGCCATGGTTTGAGGCGCGAGGTCGAGGTGTTGGTAGCCGTTCTGTTTTACGAGAATTTGATCGAGCATAAAGGCGCTCGCACCACTGCTGACGTCTTCATCTACGATGAGTAGGGCATTGGTTTTGGCCAAAGACTTAGCGATAAGGTGCTCGGTGTCAAATGGAAGTAAAGTTTGGGCATCGATGAGTTCTACAGAAATATCCATTGCAGAAAGATGCTGTACGGCGAGTTCGCAAATATTGAAAGTAGAGCCGTAAGAAACGAGCGTGAGGTCTGTGCCTTCTTGTACAATTTCGGGAACGCCAAGCGGCTCGGTGAATTCTCCAAAATTAATGGGCATGCGTTCTTTACTGCGGTAGCCATTGAGCGGTTCAATCACGAGTGCAGGTTCGTCTGCTTGTAGTAAAGTATTGTAGAAGGCAGCTGCTTTGGTCATGTTGCGGGGTACGCATACGTGAATACCTCTCAAGGCATTGATGATCATTCCCATTGGCGATCCGCTGTGCCAAATGCCTTCTAGTCGGTGCCCGCGCGTAGAGACAATTAAAGGTGCTTTTTGTCCGCCTTTGGTGCGGTATTGTACCGTTGCGAGGTCGTCGGACATAATTTGAAGACCATAAAGCAGGTAGTCTAAGTACTGGATTTCGGCAATAGGGCGCAATCCGCGCATCGCCATACCGATGCCTTGACCGATAATTGTGCACTCTCGGATGCCGGTGTCGGAGACGCGCAGGTTGCCAAATTGTTCTTGTAATCCTTCTAAACTCTGATTGACACCACCGATTTTACCTGCGTCTTCGCCAAAAACAAGTACTTCTGGACGGTTCTCTAGGATGTGGCGGTAGTTTTCGCGCAAAATGATGCGGCCGTCTTCTAGTTGTGTTTCAGAAGTGTAGGCAACTGGTATTTTGGCAACGTTTGAAATGCTGTTCGCTGAGTTGGAGTAGAGGTAAGAGCTGTAGCGGTCTTGGGCTTTGAGCTGAATGCGTTGTACCCAAGCAACTAGGGCGCTGCGTTGTGGGCTTTGGTCGTGCATGCCTTGGCGCAAAAGCAAACGCGCTTGCGTGAGGAGGTCGCGGCGAATGCTGTCTTTTTCTTTGCTAAGCTGTTGGTGCATGTCGTTGGCACTTACATGTAGTGTATGTGCGGCATCGAAACTGGCTAAGATAGAAAGCAAATCGTTTTTATCTTCAATGATGTCTGCGGTGAAGGCCTGCCAAGCATTGTTTTTAGCGTTTCTCACGCGTTCTTTGGCAGTATTTGAAATGGCGTCGAGTTCTTCTTCGGTGGCTAAAACCAATCCTTTTTGTGCAAAAGACAAGATCCATTCTTTGAATTTGGCGATGCAGTCAAAATCGGTTTCCCATTGGAGGCGTTCTTCGGATTTGTAGCGTTCGTGCGAACCCGAAGTGGAATGCCCTTGTGGTTGGTTCACTTCTTTGACGTGTACCAAAACAGGAACGTGTTGATCGCGAGCGATTTGCACGGCTTTTTCGTAGGTTTCGCAAAGGTGTGCGTAGTCCCAACCTTTTGTAATGAGGATTTCGAAGCCTTTTTGGTCTGCATTGCGCTGAAAACCCGCTAGAGCATCTGAGATGCTGCCCTTAGTGGTTTGGAGTTCGCGTGGCACCGAAATGCCGTAACCGTCGTCCCAGACAGACATCACGAGCGGTACCTGCAGCACGCCAGCTGCATTCATGGTTTCCCAAAAAGGACCTTCTGAAGTGGAGGCGTCGCCGATGGTTCCGAAAGCCACTTCATTGCCGCCCGCACTGAATTTTTTGAAGGCCTCTAATTCTTTGAGTGAAGGATGCTCGCGGTAAACTTTAGAGGCTTGCGCCAAACCTAGTAAACGCGGCATTTGCCCTGCGGTAGGAGAGATGTCAGAGGAGCTGTTTTTTTGCGCCATGAGGTCTTTCCATTGGCCGTTGTTGTCTAAGTTGCGGGTGGCGTAATGCCCACCCATTTGACGGCCCGCAGATTGCGGCTCTATGTTTTCGTCTGTATGGGCGTAGAGCCCAGCAAAGTATTGTTCTAGGGTGAGGGCTGAAATAGCCATCATGAGGGTTTGGTCGCGGTAGTAGCCAGAGCGGAAGTCTCCGTTTTGGAATTGTTTGGCTAATGCAATTTGAGCAAGCTCTTTGCCATCGCCAAAAATGCCAAATTTGGCTTTCCCAGTGAGTACTTCTTTGCGCCCCAATAAGGAGGCTTCTCTGGATTCACAAGCAAGTTGGAAATCTTGGATAACTTGTTGCTTGAAACTATTGAAGTCGAGTTGCTCGCTTGTTGCTTGCGCTTTTTCTTTGGCCATTTTCAGTTGATTGCCTACAAATATACGTAAAATGGACCTGATTTTTGTTGTAAAATGTGCAATTTTGCCCTTGATGAAAGCTCTACAACTCGAATTATGCGCTGCCTCTGTGGAGGCACTCACGCTAGCCAAGACTCACGGTTTTGACCGCATTGAACTCTGTCAGAATCTTGAGCAGGGTGGCCTTACGCCATCTGCTGGTCTTATTGGGCAGGCCTTGAACTTAGGTTTAGAGACACACGTGCTGATTCGGCCTCGCGCAGGTGGTTTTCATTACGAGCAAGCTGAAATCGAGGTCATCCAACGGGAAATCGAATTTTGTAAAAACCTTGGAGTGCAGGGTGTGGTTGTAGGTTTACTCAAGTCAAATTTTGAATTGGACAAATCTTTGCTTCAAGATTTAATGCAGTTGGCTCCTGAGCTAGACTGGACCTTCCACCGCGCCTTCGACGAAAGTTTAGATTGGAAACGTTCACTGGACGTTCTTATGGAACTGGGTTTCAAAAGGGTGCTTACTTCAGGCTTTGCCTCCAATGTAGAGATAGGTTTACCGATTCTTTTGCAGATGTGCGAATATGCAAACGGCCGTATTGAAATCATGGCAGGCGGCGGCGTAAATGCCGGGAATATCGCTAAGTTGGCTCAAATTCCAAACATTGCCGCCGTGCATTTTTCGGCTACTCAAAAAGAATTATTAGACGAAGATTCTGCTTTTTCAGAGACCATTTTAAAGGTGAGTGAAACCCGTCTGAAACGCATCCTATCGGCAATCTAAGGTAGCTCAAATTTATTTGCGTACCTTTGCACCACTTCGGCGGGTAAAAAATGTTGTTTACCACGTCCGAAAATCAAGATTACATGTTATTTAATGAATTACCCCTGGAGCAGAAGCTCCTCCAAGCCATCGCTGAAAAAGGCTATACAAATGCAACCCCAATCCAAGAAAAAGCCATTCCACCTATTCTAGAAAAACGAGACCTCATCGGTCTAGCACAAACCGGAACAGGAAAAACTGCAGCTTTTGCCATTCCAATTTTGGAGTTATTGCACGCCAAAAAACCGCTAGATGGAGGCATTCAAGCACTCATTGTAACACCAACCCGAGAGCTTGCCATTCAAATCGCCGATAATTTCAAAGCTTACGGTAAGCATTTAGGTTTGCGTTCGTTGGTTATTTTCGGTGGTGTAAAAGCACACGCGCAAATTCAGACCCTCAAGCAAAAGCCTGCTATTCTTATTGCTACGCCGGGTCGTTTACTCGATTTACATCAGCAAGGATTCGTCAACCTCAAGCAGTTGTCTATTTTTGTTTTGGATGAGGCTGACCGCATGCTAGACATGGGTTTCATTCACGACGTCAAACGCATCGTGAAGCTTTTGCCTAGAGAACGCCAAACGCTTTTGTTTTCGGCAACCATGCCAAATGAAGTCAAAAATCTAGCGCAAAGTTTACTACAAGATCCCATTGAAGTTACCGTAACACCAGTTTCGTCAACAGTTGAACGCATAGATCAATGCATGATCCACGTTGCCGACCGCAAACACAAAGAATCTTCTTTGGTGGACTTACTCAAGAAAGACAAAGCAGAAAGTGTATTGGTTTTCTCCAGAACCAAACACGGCGCCGATAAATTAGTGCGAATGCTCGGTAAAAACAAGCTAGAGGCCATGGCCATTCACGGCAATAAGTCTCAAAATGCACGTCAGATGGCGCTCAATCATTTCAAGGAAGGTAAAATCCGAATTTTGGTCGCTACCGATATTGCCGCCCGCGGCATCGATATTTCTGGGCTTGACCTCGTGATCAATACCGACGTACCAACAGTTGCAGAAACCTATGTGCACCGCATTGGCCGCACAGGCCGCGCAGGGCGAGAAGGTCGTTCCGTTATTTTCTGTGAGCCTGAAGATCACAAATACTTCAAGGCCATTGAAAAACTAATTGCAAAAAAAATACGGGTTGAATAACCCGTATTTTTTTTGTTTAATATGTTGATGCTTGATTTAGATCGCTGCAATTTTATCCGACATATATTCGCCGGCTTTTAATTTGTCTACGATTTTAGAGAAGCATTCGATGGTGTATTTGACATCTTCTAGGGTGTGAACTGCCGTAGGGATAAGGCGCAAAATGATCATGCCTTTTGGAACTACTGGATAAACAACCATTGAACAAAATACATTGTAGTTTTCGCGGAGGTCAAAGATAAGGTTGGTTGCCTCTGGAATGGAGCCGCTGAGGTAAACTGGCGTAACACAGCTGTCAGTTGGGCCGATTTCAAAACCTGCTTCTTTCAAGCCATTTTGAAGCGCATTGGTGTTTTCCCAGAGTTTGTCTTTGAGCTCAGGGTGCTTGCGCATGAGGTCGAGGCGCGTGAGTAGGCCAGAAACCAATGCTGCAGGCATGGCTTTGGCAAAAATTTGCGAGCGCATGTTGTAGCGGAGGTATTCAACTACTTGTTCGTCTGAAGAAATAAAGCCGCCGATGAGCGCGAACGATTTGGCGAAAGTACCGAAGTAGATATCTATGCCGTCTTGGCAACCTTGCTCTTCGCCGGTTCCGGCACCAGTGGCGCCAAGTACGCCAATACCATGTGCGTCGTCTACGAATAAACGGAAGTTGTATTTTTCTTTGAGGGCAACGATTTCTTTGAGTTTGCCTTGGTCACCGCGCATCCCGAATACACCTTCGGTGATCACGAGGATCGCACCGCCGGTTTCGGCCGCAAGTTTGGTGGCGCGTTGCAGTTGTTTTTCGCAGTCATCGACTTCGTTGTGCTTGAACACAAAACGCTTGCCCATGTGTAGGCGTACGCCATCGAGGATACAAGCATGCGATTCGGCGTCGTAAACAATGACGTCGTGGCGATCTACTAAACAATCAATTGCAGAAACAATGGCTTGGTAGCCGAAGTTACATAAAATGGTGTCTTCTTTGCTGACAAAAGCAGAGAGTTCGTTTTCGAGTTGTTCGTGGTAGTTTGAATTACCAGACATCATGCGTGCTCCCATTGGCGAGCCAAAACCGTAGATAGCTGCAGCGTCCGCGTCTGCTTTGCGTACTTCAGGATGGTTGGCCAAACCGAGATAGTTATTGAGCGACCAATTGAGTTTTTCTGTGCCTCTGAAATTCATGTGAGGACCAATTTCGCCTTCTAATTTGGGGAAGGTGAAGTACCCGTGAGATTCTTTGGCATGCATTCCGAGTGGTCCGCGGTTTGCCTTGATTTTTTCGAAGATATCTGCTGACATG